>ERZ773216.169-NODE-169-length-89280-cov-11.076111_pt1 | contig 89280 bp, 132 predicted proteins | sample MGYA00511259_ERZ773216 | MGnify/ENA primary metagenome ERZ773216 (study PRJEB29015, sample SAMEA2737764) | human gut metagenome | biome: human gut; feature: human-associated habitat; material: faeces | place: China | collected 2012 ... | reverse complement strand
TTCTCTACAAATTTTTCTCTTGACTTTTGGGAGGAAGGGGAGTAAGAGGGGATGGTGGGGCTGGCTTCCTATAGCTACCTACCTGCACAAATTGAAAATGAATTTTCCCTTTGGAGTCCAACTGCATCTGCACAGATTGAAAATGAAAAAGCTCTTTGGAGTTGACCTGCACAATTCTAAAATGATTTTTCTCTTTGGAGTTCAGAAATTGCTGTACAGATTTCTCTATAGCACTACACCTGCACGTTTTTGAAATGAAAAAGCCCTCCTTACCTTGCTGAATGCTTGAGTAAGAAAGGCTTAAAGCTATTGTGAGTATTACTACAGAGCTATCTAGTTACGTGCTTCTACAAACTTAATCACTTCACAGGAAAGTGCTTCCTCAGCATCTTTGTCGTTGCTTGCAAGGATATACACATTAGCATCATCACCAAATGTTACACCTCTCATACAATGCCCTGCCAACGGGTGGGTAACTAGAGCGTTACTTAGAGAATACTTCTCAACCGGAGGGTTACTTTTATGTACCTTCCCTTTACGCTTCACCCACAGGGTAACTACATCTTCTTCAACCTTTGCAACACCATCGAAGAATTGTGGTTCACTGTGATTCTCCCAACCAGACTTAGGATTAGTCAGTTCCTTGAACATCTTATCTTCATAGATGTACATGTAAACATCAACATCCTTCATGGTCTGGTTAATGATAGATAGCACAGCCATACCATCAAGACCACCAATCCCTGCACCTATCATTGGTAAGCCAACCTTCTTAAGCTGATTGACTTTGCAGTAGTTGTTTAGTCGCTCTAAAGCAGCCTCTAAAGCATTGTAACGGGCATCTTTACCAGTAACTAACTGAGTGTATAGGTTAGCAATACGACCCTGCTTAAAACGCGCTACACTAAGATTTCCAAGCATTAAAGCTACTGGTTTGTGGTCTTTACCAAACAGGTTGTAGACTTCTTGGTCAGTCTCATAAGCTTTTGGGTAACGTTTTGCAATTGTTGCTGCAATCCCTGCACCCATAAGATTCATGCAGTTGCAACCGTGACCAATAATATCAAACTTCTGATTGTCAAAAGCTTCAAAGATATCCCCTTTGATAATTTTTACAATACCCATATTAATAATGCTCCCAACGTTGCATGTCTTCGGATGGTTTTACACGGTTACCTTCATGGTCTACGTATAATGCACCACAACCTTCACAGATAACTGGCATAGCTGAACCAGCTTCAAATTCTTCTTTGGTGAAGAGACCTTTCAAGTCTCCTGTATCAACACCAAAGTGTTCTATTGCACACTTCTTGCAGAAATCAGCCATTTGAAACTACCTCTTGGAAGAAAATTCTACCATCAGAAGCCCAAGCCCTTTTATAAACCTCTAGAGTGTGTTGTGATATATAATTTGAATCTAAGTAATGTTTAAAGTTACCACTCTTAAAATCACGATGTAATAGTGGATTCATAAATGGAATAACCCTATCCTTATGGATAATGATTGCACCACCTAAAACTTCACGAGTTTCTTTACTACGAACTAGTATTGCTTTCATACATCACCTTTTCAGTTAGTTGGTACAACTCTACATGTTCAATACCAACAATGTCAATGCCAATTTTAGCATATCGTTCTTTAACATCATCAGCGTTCATAAACACAAGACACCAATGATTACTCACAGATTCTTCAAGCTTATGTACACAATCTTGGAAGGTCTTTGTATCACCTCTTGTGCCTACTAAAGCAACCACACCATACAAAAACTCTCCATTACCATATGTAACTTGGGCTACACCAATATCTTTCTCATTATCTGAGAAGACAGCTACAAATGTTTTACCATCAATTACCATAATCAATCATCCTCTCACAAAAAACTTCACCCTTTCATAACGTTTTGGGTTTGTAAAGTTGAAAAAGAAATCTTTACAGTTTGAATGACCTTTCTTTTTAACTCCACAAAACTTTTGCTGATATGTTTTCTTCTTAAACTTCAAATTGCAGCATGGACAAATGATTTCATCACCAACTTTTGCAGATTCATTAATGAAGTATCTTATTACACAAATCTTCATCCTTTGTTCCATGCTGTACCCAACATTCATGAGATTATTTTGGTGAATCAGGTACAAAGGCTTGCTAGGGAAGTCTTCTTGATTGTACTCTTTATAGGCTTGTGAAGAACCCCTGAGTAGTTCTCTAAATTCCTGTCTTAACCCTTGCAACTCAGCCCAACGGTCTGCATCATCTGCACAATCACCCATTTGTTACAACCTCTCTAATTTGTTGTAAGATTGCTTCTGAAGATTCTTCCCAGAAAGTTAAACCATCGATTGAACCTTGACAGCTTTCTCCAGCTACATTGTAGCGAGTATCACCATACTCTTTAATTAGTTCAAGCAGCTTTTGCTTATCCATGTTATTTCCTAGTCTTTAACGTTGCGTAGATTTCTTTAGAATCTTCACCGAAGAAGATGTAGTGATTCTCGTTGATTTCTGGATGGTTGTCAACACGAATCTTACACTCTCTTCCAACATGTTTAAGCTGTGCTGTGATACCCTGAATAAACAGGTGACACATTACATCATCCATGATAGTTGGTAAAAAATCAATTCTCATATAAGTGTTACTTGGTCTTGGAAGAAGTAAGTAACCTTCTACATAAAACGTTTCACTCTTTTCTGTCATTGCTGCTTATTCCCTAACAAAATCATATCAATCAAATTGTTTGCCTTGATAGTACATTCATAGAATCCATCACGGTAAAACTCCATAGCACTAGCAAGGTCTTCACCTTTAGTACCCTTGACAGTGTACCTAGTCTCTTCCTGAGTGTACTTGTCACTCTCACTTACTTGGGAGTTTTTGAAGGTATTGTTCACTTTGTAGGTTGAACACCCTGACATAAGGCTCAGTAGCACAAATATTATAAAACTCTGTCTTAGTTTTTTCATAGGTCAATACCTCTTTTGTGTGTTTGTTTTTAGCAAGCACATCTTTCAAATCATTTTTGTAATTAGCGCTAAGATTTGCTAAACCTTCTTGGTAAGCATCCTTAGCAACACTAACAAGCTTCTGATTAGTCAACTCTTTCTCGTTAACTTGGCTAGTCTTGTAAGTATAGCCACCCCAAGCACCTACACCTAACAAAAACATGATTACAAAAGCTGCTTGACAAAATTCTTTGAATGTCATTTGTCAATCTCCTAGACTATTATAAGATAAAAGGCCAAAAAGCAGGGCAAAGCATAAGTATAATACCTACCCCTACTATGAGCATTACCAATGATGGTATTATCTTGATAACTTTAATCATAATGTACCCCTTACATAAACGAAAAAGGCTCCTTCTGGAGCCTGTGTACTACTCTTGGCTGAAGTAGTTGACAAGTGAAATTACTTGATTCATCAATAGCTTGTCAGCCTGTGCTCCACGACCAGCTTGCAATGCTAGTTGGTATGCCTCTGTAACATATTTGTTAGACATACCTTCGCAGTAGTCATTATAGTCCTCCCAGAAGGAGAATGCAGCATCACCATATAGCCGTAATGTAATTAGCATTGCTGCACGAATACCAGAGGAATACTTACGTTTTGCGTTTACTACACCTTTGAGCTGTACTTCAAGAGAGTCAATTTGCTCCATCTCATTTTTAAAGTCATCAAGGTGATTGACTGTTTCAGTGTTAGAAACCTGTTGCACCCCATAGTATGCAGCAACATACTTAATAGCAGTAGCCCAAGATGCTTTCATCAACTCTGACTTTGGATTGAAGGAAATCATCTTCATGTTTCCGTAATAGACTTCTGAAGGTTTCTCTCTTGCTAACTCAGAGTCAAAGTGAGTGTACAAATCTGTAACATCTAGTATAGAGTTTACATGGTATATAACTGCAATCAATCCTTCTGGTCGTGTAAGGTTCCCAACTTTCCATGCCTCTCTGCGTGAGTGGCCGTCAATAATAAACAGTGAACTACCGAATTTAGCAATATGGACAACTGTTTGGTCTGGTGATACATCACCATTAAGGTGTTTGCTCTTAAGTCGTTTTAATGTATTTCGTTGACGTGGATTTTCCTTGTAGCGTTTCTCATTAATAAAGTCTTCTACGCTGATAATCTTAGTCTGCATTTTAACAATCTTACCGTTTAGAGCTACATTTACACTGTTTGTCATGGTTTGATACCTTAGTTATGAATAATTACTTCGCTAACACCCTTGCTTCTCTGTGCATGTATTGTGTATGAATGGCTAACCTCTGTCAAGTTAAAATTTTCAGGGATTAAGTTTGTCCATCCATCCCACTGAGAGTTTGACATCAAAACTTTAGAACCTAACTCTCCCCAAGAAATCATATTTTCACATAGTTTTACAGACATTTCAATGTCAAACTTTGCACCATATTTCTGGTTGGTGTTGATATATGGGGGGTCACAGTAAATAACTGTACCTTCTCCATGTTTTATGTCAACCATATCATAAGGCTCACTACTTAGTATCACCCTTTTATCGGTGATAAAACTGTAGAACTCGGATAGTGACTCTTTAGTTTTTGTAAAGAAAATCTCTTCTTCCAGCAAATACCCACAAGGTGTTGCGTAGTGACCTTTCATTTCTTTAGTGGTCTGCCATACACCACCAAAACTTAGTTTTTGAAGGAAAAATTGTCTTGCATAGTACCTATAGTCATATATACCTGTTTCACCAAGTGAAAGGAGTTCCTCCCTTACACTGTAATACATTTTATAGCGTAAACGTTTATGTCGCTGACCTTTCACAGCATATTCTTCCTGCATAGGTAATGCTAAGTACCTCTTTGACAAGCACTCAAATTCTTCCATGAAGTTTTCATAGTCATTTCTGAAAGTTGTGTAAAGACCTATAATGTGTTTGTTTATCTCATTAATAAATATTTTTGCTTCTGGGTATCTGTTATAAGCCCAAATAGCGACTGAACCTCCACCTGAAAACAAATCATAGAAGTTTTTACAGTGGCTTGGAAAAACATTTAAACGCTCATACTCTCTTAGTATTCTTGTTTTACCACCAAGATATTTGAACATTGGCTTCATTAGTACTCCTTGAAATTTAAAAAGGCTCCCGAAGGAGCCTATATAGTAACCTTAACCGAGGACTTTAGCAAGGACATTTGCAGCCATCGTTGACGCTTTTGCAGCAGCAGAAACGCCAGCCTTGATAGTACTATCCTTGATAGCCGATACCGTTGCAGCATCGGTAAAGAGATACGTGGTAGTCTTAGCACCACTTGTAAAGGAAAGCATAAGAGCAGTTTCCAGATTGAAAGAACGGTACGGAGCACCAGACTTTACAATACCTTCAGCACCCAACTCTGAAGCCATACCCATATCATAGATAGTCATCAGGTTTTCTTTATGTGCCGTGGTTGAACCAACACCTTTGACATGCTTAGTAACGTTAAGCATTGCACGATATTCACGGATTTCTCCGTCAGCTTTGACGTTTACTGCACGAAATATTTTACCATCAAAGTTTTCCTTGATGATGTTACGTACAACCTGTGATTTGTTACCAGTTGCATCAATTGCTACAGTGATAATGTTTTGCATGATTTCTCTCTCTTAGTGTTTAACAATCATTGTTTTAATATGTGGAAGGATTCTGTTAACCTTCTGCACATTCCTTACTGTATCTTCTATAAAGCATTCTACGTCATAGTATGGGAGAATGCAAGACTGAATCATACGAACTTTCAAACTTTCTGCACTCATCTTATTGCATCCAAATCCTCGCATAAATAGTGAGTACATGCTGTCAAGATGTTCGTTTAAAAACAACTCAGTAGGGATTCTTTGTGAATCACCACGAGCAGTTAATACACCAATATCAGCATTCTTTGAGATAGCTCTCAGGATGTTAAACACATAAGTAGCTTCTGCATGAACAGAATCAACCAGATTGGTGTACTGTGATTTAGTACCATCTTGCAAGTAAGTTGCATTCAGTGACTTATCAAATCGTGTTAGCACACCGTCAATATCAGTGAGTACCATCTTACGTTTAATGTCAAATTCTTTTGCGACAAGTATCAAACTATCACGCTTTACAGATACGACCTTTCCAGTGGTCACATCTATACAACAGACAAAAGCTTTTGGTGAATGGAACTCTTCAAATTCACACTCAACAATCCTTGCAGTATCTGCAAAATCTTCCTTCATCCAGTCTGTCCAGCTTGCTGCACTAAGACCTAAGTCAAGTGGTTGAATATCATAAGCATGACACAGGACGCTATCAGATTGACTTAATACGTTCATGTTTTACCTTTTGAATGTTTGTTGCAAACTCACATTGAGCAAGCACTTGCATGTTATTATACACATCTTTAGAGTACTGTCTAGCTTTTGGAATACTGTAGTTATACCCTGCATTGTAAGAGGCTAATACCTTCTTAAGAGACTTCTTTCCTTTTGGTGTACCATGTACCTTAGTCCAGAATTCAAGCTCTTTGTGAGTCTCCTGTGCAGCATATTGAAAGTCTCTGATAAGCTTCTTCCTAGCTACATTAGGGTTAACTTTGTTACGCTTTACAACAGTCTTCAAGTGATTCTGGAAGATGCCATAATCATGTGTCTTTCTATTTTCTAGGTTAAGACCTAACTCTGACTCTTGTAAGGCTATAGCTGCAAGTGTAACACCCCAACCTTTTCCCATTTTGTTTTCGCCATAGTTGTAAGCTTTAAGCATGTTTACTTTCTGGCTGATAGTTAACTCAGGGCAGTCAGTTGCCACAGCTACTTGTGCTGTAAAAAGTAAGCACAAACCTAAAATGAATTTCTTCATTGGTTCTCCTATTTTATTAAACATAGGGGTAATTATACACTATTCTGCACAAATCACAAATAAAAAAGGCTGCCGAAGCAGCCCTTTTAAGAATTTACTGATTAGATTTCACGGTTGCGCTTAGAAATCAATTCACCAGCAGTACCGACAACAACATGGAGTGCTTCTTTACCATCCCACTCTTTCACAACTTCACGACGACCATTTACAATTGCTGCTACTTCATAGCGTGAAGCTCGCATTTTCATATCTTGGTAGTCAGTTGGTACTGAAACAACATCTCGTGGGTGAACACGTACTTTCAGAATCGTATCACCTGAGAAGCTTGTTACATAATCCCAAGCACCAACATGCAGTCCTTGTGAACAAGTTACGTTACGGTTGTTATCAACCATCCAACGAGGCATCTCTACAATGTTACCCAAATCATTAGGTACTTTGCAGGTGCGAGAGTCAAACAACTTACCATTACGGCTAGTGACTTTCTTCCAACCGATGATATAACCTTCTTCGTCAATCTCTACGTCCAGATGTGATACGAAGCCCCACAGTTGTTCTACAGAGTCTTTTGATGGGTTTTCCATCAGTTTTTCGAAGAACGCTACCAGACGGGTAAATCCTGCATCGCCATTCTTCATCATATCCAGAATACGGTCAACCAGAGTAGAACGCATTTGGACAGCACCGTAGTACAGATTGTCACCTTTGATTGTGATAGCACCCTGAGTAAAGTTTTCGATAGCTTTACGAATATTCATCAATTCAAAAGCTTTCTTGTACTCACCTGCTACAACTGCCAATTTGATTTCTGTGAAGTTTGGATGAGTTGATTCAACAATCTCAGATTCTGCACCAAACGTCATAATAACAGAGTCTCCAGTAATCATGTACTCAATTTGAGTATTACTCTGCATTGCCTCATGCAGTGCGTTTACTGGTTCTGTTTTAACAGCCTTTTCAACTGCTTTAGCAACTTTGGTAGGTTTTGCTACAGAAGCTTTTTTAGCTTTCTTAGCAGTCTTTGCAAGACCCTTCAGAGTTTTAACAGGTTTTGAATCTCCCTTCTTACCAGCCAGAACTGCTTCATGACGCTCAACAGCACGACCTACAGAACGAGTTGAAGTGTTGTACTTCATTGCAATTGCAGTCTTGGTCAGTTTACCTTCCTGAACCAGTGCATAGATTTCTGCATCAATTTGTGCTTTAGTCTTAGTAGTCATTTTAAATATCTCTCTTTGTTGTTTAAAAGTTTGTGTTTCGTATTCTAAGGGGCTTTTCAGCCCCAGTCAAGCTTTTGTTTAGTCCCAAGCAGTTGTATCTGAAGGGATTGACCGGACTTGGTGACCTAAGAAGTTACTCACTTCAACAGGGCTTACTTTATTCCAATCAAGGTGTGAAAGCAAGAAGTTTTTTGACTTTCTTTTAGAGAAATAAACTTCAAGTTTCTTCTCCATATGGTTCTTAGCTTTCTTCAGACTCTTGTTAATTTTGCTTCCGCTCTTTGTGTGACGACGAATGTCATTTAAAACACTTGTCTCAAACATGTAAGCAATAGGTGCAGCAGTGTAGGCGATTCGACCGAATACATCCTCAATTGCTTCTTCATTCCCTTCAAGGAACATTACCTTCTCAAAGTCTTTGCTGTACACGTAGCCTTTAGAAATCTTCTTATCCTTAAAGGTGAAGTTTCTTGAGATAACATTACAGTCAAGAATGCTAGTGCCTTTACTTCCACTCATGTACTGGTGAGTGAGGTAGCGATTGTAATCAACCCAATGGCTACTGTCAATAAAATCTTTGAAAACTTGGTCACTGATTTCAATCCAATCTTCAGGTACTTTCTTCCAGTTAGCCTTACGGAAGACATACACAGGTTGTCCAATAAGTTGAGCAGTCAGTTTTGCTGCTGTCTCTGGGGAACAACTGAAGATATCACCCACAACAGTGTCACTTTGTGCCTTGATGTAATATTGTGGTTCTTCAATATCATCAAAGTTCTCTTTCACTTCTGTATAGGCAATCCGTGGTGTACTGTCCATGAATGCTTTATACAGCTTAACAACACCACGTACAACGGTACGCTTAACATAGTGGTGCTCTTTAGAAGACATTGTGACAATATTAAGCAAGCTCTTATCCAGCATATGAAGCTTGATAAAGTCATCCAATTGTTCTTCAGAACTAAACATGAAAACTATACCATTGTAGCGACGGAACATAGGTTCTTCAAGTTCACGGTCACGGCAAGCTCCACGGATAATCTGATTCTTACCAGTTGTCTTCTCAGTACCGTTTTTGTTTCGACGGTCATTAATCATAAACATGTAGTTATACAGCTTATCTTTGCTCATACCACTGAAGATATTGAACATTGAAGAGTCTTGTGTATAAGTGGCTGAAGTTGCACGAATACGGTTCTCAAGACTACTAAACTTATAATAAGCTACTGGTTCATACAGGTTCCCAATGTTAGGAATCTTATTACCATCTTTGTCAAGCATGAAATCACCTGCATCATTCTTAATAAATGACGGTGAACCATCTGCTTCAGTTAACTGACCACGACGAATACTGTTAAGTTTTCTGTCAAGTTCTGCTAAGTTCTGACCATTCCACTCAAGCTTGTTTTGAACGTGCATGAAGATTTCACGAGAATCTTTAAACATGTCACTGTAAGCTTGTGCAGCATCAAGCAAAGTTGGCTTATCAGCAACAGCCTTGATAACATCTGCAACAATAGTCTCTGTGATACGGTTAACAGCATCAATAATCTTCTGCTTAGTTGCCTCATTCATCTGTAGTGCTTCACGAGATGCAGCAATAGCTACTGAACCGATTGGCATATAGATGTTAACAAGGTCTACTGCATTCCTGAAGAACTGTGGAACAGCATCTGCATAGTTACCTTCGAACAAAGTTGGTACATCAACAGGGTATGCAATATTACCCATGACCACATTAAAGTTAACTACGTTATTGCTTGAACGCCAGTTCTCTTTGTACTTCATAGCATCGTAGACATTTGCTTCACGAGAGATTGAAGTCATCTCTGCAAGGATATCACGATACTCAATGTTACACTCTGGTTTTACTTTGAAGTAAGAGAACACGTTACTTGCTTCATCTGCAAACTTACTGATACGTTGGTCAGAAACTGCCACACGTACAGCTAAACCGTTTGGTTCAACAGTAGGGTTAGTTGTCAGTTTAGTAACCCTTGGAATACCATTTTCCAGATATACAGAGTATTTGTTTACAACACCATCTACATAGCTTGACACAGTAAATGATTGAGCAATTGCAAATGGTGACTTTGAACCGATACCCATTGCACCAATATAATCGTTGGAATCATTCTTTGTTGATTCTCCGTAGTTGAGATACAGAGACATAACTTTATCGTGTGTTAAACCAGTTCCAAAATCTCGTACTTCAAAGTAAGGCTCAAAACGAGTTGGTAAGTGAACCCTGAATGGTTTATCTGAATTACCAGCCTCTACATGAGCATCTACAGCATTACAGGAAAGCTCACGAATTACAGCACGTTCCTTATGTGTGTATACACCAGAACTCAGAAGACTAAACATCTCAGGAGTCATGGTAATCGATGCTTGAGCAGTCTCTAACGTGGTTGAACTCTTAATTACTTCTGCGTGGTCATTTACCATGCGCATAACTATATTCCTCTATGTTGTTTTGGTTAAGAGACTATACAGAAAACTGTATAGCCATGTCAAATTATTTTTTAAATTTCTTTCCAGAACCGTTGCAGTAGGGGCAGCAATGCCCCATACCTGCTACACCAGTCCCTTCACACTCTTCACATGGTTCTGTTTCTGCAAAGTACCTGCATAATAGCACTGCAATTGCAACTATACAACCAAGTGATAAGACAATCTCTAACCAATAACCTTGCATACCTTTTCCCCTACAGTTTTAAACAGGATAAAACTTCTGTCATGAACGATACTTGAAGAGACTGCAAAATTATCTTCAAGGATTCTTTTGTTCGGATTGTAGAAGTGCTCACAGAACAGGTCAAGTGCTTCTTGATGGTTTTGTGGCAGACCTTTGATGTAAACCTTCAAAGTAATCGTTGTATGAATCTCAGAAGCAAGTTGAGTCTGTGCTTCCTGCATAATCTTAGTAATGAACTTGTGACCATCTTCAGTACGTTTGATGTTTTCCCAGCGTTCTTCTAAGATAATGTTGATATTCATTTGCTTAATTTTCATAGCTAATAACCCCTTTGCAAACTTTACGAAACTCTCTACGAAGCTTTCTAACCTGACGTTTAGTTGGTTTTACAGGGAACTTGTAGTCCATTACAAAGACTTGCCTATCCTCTTTGTAATCTTCTGAAAACCATAACTGCCAAGCTGCTGCTGGAGACCAACCAAAGAATCCAGTGCTGTCTGTGTAAAATAAATCTGTATTAAATCTCATAACATTCTCCAGAAATTAAAAAGGCTCCCGTAGGAGCCTCTTATAATACTTACTTAAATCTGGTTGTCAATAACTTTTCGTACATCACGAAGGTTAACGTAACCATATGGTTGTGAGTCACAGAAGACAAGCTTCAGTGCGCACTGAGGGTTATCAATGACACCTTCAAACTCTGCAAAACCTAAGCCGTCTACAGCTTCCAGTTTATCACCGTCCCACATTGGAACTACACCACCAAATGCAGACTTCTTCAGACCACTGTCAGTTTTAGGGTCTTTTGCCAGCATAATTTCTTCACCATCCATTTGAGCAAGTGTAGCCTTAACAGCAAATGCAAAGGTATCACGAGTCAGATACTGATAAGTGTAAGAACCTACGCCAAACACTACGTTAGAGCTTGCAAAACCTTTCTCAGCAAGACGCTTAAGAATCTCATCAGCACGTTCAAGAGTGATAGAATCTCCGTAGATTAAGCCAATATGCTCATCCAGTACTTTGTAACCTTTGCTGTTTACGTGGCCTCCAAAGATGTTGTACAGAGTTTTGATAGCTCCGTCAATCTCTGCTGTCAGCATACGCTTAACAGTAAACTGTCCAGTCTTTTGAGCGGCAATCAGGTTAACTGTATCAGCATGGTCAAAGTCTTCTTTGTCAACTGTCATCTCATAGCCTTCTGAGACTAACCAAGCAGCAAAGCCAAAGCCCATATCACCCATCTCACAATTTAAGATTGCATCATGCAGATGAGTATTATCAGGTGCAAGACTCTTCATATGCTTATAGAACATTGACTTAGCAGTTTCCCACTCAATAGCTTTGTAGCCAGTTACAATGTGAACAGGGTCTCCAGAGTCTGGACGGATAACCAACTTACCATCACGGTTCAGGATGACTTCGCGTAATTCTGGTAGAATCTGTGTAACAGTACGCCAGAAGTTATAAGTATCTGAAACAACACTTGCAATACCAGTTGGATAAACATCAACTAACAGACGTTTGAAAGTGTCTACCTCGCCACGCCAACGCATTGCATCTAGCAGGTTATCAGATTGCATAAGATGCCAATCACTAACTTCTTTAGATGTACTATTCCATGAAATGTTTGCACACATCACAGAGTGTTCAGTTGCTGGTACAGAGTTGCCAATATCACTGATTGTCATAAACTGACCATAAGCACGTTTAGCAGTATACACAGCAGGGAAGCTGTCAGTACCTTTAAAGCTGGTCAAGTGACCTACAGCATTAAAAGCATCATCTGTGAAGCCAGACATACCACGCATTGCAAAATCATGACACTGCCAAGGTAAGTGGAAGTCATTATCACAGGTTACATCAGCCCAATTCTTACAGATACGTTTGTAGTGCAGCGCAATAGTTGCAATGGTACAAGCTTTCCAAATTTCAGCAGAGAAAGCATCTTCCAGATAACCAGCTACCCAATGGAAACCTTCAACAGTATTTTTGAAGACAATCATTGGCACACGCATTGGTACTACAATACCTTCTTCAACAGAATATACAGCAACGGGTAAGTACCCTAAATCGTGGAGTTCTTCCCAATGCTCACGACCAATAGCATCTGCACCAAGTACACCATTCATAACTTCTAAGATTTCATCAACAGCTTCTTTCTTGTCACGCTCAAAGAACGTTGCATTCCAATGGTCTACCAGATAGTCTTTTACAAAACGTTGGATACCAAAAGCAACTACACCGTCAACTTCTAAGGGGCTGTTAAACCACTTATCACCACGAGGTGTAAGGTTCAGCATCAAATACTGTGTAGCACTTGGATACTGGTAGATGTGACCTGCTTTGTAGGCATCTGCATTAAGACCTGCTGGAACTGCGTAGATTGATTTAGTCATCTTCTTATCTCTCTCAAAATGGGGCTATGCAGCCCCTTTAAAGTTTTTATTCAATGTTTGCTACAGTTACTTGTGAGTGCTTATTCAGACCACGGTCTTTAGCATCACCTAATGAGTTTGTAGTGTAGATATGGTCGATACCATTGTCAAGAAGATTTTCAACACCTTTAGAGAAAATCCCATGAGTGACACAGAGTTCTACACGTTCTGCTCCAGCTTCACGAAGATACTTTGCAGCCTCTACGAAGGTTCGACCACCATCACAGATATCATCCAGAATCATGACAGTCTTACCAGTTAAGTCTACATCGTCAAGGATTCGCATACCGGTAATTTCACCAGTTTTCAGATTACGAACCTTAGCCATTGTAATATAAGGCTTTTCAACCTCTTTAGCAGCCTCTTCAGTCTTCTTAGCTGCACCTGCATCTGGTGCTACCAAGTAATCAATACGTGGGTCACTTGCAAAGTGTGCCGCAAACTCTTTCTGAGGTATGCAATGGAAGCACTTAAACAGGTTTTCTGCGACATTGCTATGAACATCCAGAGAGCATACTGCATCAAATTCCATTGCATTCACCAGATTGGCAAACACTTTGAGTGCTGCTGCATCACCTTTAAACATGTGACGGTCATAACGGGCATTTGGTAAGAACCCGAACAGAACAGTCTTCATAGCTGAACCTTGAGGGATGAGCTTGTCAACTGCCTCTTTAGCTAAAGCTAAGGCAAACAAAGTATCTTTATCATAACCCTGCACAGTAAATATGACATTTTCAATCTTACCAGCAAAGCTTTCAGCAAATTCTACAAAGTCTTCAGAGAAGTTGCCACCAATCTCACCAGACGGAAATTGGATAATATTAAAGATTTCTTGAATGCTACCTTTAGCATTAGAACTTAGCAGAACTCGAATAGTGGTTTTCATAATATTTCTCTCAATCAAAAGTTACGTTGGTTACTGCCATTGCAGATTTACATTTTGCAGGGTCTACAGTGTGGTAAAGAACACTACAGTTTCCTGTACTATCTGGTACAGGTTTAACCCATTGCTGTTTAACATTTGGTTCTCCGAAGTCTTTGTAAGAACCATCTGTATAATGGTCTACCATTTCAAGAGCCAGTGATTCTGGGACGTGACCACGTATCATATACATTTCACAACCATTTCCACCGTCACTAACTAATGGTAAGATTTCCCATTTCTCTTTAGCCATGATAAGTTGCCCTATAAACTGTCTCAAACTTCAACAAGAGAGATATTGCCAGAACTGCATATTCCTTGTCAAGCATTGGTGGCATATTATTTTTAAGATAAGCCTTTTGTTCTTCATAGTTCATCTTAGGGGTGTCCAGAATAGTTTCTCCCTGCTTTTGGTTATCAAGCTGAGTCTGGATAAACCAGTTAGAGCAATGATGTTCACCACCCTTTGTGACGGGTTTGTGGTGGCCTAATGTAAAAGCTTGCTTGCCAGAGTATCTGCATAGTTTGTTAAGTACTGCAATAGTGTTCTTGACAACGCAGTACTCGTATAGGTTGTCTATGGTGTAGTGAGGGTAGTATCTGAAGAGTGATTTGTCACGGAAGCTTCCACGATTCCAAAGAACCATGTGATTAGAGTTTGAAGGGTCATATTTGTGGGAGTCTATAAATTCTTGACGCTCATCAAAGTCAAGACGTAGAACAGACATTGCAGCAGAACGCTTAAGGTTTGCAAGATACATGTTTTCTCCAAAATAAAAAGGGAACCTTTTACAGTTCCCTAATCATAAACTATTACTGCGAGATTTTCAACACTTTGAAGAAACCTTCTTCACCAATATTATCCAGAACGTGATGAGTAGGTTTGATATAGTTGTTAAGGCAGATAATCTTCTTAGATTTCTTGTCATAAGTTAGCTTAAGCTGCTCTAACTCTTTACGTTCATCAGAAGATTCGTTGTACATCTTTACAGCTTTCTTAAATGGGATATACTCACCACCAAAAGCTAAAAAACCTGTACCACAATAATGTGCATCATATCTATCAGCCATAAACTGGCACAAAATTGCAATCTGAATCTTACGGGTGTTATAAACCTTTTCCATGTTGGCTATCCCTTACTTGCTACGTTTACGGTTGCGAGCTTTTTTAGCTGCACGTTTAATTGCTGCTGCACCAGACTGACGGTGAGCTTGTTTCTTACCGCCTTTACCACGTCCAACGTGGATGTAAGGTTGGTTTTCAATCTGGCTTGCAAGAACCTGTGCAACTGCTGAAGCATCTACACCAACTTGCTTACCTGTCATAGAAACAATTGCTGCTGCTTTTGCCAGTGCCGCTAAGAAACCAGCTTTCATGTTACTAAAAATTCCCATTTTAATCTCTCTCATTTAAAGTTTAATACAGAACTGGTCTAGTTCTTCTTTTTCGATAACAACTTGAACATTTTCGTATGTTACATCAGTGAAAAGCATCTGTCCATCATTAAATGTACTTTCTGAATCAACGTGGAAAGTAACACTTTTAACAAGCTCTGCTAGAGCTACTAACCCACGCTCTCCAAACTTCTCATGTGTCTTTACCATCCACTCATCAAGTGAGTTGATGTTATAAGTCCACTTACCGGAGTAGTTATTCTGCTCTCCATTGACAGTCACCTTGCCAGCCATATTCTTTTCTCCACAAGTTTTGGTTGTCTGAACCACGATATGGTTTGTTCGTTTGTTTAGAAGCATCATACTTACCATCAATCACCACGTCAACATATTTCATCACTTCATGGTGGATTTTTTGATGAAGCTGGAAACCTGTCCAAAGCCAGATAGATTTCTCTGGGTAATTCTCTTTAACAGTTTTGCAGATATACGCTACAGTGTCAATGTTTCGTTCTTCTAAAGGCTCTCCACCTAACACTGACAAACCTTCTATACCATTATCTTTCAACATAGCTAAGATATCAGCCATATCAAAATTAGTAAACTCTTTACCTGCATTGAATTTCCAAGATTCTTTATTGAAGCAACCTTCACAGTGATGCTTGCAACCAGCTACAAAGATACTCACACGAGCACCTTCGCCATTAGCTGTATCAAATCCTCGAATTTCCATAAAATTCATTCTACCACCTCCACTTCAATCTTTTCATAAGACATAACATATTCTGGGCAGTGTTTGTAAATGAAGTCTTGCAAGATTTTACTATCTTGTGCAGCAGTCATCAAGGCCACATACTTAGGATTAATCTTCTGGATGTAGCTGTAGAATGAGATATCACCAATCTCAGTTCCCCAATCATCGTCCCAAGTACCTGTTATGATAATGATTTTATCAAGTAACCAATCAGGTACTACTAAGTTTTCATCCTCTTTGATTGAGTCAATTAGCTCTTGAGTGATTGTGAGTTCACTAGTGATGTAAAAGCTTGAACCACGACGATGCTCTTTCTCACACTTTCCATCATCTAACGTGCATTCTTTCAGCACTTCCATTAATGCTTTTGAGATTTTAAACATTTTAACTTTCCTCTTAAGTCACAATAAAGGAGTCCTAGAAAGAACCCTAGTAAGGTAGAACCTATGAATAAACCAATGATGTTCTCTGTCATATCTAACATCCAATAAAAAAGGTAGTGCAAGCCTATCAAGACCTACACTACCTTGTCAACTACTTACATAGATTTTCTGTCACGAATCTCAGCAATTTTTGCATCATTCATTCTTGAGGTCCCTTTAATCTTAGTCCATCCAAGGTAACCACAGACACGGTTGATAACTGAGATATCATGTGAATGACACTTAGGACACTCTTCAACATCTGCATTAGGACGGTGACCACAATTCTCACAGATTGCTAAGTCGAAGTTAACCCCTTGATAAAAGCCCTTATCCATACCCCTTGAAACAGCAGACCAAATAGCCTTAGTGTTCTCAGGGTTAGCAAGACGAATATACTGAATATGCCCTCCATTGCAAGCATGGAAGAAAGGTTCTTCTAAGTCTTGCTTTTCAAATGGTGTAATATCTGCCGCAACGTTCATGTGGAAGCTGTTTGTAAAGTACTCTTTATCAGAAACACCTTTGATAACACCAAACATATTTCTGAACTGCTTTAATTGCGTCCCACAAAGACTCTCAGCAGGTGTACCATAAAGAGCATACAAGAAGCCGTCTTCTTCTTTAAATTGCTCCAGACGCTTATTCAGATAGCTTAAAACCTGTGTTGCAATACCTTCTTTACCAGACATTGCAGATTCATGCAATCTTCCTTCTCCAGCGAGAACTGTTAGCTCATCCAGTGCAGTTACACCAAAAGAGGCTGTAAAGGATTTCACAGTTTCCCAACCAATCTTGTCAGTTGGCTTCTTATCTCCCTTGTACAGACCACCTTGCGTAAATGCAAGAGGGTTTGAACTAGCTGGCATGTTAGCAACCATTTCATAGCGTTTCTTGTGGAAGCTACGAATCATCTCAAGATACTTATCAAGCTCTTTCCAGAAGTCAAGGCCATTAACTTTTGAGTACTGGTAAATCATTGGTAAGTTTAATGAAACAGCCCCAATGTTAGCACGACCTACATAGAACTCTTCACCTGCTTCATCATAGTAAGGCGATAAGAACGCCCTGCACCCCATTGGAGAGATAACCTTACCAGAACGCTTGAAAGCATCTGCAACAGCACCATGACCAGACACACTTAAGAAGTCTGGGTACATAGCTTTTGAACAGCACTCAACAGCCTTGTTAAACAGTTGACCTTGCCAGATATCCAGAGAGTGTCTTGTTTTATCGTGGAGATATACAAGTTTAGGGAACACTACTGGTTTCTTGGCTTTACCCTGACCATTCATTCTAACGTCTAAGATAGTTTTTGCAATCGTGTATTGCAGTCGGTTATCTTCATTATCCATATCAGACTCTAGTAAACCGAATGTCAAAGTAGTGAATGCAAAGTCACCACGACTACAAGGAACAGTGTTAAGCTTCATTTCAAGGGATTGGAAGCCTTGAGTTAATTCAATCTGCAACTGATTCTTAACATACTGATACATATTCTCTTTTGGGATACCATAAGCAATAGCCATCTCTCTGTGGTATTCCTGAGATTTCTTAGCATATGGTACAAGCACTTTGTCAATCTCTGCAATGGTGAATCCACCAAATTGCTGTGCAGTTGCTGACAGAACAACGTCACCAATTACTTGTAAAGCTGACAGTACAGACTTTGGTTCACAGTATTCAATTCCTGACATTTCAAAGCCATCTTTCAAGACTTTACCAATGTCAAACAAGCAACAGTTAATACCACCAAATACCAAATCTCTCAAATCATGAATATAGATAAAACCATCTTCAATAGCATTCATTTCTTCAGGTGTCAAGTGATACTGTTTAAAAATTTCTTTAGTCAGGTATCCACGAATGATAGAACCTTTTGTAGAGATTAAGCTACTGTCAAAGTTAGCATTTTCACGGTCACCTAAGAATAGGGTATCTTTGGTCTTCTGATATAGTTCGTCCCAATTCTTAGCAACCTCTTTTCGGTAGTTCCTGTAGGTTGAGTAAGACTCATAAATCTCGTGGTTAACTTCTGCCAAAGCACCTTCAACAATACTGTGAATGTCATCTACAGAGATGAGCATAGCATTCTGATTAGCTGCCTTAACGATTAGCCTCGTAAATGCTGTTTCAAGCTGGTGGATAACTTCTACTGGAAGTTCTTTGTAGCCAACTCTATTAGCTGATTTCTTTACAGCTTCCAGAATCTTTTCAACATTTGGTTGTTCTAGTGAACCATCTTCTTTGATAACTTGTAATTTATTCATTTCTACTCCCGATATAAAAAAGGTCTCCGAAGAGACCCTTATTATAAATTATTTAAAAATCTTTTTAAATATCTTTTCAACCTTATCACTCAATCCAAGGTGGATATCTAGTATCTCAATGATTAACCATACTAGCATTATCCCAAACATAAAACCTTGTTTGAAGTCAATAAACATATTCATTGCGAAGATGATAATCAGGAGCATGACAGCATCTTCTTTAAAACCTTTGATAATTTTCTCAAGCATTGTTCACCTCAGCCATAAAATTCTGTAAAGTACCAACAGGGGTTAAATCATTGCCTTCCGTCTTCATGATGAAAGGCATTTGACGAACTGGCATCTTTGCGATATCCATCAAATCTTGAAGCTCATAATCAGTGCCTAACATACGTACCATGTGGTCTACACCACGAGCCTGAGCAAAGTTCTTCGCAGTTACACACTGAGGGCAACCATCTTTAGAATAAATTATGTAAGTCATTAAGGAACCTCTAAATATCCACTATTCAAATCATCAACTACTGTGTTCAGTAAGTATGCCCCGTTTTGTTGCTCTTGGTTAGCATTCTGCTCTTTGTCGATTTCCATCTTCTTAATCATGTATTTCAAAGGTGGTTCTTTAGGAGCTACAAAATCTCTTGGGATACCGAACATATCATACAATGGTGCAGCATTGTAGTAAACCCATTCATGCAACAATTTTGTGTTCAGGCCAACTACTGCACGACCTTCAGAGAAAATATAATATGACCATTTCTCTTCGCTTTCAACTACTTCGTCAAGAATTACTTTGATTTCTGGTAAGATTTGACGGAAAGCTTCTTGCCATTCTTCATCTTTCAAAGTCTCTTTCAATGCTTCAATATCAATCTTCGTGTGAATGATTTCATCAAGCATGATTTTCTGTACTGCTTGTGCAATACCTTGAAACTTATCTTGTGCATCAAGTGCAAAGGTACATGCAAAAGATGCCATGAAGGAGATACCTTCTAATGCAGTCACTGCAAAGAGACCTTTTAGAATCACTTTGTGGAAGTGTAAAGGGTCTTTTTCAAGCAGTGAATCACGAACATATCTTAGACGATAATTAATACCTTCATCAAGTAGTTCTTCCAGTGCTCTGTTCACAGTCTTCAATCTGTCCTGTACAGCAGCATTCTGGTTAATCTCATCAAGGATTGTCTCAGGGTTTTTGATACACTGACGTACAATCTCTGAATAAGTTAATGCGTGAAGGTTCTCAATTTCAGATTGCTTCATGATTGCCGTTGCATAGATATCATCAGAGATGAATGGTGCAAAAGCAAATGCTAAACTCTTAGCAACCTGTGTATCAGCTTCCCATTGCCACTTAAGAATCTCAAGCATTACACCAGACATAGATTCTGGTACACTCTCAAAGTCTAAGCGTGACTGCTCAAATGGGAATTCATCTTCAGACCAGTCTTGTGCCTTCTGCTGCTTATACAGTTCAAAGATTTTTGGATAGTGTTTGTTAAGTGAGTCAAAAGTTTTTCGCTCACTTCCTAAAAAGATTGGATGTGGATTAATCATTCTGGTAATTTTCCTGTTTCGTAAAATTCTCTGGCTTCTGACGCTGTTAAAACTTGCCAGCGGTTAACTTTAAACATGTCAAGAGACCTTGCATAAGTATTGCTTGGATTAAAGCAATCAATGTAACGAAGATGTTCTTTCCAAGAACCATCTGGCATTTTAACTTTCAGGTGATAGTCTGCAATATAATATAAAGACTCTCTTGGAGTATAATACAGATACAAAGCACAGTTTGGTTCCCTGTTTTTTGCATCTTGAATGAGTTCTAACATAGTTTCTCCAAAAGGGGCTTTTCAGCCCCCTGTTTAGTTAAACACCGCAACCTTCACAGTAAGCATCTTGAAGTGCTGATTTACCAACACCAATACGACTGTTCAGATAGTACATTGTCTTCATACCTACAGAGTTGGCATAAATCATGTACTTCAAAGCTTGTTCTAATGATACCTTTTTAGCTTTTGAGTAGTCAACATAGAAATCTGAAGAGATAGCTTGACCAGTGAATTTTTGAACAATTGCATAACAATCAATCATATCAAAGGTGTCAATATCCCAAGCAATTTCATAGACATACTTCAACTCTTCATAATCTGGAACGATAAACAGTACGTTACCAGTTGCAGACTTCTTGGTTAAGATGAAGTCACGAATTGGATACAAGCCATTTGTCGTATTAGTTGCCAATGAAGAACTCTCATTAGGCATATACGCTTCCAGTACAGAGTTTCTGATACCACCATTTGCCTTGATACGGTCTGCTAAGTCATCCCAATCAAAACGTAACTTTGCATCGTGCTTGCTGTCAATCTTCTTGTTAGCTGTCTTCGGTGGAACCCAACCTTCAGGGTATTTTGTATACTTCATATACTCAGGTACACCACGCTCTTGAGACAGTCTTAAAGAAGCTTCATGCAAGTAATATGAGTGCATCTCTGCAAGCTCATGTAGCTTAGTTTTACCAGCCCTTGAAGAATAACCTACGTAGTTTTTTGCAAGGTAATGAGCCACATTTGTAAGGCCAATCCCAACAGAACGACGCTTCTGAACATGGTTACGCATTGACGGGTACGGGTAATCCATAAGGTCAATAACGGAGTCAACCATTGCCAAAGCATAGTAAGCAACGTCAGCGTATTCATCTTCTGTGATTCTCCCTGCTACAAGACTAGCCAAGAAGCAAAGAGCCACTTCACCATCTTCTTTTGCTGCAATATCACTGTATAGGTCAAGTTCTTTTTCAAACCCGTAAACTGGTAAGACAATCTCCATACACAGGTTTGACATTTTCAAAGGTTCTTTGAACGGTGTATGGGTATTTGCATTGTTCGTAAAGAACGGGTACACACGACCTGTAGCATAACGCTGCTGGATAAACAGTTTAGCTACTTCACGAGCCTTAACACGTTTGTGTTTAACACCTGTGTGAACTGCGTGACCAACTGCCATTGCAAACTCATCTGCACTCGCTGTATAGAACATATCATAAAGCTTTGGAGCATCCTTATAAGAGAATAGCAACCAATCTGTATCATACTGTACACACTGCCAGAAATAATCATTTGCACCAAACGAGTAGTCCATCTCGTTAATACGTTTTGATGAAACCGTTGTAGGGTGCTTCAGACGAAGTAAGTCTTCAATCTGAGGGTCTAAGGCTGTGAAGAAGTTGTTAGCTGAACCACCACGACTCTTCTGCTTATTAGCCTCTACAGCAGCACGTACAAGCTTATAATAAGGAAGTTTCCCCATATGCTCAATAGTGTTCTGTCTGATACCATCACCAATTGTACGAGTCTCCATAAGGATACCAATACCAGCTTGCTTTGTAGTCATATCATAAGCAACCTTAGTAGCAATACCAAGTGACTCAGCAGTATCATTTGCTTTAATCAAGCAGCATGAAGCATACCCAGACTTAGTAGCCCTTAAACCGTTCAAATAAGGCGTAGGAGCATTAATTTTCAAATCTGACAGGTAAGTATACAGTTTGATAATGTCTTCCAAGCGACGGTGTTTAGGCTGTCTTTCAAAGGCTTTCATAGCCATACCCATGAACATGAACTGTGGTGACTCAAAGAGTTGTCCAGTTTTAACGTCACGAATCCCATACTTGTCACGGAACTGTTTAAGCACTGCATAACCATATGAGATATCTTTTGAGTGTACAATGAATCCCTGAAGATATTCTAACTCTTCTCGTGAGTAATCCATCTTTTCCCAGAGACCTAAAACTTCCATATTCTTAACAAATACGTAAAGGTTTGGTACTTTGGTGAATCCACCAAAAGCTTCTTTATAGATGATACCTAACAGAAGTCGTCCAGCCATATCTGAGTATTCTTGACTTTGCTTATCAATACAAACGTCAATCATAGCTTGGTGCATTTCTTTTGTAGTACACCCTTCATAGACACGCTTCATAGCTTCCATTGTAACTTCTGACCAGATAATACCTCGTTTATCAGCCCATGAAGCCCACTTATTCAAACGTTCTGGTTCGAACTGTACAAGTTTTCCATTAGATTTGCGAATTGTTTTAATCATTGTTTGAATCCTACAGGTGAAAAAGGGTCTCCGAAGAGACCCCTTAGAGATTAAATGCTAAAAATCTTTTTATTTTCCCAGAGTTCATAAAACTTCTGAGATACTTTGGTGATAGAACCTTTTGACATTGCGTTGCAATACCAATATCCGGAGTAATCACCCATAATTCTGTCAAGCTTTTCGTAGATGTTGTCATCAATTCTTGCTATTGCAAAGTTACCACGAACTTTACAGACAACTCTACCAAAGCAAATATCACTACGTCCTTTGCAGTCTTGGGTATACATTACAAAGTCACCGAAGTGCAATGGCTCATCAAACTTATCAACACCAAGTTCAACACCCGATTTGATTTCTTCTGCTGTCAGCTTTTTAGTTTTAGACATGGTATCTATCCAAGTTACGTTTTAAGTAAGTCCACTGTTCATCTACGCGCTCAACACCCATGAATAGTGGAGCCAGAACAACTTTACCAAAAGTGTTTCTGTGCTGACAAATCTCATAAGAGTAGTCTTTATCAATATCTAAACCATATTTGTAAAGAACTGCCCGTAAGACTTGCTCGTTATCCAGAATGGTATCTGGAGTCTCACCATATTTCTCTAGCAGTGAATCATTCATAAACACCGTCATAGAGAGATTGTAGTTTGAGAAATGGCTCTTTTGAGCCACCTCTGCTTTATTAATGTTCTGTGAATCCATTATAACCAACCCCTTTTAACCAGTTCTTCAGGTTATTTGCATCATAGTTCAGTTTCGGGTATGAGGTTACATGGAACTTCTCACCGTCATAGTAAACAATATCTGCAATCCATAATCCATTTTCACGGCAGAAGTCTTTGTCGGCTCTTGAGGTAATTGGATTAACTTCATTGAAGTCCTTAATACCAAGACTCTTCAGACTTCCTACCAAACCTTGGCAAATAACACACGTTTCAGATGTTACTACCAAGAGTTCTTTTCGTTCAGCTTCAGCAATATAGCATCCTAACTGAACTTTTGGAAGATTAGATTGTTTCATAATCTTACCATCAGATTTACGGACTACTGCAAACCATTCTTTACCTTCAACGATTGACAGACGCAGATAGCATTCATCACCAGTACGTTTCTCAATATCAAACATACGTTGCACAGCTTCTTGGTAGTCATCGGTGTACTTCAGATTGTTATTCTCACAAACAGCTTTCATAGCTCCGTCGTGGTCATGCTGTGACAAGAATACTAAACCATCTAGAACATATTGTAAGTCAGCTTGAGCATCAAGAGTCTCAACAGGGTCTTTTGCCTCAACTGCTGCAACTAACTCTTTAGCCTCTTCCAACATACACAGAGACTGACTTTTCAGTGATTCCCAATATTCAGGGCTATAAAGTTCCTTTGGATTCTTGCCACAACGAAGATTCCAATTTACTACAGATTCTCTGGAATTAAACATTAAACCTCCTGAAACAGTTCCTGTTTAGCAACAATATAATCCAGACGGGCTTTCAGTTCAACACGTTTGTTGATTAGATGCTGAATCTGTGATTCCAGAGCATCCATTTCTGTTTCGGTGGCTTCTTTAGCCTTTGCAATTACCGTCTTCAGGTTGTCCAAGCCAGCTTCAATTTTAGCTTGGTGGTCATTCTTGATAGATTTAAACATTTTATTCTCTCTCATTAAGTTTCATGATTTTATGGATTCTCTTCTCTGCATCTTCATAAGTCTCTTTCGTAAGAAACTTGATAGCTGCAATATTCGCATTGTAGAAGAGTCGAAGCTTGGAGTCAATCCTTTTTGTCATGACGTCAAACTTATGTTGTAAATTGGCTTCTCCGTAGACCAATCCACCTCGCGTATAGTAAGGCTGCACAATGTAGAAGTCAAACTCTTTTTTACCAAAAGTTTCAATATCCTTCTTAATGTACTCCGAAGAAGTCTGATACGTCAGCCAGTCACTCTCTTTGGTGACAACTTTACGTCTGGTCTTTCCAGCTACTTTCTTTTTAGAGACATTGTTAAACTGTTTCTTTCCCAAATAATACTGTCCAGTCTTTTTACAGTATACTAAGTAAACAAATCCAAAATACTTAGCGGGGTCAATTTCCCCGCACAGTGAAATCCAATGTCCATATTCAGGGCAATTGCCAAAACCTTTAATCTTCATTCATAAGCTTCTCCATGATTTGTGAACTCTCTGTGAAGTTCTTCTCTTTTCTTTCTAATTGCTTCTTTGGCATCATCAACATTGTCAAACAGACCAAGGAAATGTGTTACACCGTGAACCATAATCCTTGCTCTCCACCTCTGTGAAGCTTTGTTGAATGATACACCTTTTACGCCAGATGTATTGTTGGAGTGTATTTTTCTATTCCAACAATTTTCAGCTTGAGTGCAAACTCTCAAGTTCATTCTTCGGTTGTCATTAGTAATTCCGTTACGATGGTCTACACGGTCTGGTAAGAATCCCTCTGTGTAAAGAATGGCTAAATCATGAGCCATGTATGATTTTCTCTTTATGGTAATCCTGATATAGCCCCTTTTATGGGGTGTTCCAGCAACTGAACCAATGACTGTCCTATTAGCCGATTTCTTCAACCAAGTAAAGACCCCTGTTTCGGGGTCATAATGAAGATACTCTTTAAGTGTCTGCTGAGTCAACATTTGGAGTCCAACCATACTTTTCAAATGAGAAGTCATCTGATTTGTTTCGCTCTTGGTATGCTAAGAAGAAATGTTGTTCCATCAACTCAAGAGGTGTTCTTGTAATTGTTTCACCGTCCCACGATACGTATGTGTAAGAGTCTTTCTTAGCATACAGTTCATAGATTGCATCAAGACACTCTTTATAGGTTGTTTTACCTTCCAGAGCGTTCATTACAGCAACTTTACCAGCACCCTTAAGGCCAAAGTAGTTATCGGCATTATCACCTGCTACAGCTTGATAGCAGAGGAATTTGAAGCCTACTCCAACCGTCTTCTTAGCTTTTGGTTTAGATTTGATAGGACAATCCCAAATCTCTCCCACATTACCATCAGCGATAAAGATTAATGGGGCTTTCTCATAAGTCATATCGATGCAGTATGTGCCTTCAGCTTGACGAAGGTCTTTATCAATACTCATCAATGCAGCTTTTTTACCCATCTTCTCAGCTTTGGCAATTACAATAGAGTCAGCTTCAAAGCCTCCCTTTAAAAGCTTAAACTCTGGTCGTGACAGAAGATACTCACGACAAGCAACTAGGTGCGTTGGTGTTACAGCATCTTTCCTGTTACCTTGGTATTGATGTTCAAGACCTTTAATGTCTTTGTGTTTGTGAACACCTTTCTCTGTGAGGTAACCTTCCCAATGTCTTTCTTTTCCGACAACCTTCAACCATTCTTGAAGAACTTGTTGAGTTGCCATAATAGCTTCTTTTTCACTCTTAGCTTCTTTCCAAGTTTGTCTTTCCCATTCATCTTCATCAAAGCTGAGGCCAAGTTCTTCTGTCAAAGTTCTCTGGTCTGACAACCATTGATTAGCAAGCTTTGCACTGTCAAACCCTTCAGACTCTTCAGCAGTGATTTTGTTCACATACTTGTACTTTGCTTTCTCAACTACACAAGCACCTTTATAGGCAATGCTATCAGAGTCAATAAAGACGTGTGTCACAGTATCTGGGAGTTTTGTAAGTGTATACTTTTCCATTTTAATCTCCATACGAAAAAGCCCCATACATAGTACAGGGCTTAGTATTAGTTTTAACGATTATTCTTCAGTATCAAAGTCATCGTCGTCATCGTCGTCTGGAGTTGGAAGGTCATCATCGTCGTCGTCACCATCATTTTCTGTAGGTTCTTCTTCAGTGATAGTACCATTATCTTCAACACCATCCAGACCAAGCATTGCCAGTTCGTCTTCATCCAGTTCAGTATCAGAGTTGCTACCTGTACCACCAGTGTACGGAACCAGAGTATCAATGATAAACTGCTCTTGAATTGGTTTCGTCAACACAGCACCTTCAAATGTGTAGAAGTGAGTTGCCAAGATAACACTACCAAAAGAACCGTTACCAACTGCAATGTCTGGGTGAACTACGTCATAGTTCTTATCATCTTCGTGCTTATCAGATTTAAGCGCTTTGATTTTCTTCATAGGCTGCTTAACTGCAACACGCTTCCCGTTAATTTCTTCAATCAGACTTACAGGGAAAGACTGTTTAGCTGTCCACACAGCACCATCTTTGTAAGCAGCAGCACGACTAACTTTCAAGATGTGATAGGTGTCAGCTTCAAATGGAGGCTCACAACCAAATTTTTCTTCAAAGTCATCTGCATCAACAACTTCAGTGGTGACCTTATCCCAACCTTCAGGACTCTTCTTGGTCTTGGTAAACTCTTTAAACAGCTTGTTACCATCCTTTGCAAGAATTGAAACGCTGTAGTTGCAATCTTTGCCTGGGAATTTCTTATCTACTGACTTACCTTTTCCCGGGCGTGGAATAGTGTTCAGGTAGTAGAACCAAACATCTTTCAGCAGATAACGCATTGTCTCGCGCTCTTGACCGTTGTACTTTTCTACCGGAGATTTCATTTTAACAACTTTAGACATTTTAATACCTCTTTACTCAATTAAACTTTTAACTCAAACTCGAAGGAGTACAATGTTACAGACTTCATACTCCTTTGTCAAATCTTTTTAAGCAGCTTTCTTAGCAGCTTTGCGAGCAGTCTTGCCAGTACGTACACGCTTCGCTTCATAATGTGCAGCAGACTTACCAGCAGTTGCTTTCATGGAATCGCCAAATACTGCTTCAAATGCTTTAGAGTGTTTCATTTTGTGCTCCGATATATTTCATATTCAAATGTTTTTAAAGTCAAGGTGAAAAGATAAATTGTATCAGCTTTGTCAATTGACAGTGCAAACAAGTCTTTATCTTTACGGCTTTCATGTTCAAAAGTAACATCGTGCCCCTTGTTGATGAGTACTTTAGCGAACTGTTCAATCTTAGTCAAGCACTCTTTTGCGAATTTTTTAGTAGTCTCTTCTGAATAGAAGGGCGTGAAACCCTCCTTCAGATAACACTCATTCAGTTTCAAACGGGCAGTCATCATCATCCTCATTAATCACAGGTGGAATGGTAGAACTTTGACGTTGTTCTTCAGTGTAGATTTCACCAGTATCTTTGTCAAAGTCTCCATCTTCATAGTGTGGCATAGAATCATCATAGTGGTCTTCCGGTTCACCGATACCAAATTGCTGACGGATATTCTCTGCTGCACCGTCAATATCAACACCACTACCAGCAGCCTTGATAAGACGACCTGTATCTGGGTTATACCAAGTGTGACCAGCAATACCAGTTGACTTACCATGACGACGACATTTTGTTAACTTGATTTTAGTCAAGTTTTTCTTAACAGGGTCTGGGTCAACCTTGTTACGCATTAACAGAATGTTGTTCATAGAAATCTGGAAGTATGCACCAGAACCCTTGATATCCTCTTCAGAGATATCTCCACCTTCAGAGTTAGCTTTCTGACCACCTGCACTCTTACGAACGTGACAGACGTTTACTTGAGCGTATTGATAACGCTTACAACGACGAAGTAACTCAGACAGAACTTCTTCTTCATCTGTATCAGAACGTGACAGTGCCAACGTAATAGGGTCAAGAATAATAATCTTGCAACCTAGACTGTTAACCAGATAGTCAACAAACTCTAGAAGGTTGTCTTGGTCAATTGCCCCTTGGTGGTCAACGATATGGATACGACGACCAGCAGACAACTCAGCATGTGCAACTTTGATTTCATCCCAATCCCGTTCATCATAATTAATTTCTGAAATCTGCTTACTCAGGTGAATTGCACAGAGCATTTCCATTAACTCTTCATAGGTGTCTTCCACAGGAATTACACCGATATTGTAGTCAGTTTCTTTCCAAGCTGTGTAAATCATTTCACGAGTGTATGCAGATTTACCAACTGAAGATGGTGCAGCCAGAGTTGTAATTTCCCCTAAGCCATAACCTCCATAAGTCAACCTGTTAAGGTCTCCGAAGGAATCTGGGAAGGGAATCAGTGGAATCTGACCACGATTCTTCATAGCCTCAAAACCATCTGCGAAGTTCTTGATACCAGCAGGGCAGTAACGAGGTGCATTGTAAATTCTCTGCTTAAACCCTTCAAGGACTGTATCTTTGTCTTTGAAGAATTTAGTCCACCACTCGCTAAGGTCTTTAACACCTTCTGGGTACTGGAATAAACGAACCTTCTCAATAGGCAGAATACCAGCAGCTTCTTTAGTTACTTTGGCTCCAGCTTCGTCATTATCAAAGCACAGGTAAATCTCATCAAACGATGTAATGTACTGATAGTTTTCTTTGATAGACTTAATGTTTGCACCAGATGGTACAGAAACGTGACAGTAATTCTTTCTACGTGACTTATCTTTGATTGCCAAAGAAGTCATATAGATTGCTGTAGCACATTCCATCTCTCCTTCCCAAATGAAAAGACGGTTACCACCTTCTGGAGCAATCCATGAACCGAACATAGCCAGTTCACCTTTAATATCTCCTACACCACCTGAGAAGTCTTTTAACTTGCCACGAAGATGCTCTTTAGGATGGTCTTCAGGGTATTTGTGGCGAACACGATAACCAACATGCTTCAGCTTCCCATTTTCATCTTTCTTATAAGTTGGGTAAAAGTGAGCGTCAATATCACCGTTTTCATCAATGTCAACCTTAATACCAAGACGTTCAAGAACCTTTGCAGGAATCTTCCTGTCTTTTAAATCCATTGCTTCAAGGTTCTCTTTTACTTCATCTAAATCCATACCACGGAAAGTACGGCTATTATTATCAGAACCTGTAGAATATGTGCTCACAATCTGACCCTTATCAAAATCCCACTCTGGAAACCCTTTGTTACAGCTAAAGCAAGTCATCGAATAAGAATCATCGTCATGATGATAGATAGACCCTGCATCTGATGAACCACACTTAGGACATGCACAGTGACCAACAAACTGACCAGCCTCTTTCAATTTACGACCTTTAGACATTAGCACCTCTACGTTGCAGTTCAGCTTTTAAACCATTTTCAATCTTGTCTAGTTCATGAATTTCTTCAGCAATCTCTTTCCTTCGTGAAGTGACCCTTTCAAGTCGCTCCATCATTACTTCCTTAGAAAGAGATGAGAGTTCTACAGAACGGTGGTCAATTACTTTTAAATTATCTACTCTCATCTTAATATCTCTCTTTTTAAATTCCAATGATAGCTTTTAGTTTACTTTCAAGCTCATCCATTGTGCCATTGTTTTGAATAATGTCACGCTCAAACAAGGTTGAAATACCTTTCTCAGAATGATGTGAAGCAACTTGTGTAGTATTGTCCCTCTTCACCTCAATGATTTTACTGTCATAACTTTGAAGAAACTCAGCCTCAATGTCAAATCTTAAATCACAGATTAGTGCAATACCTTCATGGTCTTCTGTATGGCATTCACCAAAGAACTTCTCCATGCGTTCTGCTAAGTCAATAATCCAGAACCTTTCACCCAAGATTTTACGGACAACTTCACTTCCCCAAACTTGTTGGATTTGACGTGAAGAGATTTTATATTCATTACGCAAGCCGAGTCTGGTGAGTAATGTCGGTTTACCAACCTTTTTCAATTCTTTGATTAGTTTGTCGGTTAATTCACCACACAGCTTTAAATCCTTGTGGATATCCTTATCTTGCATGTGTCTGTAAAAAGCCCAAATAACCTGTGAAGATAATGCTGAATGAGTCAGTGTGAAGACCTGTGGAGTTTCTTTTGTGTCTCCATACAAATCTTCCCAAGTCAGGTTGAAGATATCTCCAGCAGTGTTTTTAAGGTTATCTGCAAACGCAAAAACTTTAACTTTGTAACCTTTCTCAGTCAAGGCATTTCTTACCAGAGTACAGGAAGTGTCTTTTCCAGAACGAGCCTTACCAGTGAATGCAATAATACTTTTCATACTCAACCTCTCCATAATAAAAAGCCCCCAATTAAGGAGGCTATTTGGGTATTAACAATTAGTGAATTGTAATATCTTCACCGTTCTTTTCAGCCATTGCTTCAATCTGCTGCAAAAATTCATCGCCAAAGTTAATGGCAATCTTCTCACGTACAATTGCTACGTTGGTCTGCATAAGAACATCTTGCAAAGCAGATGCACTTGCACCACCACTGATTTCTTCAATGAAAGAAGGTGGAGACTTCAGCAAATCTGCAACTTCAAGAATTGCGTGAATATTCATGATAGTCATGATTGCAGGTGTCAGAGCAGTAACCATAACCTGAATGTCGTCAAGCTTAATATCTGCGTCCTGTTTAGTCAAGTCTTCCAGTTTCTGGTAAGTTTCAATAGCCAGCGCTTTAGCACGTTCAGAGATTACATTGAAACCCCAATCAAGTTTGTCATAGCGTGAAGATTTATCTTCCATACGCTTTTCCAGCATAGCCATGACACTTGATACTCCACCAACAATACCCATGACCATTTGCTGTTCAGTCATCTCATTAAGCAGCATATTAATGCTTTGCTCATCCATGCTAGAGTAATCACCACTCTGCATGTTCTCAAACAGGAATTTAGCCAGAGAGTCAACACCAACAACGATAGAGGTCAGAGCAATTTTACGATTGCTGGTAAGTAACTCTACAGTTGAGCGGAAAGATTCGTCACTGTCAATATCTGTAACTTGAAGTGATTCTGGCATAAAGCCACGAGTGAACGTATTGCTACGGAAAATTACAGCAAGGCTTTCCACAGTAGTTAACAGGAATTGTTCGTTGATGTTCTTTTCTGCCAGCATTTCATTTACAGTTTTCATATTATTTCTCTCTCATTTTGTTTAATGTAAGTCGTGATAATTTTAATCCTTCCGGTGAAGAGAAGTCAAGTGTCTTTTCAGACCTTGGGAAGTAATGTCTGTCCCAAGAACTCTCAACATCCTGAAGAAGTGTTGCTAGACTACACAAGTCTGTTCCACTTTGCAACTTCTTTTTTAAGGCATCTATCAAAAAACATGTATCTTTTGCTTTACGCCTATCAGAAGCAATCTCTTTCATATGCTCGAAAACAGAGCATTTCAAATCTTCGTCGTAACCTTCTGAAAGTTCTATTTCGTGTTGAACATCAACCATTCGACGATGATGGTAAGCATATTCCTTCTGAGCAGCTATGTCAAGTTCTTCTAACTTCTCCAAAGCTTTTAGGAAATTTGCTACGTCAGGGTGAACAAACATTCTCTGCATGGCAGCCTCTTTATAGTTTCTATTAAGTCTTAATCTCTTTCTTTACGTATTCTATACGTAATACTTTAAAGCTTTTTAAAAGCTATTAAAATCTTTTAAGGGTTTTAAAGAATCTGTATAGTTAATCTGTAAAGGGAGTCTTTTAAGTTAAAACCCACTGCATACAAGACTAACACCCTGTCAAGTTATTTGTCAACTTGCTTTTTGTGTCGTTTTGCAGTAAGGTATGGAGTCATATGTTTGAGAGGGAGTGAAAATGGAAAACGTAGACTTTAAAAATTTGCATCTGGTAGGCGATACAGAAACTGACGGATTGCTGCTTGAGTTCACTAAAGCTCACGTAATGGCTTTTGCAGATTACAAAGATGACAGTGATGAACCACCTGTGTGGGTATTCACTGATGAGCCTATTCTTGGTCACAAGTACACCAAGTATATCAAGGGTGGCTTAAGAGAGGGTGTTGAGTTTGCTTTAAAGGCGAAACGTCTTTGCATTCACAACGGTCTTGGTTATGACTGGTGGGTGTTCAACCACATTGCACCTGACCTGTGGAACTTTGATAACCCTAAATGTAAGCCTTGGAGTAATTTCTTCCAAGATTCACTTATCCAATCTCGTGTTCAGTGGATGGATAGACCTACACCGAAAGGTTACAAGGGTTCTCATGGTTTGGCTGCATGGGGTGCTCGTGTTGGTGTCCGTAAGCCTGAGATTGAAGAGTGGGGAGTTTGGAACGCTGAAATCTTAACTCGTGTTGTTGAAGATATTCGAATCAACGCCAAAACTAAACGTGCTCTTGATAATGAGTATGTGAAGCTGAAGAAGTGTGGTGTGGATACCTACGAAACCTACATGCGAGCTAAAGAAACATCTTTCTGGATGAGCCAGCAAGCTATCAATGGTTGGAAAGCTGACATTAACATGATGAAGAGTTGTGTTAAAGAACTTGATAAGATGACTGCTGACCTTGCTTCAGAGGTTGAGCCATTCTTACCACCAACTATCAAGACAAAAGGGAAAGTTACTGGTGAAGAATTTGCAAAAGCTTGGAATGAGTATGTTGAAACTTTTGGTGAAGCAGATGGTTTGAAACGTATTACCAAGTATCCTAAGACAAAGTATCGTCAGCAGGTTCGTAATGGGGAAATGCAAAGTTATCCTATTAAGCCATTTGGTAAACCAACTACCAAGATTTTCAGCGTAGAGAAACGTAACTGCTACACACCAACTAACACGGTAACCGGAGAAGAGTACAAAGAAGGTTTCGTGGCAATGAAAGATGCTCGTGCAGTATGTAATGAGCTAAATGCGAAGGTTGACAAGAAGTGCAAAGATTGGAAGCCAGTTAAAACTGTTAAGATTGTCAAGTACTACAACAATCATGTTGTTAATCACTTTGAACTTGAGTCAAGTCGTTACACGGGTTTGATTGATGCACCATATACACCGATTGAGTTTGAAGTTTCACGCATGACTCAGGTTGCAGTAGTTAAAGAGTATCTGAAATCTGTTGGTTGGATTCCTGATGATTGGAACTACAAGAAAGACTCAGATGGTCGTCCTGTTAAGGTTTGTCGCTTCAAAGATAATAAGAAGATGATTCGTAAACATCCTAAGTGGGATGAAATGGTTGAACGTTGTGGTTTAAACTACGTTGAGCATGAAGGGGTACAGTACATCGAGCATAATTGGTCTGTGAAGAAATACACAGATGTTCTTGAACCTTGCTTGATTCGTACTTCACCAAAACTGACTGAATCTTCTTATGACACTATCGAAGGTGAACTTGGGCAGAAGATTGCGAAGTACTATACTTTGATGCACCGACGCAGAACTATTGAGAACTCAAAGGATGATGAGAAAGGTTGGTTGAATCAGATTCGTCCAGATGGTCGTTTAAGTGCTGGTGCAATGGTGTTTGGTACATCCACTGGACGTATGACACAGTATGGTATTGTAAACGTACCTTCCGGTGCTGCTGTTTATGGTGAACCAATGAGGGCAGTTTGGATTTGTGAGAAGGGAACCAACGTAGTCTCTGTGGATATGAACTCTGCACAGCTTGTTTTACTGTGTAACTTTATGGGTGATAAAGAGTTCACCAAAGCGGTAACCGAAGGTAAAGAAGAGATTGAATTTGTTCGTCAAGAAGATGGTCGCTACTACTGCAAACACTTTGACGAATACCTGAATCCAGAGGTTGACAAGTATCTGCGTTATGACTCTGAAAACGACTTGTACGTAGTTTACTCAGGCACTGATGCTCACACACTGAACAGTATCTACTTCAGCTTGAATGATGAGCAGGATATCTTGACTTGTCGTATGACTCAGGATGAAAATCTTCTTCACGAAATCAGTAAAGGTCGTAAGAAAGCTAAGAATGGCATCTATGCACTGCTGTTTGGTGCAGGGGATGAGAAGTTTGCTAAGACCATTAAAGCAGCAACTACTCAGGAGGGTGCATTGACTAAACAGACTTACTTCGTTCGTTTGCCGAAGATTAAGAAACTGATTGATAACTTAGAAGCTGACTTTAAAGCGACTAAGAAGGCTCTTGAAGAGGTCTTTGGTAAGACTGCTGCAATCTCTAAAGGGGGTTTTGTAAAGGTTGCTGGAGCTTGGTTATGGTGTAAGTCTCCACACAAGCTGTTAAATTACCTTTTGATGGGTTCAGAAAGTCAAGTACAGAATGAAGCAATTAACCTTGCATGTCGTAGAGCCTATGATGAAGGGTTGATGAAGCTGAATGGACGTAAGCCAGCTATTGGAGCTAGACTTCTTCTGGCATATCACGATGAAAATAGTTGGGAATGTCCAGAAAGTATGACTCAAGAGGTTAAAGCTATCACTGACTGGATGTACGGGCAGGCTTCTAAAAACCTTGGTCTAAGAAAAGAAACTATGGTTACAGGTACTGGTAAGGTTGGTAAGAGCTGGTTGGAAGTACATTGATGGTGTTGAAATGATTACAGAAATTCGTTTAAAGGAGCTTTTAGAGTACGACCCCGATACAGGGGTCTTTACTTGGAAATTTAGAGAAGGTAATGCAAACTTTAACTCTAGATTTGGAGGTAAGAGGGCTGGAAACTACAGAACAAACACTGATGGTCACAAGTCTGTCCAATTGCTGATTGATGGAAGGAGTTACCAAGCAAATCGTTTAGTTATCTTGTATATGGATGGATACCTACCTGATAAAACCTTACAGGTTGACCACAAGAATTGTGATGGTTGGGATAATAGGTATTTGAATTTGAGGGTTTGTACGGCTTCACAAAACTCTTGCAATCGGTCTAGAAAGTCCATATCAGGTTTACCAAAAGGTGTACAGAAGATAGGGAAAAGGTTTAGGGCAATGATTCGTTTACAAGGTAAGAATTATCATCTTGGGATGTATGACACCCCTGAAGAAGCCCATGAAGCTTACTGTGAAGCTGCTATGAAACTCCACGGAGAGTTTGCAAAACTAAGTTGACAAGGTGCTCATGGAAGAGTACCTTATACTATATCTTGTATAGGAGGATTTATGACACTTTCAGACGTTATCCAACAACTTCACGACAATTGCTATACTCCAGAGTTGATTCAGGAGATGCTTATTGTAGTGATGCCTAGTAAGTTCGTAAAAGGTTTTAATCGTGACTCTTTAAGGTTTGCACATATCCTTATTGTTGATGGTAAGATTGCAAAAGACCACACTGGAGTCCTTAAGGGTGAACGCATTGACATTAACTTTTGAGTATTGGAGAAATCAAAATGACTTATGAAGAAGCTATTGAAGCCATGAAGAGTGGTCACAAAGTACGTAATGAAAATTTCACATCTGATGAGTTCTTCGAAATGAAAGATGGGAAGATTGTCTGTGAAATGGGTTACCCAATGGCTACATGGTATCGTGGGTGTGATTGGCAGAAAACTGGATGGAGCATTTTACAGTGAAGCTCTACAGCATCTGGGGAAGTATGGGTGAAGGTTTTGATTGGAACCTTTTGAAAACAAACGTTCGTAGTTGCGAAATAGTTTACTACAAACTATATTACTTAAGAACTTTTAGAGAGGTTAAGTTTGATGAGCAGTAAAGAAGAAGCTGGTTTAGCAATAATCCGAAACATAAACCCTCAGATTTCTTTTGTGTCTGAAGCATGGTGTCGTGGGTTAGACTATCAATGGTACTTGGACTTGTGTAAAACAAAGTCTGTAGAGCCAGTGAAAGAAGAAACTTTCAAGGAACTTTACAAGACCGTCCAAGAAGGTTACGAAGAAAACTGTGAAAAAGGAAATCAACTATGTGGAAAACAATCATTGCACTTGGAGTGCTTTTTCTAACTGGCTGTAACCCAAGTTATGACAAACAAGACAGTAGCTATGAGTTACCTCCAGAGATGAGAGATTGTTCAATATACAAACTTAATTGGTCAACATTTAAATATGACTTAATAGTAGTCCGTTGCCCAAATTCACAGACAACAACTTCTTACAGGTATGGTAAGTCAAGCACTCAACACATCACCGTTATTGACGAAGGATATTAAGATGCAAGTACTGGTAAACTTTATTCACCTATATGACGTTATACACTCAACTACTACAGTTGCCCAACGTAACCCTATCGTACCACGAGAAGGTGAGTGGGTAAGGATTGATGGTTGGACTTACACTGTAGAAAATGTCATTCACAAGTTTGATGTTTGTGGAGACACTCAAGTTATCGACGTAGAGATTGGTGGTAAGAGAAAATGACAATTCTGTACAAACAAAATAAAGATGGCTCTTTTAACGTTTGGTCGTGTGTTGCTGTAGGTGATAAGGTGGTTACAACCTACGGTAAAGAAAATGGCAAGATGATGTTTGAAGAGTACACAGCAGAGCCTAAGAACATCGGTAAAAAGAATGAGCGTAATGCTGAACAGCAAGCTCTCTTTGAAGTTTCTGCTAAGTACAAGAAACAAGTAGACCGTAAAGGTTACGCTTACACAAAAGAGTCTGCACAGAATACTGAGAAGGTAGGTGTACAGCTTGCTCATGATGCTGCAAAGGTTAGTCATGCAAAGTATCTGAAATTTCCTGCTGATGCTCAACCAAAACTGGATGGTGTACGTTGTAGGATTTCAAGACACTTAAGTATTGGCAGTGTATTTACAGCATATTCTCGTGAGAACACTATTTATAAAATTCCTACTGAGCTAATACCTGACATTATGGCAATGTTGAGGCTCCATAAAGACGTTGATGAATTTGATGGTGAAATCTATGCTCATGGGTTGGACTTAGAAGATATTGTCTCCATGATTAAAAATGAAGACAATCCTGACCGACATTTACTCAAGTTTTACTGGTATGATATCTGTGACAGCACTAAGACATGGCCTGAGCGTAGAAGTATTATTGAGACTTCACCATTGAATGACTTTAGAGATGGCTGTAGAGTTGTCCCTGTTAAATCTCGTCGTGTAAATTCTTGGGAAGAGTTTGATGAAGCTCATGATAAGTGGGTTGAAGCTAAGTTTGAAGGTGCAATGTACCGCTCAATCTCTCCAGAGTCCTTCTATGAGTGTGGTCACCGTTCATACTTCCTGATTAAACATAAGAAGATGCACACAGAGGAGTTTAAAATTACTGGTGTGAAGACCGATAAGCGGGGTCATGGTAAGTTTGTTGTAGAGACACTTCCAAATGTCTTTGTAGATGTTTCATGGAAAACTACCCATGAGAAGAAACAGTATCTTGCTGAACACCCTGAAGAGTTTATCGGGAAACCTTTAACGGTTCAGTTCCAGAAGATGACTCGCAAGGGGTCTTTACAGTTCCCTGTTGGGTTAGTTATTCGAGACTATGAATAAAAGTTGTTGACCTAGAAAATTTGGTGAGTATACTAAGCAGCATAAACCAACGGGTACTCACCAGCATCACTTAAGAGTCTTCTAAGAGGATTTTTAAGTGATGTGAGGCAAGGTTTGGTCTGGTTTGGTAATGCGCGGCTCGGTGAGGTGCGGTGAGGTTTAGTATGGGTAGTTAGTCTCAGCTACATTAAAATGAGACTTACCTTTTTAAAAGGTCTTTAAACAGGGTCTTTTAATGAGGTGTGGTAAGGTTAGGCGATGTTGGGTGCGGTAAGATTTGGTCAGGTTTGGTATGATATGGGTGGATGGTAGTAGCCACGTTAAAAATCTACCAAGTTTCTAAAGAGTCTTCTGTTGAGGGTTCTTTACAAACAACTTAACAATCAACTAAAGTGTGGAGCTAAATGCTATGAAACTGTTAAATATCAAAATCACTGGTACTCGTCCTTTCCTGAGCCATGCAGATACTTTGTCAGACCCATTAAACCCTCTGACGAAATATCACAAGTCTCTGTCCAGTAAACGTAAAAAGACTGACGAAGACTATGCTCTCTTAGCAGAGAGTCACCTAGTAACTGCTTGTTACTATGATGAGCAACTTGGTTTTGTTATGAATGGTGAGATGATTGAGGCTTGTATCAAGTCTGGTGCAAAACTCAACAAACTTGGTAAGGTAATTGACCGAGCCATTATGTTGACAGATGTAGTCTTCCCAATGACTATCAAGAACTGTCCAGCAAACCCAAAAGAGCTTGCTAAAAATCCAGATTTCATTTATGCTAAATCCGTTAAAGTTGGTACAGCACGAGTTATGAGCTATCGTCCAATCTTCCGTGACTGGTCTGTAGAGTTCGGTTTGATGTTTGATGAAGAACAAATTACTAAAGAAGAACTCTTGATGGTTCTGGAAAATGCTGGAAATCTTTGTGGTGTAGGTGATTGGCGTCCACGTTTTGGTCGTTTTTCTGTAGAAATTATTTCAGAAGGTAATGTTTAATTATGAATACAAAAGCATTAGCAGCAAAGTTTAGTTACGGTGACACCGTATCACATTCTGAGATGGACACCTTCTTAGGTATTGTGAAGCCAACTTATCAAGGTGACATTGTTAAGTACGAAGATGAAATGAAGGCTTACGCACTTACACGCCTAAATCGACTTGAGAAGTTTATTGAGAAGCTTCTTAAAGAAGAGAAGATTTATCTGGTTGCTTCAATGGGTGTCGGTTATCGAGTAGTTGAGCCAAAACATCAAGCAACTATTGCAAAACGTAAAATGTCTGGTAAGATTGGTCGTGCTTTAAAACAAGCCACTCAAGCAATTGAGAATGTGAACACTATGACACTTAGCCATCAAGAACGTTCACGACTGATTGAACAGCAAAACCACTTAGCTGCTATGAAAGCTAATATTAACAAGCAACGTAGAAAACCCTTCTAAGTTGACTAGGTAGCCTCTTCGGAGGCTCCTTATTAAAAGGTCTTTAAAGAGGGTCTTTTAATGAGGTGCGGTGCGGTCCTGTTCTGTAGTGTCTGGTAAGGCTCGGTAAGGTTCGGTCAGGTATGGGTAGTTAATCGGAGCTACATTAAAATTCGATTGCATCACTTAAGAGTCTTCTAAGAGGATTTTTAAGTGATGCTTGGTCCTGTGAAGTGGAGTACGGCATGGTTTGGTCTTGTGTGGTAAGGTATGGAAGGATGGCAGTAGCTTTATAAAAAATCTGCCAAATAAGCTATAAAATCTGTTGACAAGTCAGGTGTTATAGCTTATTTTTATACTCGTAGGTATACAAAATATTATATAGGAGTAAGTTATGAAAAAGATTGTACTATGTATCTTTGCCGCACTAAGCTTCAATGCTTATGCAGATATGCCAAAGATTGATTACAACAACGTCAGAGTAGAAGCTTGTCAGGTTGCTCAAAAGGTTGTTTCTAAAGCTGGAGAATTGACAAAGCCGATTTCTCAAGACACTGTTTCTGAATTAACTGACAAGATAATTGATTTCAATTACCACACAATGGGGCAGTACTACCTTGATGTTTCTGATATGATGGTTACAGAAAACATTGACGTTCTTAACCCTGAGCAGATTACTGAAATTGAAGTTGTGAAAGAGCACGTTTCTCAGGGTGCTTTAGACGGTGTTGAACACTTTATCATTAACCGTCACTGCATGGGTCTTCCACAATGAAGAAGAATATCTGTAGAGTAGACTATGGTGAAGTTATTGACGATGACGGCGTAGTTATTTACAGAGTTTGGGCTAAAGACTTCAACACTGTTGTAGAGTCCCTTGATAACTACATCAATGGTACTCGTGAACAAGTTAGAGCTACTAACCTTGATTCGTTAATCGACACTTCTCGTAAACGGAGAAAGAAAGATGAATAGTATCTTTGACCCTTATGCACCTCAAGATGATTGGGAGGCAGATAGAGAGGCCGAAATGGAAGCTTATATAGCAGGAATGGATGTTGATGAGATGAAGTTTTACATCTCTAAAAAGTTAAACATACACATGAAAAGAAACAACCTTTCACAGATTCAGGTAGCAAAGATTTGTGAAATATCTCAAGCCAGAGTCTCAAACATCCTGAATGGTAGTGGGAAAGTATCTCTTGACTACATGATTAGTGTTTGTGATAAACTTGGCTTAAACTTCAACTTAAGTAAGGTAGATTAGTATGAAACGTGAAAATGCAATCTTTAAAGGTAACTTTGCAATTGGTTTTTATAGTAAGCCTACAGAGGCTGAGAAGGTATGGGGGCATGAGATTCTTGTAGAGATGATTGCTAAACTACAGAAAGGTGATATCAAGCATTCTGAGAAGAATCGTGTCAAAGGCTATATGGCAATTGGTTCAGCAATCTCAAACATTAAACTTGAGACAACCTGTGCAAAGGATATTCGTAACTCGTTCATCAAAGAACTTTTCAATAACCTTGATGGTGTGGATGCCACTGCTATCTGGTTAGATGTTGAAGGTACTATCTACACAACATTCACTTTTAAAAATGAGGATATCAAATGTCTCTTCCCATGAAAATAGATTTGGTCTTTGGATTCAACGTTTTGAAAGGTCAGATACTGAGTCTTCCAAAGTCACCTTATCGTACTGACAAGGGTTCTGTAAAACGTGCTGCCCATTACAACAACAATCTAGGGGCTTTACAGTCTCTGTATGAGTGGCTTGAAGAGGATGGTCGTTTGAATGAGTACCTTCACCAACTGAAGCTTGCTTTAGAAGAAGGTAACATGCTTTACAATCATCTGCCACAGCTTTACAAGCCAATGTCACCAACTCAGCAGGATTGGAATCAACGTTCTATAGACGGTTACAAGGCAACTACAGATGCAAAAGCTTTAGATGATGCACCTGAGTACAGAAAGCTTCGAGATATCGTCTATCAGACTCTTGGTAAGCGAATCTCAAAAGGTCTTTCTTACAAAGAAAAGGTTGACTGGAATACTCAAAAGTGTATAAAATTCTATTCATACGATAACATGAAGCAAACATTTGTAGAGGTTTGATATGCAGAAAATAGGAATCAACTTATTTCTCCCTGAAGCATCAATACTGAGAGGTATTATCACAACTCACCTTGAAGCAAGAAAGATACAAGAGGGTGAAATACTGATTGAAACAAACTATGATGCAGGAACTATTGAGTTGGTTGATGAAGATACTGGAGATTCACTTTGTATTCTCCCTGCTCATCTTTTCTCAACTGAGTTCAGAGATGCTAAATCAATCTCTGTAAAGACTGAAGCAAGCATTGACTTGTATGGAGGAACTCAGTACCCTAAATCCTTCAAAGCTCTTTTGAATATCTTCGTAGATGATATAAGAGATATTGTGAAGCCATACATAGGACGGCATTTAGTTAATGCAACTTGCGAGAACGATTATTACATTCGCTTAGTAGGTGATTTGGGTTCTATGGATTTCCTAAGTTTTATACCAAAACACTTTGAAGATTTCCTATCAAGTGAGTGTGATGATTTAGACTTCGTAGTTGATATCCAGCAAACTTTTAAGGTAAACAAAAAATGAAACTGTTTGAGAAGTTTGAACACTGTTACAGTCAAGACGGCGAACCTTTAAAATGCCCACATTGTGGAGGTACAAATTTCCAAGGTGAGATTACAGAGATTGTCGCAGGTAATGTAGCCGAAGAGTATACACGTTGCACGGATTGTAATAACATTATCTCTTTCTGGGCTTATGGTGGTTATGAACCACAACCACATTTAGTATTTCACCCAGTTAAATTTGTTAAAAATATTGCTAACTGGTTTATTGTAAAGGGGTTCACACAATGATTAAATTAGTTTTTGCAAATGGTCTTAACGGGGAGTTTGGTTGTCCTTCTGGTATGCCTTGGCCTCGTAATAAGCAAGACATGCAAGAGTTCAAAAAGATTACCACAGGTCAATTGGTAGTTATGGGTAATGACACTTTCAAGAGTCTTGGAAGCAAACCTTTACCAGACCGTGATAATATTGTTCTGACAAACTCATTACCGTATGAAGGTATAGATTTTGGTAGAGAAGATGTAATGTTTGCTAAGGTTCATTCAGACGCTTTTGGGGCATTCTTAAAACATCTTGATAATAGTATCGAGCAAGATGTTTGTATAATTGGCGGGGCAAGCATTCTAATCCAAGCTTTACCATATGCAGATGCAGTTTGTCAAACATATATTCGTGAAGTGACTGAAGAAGCAACTGTGAAGCTTCCTTACAAGGGTTTCTTTGAGTACTTGTATGATGAGTCAACTTTTGCTAGAATACAGTCAAAACCATCGAAGGATGACAGCGTTGTATTCAACATTTATGTTCCACAAGTAAGAGGACGTTTCTGATATGTCACAAGCAGATGTAAGTTACAAGAATATTTTGAACCATGTTTTAACAGTCGGTGAGCAGCGTGATACACGAACTGGTAAAGTTGTTACCACCTTTGCTCCACCAGAGTTTCGCTTTGATATGCGTTCTGGATTCCCATTAATCACTTCAAAGCAAACCTTCATGCGTCAGGTAATTGGGGAAGCACTTTGGTTCTTAAATGGTGAAAACACCCTTGGAACTCTTCGATACAGAACTTGGGGAGAGAATGACGGAGAACGTTGGACTATCTGGACAGATGACTTCAAGCGTTGGTTGAAGACTTCTTATGCGACTGAGAAGGATTGGCTGGAAGATGCAGGTGGACGAATCTATGGTGTCCAGTGGAGGGCTTCAGAAGGTCATGGTGGCGTTGTAGTTGACCAGTTAGACATTCTTATTGATAAGGTTAAAAAGTCTCCTACAGACCGTTACATGCTGGTTAATGCTTGGAATGCAGCAGATATTGCAAGTGGTTCTATGGCATTAGCACCTTGTCATGTTCTTTTCCAGATTTATGTTTCGAATACTGGAGAGATGGATTTGAAATGGTATCAAAGGTCATGTGACACCTTCTTAGGTTTACCATTTAATATTGCATCATATGGTTTTATTTTGCATGTTCTGTGTAAGATGACAGGGTACACTCCAAGATACTTGGTAGGCACTTTTGGGGATACTCAAATTTATCAAAACCATATGTCTCAGGTTTTCCAGTTGCTAGGTAATGAAGAGTTTCCAGCACCTAAATTTGAGATTGTTCAAGACTTGAAATGCCTTGAAGACATTAAACATAAAACTGCAAGTGACTTCATAGGTGGCTTGAAAGATTACCGTCATGCAGGGAAGATTGAAGCTCCCTTGTCAGTTGGTAAGTAGATAAGAAAAAGGCTCCTTTTTACGGGAGCCTTAACATTATTTTTTCTTAGTGCTTTGTGTATTTTGTTCGGTAATTGCTTGTAAAGCTGATACAGACTGTGCTAAGTTGTTCACACTATCTGAGAATTTATCAAGGGTTTTGGTCAACTTAGCGTTTTCCCCCTTAACGTTCTCTAGCTGTACCTTCTGGTTCTCCATACCTAACTGAAGAAGTCTCATATCAGACTGCAAATCACGAATAGATGAATAGTTACCTTTTGAGTAACTATCCAACTGTTGTAACTTTGTGTTGATAGAAACTTCTTGCTTTCCGTCAGAGACCTGCATTGTAGTGTACATCCCAATTACACTGAAAATACCTACAACAATTGCACCGATATTATTCTTGAAAGCATCTTCTAACCACTTCATTATTTCTCACCTTTAAAAGCTTTTTCCAAGTTATCTACAAATTCATCGTCGATAGGCGTATCAGTCTTACTCGCAAGGTATCTTGCAAGTCTGAAGAATGCTTTTTCAATCATGTATTCACTTAGAAGAGAAAGTGCAAGCTTCCAGAAGAATGCCCCAAGGTTTTTTAAGAGGATTGCTAGGATAGTTGGCATTTAATCACCTTACTTCTTAAGCCAAGATGGTGAGAATACCTACTAAGAAATATTAACACCATCTTAACAATTAGTCAATAAGTTGATTACGCAGTTCTAACCCATGCCATCAATTTAATGAATGCGTTAGTAACGTCAAATGCTGAACCAGAACCCGTACCACCAGTGTTACCACTGAAAGTATGGTTGTGAGCACCAACTGGAACAGTGTGAGTGTGGTTACCATCGCCAGCAGCAGTGCCGGAGAATGAGTGAGCGTGTTCACCATTAGTTGACGTTGGTTTTGCATACTCACCCATGTTCTGGTTACCGGCTGGGAAACCCCATCCCTTCTGCCAACCAAGTGCAAATGATGTGTGGTTGTGAGCACCAGCAGCAGCAGTAGAGCCACTCACAGAGTGACCATGCCAACCGTTTAGTGAAGTACCAATTGTTCCGTGGTCAAATGTCGATACAGTACCTGAGAAACTGTGCGTGTGGTTTGGAAGATGCCCAACGGCAATACTCTTAGTATCTGAACCACCAACCGAACCAACATCTTCACCAGTTGACGATGCAATACGGATAGTTCTAAACTGTCCATTTGCCAAGTAAGCCCAAGTAGTTCCTGCAAAGGCTACGTTAGGGTTGACATTAGAAGCAAACAGTGTAACCATACCTACAGGGTAAATCTTGTTTAGGTCTGTTGAGTTTGTGATAGCTGTTGCAATTCTCTGGTCAGTTTCTGCTTTACTGTACACACCTAACTCCGCAGTTGTTGGTTTTCTGGCAGTTGTGTAGATTTCTGCTGAACCACGGTAATTACCACTTGCATCATAGGCATATGTGCCTAGACCAAGACCCGAACCCACACTTCCATAGTCAAAACTAATGCCTCTACCATGCTCACAACCAGCAGAGTGTGGAACATGAATAGCTAAAGAGCCTAACCCATCAATCATACCATTTGCTCTCACAAACCCTGCGTAGTTAATGTCAAAAGTGTTTGGTTTGTCAAGAGCATTGACCGTTCTTGTCATAACTGATTGACCAATGAAATAACCTTTTAAGAAGTATCTTGCATCAAAGTTAGACAAATCACTTGGTTGAACCTGACCAGTAACATTAATGGTCTTAGTCATATTAATGGTGTTACTTAATACAATCGCTGCACCTGTTGTGTCATTAGACAAAAATAGGGATTCTGGATTGTAACGGTCTCCATTACCAAGATACCATCTTCTAATGTTGTTTGCATTAATCCCTGAAATATACAATGGTGCATTAAGTGTATTATTCTTCAGTAGAAGCGGAGTTTCATCAGATAGGATAGTCTGAATACCATTAAAAGTATTTGCAGAGTTAGTCCTAGCAAGTGTGCTACCTAAAGAAGCTGGCAGGTATCTTGAGTCAAAGTTGTTGTAGTCACTTGGCTTAACCTGTCCAGTAACGTTTAGTGCTTTACTGAAGAAGAACTCTGTAGAGAGTCTCATAGTTGCACCTGTCATCTGGTTAAACAAGTTAACATCCTGCTTAGTCCCGTCAGGTTGACCAAGATACCAAGACTCTGAGCCAGAACCTGCATAAGCTTGAACAAACACTGCACCATTTGCTGTAGCTGGCTTCAATCTCAGCAAAGCCCCATCAGAAGTGATTGTCTGATAGTTTGTGAAATTGTTAGTACCTGAGAAGGTGTTATTTGCAGTCAGTCTTGCAAATCTCTGGTCAGCAGCATTCTGAGTGTAGTATCTTGCATCGAAGTTAGACAAATCACTTGGTAATACTTGACCAGTAATTGCAAAATCCTTATCAACACTAACAGCGTTTGTCCCAAGAGTCAACTTAGCACCCTTGCTATTTACTAAAGTAACATCTGAACTTGCATCCAAGTTACCTACAGTAAATCTCAAAGCATTGTTAGAGTCTCTTGCTTCAAAATATGCTCCAGCATCTGGGAAGATACTTTTCAGGGTAATACCAGCACCGTTGATATTAACAATCTGCCTAGCTGCAAAGGTGTTATCTGCATTCTTAATAGCATATCTTGCATCATTTTCAGCATTTGTTCTCATACCCAAATCTGCTGGGCTTGGTTTATTCAGAGTGTGATAAACAAATGCAGTTCTTGTTGCATCGGCAACTTTTAAAGCAAGACCATTTGCATTAACTTTAAAAGTCTTTGCAGTATCCCCAATAGAAATTTCAGAAGAATTTGTAGGGTCAAATAAATCTTTTCCACCGTAAGTTAACTTCACAATTCCCAAATTACCTGTCATAGTTCCACCAGATAATTGCAGGAATCTTTCAAGTCTAAATGAGGCTAGAAAATTTGCGTAAGTAATTTTACGGTCTTCGTCACCTAACATTTCAGGTCTTTTAATAACTCTCAAATGTAATAGGTCGTCTGAGCGAACTGTATCAATACTGTTTAGTTCACTTAGTTTGTATTCAGCCATTTATCAATCCTCTTAATAGAGGGCTTTACAGCCCCCTTAAAAATAATTAAGCTACTCTCTTCCAGATGTAAACTACATAGGAAGGTTGCTCCACACTAAAAGCTTGTCCACTACCAGTGTTACCAGTTGTACCAGAGTGTGTATGGTCAGCATCTTCAATGTCTACAGTTACTGTATGTGTGTGAGCACCAATTGCCAAAGTATGGTTGTGAGCACCGATATCAAGTGTGTGGTTGTGAGCACCGATATACACAGAATGGCTATGAGCACCAATATAGACTGTATGCGCGTGATTCCCGGATGAGCCTGTTACCCCATCTCTAGTGTTAATCCCCATTCTGTAACGACCATTGTCGGTGGCATTTTTCCATTCATAAGCAGGAAAATCTGGAATCGTATGGGTATGGTCGCCACTATAATCCGTAGATTTGTTTCCATAATCAAATGGAGTCGTTGATTTGCTTCCATAGTCAAAACCACTAGTAGCCTTTGTGCCATAGTCAAAACCACTTGTAGTTCTTGTTCCGTAGTCAAAGCTTGATACAGAAACACTATTACCATGCTTGTGAGTACCACCAGTTAGGTAAATTGAGTGGCTGTGAGCAGGTAAGTGGTTACTGTTCAATGTCACATTCTGACTACCAAATGTTGAATCAACTGGTCTGGAATCTGTATCATAACCTACAAGTGCTCTACCTTTAGAGACAAGTTCCCAAGTACCCCCACAAAGAAGGTACGTAGTGGGGTTTGCAGGGTTCACAGTCAGGTGAATAGAACCAATCGGGTAACTATTCTGAATAGCCCTGTACAGTGCGTTTACAGCCCTTGCTGTAGCATATTTGTCAGCATCTTCAGAGTATGAATTGGAGTATGTCCAGTTCTGGAGGTTACCTAATCCAACTTGACCCTTCGTAGTATTGTGAGGGTTATTCTTGTCATCAATGTGAGTCTGAATAAGAGCATTAACTTGGTCACTTGAAAGGATTCCTAAGTTTGCTCTTGCTTCCTGAACATTAACAACATCTGACAAGTTATTAGCAGCAACTAATTGGAGTGCGTTAATAACACTACTCAAACCAACCTGATTTTTTGTAACTTCGTGTGGGTTATTCTTTAAAGATGCGTGTGGAGCAAGTAATTGCTCTAGTGTACACCTTTTATCCTCAATACCCTGCTTCAAGTGAAAAATATCACTAAGCCCGATTGGTAGAGAGGCTTGAGGTAATGCACTAATTTGAATTTCACCAACTGCCATTATTAGCTCCCTACATATTCATATGTGTATAGGTTTGTTGTCGATGTTGTTGCAGTACCTGTTTCTGTTTTAATAAGCGTCCAACCACTTTCAACTAAATCAGGTTGTTCAGTGGCAAAAGATTTGACTTCACCTACCGTCCCGTTTACTTTTACCAGAAGGTAGTTTAAGATATAGTTAAACCACTGACGGCCCATAGGTTCACCCCTTAAAAGGCCAGTTGCTTGAACTTCTGGTGGTGGTAATACTTTAAGCTGGTTACCATCAGCATCTACTGAGCCTGTAGCCCAATTTAAATCTGCCATTATGAACTTCCTTCTTGTTGGGATTTATCTTTTCTGCCTTTGATGATTTGTGCAACCTCAGCCATTACACCGTAATCACCACCTGCGACTGTTTCTTTACCAGCAATGAAATAGTCATTACCGTTTGCTGTCTTAGAGACTTTGAAGTAGTCTTTACTGGTACTCCCACCAGTTTTATCAACCCTCATGTAGCCATCCTTTACACCAGCATCTGCTAAACTTCCTAGTAAGTTTGCCTCAAGAGAGCCACCTGTGTTGTTTGTTACAAGACCTTTGTTGTTATCTGTAACGAACCAGCTATTCTTGTCATCAGTGATTGCTAAAGCTGAGTCAGCAACCTCTACAGGTGTCCATGCAGTACCATTCAAAGTCACATCTCTCAAGATAACTGCTGAACCAATAGTTGTTGCAGCAATCTTTGAAAGTGTGTATGCTGTATCTACAACGTTGTTTCTGGTATTAACTCTTATAACAATACCGCCAGTCATAGGAGTAATATGCTCAAAGATTTGACTGAACGTAGCATTGTAAAGAGTCATAATAGCTCTTTGAAGAAACGTTGGAGTTGTGTCAGAACGTCTTAGAAAGATTTGGATATATAGGATAGCTCTGTAAGCTTCATCTGTAGCACCAATAGGTCTAGGGACTTTAATCAAAGCCCCAATGTTATCTAATTGCTGGCCTACACCTGTACGAATATTACGTTCAGTGTATAACTGAAAACTAATATCCTCAATCAATTGTAACTCATCTGTGATAGATTTCAATAGACTTGTGTAAATAAACTTGTCTTTGAATTGTGTTACAGTTCTCTCGTCCAACGTCTTTTCATAGATGTTGTCAATTTTTTGTAACATTAATTATTCCTTAGTAATGGTATACTGACTGCTTTCCCATACGGTATACTGGTCACCATCAACTGTGATTCTTGCAGTTGTGTACTGGTCATCTGCTGGAGGAACTGATTGGTTATTTGCCAAGGCTACTTTGATTTCATTAATCTCAATACCTTGGATAACGTCATAAACATATCCATAGATTCTGTTAGGGATAACGTCATTACCAACTTTCAAGGTTCTACCATAAGCGTTAATACCCTGCACAATTCTGTCATGGATATCCTGTTCAGGGATGTTCAAAGATTCTTCATCGTACATTGAGTATTTTACCTTGACAAAAACATACTTAGGCATTGGTCTGCTAAAGTAGACATTATGTGGTAAGTCACCTAAGTCATAAGCTGTTCCAAAGATAGAGCCGTATGCTCTAATACCAGCAGGTTTAGCATCCCAGATAGCCTGTGCTACGTTGTCGTTCTGACCACCTACAACGACAATCTTGAAAGACTTTGGAGGTAACTCATCAGAAGAAGTAGTCTCTGTGTCATTTTCTACACCAGAAGCATCAGATACACCTTGAACTCTCTTGACAGCAGCAACGATAGCATCTAAAGTACCCACACCAGTAACTGCTAAAGATTCTAGGTAACGCTGACGTAGTTCTGTATCAGACTCTTCATCACGTCCAGTTACTAGGTCATACCTGTTAAATACACCGTCAAGACCATCTACAGTTGTTTCAATCTCAATAAGTGTTCCTGCCAGAGTTGGTAAAGCACCTGTCTGTTCAGCCACTACATCATTAATTGTAGTAATCTTTGTGAATGTCAAGAAGGTTGTTGCAGTTACAACCATAGGGTTTGTTCTGGCAACAATATCTCCAGTGTCTTTATAGATTTTCAACACAGAACCATCATTAACAACTTCCGCTTTAGCAACGAGACCACCATTGATAGAGTCTGCTAAGTGCTGTAAAAGTGTTGTAACAGTATCTGAGCTTGTTGGTTGATATGAGTATTCAACGTTATCAATAATAATAACATAGTTTGAGTCAGTACGTAAAGAGTTAACTTCCAAATTTGCTTCAACGCAGTAAGACGGAGTTAGCGTAAATGTTGATACAGGGTAGAAAATATTACCTGCTGTACTTCTCAGCCTTGTTGTAGATGGAACTGGAGAACCGGATGCACCAGTAAACTCAGCCTGACCTCTCGTAGCTTGTGCAACATATCTGTATACAGCATTCAGTGCTGTTACATCATCAAGGCTAAATCCCTCAGCTTTGTCAATAGTGCCACCGTCATAGATTTCTGACAAGATTTCATGTGCATCTGCCAAGGCTCTACAAACAGAAGCTAAGAAGAGTCCAAGCTGGCTATCTTCAGATACGTCAAGGTTAGGTGAAATATCTCTGTATAGTCTTTCTTTAATATCATCTAAGATTTCTTGATATCTTTTTGTCTGCAAACCAGTTGTAGTTAATCCAGCCATTAAATGTTTACCTCTTCATTAATTTCTACAGTATCAGCAGTTGTAGTTGCACTAAAGCTAACTGAAACTTTTCTCATGGCACTATCGATTGTTGAAGAATAATTGTAGATGTTTGTCACATCTCTCGTTTCAACAAGATAGCCTTTCATATAGTTGTCAAAAATTGATGTTCTCTGTTTGAACTTAGCAAGTTGCAAATAAGGGAATCCAGCAGACGTATTAAAGAATACTTCTCCAGCCCTTAGTAAACATCTAATATGTAATCTTTGTGCAACCTGTGTAGCTTTATCATCTTCAGGGATAATTCTAATTTGGTTACCAATAATTTTTAAGTCTCCGTGGGCTACGTAAACAGAGTCTGAACCCATTTTAGCTACGTAGTCTCCACCAAGGTTAATTGCAAAATCTGTCTTCATTATTGTGCCTCTGTTGTATCAGCTTCACCGCCACCGTCAGTCCAGTAATAATGGTGGTTATGCTCATTGAAACTAACACCTGTAGTATCACTGACAAAATCTGAACCATGAACTTCACCTTTGGCAATTACATCTTCTTCAACGTAAAGATTCTTAGAAATATGAACATCACCAGTGAACCAAAAATTACCATCATCAGTGATTCTTAATACTGAATCTCCGTAGTGTAATCTGACTGCTGTTGGGTCAGGATTAAAGTTCTGAGTTCTTGTACAGATACCTACAAAAGCTACACAGTCAGTCATATCATGTGTTCTTCTTAGATTTGTTTCCATCTGTACGTTCTTGTCATTAACTACATAGTCATCAAGTGGAAGCATAGAGAATGCTAACCAGCATCTGTCATTTGTCTTTACAGGGAACGTTAAAGATGCTCCACCACCACTAGGGAACTGAACTGGAACACCTGTAATCTCTGGCATTGGAAGACCATCAATAGAATATAATGGCCTTACCGTTGCAGATTGTGTTTTAGCATCATAGGAAACAATAATAGCTGGTAAACCAGTGTAGAGTTCCTTTTTAAATTCATCCAAACACTCAGTAACGTACCCTGACATTCTTGTTACAGGGGATTTCATTACTCTACCTTCTCCAAATCTAATTCAGTTGTCCAAGCACCACCTGAATAATCTAGGCTATGTGCTAAACCTTTCACTCTGTATTGACCTTCAAAGTCTTCACTTTCACGAATAGTTACGTTGTCTCCCATCTTAATTCTTCCGTCAAGATGGATTTTACAACGTACACCAGTTTTAACTTTAATCTCAGTCTTATTCTTTTTCTTCAGAACCTTTCTAGTTCTTCTGTAGTAACCTTGCAAAGAGTCAATAACGTTGTATGGGAAAATCTCCCAAGATAATTGTTTAGCTTTAGCATTGAAAGGTACAATCCTAATTTGCTTATTGAATGTGTACCATCTTAAACCGCTTTCTTCACAGACCTTTGTTAGTGCCTCTGCTGTACTTCCCCAAACACTATAACCATTCTTGTAAGTGTAACCTTGGATATTAGAAAGGTCTTCATCAATAAGTGTGAAACCAAGTCTTGAAACTAGGTCTTTAACAACACTCTGTCTGGATGTTCCAGCTTTATATGAAATAGAACTCTTGATAGTAGTTCTCTCCATTTTGTCATTTGAACAGATTACCTTAGTAATCATATCCACACCACGTTTATAAGTGTAAGCATACTCAATAGTACCTAAGTAGATGAGTGGCAGGTTATCATATTCAATAATCAAATCACCGTTTGCATCTCTCTTGAATCCAGTTGTATAGCCAGCACGTAACATTACCGTACCACCAACTGTTTTAAACTTTGCTCTCATCTCTTTGTTCAGGTTATAAATTTCAAACGTGGTATCATCAGTTGTTACCTTGTTCTTTTGAGATGTGTAAGAGACATTACATGTGAACTGCAAATTGTCGAAATAAACCATCTCTTGAGAGTCTTTTGCATGACTTGTAGGCTTATCATTAAAGGCTGTAGACTCACTTCCTACAGCCAGTTGATAACACCTGAAAGATGCTCCAGCAGTGTTATCTTGGATAGACATTATAAGTTCTCCATAATTCTCATATCTGCTGCCGTATAATAGTTAAGTTCAAAGGCTTTCCCCCTACCAAAATTATTTCTGGTAGGTTGCTTATCAGTTCCATAGATTTTCTCAACGAAGATTTCACCAGACAAGGAAGGGATTACATAGCGGCCTGTTAATGATTGGTCAGCAAGACATTTCTTTTCAGATAGTAATACATTACCATCAACATCTGTGAGCGTCAAGAACCATCTGTCAAGCCTACCTTTGTATTTCAACTCAATAATAAACACAGAACCATCTAAAGTAACTGTTTGAGTTGACCATGCAGTATCTGGGACAGGAATATATTGTGACATTAATAATTTCCTTTCTTGTTAGGATTTACTGAATGAGTCTGTAAAGCATTCCCTTTACCTGCTGATTGGTTGGCTGAGGTTTGTCTGATTGCATTAGCTGCTCCAGCATTAGCTTTGTCACTAAATGTGGTTACACCTTTATTAGTGTTTGCAGATAAACCACAGTTACCTAGTGCTTTTTGCTCTGCACTAGAAAGAATCCTCACACCACTTGCTTGGATATCATAAAGCAATTGACAATTCAATTTACCACTTCCAAGAGATGTTGTAGTATTACCAGTGTTCTTTTTAGAAGTTACACCGTCATCTTTAGTTGTGGATGTTTTACCAGTTGCTGCACTAACATCTGTAGTCCCTACAACGGCTTTAAAGTTAATTTCTTGGAAGGTCATCTGAATACGAAGACCATTAGAAATTGTGTGTTCTTTAGAAGCTTTAAATTGGGTAATTACAGCGTCGTCAATCTTAATACCATCTTTACAGACGATTGAAATAATTTGCTTCTGGTCTCTCCAAGTCTCTACAGTTGAAATAAAGTTTTCTACTAATTGGCCTTGACGAGTACGTAGAAGGCTACCTTCGTAGCCAACTACCACAACACCAGAAATAGAAATTGTCTTAGGGGAACGTTGCACGTTGTCAGTAATAGTCTGACCACTTTGCATTGCTTGAGTAGTCACCAACATAGGTGAATCATACTCCATTTGCTCTGTTGCAGATAATGTCAAGAATGCGTCTACATTATCTCTAAGATGGAAATAAATACCATCCTTTCCAGAGTACTTGATTTGCATGTTGTTATCCCATAACATTAATTATCCTCTGGGTAAGCTGAGTTTAACAAAATATCTTCTTGGTTCTTGTTAGTAATATCGACCATCTTAGTAGCAATCTGGTTACCATCAAGGTTAAACGTGACATTAAGAGTCTGCTTAGTTTGCATAGGTAATCCAGAAGGTGTCATCATCATAGGGGTCTGATTGAACTTGTTTGCAAAGTTGTTTAAAGACTCTGACAAGTTGTTCATAATGATATCCCAATTTGACATACCATTATCAACTCTTTGGATGTTACCATCAGTGTCAGTCGTATATTGTGCAAACTGCAACTGTCCATTCTGGTCAAAGAACATTGGGCGTTTAGCGTTGGTAACACTTGATACAGCATCTTCAAAAGGTTTTGGAAGAGTGACCTCATTGTATCTCTTTCCAGCATTAGGGTCAGAAGACCTAGATAGTGCAATTGTTGCCAAGGCCACCTTTACTTGAGGTGGCATTAAAAATGGAGCTGCTCTTGGTGCAACTTTCTCAGCCACCTCAATGCCAAATCTCTGAAGAATCTTTCGTACAATTGCTGTATCAAAGAATCCAGTGATAAGCTTCGCCACTTTAGCGACCGTTGCTACAGCAGCACCAATAGCAATAACTGTTGCAAGGAACTCAGAAGCTTCTTTTACAAGTTTCTGTTGACTAGCATCTAATTCGTTGTAATAACCCATAGATAGGTAGTACAGCCCAGAGATTCTATACATAATGTCTGTAATGAAATCAAGTAAGTTTCCAGCACCTTTTAACAGGTATCCAATACCAGTACCTAAAGCTTCAGCAGTACCAAGGGAACCTTGTAAGAACATTGAAATTGAGTTAGACAACTGTGAAATACCTTCACTAGAGTTGTTAAACAGTGCTACGAGGGTATTGTCCCACATAGCTTTTGCTTGACCCATAGAAGTAGCTGTCTGCTTAGACACGGCATTCATACCACCTGCTGCTTCTACTAACTCTCTCATCTTCTCAGAAACTTGAGGAAGAACGTCTTTAGCAAGAAGTTTACCATCCTTCATCAGTTTATCCAGTTCCTGTGGGGTCTTACCAATCGCGTCAGCAAACAGTTGTACAGCACCAGCTAAACGGTCACCTAACTGTCCACGAAGTTCTTCAGCCTGAATCTTACCCTTAGAAGCCATCTGTTGGAAAGCAACCATGATACCTTTCAGGTCTTCGTCAGATGCCCCTCTAATACGGGCAAACATAGCAGCATTCTTATAGAACTCTTGAGTACCTTGGAAACCAAGTGTTGGTTGAGCACCAGCAGCAAAGTTTGAATACTGCTTCATAGTGTCTGTGTAGTTCTGTCCAATCTGGTGAGCGAACGATGCAGCGAACATTCTAGCTTGCTGTGTATCTGCTCCAAAGATTGCCGTAGAAGCTAACTGTGCAGATTGTCTTTTAACACCTGCATCAATAGTCTTCTGAGCCAATTCTAACATAGCGTATGCAGAAACAAAACCACCTACTAGTTGTCTTAGTGAAGAGTTTGCTCTATCCTGTAGCCATGCTGATTCTTTGACTGCCTTAAGTCTAGCATTTTCTGCAATTACCCATCTTTTGGTTGTGTCAATGAGTTTTTTAACTTCCATCTCATATTCACCAACCTTACCACTCCCTTTATACTTGTTATAGATTCCTTGCAAGTTGCCTCTGAAAGAAGCAGCCATTTGGTTACCCTGTCCACCAATAGTTTCAAGACGACGAGTAAGGCCAGAGTAGAAATTGTTATTAAACATTCTTTCCATTTGTCTCTGAGCAATATCAGGTCTAACTCTTGGTGAACCTCCACCAATTGGAGGATTAGAATTACCACGGCCTCTACCAACACCACGAATCTTGACTTTACCATCAACATTCATAGCCTGTCTTAGAGCCTTATTAATTTCTTTGGCAGTCTTCTTACCTTGTGTCTCTAATTTCTTCAGAGACTTTGCACCTTGGGAGTCTAAGTTAAGGGAGTTGTTCAGGGCTTTATTGATTCTGCCCGAAGCAGTCTGAGCGTTTTTAACAAGTCTGTTTAAAGCTTCTTGAGAGTTTTTATTTGGCTTCACAGCAAAGGCTTTATTCAGGTTTCTTTCAATTCGTTGTGCAGATTGCATAGCCATCTTTTCAACTCTTTGTAAACCCTTCACAACCTTTTCACTAAAGCCCAACTCAACAATAAAACTATCAACTGTATATTGTGCCATTAAATTTTACCTGCCTTTCTAAGTTCGTTGTAAGCAATTTCCTCTTTGTATGACCTCTGGATTTCCAGATACTGACGTAATGATAGTAGGTCAGTGAAGGACATAGAGAAAAGTTGGTCAAGTGTTTCTTTGCACCCTTCCATACCGTAAATAGCAAGCACAAATTTCATCTCATCTGCTTCTTCATAAGTTGCTTCTACAGCCCCATCAGTCAGTGGGGTCTGCATAGCATATCTTAAGCTTCCTGAGAAGTTAGGCTTTTGAAAATGCTTGCCTCGAAAAAACTTCCGAAATTAGCCTCCAGAGCAAATGCTAAGAAGTCAATAAATTCTCCGTAGTTTCCTTGGAAGTAAGAGTCAACTTTCAGTGGGAAGTCATCAACTGTTGCCCCCTGAAATAGTAATTCTGCCATTGAGTCAATATCCAACTCATCAATTCTGTCAAAGCAAGCTTCTACAAGTTCTTTAAATGGAACCTTCGGAGCTTCTTCAGCTTCTTTATTTCCAGTTAAACTAGAAAGCATCTGTGCAAATGTCGGTACAACTACTTTACCGAGCTTCATAGACATTTTAATACCTTCTCTTGCACCTAAAAGAATAATAGTTACTTTCTTTCCATTAATGTGTTTGGTTTGAGTCTTCATTGTGATTCCTTAAAATTATTGGTGTACAAAAACACAAAAGGGGAAGACCTTTTACAGTCTCCCCCTTATTAGGATTTATTAAACGCTTGACGCTGGTACTGTAGAAGTATAGTCTAAACGTTCGCATCCGAAAATCCACGTCTTAGAGTTCTGGTCACGACCTAACTCAACCTGTGGAAGTTCTTGCAACCAAGCATTAATACCAGTTGCCATTACAGACCCCGAAGGGTCATAGATTACGAAGTTAGAAGAGATATCTTCTTCAAGTTCCATATCGTCCTGTTTAGCTTGAATCGCAGAAAGAATCTGGTTAGATAGAGAGGTCTGCATTAGCTCAATCTCAATAGTGCCTGTCTTATCTGCGTTTCTTGTCAGAGCTACCTGACCACCTGCACCAACAACTGGTGTAACAAGTGGTGATGTTCTCTGTAGGCGTAGGAAAGAGTCTGGAGCAAAGCCTTCGATGGCAATACCATTCCAGCTACAAACTACGTCTTTAGGGGAATATTGCTGATACATAGCCATTCCAAAGTACTCCTATTATTCGTAAGCCACTGTACCTTTCAGGTCAACATCCAAGATAGCACCTGCGATAATACCGTGGAAGGTAATATCTTTCAGGATACGTGCTTTCTTGTCTGCTAAAGAAACCTGAGAAGCTTTAGGTACATTAACGGTGTAAGATGATAAAAAGTTTCTGTTAACCGCTCTCTGAAGAGATGTTTCAATGACTTGACGAATACGAGTAATACCAGTATCATCATAAGTAATCTTACCACCCTTCTGATTAATTAGCAAGTCTCTCAGAGAAGTTTTCAAGTCAGAAGTCAGCCAATCGACACCACGAACGATATCAATCCATTCCCCACCTGAAGTGATACCTCTACGCACAACCGGAACACCACCATCAAGGTCAATGAAGTTACAGCTACGTGCATCTAGTGCAGATTTCTGAATGCTTGTCAGAGGTCTCTTGTTAGCTGGCTGATAAGATGTTTCAACACCCGTCAACTGAGCGTTACCCCAAGCAATGGAACCTGCGTCATATGGAGCACCGTAAGCAATGTAAGCCATTTCTGGGTAGTCGTATCTTGCAGTGTGATGCCACAAGCAAACTGTACGAGTGTACTTGGATTTAGCAAGCTGTGCTGGTACGTCTGTAGCAGAAGCTAGGTCGGTTCCCTGTAGAGCTTTCACATCAGAGTTAGCTGTGAAGAAAATCTTCTTACGAGCCTGAATTTCAGATGCCATTGCCAAGACAAACTGTGAAGTTCTGTCTTCTGTTGCAATGAAGTACCAATCTGTTGAGTACGTTTCAATTGCAGAGAGAGCAGTTGATGCACTGTCAGCAGTCGTAGAAGAGATTGAAAGAGTCTTACCAGTTGTGGTAACTTTTACGAAATCATTATCACCTGCTTTGGAGATAATCATTGTAGCTGAGTCACCAGCACCTGTTACATTAACCTGAACATCATCTTTAACAGCAGGGCTTGCTTCAATCTGAGTTTTAAATTCATTCAGAACAATCAGGGCTGTATCATCGGCCTTAGCTGTGTACTGGAATGGCTGAGATACACCACCACCTACAGCAACTGTAAGAGAGTATTCTGTGCTCTCAGCAACGGCATCAGGAACAGCAACGGTATACTGCATAGAACGTCTACCAATATAAAGTTGAGTTACTTTTGGAGTCTGACTCCATAGCTGTTTTGCAGCTTTGTATGCAGCAGAACTTTCATCAAAGTCTTCGGCAACTTCAGTTAGTGAAGTATAACCACGAATTCTTTCTTCAAAGTTATCTGTTGAAGCTAAGAATAATGGCAGTCCAAAACCTTCTCTCGTAGTCCCTGCTGTGTTCAATGTAATATCTACATTAACAATTGGATTCCACATTTATTTTACCCCTTTGGAGTCTACATCTAGATGGATAGTATATTCTGGTGGCTCCTGTCCTTCCTCATAAACTAACTCACCATCAACAATGACACGTTCAATAATACTTCCACGTTCATCTTTTAATACTGAATTTTTTACGAGTGTTACAACAAGAGGTGCAGAATTTTCAAAGTCTGTATTAAGATAAGTGTAATCATTTGGGATAGCTCCGGTATCAAGAACAGATGCTCCTGTTTCCTCAGCTAATAAATCCCTTGTGGAACTCATCTCTAATCTCTGTTTTAGCTCTAGCATAATACTATGAGCACCTTTACCATTCACAGTAATTAACACTGGAATCTGAAAAGCAATTCTATAACAAACTACATCATCTTCCACGAATTTATCAAGTACCCACCCATAAGGCGTTGTAGCATCTTGACAGTAAACTGTAATAAATGGCTGGTCAGGTTTTAGACCTTTATCATTTGAGTTGTCAGATGGGTATGCCCTGATAACGTTTGGTCTGTTATTCTTATCTCGTGCTAGACGGTGACCAATAACATCAACCAAAGTTCTGACAATCCCTTTCTCAAGTTCTGCTGTTTCTAACTGCATTCATCTTATCCCTTCTAATGATGATATATTCATAATGGGATGTGTGAGCTAACTGTTCTGACCAATCCATTGTCATAAAGACTTCGTATTCGTGTCCTTTAATCATAACAATATCAGCCTCAGTCCAATCAACGTCATCTGACGTTCTTAACTCAGCTACAGTGAAAAGGATTCTTGTATCTGTCAGTCTGATACCTTCAGGTAAAACAATCTGTGTACCATTCTTTACAGAACCCTTAATATAAGGTTGAATATTACCTTTGCAGTTTACCTCAACAATATCTTGAGAAGCAATCCAATCACCATCGTTATTGTAATAGCCGTCTTCAGATACTTTGCGTTTAACTACAAAGCTGTGTCTGTTTAAGAGTCTCATTTCTTAATGCCCTTTTTAGTAGAAATTTTATAAGCAAGGTTTTCTCTTAAGTCACCTGTTTCCACAAGTGGAGCGTTAAAACCTTTTTTAGCTACTGTGGAAGGTGCGTTAGGAGGAAGGATAGCAGTATTACCAAAACCTCTTTTAATTGCCCCTTGAGCACTCTTTGCGAATGCTTCCAAGGTATTTGAAGGGTCTACAGTAAGACTGTTTAGTTGCTTATAGAGATTCTTCTTAGTCTGCTCTAACAAGGTCTGTTTGTGTAGCATCATAGTGATTTCAAACAGCCTACGATAAACCTTACCAGAAGCTGAGGGAACCCCTATAACTTCGTGTAAGTACATTAAAGCAGGATAAGAAAAACCAGAGCTATGTTGACCTTGTTCTTGAAAATACCCAACTTGAGCATTAGCCGTTTGCAAGTTCTTCATAGCCCCGACTAATTTAGCTCTAGCGGGGTGAATAACCCTTTTTACCATTATTCATCTCGCTCAATTACAAATACGCCATTAACACGATTGCAGTAATCTCTACCCTCGTATCTTGCAGCATCGCCATATTCAGTATATTTCTTGACAGAGCAAGGATTTTGACTACGCATATTAATATCACACTGATTAATACCACCTACATAGGGTAGTCCTGAAACAGAGCTTTTAATAAGGTCGTCATAAACAGCTTTCAGAGATTTGAATCTGGAAGAGTTACGTAAATAAACACCACCAACTTTCTCATCTCCCATCTTGGCTACTTGAAAGAGTAAATATTTAAGAGCTTTGATGGCTGCTTTCTTTTCATCCTTTCCAGATTCTTGGTAGAACCACTCTAGCACCGATTGCTCAATAAGAATTTCATCATTATTAGTGTCGGTGCAGAGAATTCTAACTCTATCAAGAGGGTTATTGGCGGGGTCGCCTGTATAACACATTATAACCCTCCTTTCAAGTCTTAAGCAGCGTCAGAACGAACGTCTACCAGTAACTGAGGGCGTGTGCAGTATGGCAGCATGTAAGAGTGAGCTTCGAAATCAATACCTTCGTCACGGTCTTTTTCGTATTCAAATACGTACAGTTCCTGACCAAGAGTATTTGCATAACCCATCTTAGGACATGGAGCGTAAGCCACTTCAAAGATGTTGTTAGCTTCACCCAACATTGCTACGTTAGGGAATGCGTGACCTACACCTACAGTTCCATCCTGAGCAACACCATCAATGCTCACCAGAGTGTGGGTCTTGTTACGCTTATCTTTGAACTTACCGTTGTACTGGACAAACTTAACACCACCATAGTAGAACGTGTTCATATGAGCCTGAACACCATCAGCACCACCAGTTCTCAGAGAGCCAGTAATCTGTTGCCATGCCAGAGGAGTCTGTTGAGCCAGATACGCATCACGAATCTTCGGATGCTTGATAAGCTTACTGAAGAAAGTTCTGTCAACAACGATATGAATTTCTTCACCGTTGATTACAGTACCTGTCTTAGCTTCGTCTTCCATGTGCATACGCAGGTCTTCAATGTGCGCATCGATATCAGAGTTAGGGTTGTCAAGGTCGAAGTAGATAGTCTTCTTAGTAACATCGAACTGCTTGTACAGGTCAGCGTACAGAACACCGTTAGCGTCGATTACTTTACCCTTCAGAGCTTGCATGAACAAGAACTCACGAGTAATATCGAACTTGGTACGAATCTTCATCAGCTTCTTAGCACGAACGATAGCTTCAGTAGTCAGTTCGTTTGCAGTGCCTGGCTGACGTACACCCTGAATCTCATCAGGAGTAATGCTTTCAACTTCCTTGAAATACATCATTGGGAAGCTAATCTGCTTAACTCTCTCTGGAGAGCTTGTTTCAGCCTTACGGCTGGTACGGTCTACAGCGTCAAGCAAGCTAATGTCCCAATCAGTCAAGTCCATCAGGAAAGTTGTCTGAGTCTGTGGAGCAGAACGGAAAAGACCCAAACCGGAAATATAACCGTAAGTATTTGGGATAGACTGAACTTCGCCAGTCAGGTCAGCAAGGAAAAATCTGCTTTTTTCAGAATTAGTTAATGCCATTATAAAATTCTCCAGAATGTCTTATAATTAATTACAGGCCAGTTGGTACAAAATCAATGCCTTTCGCTTTCAGGGCAGCTTTAACAGCAGCAGCGTCAACACCATCTTCAAGTGTCAGCATGTCCTTCAGTTCGGCGTCACGGTAGATACCAACAACTTTCAACTGACCATGATAAGACAGTTGTAGGTCTGCGTAGAAGTTTACGATACAGATAGAATCAGCCTGAGCTTCTTGACCAGCAGCTACTTTAGAGCCGTCAGCTTTCAGAACTTCACCTACACGGTATTCTGTGCTCGCTACAGGAGCATACTCTTTACGAGAGTGACCAGTTGGAGTAATCTGTTCCCATAGGATGATATCATTCAGAGGTTCTCTGTTACCCAAGTGTGTAAAACCTTGATATGCCATTATTTGTGTTCCTTATTTGATAAGAGATTTCAAAGCATTCTGGAGAGCCAGTTTGCGTTGGTCAGGTTCAGCATTTGCTTCGGAAGCTGGTTTTTCAACTTCAAGTTCTGCTTCACCGTCATTGCCAAGTTCTTCCATTGCGTTTGAGTGTTCCAGAACAGCACCAGCAGTTTCTTTCAGCTTAGTGATTTCTGTGTCCTTCTCAGACATGGCAGAAGCATGGGACGCGATAGTTTCATTAAGTTTCTGGTTAGCACCTTCCATAGCATTCATAAACAGAACACTCAGAGGGTTATCAAGACCAGCACCTAAAATAGCTGTTGCAGCTTCTTTTGCATCAAACCCAAAAGCTTCGGCAGAAGCAGAAATCTTGCCAGTTAAATCTGACAGAGCAGCTTCTTGTTCTTTAGCTTTCATTTGAGCAACCTGAAGACGCAAAGCTTCTAGTTCTTGCTTTTCTTGTTCAGTCATTTCTTCACCTGAATTGTTAACGTTTAAACTTACAGGAGCTTCTTCAGAACCTTGTAAGTAATTTAAGAAATCATCTTGAGACATGATTGAATTAATTAAACCAAGTTCAAGAGCTTCCTGAGCAGAATAAACATTCGCCTCAGTATTCTTTACAGCTTCTTCAGAGATATTACGAGATTCTGCAACAAAACCTGTAAAGGTTGAGTAGGTGTCGTCAATACGTTTCTGAAGTCTTGCTTTACTTTCTTCTGAGAGAGTTTGGAATGGGGAACCCATACCTTTAAATTCTCCAGCTTTAATAACGTTAATTGTTACGCCATTCTTTTCAAATGCCTTAGTTAATTCTTGGTGAACCATAATTACACCAATTGAACCAACATCAGCATCTGGAGAAGCAATAACTTCGTCAGCAGAAGATGCAAGAGCATATGCAGCGGAACATGCGAACTCATCTACATAAGCAATAATTTTCTTTTTGCCTCTTGAGGCCATGATATGACGTGCCAACTCAAAACAACCTGACGCTTCACCACCACCTGAATCAATATGCAGCAAGATAGTATTGATAGATTCATCTGCTAAAGCTTCGTCGAAGCCTCTGCGTAAACCTTCATAAGAACTTAGACCACCAGTACACATAGCATCCATAAAGGTCATACGATGTGTAAGGCCACCCATAATAGGGATAATAGCAATGTCATCTTTTACTTTTAAAAGACTTCTTGCTTCACCTTTAGGTTTGTCAAAGTTTACTGCTGCTTGAACTTCACCTAACAGACGGTTATTAACATAAGTCGCTGCTGAGTGAGCTAGTGATTCTGTGGCTAGTAAAGGCTGGTTGAATAATCTATCAGCAAGTCTGAAGATATTCGAACTCATTCTTTTTCACCCTATTTGTTTAAATCCACAGATACTGAAGAGATAACATAAATACCTTCTTCAGCAAAGAATTGAGGACTACTTAAAGCACCCGTTGCCATGCACTTGTTATTGTCATCCCACAGGCTATAATGAGAAACCGTAGCAGAAGCTGGTACAGTAATATTAACTGCATCTTCTGAGGCAATTAGCCCGTTGTTAGGTTCTGAAAATAGAATAGCCACTGGCTGAGTAACCTTGTTTGCTGTAGGGTCTGCCGTTGGGTCTACATTGTGTAAAACAATTGTCGTCGGGGTTAGTGTGGCTAGGATTTTATTCTTACCATCAATAGTTAATGTTCCCATTAATTAAACCTTACTTTCTGTTTAAGGGCTGTTGAATGGTTACCAGATTCATCCACCACATTTACAATCATATCATAAACTTTACCTTTGACAAGTACTTTGTAATCATTTTGTGAAAAAATGTATTCAAGTCTGTTAGTCTCTTTGTTTACTGTCATAGGGGATTGAAATGCTGTGTCAATGGTAATGAAAGCAGCTTCAACGCTGTTAACGTTAATACGTTTATTCTCACAGTTATATAACTTTACACCCAAAAGGCATGAACTGTCAAATGGAATTTTAACAATTTCGTAACAATTTTGTGAAATAAACGATTTTCCGCTCATTAGAGCATCAAGTAACCTGCAAATTGTGAAAACATTCGAGGTTCCACCATCACTAACAAACCCTGTAAGGCTGACCCTTGAGCCAGCCTCCACAGTTAAATTGTCAGTAATGACTAAGACACCTCTATAAGAATGCACTCTCGTAGCATTGGAAATAGAGATAACTTCTGCCATTATTTGTTTGCCTTATTAGCTGTACTTGGGTCTTTTGCTGAAGGAGTCTTAGCAGTTCCCTCTCCAGCAGTCTTATAACCATCACCAGAACGACTCTGAGTATTTGGAGATAAAGCTTCAGACACAGGTTTAGATTCATCAGCAGGTGGCAAGCCAATATTCTCTCTAAGCTTATCTGACAATTGCTTGTCAACTTCCATAGCACCAACTGCAACGGTCTTCTGAATATAAGCACCGATAGCTTCTAGGTCTGGGGTTTCAATATCGTCATAGACAATTTCGACGTGTTCTTCATCATCCCACATATTAAGAGCATAAGTCTGTGCTACTAGGTCACGATTAATAACGTTCTTAATTTGTTTCAGAAGAATATCTACAGACATTGCCAGTAAGCTTGTCTTAGAATCTGCCAAAGAGAATGAACCGTACTTTGATTGTCCCATTGCAAGTACATCGGACATAAACGCCATCATAATCTGTTTTGAATAACGGTCAATGATAGCCCCTGTGTCGTATGCTTTAGCACCCTGTCTAGAAACTAGGGAGAACTCGAAAATATCCTCTTTAGTTTCTGGGTCGATAAATCTAGGCCAGATTAAACCTGCTCGGTCATTTGCAATCATATCATTTACTACAGCTTTGCAGTATTCTACGAAAGCTTTCTTTTCAGGTTCTGCATTCTCATCCAGATAATCAGGTGGTAAACCAATCTTTGGCATACCTACTAAGTCTCTGGAAACACCTACAGCTTCGTACTCTTCAATCTGAACTTTATATTTCCAAGGTACATAAGCATTAAGTAATGGTGAACGTCCCTCTGGGTTTCCATATTCGTCGTCATATTTGAACAGCATAAATTTACTTCTTGGAAGTTTCCTTGTCAGAGGTCTTTCTCCAAGATTAATTGCTCCAGCAATATGTGAAACATTTCTAAGGTTCTGTCTAACACCAATTACTTTTCTGTAGTCTTCGTCAAAATACCACTTATCAAGAGTTGACTGATTTCTAATTGGGAGTTTAGCCCAACCAATTAATCCGTCATTATATCTTGAAGGATATTTCCCTTTATTACCCTGACGCTTCTTGTAAACTTTCTCATTCACGCAGAATCCGTAAGTACAGAATGACATTACAGAGTTAATAAAGTCAGCCCAATCATGCTCCATGTCATCCATCAGAGAGTTAAAGAAGTCTGCTCGCTCAATCATCTTCTGGTCTTGCTCTTTACCTTTCGGTGGAACAAATCTCCAGTTGACTTTTCTAACAAACATCTTAATAATGTTTACAGATGCTGCTACAGCAGGGTCACGCATCATAAGTTGGAAAGTCTTGATACTTTCTGGGAATCTTAAGGCTTGTCTAGGTTCTTCATAGATTCTTCCATTACGAACTTTGATACCAAGACTCCCAACCTCACCCATTCTAAATGGTGGTAGGCTTTCTTGTGTTTCTGTAATATCTGTCATTCATCTCACCGCTTCATTAGCGTCTAAGTCCCTCATAAGGGTTATTTCTCACTAAATCTGTGTGAGTTCCCATTGAAGGTGGCTTAAACAGTTTTACCTCATTGAGACTGTTGAAAGCATCACTTGTAGCATCCACTTGGTCATCCTTGGTCTTACCATCTCCACAAAAACCTTCTAGTTCTTGGAAGTAAGCTTCGTTCCAGCTACCTCTGACAATCTTAACCAATCCTGCTTCAGAAGCAGCAGAGAAACCCGCAAAACGGGTGACTTTATCTTTGTTTGTTGGTTTTGCTCTTGCTCTGTAGCCTTTCTCAGCAAGCTTTCTGATAAGGGATGTTGCGTAGGATTTACCAGCAGCGCCGGGGTCTTGAGGGATAAAAATACCTGTGCGCTTACCGTCGCTTTCAGCAGTCAAGTTAATTTGTGTCTCGACTCCAGAAGGTCTATCCCTAAATCTTACTACGTTCATGACATAATAGCAACCATCTTTTTTAGATTTAGCCATTCTGACACCCGCTGTCCAGTCAGGGTTAGGGTTGACTTCAGATGGTAAAGTAGCCGCTAAGTCCCATGCTCGAACATCAAAGATATCTGGTGGAACACTGTCAACAATCTCACACCATTGCCTTTGCCAATAGTTAGAACCTTCAGCACGAGCTTTCCAGTTACCAAAACGAAGTCTTGCTACGTTAACTGGAGTGTTGTTTTCAAGCTTACCACGATACTTAGGCTCCAAGAAGTCAAGGATTGGGTTATCATCAATTGTACCAGAAATGAAGGTATATGTTTGAGGAATCTCAAGAGGAAACATTTCGAGAATCTTATCTCTGTCCCAATCAGAAACCATCACACCATCATTCATAACATACCAACGAATTCTACCGCACTTGTCAGGGTCTGGATAACCGTCTTCATCAAGGAAAGGTTCTACCCAATCATAGATGAAGTGGTCTCTATCAGGGTTCATAGAAATCTTCATGTATGAGTCACCTTCAGCACCAGAACGTAAACGTGTTTGCAGATATGAAATCTGTGAAGCTGAGAAGTGTGTACCTTCGTCAAAGTAGATAGCAGAGTATTCAATCCCTTGGTGACCTTCTGAGTGTTTTTCAAGTTCCAAGTAAGTAAACTTAATAGTAGCTCCTGAAGGGAATGTAATAGTCATTTTCTGTTCGTGTGGAGTACCACCAAACTTACCAAATAGCTTTTTAGCAGCAGGCCATAAACCCCCTTGTAGCTGCGTAGTATTTCGACGGAAATATACAGCATTATAGTTAGGGTCTTCAATGAATCGTAATGAGTCCATTAAAAGGGCAGCCGTTTTACCAGCACCAGCAGCACCACCATATAGCACCAAGTCAGCATTAGTGTTCAAGAATACTTCCTGAGACCCAGGCTGTGGAGCTACGTAGTTCTTGTCAGTCATCAATTTAAAGATGAGTCTTACTTGGTCTGGTGAATATCTTAATAAAGTCAGAATCTGAGTAGGAAGGAATTTAGACGGGTCTTTACCAAATGATTTGATAATTTCTTTTACTTCTTCAGAAAGCCCCAACTCTCCAGCTAGGACTTTCCTTACATCTTCCACTCGCTTCTGCTTAATAGCATTTAAATCCATTAAGCACCTCTGCAAATAGAATTATTCAGGTTTAGCTTCTTCTTCTTTACATACACCAAACTTGGCATCTACAGCATCAAGAAGACTGTCCATTGTTGCTTCTTCTGGTTTAATACCGGTAGCCGTAATTAGACGTTCAGCAATAGACATGATAGTATTTTTCAGCAGATTAACTTGCTGCTGTGCTTCGTAAAAATCTTTATAAATGTTAGTCTCGTTCATTGTATTTCTCCAAAGATAATAAGTTAATGGTTCCCCTGAAAAAAGACGGCGCAGAGACCGTCAAGGAGAAACCACAATGTATGTCAGAGACATACTGTATAGGTCTTTCCTATAAAGTATAACTCTATAAAAAAGCCCTGTCTAAAAATACTCTCCGGTAGCGAAAGGGAGAATACTCATAGCAGGGCATATATACTTTGAGAGAGAGATATTAAAGTAAATTGGAGCATTGGAAGGGACTCGAACCCTCATAAACCTGTTTTGCAGACAGGTACATATCCATTTCTGACACCAATGCAAAATTTGGAGGAAGATACCAGACTTGAACTGGTACACCAATTTCTCAGCTACTGGCAGTTTAGCAAACTGCTCCCTTACCTTTTAGGGTTAATCTTCCAAATTATTTGTTTAGAGCTTCTTTCATCTCTGGAGTTGCAATTGTATCAATTACACCCGTCTTACAATCATCGTTAAACCAATCTGGTAAAACATTTGCAAGGAAACCATTAATATTGGTTTTTAGATACTCTGCAATCATTGCTGCTTCGTCTGCAATCATCTGAGCCACTTCATTAGCGTAGGCAGTAATCTTTGCCATACCTTCATTAATCGCTGTAACAGCTTGTGTAGCGAGGTCAGAGATGGTTGCTAGTCCTTTATCAATTGCATCCTGTAAGTCGCTTAGAACGCTGTTTACGGCATCTATGGAGGTGTTAATCAAATCCATAGCCTTGTTACCGTATTCAGTAGCAACTCCCATGATTCCACTAAACGGTGTACATCCAACTTGTTCACCCGCTGCTCCCATAACATTAGAGTATCCTTTGGCTACCTGCATACGCTGTGAAAACTCATCTACAGACTTCTGTCCATAGTCAGTTAAAGTAGTTGTCGTTGAAGTGGTGCTACCAAGGCTTGTTGTAAAGCTGCTTAGTAAGGCAGTTGTCAAGCCAGCAGCAATAAGGATTTGCTGGGTAGCTGGGTCTGATACAGAACTAATTGAAGTGATTAATGACTGAGAAGCAGCAACTGTACCACCAAGAACTGCTGCACCAGTAATAAGAGGGTTAGAGAACCCGTTACCGGATTTAAGGAGATTGAAAATCTCTTTACCTTGTCCTGTCATCTCTTTCATTATGCACCTATAAAGTTGGTAGCCCATCGGGATTTGAACCCTGTTCTCATGTTTTTCAGACACGCGCTTTAACCATATAAGCTAATTGAGCTATTAAAATTGGGGTGACCTACGGGAATCGAACCCGTATAGACCATGTTCACAGCATGGGTCATTATCCATTTATGATAAGGCCACATTTAAGGACTCTCGTAAGAACCCTTAGAAGTGGCAGCAGTGTAAGGATTTGAACCTTAATCTTTCAGCTTCAGAGGCTGGAGCATTGCCAGTTATGCTACACTGCTAATATTTGGTACTCCATATCGGATTCGAACCGATACATAACACAGATTTTAAGTCTGGCCTCTCTGCCAATTGGAGTAATGGAGCATTGGCGGGGGATGTTGGAATTGAACCAACTTCTTCGATTTCAAAGACCGAGGTTTTAACCTTGTAAACTAATCCCCTAACGAACTCTTGTCAGGATATATGCGTTATTACACGTATCCTGATTTTCTGGTAATAGCGTTTCAAATATGATTTGATTAAATTCAATTCCTGCAAAACCATGAACAACCTTCATAGCTGCTATTGGGTCACATTTCCAACCTACAAGAATGAAGTCAGTGTCCCCAACTTGTGTTGTTTCAATCTTGTCAGCATCTTTATGCCTTTCAATAATGAGTTTACGCATATAATTACCTTCTAAAATTTGTGCAGAATAAGGGATTCGAACCCCTAACTAACAACTTCGTAGGTTGCTGCTCTATCCATTTGAACTAATTCTGCAATATCTTTTCGAGATTCCTGTCTAGCTTTCTTCTTATCTCTTCTGAGAAAGCGTCTACGATGGTCTGTACGCCACTTGTAGTAATCTTCTTCACCATCGTGAGAAGCACAGCAACCACAACTTGCAATTTCAACTTTACCGTGTCTACCATAAGGCTTCATAGGAATCTCCTAAAATTTGGTGTTCCAAGACGGATTCGAACCGTCACTAATACAAGGTTTGAGCTTGCATCCTCTGCCAATTGGGATACTGGAACTTGGTACTCGCTGAAGGACTTGAACCTTCTTCACCAACTTGTAAGGATGGGGCTTTACCATATAAACTAAGCGAGCTTTAAAGAGGTCTGAAGTTGTGCCGCTAACTCAACTCCGTGGAATTTGTTACGGTCTTCAGTTGACTCAAGCGGTCTTTCACTTGACCTCAAATTGGTGCTCCCACAAGGATTCGAACCCTGATAAGTTGCTTACAAGACAACCGTAATAGCCAGTTATACGATAGGAGCATGAATTGGAGCATCCAGAGGGAATCGAACCCTCAACCTCAGTTTGGAAGACTGTAATTTTCCCGTTTAAACTATGGATGCACTAATTGGTGGAGAAGCATGGAATTGAACCCTGTACTTAAGTTTGCAAAACTTATGTTTTAACCATGTAAACTACATCCCCAATGTTTGGTACAGGTGGAGGGAATTGAACCCATCGTCTTACTGATTAAGAGTCAGCCGCATAACCATTTTGCTACACCTGCATTAATTTGGTACACCTAGAGAGAGTCGAACTCACACTGAACAGATTCTAAGTCTGCTGCCTCTTCCAATTGGGCTATAGGTGCATTAAATCTTTGTAGAGAACTTCCAAGACCCAAAGCAACAATGGTATAGTTTGCCTCAGAAGTTATCTAAAAAGACCTAATCAGTCTTTGCATAGTCTTGTTTAATCCGGTGACTAGAACCTTTGGAGAGCTTGATGCTATCTCTTCTCCGTGACACCTACTAGGTGCTTTCTCAACATCGTGTACGACAATACACGAAGTGAAACCTAACGCAACATCCGAACGAAGCGCGGCTTTAAATCTTATTAGGCGGTAAGTAAAGGAGTCGAACCCTCACCGTATCTCTACAGTGGCAACTGTTTTCAAGACAGTTTGGCTACCATTAGCCGCTACCTACCCCTAATAAGACTTTGGCATGGGACGGAGGAGTTGAACCCCTTTGAAACGGTGTTGGAAGCCGTTGCTCATGCCTTAGAGTCTTAACATCGTCCCATATTATAATTCGAAGCTTACCGTATTATCACAACACTGTAAAGCCCCTTCTCAGAATATTTTTACATGCTCTGGAAACATGAGATACAGACCACCTCCTTACAGGAGACCCGTTAAGGTCGTCTAAGCAATCTGCTAACTAATACTTTGCATGTCTTACCCTATGGCAATTTGAACATAGCAAAACACATTTGTCAAGTTCGTTCTTTAGCTCCTGAGAGAACTTAAGACTTTTTCTATGACCAATGTTAAAATCTTTCTCTGAAGGATTCAAATGATGGAAGTCATACACTGCTGGATGATACCTTTTACCACAATCATGACAAACCCCACCTTTGTACTCAACAGCTGAAAGTTTAAGTGCTCTTTGTCTTTCTATGGTTTGCTCATTAACACACTTTTTACAGTATGAATGAGTTCTCCTACCATCTTTCATGTAGAAATCATTTTCATCCTTGCTAAGTTTGCACCTAATACAAGTCTTCATGATTTCATCCAAAATTGGTCGAGGCGGCAGGACTCGAACCCGCATACTCCACTTACTCGGTTAACGGCGGTTTAGAAGACCGCTGAGATACGCCCCGTAATTAACATTTTAAAGGGTACTCATTGCATTTAAGCCAAGCCCCATAAGGGATACCCTTTAGAATGTCGCCCACTTTATTAATCATACCGTGGGCTAGTACGCCAAATTCTTTGATGAGGGATTGGAAGACCTCACTGGTGTTTAGCCTATTAAGCTACTGCCAGAAAAACATTATCGTTTGCATTTATTTTTAAGTTTGCAAAATAGACGCTACACTAACGAAAACTATTCAGAATATGTACAACAAATTTCCCCACATTGTGTTACGTCTAACGCTCATGTATTGGTGTTTGAATTATACATATTATGAAGTATTTTAGTTACTATAAAGTGGTCACATGTTAATGTCAACAACTTTATTGGAATTGGTTGTAGGTGAGGGTATCGAACCCTCTTCTAACGGTTATCAGCCGTTTGCATTACCATTTATGCTAACCCACAATTGGAGGTTCAGATGGGAGTCGAACCCACATTCATAGGGCTTATGAAACCCTTGCATTACCTTATCTGCGACTGAACCGTAATAAGTTGCCCTTTGGAGAAGAATTGATTTTTCGTGGGTGTTTCCAGCCGCGAAGTAGGTATTCTTCAATTAAGGGCGAATTTGGTAGAAGTGGAGGGATTCGAACCCATCGCCTGTCAGATTAAAAGTCTGCCGCATCACCATTCTGCTACACTTCCATTAAATCATCTTTGCAGTAACCTACGCAAACCTTGCTAAAGGGTTTGTAGAGTCATCTCTTAGTAAGCTAATCTAGAATCATGCTCAAGAGATTCATCGGCACTCATGGGACGATATATTAGCTCCATAAGTCACTGCAAAGAGGATTACCAGACCGTATCATCTTAAGTGCTGCCATTACACCAACACGCCGTAACGTGTGAAGGAATCGAACCTTCGCCCTTTCTTTCATAGAGAATTAGATTGTTTAACTTGCTGTAAACGGTCTTCTGTAAATTTGTTGGAACCAGACCAAGTTTTAAATTTTTCAAATTAATTGGCTTGAAATATTTTTGTTGCTTGCTGAATTTGGTCTTCTGCTCCTTTAAAGAATACTCGCAAGAACTCTTTAAGGGAGGGGCTAAAAAGCCCTTCTCAAAATTGGCGGTTACGATGGGATTCGAACCCACATCTTCCTCCGTGACAGGGAGGTATTTTAACCAGATTAAACTACATAACCTTTATTTGGTGCGCCGTGAAGGAGTCGAACCTACCGAGTCGTAATGACAAGTGATTTACAGTCACCACCGCTTCCATCTACGGGATAACGACGCATTTAAATTTTGGCGGTTAGTCAGGGATTCGAACCCTGTGCCATTCGGTTAACAGCCGACCGCACATGCCTTATGTGCTTCCTAACCATGTTTAACATTACCAGACCGTATTCATTTTAATTTTCCGATAAAATTGTTTGAATTGCTGTAAACGGTCTTCTGTAAATTTGGAGGCGGGTGCAGGAGTCGAACCTACCGATACCATGCTAATGAGACATGTGAGACGCCCTTTCTCTATACCCGCAATTCTTAATGACCAGACCAAGCTTTTTATGTTTTCTATGCGCGAAAAGTAAAAGTTGTTTGCTGTATTTGGTCTTCTGTCAAATTTGGAGTCGTAGACGGGATTCGAACCCGCGAGCAACTGATTGAAGGTCAGGTGGCTAACCATTTGCCTTCTACGACATTAATTTGGTCTCTGTTAGAGGACTTGAACCTCTGGCCTTACCGCCCCAAACGGAACGCTCTACCAAACTGAGCTAAACAGAGATAATCTTTTTAACAACCTATGTAACAACTATAACACTATTTTTTAGTGTTTGTCAAGAGGTTTTTTAAAATAATTTGATTTATTTCAGAAAACTTCTTTTTCGTTTCTATGTAGAACATATTAAAGGGTATTAAACACTTTGTCAATACCCTTTTTAAAACTTTTTACCAATCGTAGCGTTCAATCATTACTGCTTTGAGCATTACGCTGATAGGGTCAAACTTCTCACCACCAAGCAAAGCTTTTAAGGTGGCTGGAGAGAAACCTGAAACCATTGCTACTCCGTTATCCTTTACAGATACTTCGCAATTACCGTTACGGTCAGCTAAGTACCAGAATACCAGTTGTGGCATCTCATATCCAGCTTTTTTGTACTTACTCTGAATTGCTTCAAAGTTAGTAAGACCATTTGCACCATCAACCTGATTGAATTCCATATCAGAGAAGATAATAAGCTTACTTGGCATAGCTTCTTGTGTCAAGCCATTTTTAACACCAATTTCAAGAATTCTGTCAAATGCTGCTTGAAGGTTAGTTGAACCATACTCAACATGAGACATTACCTGACGCTTACGTTGTGCTAAATCTCCACTCAGTGTAATAAAGTGAGGTCTGCTGGAGTAAACCATTAACTCATCTTTAAAACAACCTGTGTTGCGTTCTGCGACGTATAATGCAAGAGACATACCAATATCTAAAGCAGTAACTGCACCGTGTCTTTCCCAAGTCATAGAGCTTGATACGTCTGTCATGCAGAGAATGTTTTCACCATCTGCCATCCAGTTTGATAAAGCTTTCCATTGTTCATTGGCAACTGTAGCGTTTCCGTAATTTACTGACTTAATCACATCGTATGGGTAAACTGCACCAGCATTAATCTTGGTCTCACCTTTAGTAAGAGCTTCAATGTATGCTTTGTAACGCTCACCATCTTTACGACCGAAAAGCTTCTGGTAACGTGCAGCAGCCAGTGAAGGGATTTTACTGTAATCAATCTCTCCAAAAGCATTTGCAGAAATCTTCTGCTCAACCGTATCAGACAAGGCTGACAGTAACAGTCGGTACTCTTTCTGACTTAGCTTTGCAAACTTACAGAAGCGGTTTACAAAGTTCATATGACGACGCTTAACCCTTGGCAACCACTTTGCAGCTAACTGTGCAGTGTTAGGGTCTAACAGTGCTGCTTCAAGTTGTTTGAAAGCATCTGTTTCGTATCGAGTACCTACGAAGATTTTAAAGTCATCATAACGGCCTAGTTCAGAAATCTTTTCCATGATACGTAGAACTTGGAAAGAGTCTAGGATGTTGCTTTTGATGGATTCAGTCAAAACAGTTCTGAACGCTTTACGCTCACCCATACCTTCTCGTGCATCTCGCATATGAAGCAGGATTCGTACAGCAACATCAATATCTTCCCGTAAAGCTTTGTAGAAAAGATTTGGAAGTTTCTCTACGTAGTTGCGGCTAGAGCCAGCAGCTTTGTAGAAGTCTACCGAGGCTGACATTGAAGAGGTGTGGTTTACAGCACCATTTTCAGTACGACCTTGATGAAGGTTTGAGTGGTCAAATAATTCGCTCATGTTTATCTCTCTTCTCTCATTTGTTGTTTGATGTGACAGACTCTAAAGTAACCAATAAAGTCTGTCAACACCTTTTTAAATTATCTTTTAATCGCTGCCACTGGAGAGAACGTTGGTTTATTCTCCTGTGGAGTATTACCACCGATGTTATCAGGGTTCTTCTTGTTATCAACCGCAATAGCTTTCATCTCACCTGCTGAGTGGGTCATGATGACCTTACCAGCCTCCATCATAGATTTTAACTGAACATCATTTGGTGAAAGACCAAACTCTGCAAGTTTTACAGGGTCTCTGGTGACGATTGCTTCAAACAACTTTGCAGCAAACTCTGCTGAGTTGTCAATGGTTAATTGGGCTTTTACAAGAGAACTCTTGTTACGGGAACCTTTTGGTCTCCCTGATGGGTTACCAGATTGGCCTTTTTTGAATTGGCCTTTGTTTGTTCTTTTGGTCATTGGGACTCCTACTATGAAGACTTCTTAAAAGGCTTTTAAGATAAGAGATAGATATCCAGAAAGATATCTGTTTAAATAGCCTTTTTAGAAGAGTCTTTTAAGTTATCTTCTAAGTGTTTTATTAACTTACACCTTGTCAAGAGGCTTGTCAAGTAAAATTTTGATATTGTAATTTTTCTTGACTTGTTGTATGGATTGCTGTACCATCTTACTAAAGCTGTAGGTCTGCCTTTCTACAAAGGAGACTTAATGAGAAAAACTACCAAAAAGAAGAAAGGTAATAATACCAATCACTGTAAGGAATCAAAACGTGTGGAAGCAATCCACTATTCGTCCTCTGAAATTGGTTTGTACCTGTACTTCCAGAATTATAGAAGACAAGAGGATTTATTATGTGTAGCTCCCAATTAGAAATCACAGATATTATAGATTTGTATCAAACTGCAAAGAGTCATGGATATTTCACTTCAGTAGGAAAGAATAAACACTATGATGCTTTGACAGCAATTTACTTCAGGGCTGTAGCTCAATCTAGTGAACAAGTTTTAATGGTTTCTTCCAGTGAATTTGCTTCATTTCTCTATTGCAGCAAAATTATTAATCGTAGGAGAACTAACAAATGTTAAATGTAAGTTTTAATTATAATGGTGATGGGTCTGTATCTATCACTTCGCCATACTCCGATGACCTTCTAAAGGAATTAGTTAATCAGTGTGCAAGAGGTATGCACTACGTTCCTAATTCTTTTAAACAGAAGACTATTGCAAACAACCTCATGCGTGTGACAGTTCAGTGTATGAACCCTGCTTACAACATTGATGGTGAAAACCCATATTCACTTATGGCTCTTGGTGGAAAGAGTGAATTTAAACTCGTCTGCCACGATTCTGAAACTTTCTTCAAGGTATTCTCAAACCTTATTCACAACGAAAAGTATATCTATGTGGAAGGTTCAACAAACTTCTCTCCAGCCAACTATACGTGTGTTGTAATTGATAACATGAGAGAGGAAGAGTCAACAGCCACTGAGATTTCTTTCGATGTGAACACTTCTCCAGAGTCAACTCCTAGTAATGACTTTGATATGAGTTATGCACTCTCTCTGAGTAAGAAATCTGATTTCATTGAGTATGTCAATGGATTTGGATTTAAGTTAGATGAGGCTATGAATCTCAAAAAACTTAAAAACATGCTTAAGACTATGGCTTAAGTGATTTGGGGCGAAAGCCCCTTTTCTTTGTTAAGGAAAGATAATGAAAGCAAAGAGTGGAAAGGACTTTTACTGCTTCCTACAATCTTATGTTCAAAGTGTTCAAAAAGGTGAAAGGTATAATCTTGATGATGTACTTCCAACACCCTTAACATGGCGTGATAGCCAATGGCCTGAAGAAGATATCAACCCCACTCTAAACACCTTTAATTATACCCCTGTAATTGACTTACCAGATTCTGAAGAATTACTTTACCCAATGTTTCACATTGTTGGTCTTGGGACTTTCTTAATGGATATTCAATACGTCATGGGGAAAGGTTATAAGATTGGTGGTATTGTGGTTGGTGATGTTTCCCCTCACCACAGAGGTTATTTTAGATTAAATGCTAGATTAGAGGCTAATAAATGATTAAAGCAAAAACATATCCAGACTTTAAAGAATTCGTGAAAGGTTTTATTGCGAATGTTAAAGCTGGTAAAAGATATGACTTCAGAACTTACCAAGCTGCTGTATTGCCACTCACATACAGTTCACCTTGGCCTGAAGCTGATATTGCTGAAGTGACAAACTTCACATACGTTCCAGACTATGACGTTCCATTTAATGAAGAGTTGCTATATGCAATTGGCTCACAGATGAGGACTGCTGACTTCTTCATGGATTTGCAATATGCAATTATCAATGGTAAAGATGTTGACACCATTTACTATGAATGGCTTGCAAGAGTTAAACCTTTCTCGATGCTGAATGCTAAGTTGAAAGATGCTGTAGTTCCTCCAACAATTACTACACAACCAACTGACCAGACGGTTAATGAAGGTGATACTCTGACTCTACAGGTTGTTGCCTCAAATGCTACTGGCTATCAGTGGAAGAAAGACAATGTGAACATCCCTTCTGCTACATCTGCAACGTATACTAAAGAAAATGCAACAACTGCTGATGATGCAGGAGCTTACACATGTGTTGTAACTGGTGCTGGTGGAAGTGTTACTTCAAATACCGCAACAGTTGTCGTTAATGCAGTTGGAGGTGAATAATGAGGCTCTCACAGAAAGGTCTTGATGCTATCAAGTTCTTTGAAGGGCTTGAGCTAGAAGCATATCCAGACTCTGCTGGAATTCCTACAATTGGATACGGTACAATCCGTATCCACGGAAAACCAGTAACTATGGGTATGAAGATTACTGCTGAACAAGCTGAACAGTATCTTCTGGCAGATGTTGAAAACTACATTGGTGCTGTAGCAAGAGCGATTAAAGTTCCTACTACACAGAATGAGTTTGATGCTCTTGTCATTGAGACTTATAACATTGGTATTGCAGCTATGCAAGCCTCGACATTTATCAAGCGTCATAATGCTGGAGATAAAGTTGGATGCGCAGAAGCTATGCAATGGTGGAACAAGATTACAGTCAAAGGTAAGAAAGTACCTTCTAAGGGTCTGAAAAACAGACGTAGAATGGAAGCAAAAATTTATCTTGACGCTGTATACCCAAAGTAATATATTCAGAGGCTCCTTCGGGAGCCTTTTTTATTTCTATGGAGAAAAGTTATGAAGATTTGGGCTAGTGATGTTGGGACTTTCAAGTACACGAGAAGTGGTATGAAGGTACGTATCTATGGAAGCAAGCTAATCACTTATGGTGAGGAGGTTGTTACCAAGTTTATCATTGAGGTTATCAATCGTTCACCTATCACGATGGCTAACAAGGGTTTCTTTACAAATGAACTCTATGAAGTCAACGATGACGGTATGTTTTGCTCACTTGGAGAAAGTTCTTTAGATATTATTTCAGAGCAACCCTTGACAAGAGAGCAGTTAGCAGGTTACTATAAAGCTCTACTTGAGAGACAGAAAGCAATGCACAACCGTGAGGCAACTTATCACAACAACCAGTGCATCAAACTTCTGGATAAAATTGAGAAAGCTGAGAGAGGTTATTATGAATAAAGAGATTCATGTAAAAGTTGATACATATGCTCATGACAACGCAGGTCTTGCTGAGGCAACAATTTTCCAATGCAATGGTAATCTAAGTCTTCGTTTCACAGGCTCAGGTTCAACTCTACGTAGATTCCGTGACGATGAAGATGGCTGTCCAGTATTTGGTTGGTATGCTACAGGATTCCCACTGTATGCCATTCATTACCCAGATGGTCAGGAAGATTGGACTACACAAGCAATCTTTGATGAGCTTAACGGAGTACCACTTGAAGAAGAAAAAGTTGAAGAATCTCTTGTTACCTTCACTTTTATCACTGAAGAAAAGGTCGGTGACATTTCTGTAACAGAAGCTATTCAGGTATCTCAGGTAATCCGCTAATGAGTAAGATACAGGTTGTATTCCCGATTTGTGACTTTCGTCTTGAACGTGAATTTGACCTGTTCGAAGAAATTACTGATGAGGTGATTTGGGAAGTTGTTTCAGAGGCTATCAAGAAACTTTATGGTGGCCTCTTGAATCCCCAAAATAAGAAAGTCTCAACAGAGCAGGTTGCAGACCCGTATAACACATACGATGCAGCAAACGTCAAGTTTGAAAACACCTGCTTTAACCTTTTAGTTGGTGGCAACAAGGTTAACTACTTCTTCGTCAGGGAATACCGCGATGATTAAGTTGCATGTGGTCGTTTACAAGAGTTTTGCAGATATCCCAGAAGCTTTGACTTCACAAATTGACAACTATCTGTCAAAACTCTTCATTATGTGTGAACTAGGTGATTATGAGAGACCTAAGAAACTAAGTTTCAAAGATGGTACAATCATCTATAAATCCAGAGATAAAGTTGTTGTGTTTGTAAAACATGACTTACCAGCTAAACAGGTTGGTATGCTTGAATATTACATCTATCAAGCCACAGGTATGAGAGGTGAACATATTAAGATAGATTCTCTGGAGGTCTTCGAAAAGCCTAACACCCCACTTAAGAAATATCTTGTAAGGAAATTGTAACATGTCAGAAATAGAAAATAAAAATGCCCCTGATGAGTACATTCAACAGCCTCAAGTTCAGCTTGTAAGTTTCTACGGAAACATTGAAGGTCTGATTGCAGCTTTTCAGCCAACTATAACGTCACCTGCAAAGGTTGTTAAACAAACCTTTAACGTAAACAACGTGTCTGTTTGCCTTATTGATGAGGTGCAGTACTTCAAGTTTACTGATAAAGAGGTTGATGAGGCTCTATTGAAGTATCGTATCGACCTTGAAAAAGACATTGACCACAAAGATGTTGTGACACTGTTTGCAGACCTGCACAAAACATTGAGTAAGGTTACAAAACGTACTTACTACATGAATAGTGGTGCAGTTGTTACAACTTACATCTCACCGATGACTGAAGAACCTATTTTGACAGACGATAAACAGTTCTATGTCATGTCTGCTTCAAGTCCTGATTGGTGGATGAAGAACAATGCTTTGAAGGTTGTTATCGAAGGAATTCGAGAGTACATCCCAGACTTCAGCCCTTGGAAAGGTGCTAAAGATACCTTTATTGGTATTCTTGATAATGTCAGGGATAAAAGAAGTGCATTACTGCCTAAAAAACACACTTGACAGTGATACATAAAAACGTATAACATGGGAACTATCGAAAGGTAGTTCCCTTTTTCATATGCGAGGAAAGAAAATGAACACTAAACCAAAAGCTGGTGACAAGATTACTATTCAGGTTTCTTTAGGAAACCGTTACAATGGTCAAGATTCTACTCAGGCTGAGATTACGCACGTAGCAGAATCTGGGCGTATCTTTTTCAGACCACTTAAGAAACTGATGTTTAAAGATTATCGACATAACCCACAAGGTACTCTCGGAGTGTTACACGCAGGTATCATCTACTCTACTGATGAGTACTCAAGTGGTCAGTTCACAGGGCAGTTTAAAGACATTCTGTTCATTCGTCACGAAGAATCTCAGACAACTCCAAAGATTCGTTCTGTAGACGTGACTATTGAGCCTACTCATAAGATTCTTCAGATTGAAGATTTACCAAAGCATGAAAACCGTTACACCACAGAACTGAATGTAAAAGGTGGAGATTCAAGAGTTGTTGACCATGTTGGAGAGTTCTTCAAAGCATTTACTTCCAACAATCCACACCATCATTGGTTACCACCACATAAAAAGTTTTCTTCCCTCTTGACAGGGGCATGTGAAGACGCTAAGAAGAAAGCTGAAGAGTTTAAAGAGGCTGCCTTTATCGCTGACAGAGTAGTAAACCACGGAAATATTGAATACACCGTGAGAATGATGCTGAAAGCTGGTTTGACACCTCATCAAATTGCTGAAGAAATTCAAAGACAGTTTTACAACGCAATGGTGAACGAATGAAAAAGTTTACAACTTTAGGTGAGTACTGGATGATTGCAGCAGCAGAGTCATACAGGAGAGCCAAGAAAATCAAACAGTGCTACGGTAAAGCAGCAAGAGGGGATATTCTCTATTGCACAGCAGATGAAGGCATTCCAAATGTAACCCCAAGGGGAAAAACTTTTAAGAAAATGATTGACATTGAGTGGAATGCACGTTTAGAGAGGATTAAACAATGATTATGTTAGAAGAAAGAGACCAGATTTCCCATACAAAATCTAAGCACCATGTTTCTATCAAGATTGTTAAAGCAAACGGTGAAACGGGTGTAATTTCCCACTTTGGAGGGGATGATTGGTTTGGCACAGGTTGTTTTGAAGGTTATAGCCGAGAATACTTGAAAGCTTTCTACAGGGACTTTTCAAATGACTACAACGGACTGATTGATGCAAAGAACAAGCAGACTTTATCAGAACAGCACGTAAGAGCCTATGCAGGAATGATTGTATTCTTGGCAATGTTCTTTATCATGGTCTGTGCAGTGGCTATAACAGCTTTTTACGGTCAAGAAATGACTATTAAGCAGTCAATAAACAAAATCGAAGAAATTTGGTTCTTGTATGTGCTTCCTGTAGGTGGTATGATTGCAGCCTACTTAAGAATGAGGTTCCACAGGAAGAAAGCCTTGGAACATGAACAGAAATTTGAAGAAGTGAGTAAAGAATGCAACCTAAAATTCTAGTTATCTGTATTCGTTATGCAATTGCAGAGATGATTAATAAACACATTTTGGAAGATGCTTATAAGGAGTAATGAATGATTAAGACACCTATCCAGCCATTCGGCTTTAGCTCTCTTAATGAACTGAAAGAGCACCTTGACAAGAGCTACTACAATGAGCAACCTGTTACGGTGATTAAATCAGACTTGGCAAAACTTCTGGACATTGCTATTCAGGCAACTCAAAATGAACCAGAAGCTAAGGTTGAAGAGAAGCCTAAGAAAGTTGATAAGAAAACTAAAAAGTCTGATGAGAAGAAGACTGAAGAGTGATTTAAAGGGGTGTAACAGCCCCTCTTTAGAGGTAGCGAAAATGAGTTCCTTGCTAAGTCAGTCTTGGAAGGTTTCTGTTCAGGTGGTGGAGCAATATTTAACGGGAATCGTTATCACATTCAATGCTTCCCTGTAAAGGGTCACTCTATCATGTTACAAGAGAGAGAAGCTCATAATGGAAACACTCATTTTTATCACACAACTATTCCAGCTATTCAGGCTATCATAGATAACCTTTGCTAAGAACTTTACAGCCCCTTAATATGGATTCGATAGAATCTATCTCATAGGGGCTTTTTATTGAGTAAAATTTACGAAATTTATAATTTTATAAAATTTGGATTCACTACGTTCATCTTGGGTCACCATGATATGTGATAAAATATCTAGCCCTTCTAAACAACCTATCTAAGCATACTCTCTATATAGTATTATATAGTATCTATATAGCCTCTTAGTCTCTTTCTAGTGATTCGATATAGTGAACTGTATAGCCCCTTCTAAATAGCCCTCTAACAAGCTCTCTAACAAGCCTTCTTAACCACCTATACAACCCCCTTCCTAACATCTTAACAACCCCTTAGAAGCTCCTATACCCATCTTAATCTCTATGTTAACTATGTGACTCTCTATAGATGGTTCACTAGGGTTTACTAAGCCTCTATATAGACTGTTATATAGCACTAAACAGGTATTCCCTTCTAAGGCTTATCCTACAAGGTCTAACACGGTACTAACAAGGTATCTTATAAGCCTGTTATTACCTGTTTTATACTAGATAGTGTATAGATAGTTATTCAGTTCTATAAAATTTTTATAAAATAGACTGTCAAGTGTTTTATTTAGGTTCTTTGAAGGAACTGAAAAATATCTGTCTAGGGTGTATATCTGCTTGGTAGCCCTTAACATCCCTGTAACATACCCTTTGCAAAATCTTAAAATATCATTAACAATTTCTTAACAGTTACTACATCCTCTTAACATCTCTTCAGAGTTCTTAATAGACCCTTAACAGAGCTAACAAGATTGTAACAAGTGCTTAACAGTTGTTGCATAGTCTTTACAGAGTCTTAACAGATTGCTAACAAGAGTTGAGTAGTTAAATGTTAAGAGTTATTTTGTTAAGATTATTAACAAGTTCCTAACAAGTGTTTAACCTTTTTAACAAGCTGTTAACATGTCACTATCTCTTGGTCTATAGTTCCCTATCTTTCTCAGTGATTCTCTTAAAAGCCCTCTTAAAAGCCCTGTATAGCTCTATACAGCCATTTCTAAGGTTCTCCATAGTAACTATAGCCCAACTGACTGTATAGCTCTTTATAGCCCTTTACAGGGGCTTATATAGGGACTCCAAAGAATCTAACAAGGTTGTAACATAGTCTTAACAGAGATTTAACAAGGTGCTAACAAGTCTCTAATAAGCATAACTATGTAGGGATTGTTAAGAAATTGTTAAAGAAATGTTAAGGGGGCTAGCATTTACGATACTTTTACGTAACTTTATAGCTACTTTTAAGCCCCTATAACATACTTTTAAGCTAATAACAAGCCCCCTGTTTAACTATTCACAAGATACTAACGAGATGATAAAGCTTACACCCCTTATAAGATTCTTTTAAGGGTCTATGAAGCTCTATAGAGGGCTTTTAAGAGTGGGTTAATATGATTGGTTAAGTTGAGTTGATAAGCCGTTATAGAGCGTTATAGAGCGTTTAAGGGATTGCCCTTCCCTTTCGGGTTATGGGCTTATATTTAAGTTGATTTGATAAGAGGTTATAGAGTAAGCTATAGAGTTATTGCTTTTTAAGGTCTTGTAAGATTCTGGAAAGGACAGGGGAAGGGTTTATATAAGCATTTGAGAGGGGCTATTACATAGACGTAAAAAAAGCCCCTATGAGAGAGACAAAAGGGGCTGTAAAGGTGTTTGGGGGCTTAAGGTGTCAGCTTTTAATCCCCCTATAAAGTACTTTTAAGCGGCCTTGTATTCGATTTCTATACACTCACCTTTCACCAGCTCAAAAGTCCACAATAAATTTTTGTATTCAATAATCACTACAGTTATAAAGTCAGTCCGTTTTTCATTAGTTTTGAAATTTATTGTGTGAGTATACTCATAATCAATTATCTCTCTTATTTCCCCGTAACGTCTGCAATCCTTATAAACATCATTCATTAAACCACTGTTTACCATGCTTTTGAGTTGTGTTTTAGTATACATTTTTTAGAATCTCCTAGTTTAAGGACTTTACTTAGTGGGGAAGGTCATCCCCTCCCCGTTGCTTAGTAATTTACTTGTTTTGAAATCTGATTGCAAGTACTTTTTCGCTTATCTATAAAGAATCTTTTAAGTGAATCCCTTTAGATAAACCCCCTCGAACAAATGTACTATTGTCAAGGGGCAATGTCAACAGTTTTTTCAAAGAATTTTGTAAGTTGTTGATTAGTTTATAAAGATTTTTTCAGGCTTGACGTAGGTTAATGCTTGTTTTTTAAGCAAATCAGACCAAATCAAAGCGGCAATGTGACTATAGCCCTTTTCTCTTAGTTCCCGCATAGCTTCTTTGCGAGTCTCAAAACGTGTAGCATAGTATTCAGTGTTAAGGGTAGTTTTGTTGCCGTCATTGTCAACATGTACAACCTGCATTACTTGGAAAGGGCTTACATCTTCCCCCCTGTTCCATTGCTCAAAGTATTTGAGGCATTGCATAGGCGACATTTTATCGCTTACTTGTGTGGACCAAGAAGAGTTTTCTTTATCAGTGATAATTGTTACGTATGCCATTTTTAGATTCTCCAGTTTAGGAAGTGGGCTTGATTGATACTATATCTTTACTTAAAACGGTTTGCAATAGCTTTTTTCTTTGAGTGTAATTTTTCGGCTTTTTTCATGGTTTTAACAAGTAACATCATGATAAACGAGAAAATCATCTCTGAGAATACCGGATTATTAAAAACCATTTCAACTATATTTGACATTGTGAAAACTCCAGTTTAGGAAAGCTCTTTATCTGGGGCTTATGGTATCAAGCTTTTAAGCCCCATGTAAAGTACTTTATTTGTAAATCTCTAAAAATTCATCTTCATTAACGTTTTCGTAGTATTCTGTGCTTTCGTCTTCACCTTGTGAGACATAACAGTCCATTATAGACGATTTCGGGTAGTCCTGTCTAGCAATATTGCAAGCCTCTACTGCATTTTGTTTAGTGCCTTCGAAAGATTCCATAATGCCATAATGACAATTATTTGCACCAGAGCAAACGGCAAGCATGAGATAGATTGTTGTTAACATGATTTAATCCCCTTGTAAGCCCCTATGCGGGGCTTTTGAATGTCGTTAGTGTGATTGTATGGTTTACGCTAAAACGTCGCTTAAAACGCTTTCTGTTAAGCTTTCTTGCATTGCGTCCAGCATATTGCAATAGATGATTGAGCTATCATCGGCATTTTGGATGAATGTTGCAACCTCTTCAAGCTTTTCATCAATATATCCCAAATTACGATTTTGTAAGTTAGGAACAAAAAACGGTGAATACATTGCATTGAATTCAGTTGTATAAACCTTTTTAACCCAATCTTTATCAAAGTGCTCTGTAAAGCTTGCGATGTCACTCATATTCTCACAAGACCAATCATCTTGTAACTCATCTTCTGGAATTTCAAGTTCTAAGATAACAATATTTTGAGTTTTCATTTGGATAGCTGCTGTGATTGTAGCACTATCAAGAGCATTGCGCAACCCTTCATTTGTGATTTGTTCTTCGTCCATCTCTTCTACGTCGCAGAACTTACTGACAGGGTATACGTAAAAATAACCATCCATATCAGAGCAATTCCAAGCACCTGTAGGTTTTTCGCCGCCATTGATGAGGTTTAAAAAGTTTTCTTGAGTAGTACCGTGAAAGCATTTCATTTTAGAATCTCCAGTTTAGGATTGATTTGGTAAAGCTCTTTATCTGGGGCTTAAGGTATCAACTTTTAAGCCCCCTGTAAAGTACTTTATCGGTTATTTTTGATAACTTTTAAAACTGCAAGGTATCCTAAGCGATAAGAGTCGCCGAATAGAGTCACACCCATGAAAGAATCTTCTTTGATATCTTTTGCGGTGACAGTTTTTTCTACGCCGTGAAAAAGAACTGTATCCCCAACTTTAATGTCTTTGATGTGTGTTTTTTCGATGGTTAAGCCGTTAATAATAGCCATTTTTTAGAATCTCCTAGTTTAAGGACTTCACTTACTGGGGAGGTTATTGCATACCCGTCTGATTAGTACTTTAATCTATCTAAAAATTAGTGTCAAACGTTTTTTAAAGTTCTGCGTAAATTGTGTCGCAGATATCTTCAAAGTCTTGTTTTGACAGGTTACGTTGTAACCATGTAGCAAAGAAATCAGCAATTGCAAAATTAGCATCGAACTCAATAGCTAGCCACACTTTAACAGCAAATCGAAACATTTTCAAATCAAGTTCTTTATTCATTACTTTTGATTTGGCTAACATATCAGCCATTTCATATTGTGCGCCGTCAAGTGTAGCACCATTTGCAACGTTTGCAAGTGAATTTTTGATGTTTTCTACGTCTAAAATTACACCTTGAATTTTACCGATAATGTTATGCAATGTCTCATCGGGTGCTGTGGATGTGATAGAATTAATACGATTTACAGTCAATCGTGCTTTCAGAATAGCGATATCACGATTAGCAGTCATTTTAGAATCTCCAGTTTAGGTTATTGGGTAAATCTCTTTATCTGGGGCTATCTTATCAGCCTGATAACCCCATGTAAAGCAATTTATTAGATTAAATACAACTTCTTACCGTTAACAATAATGTAACTTACACCACTATTGCTATAAACATCTTGATAAATTCTACGTAACTTGCCTAAATAGCGCACTTTCCACGATGTAGGGATTTTCTTCCCATATCCGGTGGCAGTTTTTTGTAATCCTGCTACTTGCCAACCTAACAAGTGCTGTTCTGCTTGCAAGTCTTCAAAGTTTAATACACCCTCTACATAGTGCTTTAAAGTTACATTTAAAGTTCGGCTATTGTTGGTAGTATACATTTTAGATTCTCCAGTTTAGGAAGTGGGCTTGTTTGCCCGTCTGATTAGTAATTTACTTGTTTTTGCTATCAGTTGCAAGCCCTTTTTAGTAATTTATTTTCGTTTGCTTATTTCGTGAACAATAACAGCATGATAATCTTTCAAGTCACTGATATTTAAAGCATTTAATAAAGCGTTATAATCATCAATCAATTGAAAATCACCGCTTAGAATGTCGCTAACCTGATACGTATCAGCCTTGAATCTGAAGCCCATCTCTAAGCGCTTCAGTTGTTCCACGTTTAAACGCTCTAGAAAGGACGTCACAAGTTTATTATTGATTTGTCTTGTGATTGCATCACTTGCCGCATGATGTGCTTTACATGATTTATACAGTGCTAAAATAGCAATGAGTAAGGCAACTCCAGAAATTAGCATGATGATTTTCCTTTGTGAAATAGTCTGCCAGTGTGGCTAATCTCAAAAGAATCTATCATATCCCTTGTAGACTTAACAGAATTTTTATTTGCATTATCATAGATATCCACCTGAAGCAACGGCTTTTTGTATTCTTTACAAAAATTCCAAATACAAATAACAACTTCTTTACCATTTATTTTCCCATGATACCACTCCGTTACTTCATGAGTGCGGCGCATAGATTCTACAAATTTGATATCTTGTAAAAGCTTGCTCAATTTGGAACGTACATTTGCAGCGATAAACATTTTAGAATCTCCAGTTTAGGTTATTGGGTAAAGCTCTTTATCTGGGGCTATCTTATCAGCCTGATAACCCCATGTAAAGTACTTTTAAATGTTAAAGATATTCATCACACTGTCTTTTAAATCTTCCAAACGCTCTAAAACTTCCTCTTCAGCACCTGAATTACTGACTTCCTCTTTTAAGCGTGAATCTAAATCTTCCCCGTCAAGATAGCACCAATCGAAACCATACGCAAGGGAAAAACTATTTAAAACCGTGTTGCCTTCAGCGTCAACTACTGAGGCATACAAGATGTAGTTATTAGCCTGTAAATCCCTTTCTAGCTCATCCTGTAAGCTCTTGTAAGCTTCCAATGACGGGTTATCCCTTCCCTGTTTTGCGTAGTCACTGGTAAGTTGTGAAAGCGGGTAATGTGTGGGAATTGCATATTTGTAGCTGTTACGTTCTGCATTCTTAACTTTGATTGTAACCCCGCCTTTATGCTCATCAGTAAATTGCCAGTTATCCACACAATGGGAAGGCTCACAAATATTCATTGCCTCATAGATAATGGTGAATTTTTCTTTTTGAACTTCAAAGGTACTTTCAACAAATTTCATTTTTAGATTCTCCAGTTTAGGATTGTTTAGTGGTAAAGCTCTTTATCTGGGGCTTATACTAGCAATTTATAAACCCCATGTAAAGTACTTTTTAGATTAAATTGTCAGTTAATGCCAAGTGCATTTTATAACCTTGTTTTGTAAATACATTTGTTTTACCGATAGTCTGTACACCTTTAAACAGGTTTTTAGAGCTATGTTTCAAGGTTAATTCCTTGTCTGTCTTTACGCCCCATCTTACAGCAGAACTTTTTCCGTTGTCAACTACTTTACCATTTAATTTTTTAGCAGTTGCGCGAGCGTCATCACGGGATTTTGCAGTAATTACGATGTTTTTAATGGTAGCCATTTTTAAAACTCCAGTTTAGGTTAGTGATAAAGTTCTTTATCTGGGGCTTATCCTATCGAACTATAAACCCCATGTAAAGTACTTTATTAGTTAATTTCAAAGATTGTTACATAGCCATCACTGCCAATCATTTGAGATACGCCAGCTTTTTCGACATTGTAACCCATGTTATCAAGATGATAGATTGCATCTTCATAACCATAAGCACTACCCTGATAGCGGCGTTTATCGCAACGGATGAGAGTTTTTCCACGTCCAGCAAGTGCATTTATGACGGCTTTTTCTCCTGATAGTGTACCATCTAACATTGTAGCGGTATAATGGTTTATCTTGTTTCCATTCACATCATACTTAAAATTGTAAGCGTGAACAACAATTATTTTTCCTTTGAATTGTTCGCCCATAGATTTTTCCAGAGCATTACGAAAGTTTTCTTTCTTGATGAATTTAGGCATGTAGTATTTTTTCATTTTTAGATTCTCCAGTTTAGGATTGTTGGGGCTTGCTTGCCCCGTTGATGCAAATACTACAAAACTGGATTCATAGAGTCAAGAAAATTTTTAAAAATATTTTTGGAAAGTTGTGAATGAAACGCGTGTACGCAACTAACAGAAAACAGAAAACTAGTCAAGAATTATTTTTCAGTTCTCTACAAATTTTTCTCTTGACTTTTGGGAGGAAGGGGAGTAAGAGGGGATGG
>ERZ773216.164-NODE-164-length-90372-cov-24.415459_pt1 | contig 90372 bp, 73 predicted proteins | sample MGYA00511259_ERZ773216 | MGnify/ENA primary metagenome ERZ773216 (study PRJEB29015, sample SAMEA2737764) | human gut metagenome | biome: human gut; feature: human-associated habitat; material: faeces | place: China | collected 2012 ... | reverse complement strand
CCAACTTACCGCAGCAACGCATTTTCCGGGATAGTTTTTTGCAAGGCAAACGGGCGCGGGCGAGCAATGCTCGCCCCTACAAGAGTTTTTCGACAGCCTGAGCTTCCCCCTCGGGGGAAGCCTTTTTTGTTTTCAGCTCTTCCTCGACCCTGTCAAACCGCTCCAGGAACGAATGCTCCACACCCTCGGACTTGTAGCCGGGCATTGTGTCGAGCGATACAGCGTGGATGCTGCGGAAGATGCTGTTTTCGATGTTCGGGTTGTCGCGCATCAGGCGGCGCAGCAGGACCTTGACCTCCTGACGCTTGGAGCCGCCTCCGCCGTTGTCGCAGATCGTGCAGGCCTCGGTAAAACGGCAGGCACACTGGATAAATTCCAGCTCATTGTAGCGGCGCCACGCGATGATGTCATCCTCGCGGATGCAGTACATCGGGCGGATCAGCGTCATGCCCGGGAAGTTCGTGCTGTGCAGCTTCGGCGGCATGGCCTGCAGCTGGGAGCCGTAGAACATGCTCATGACTGTCGTCTCGATGACATCATTAAAATGATGCCCCAGCGCGATTTTGTTGCAGCCAAGTTCCTGCGCTTTCTTGTACAGGTGGCCGCGGCGCATGCGGGCGCAGAGGTAGCAGGGCGACTTATCACTGTTGTTGGCGACATCAAAGATGTTCGTTTCAAATACTGTGATGGGAATGTGCAGCAGCGCGGCGTTGCTCTCGATCTTCTGGCGGTTGATTTCATTATAGCCGGGGTCCATGACGAGGTAGACGAGCTCAAACGGAACCTCGCTGTGACGCTGCAATTCCTGCAGGAGCTTGGCCATAAGCATCGAATCCTTGCCGCCGGAGATGCAGACGGCGATCTTGTCCCCGGCCTGGATCAGCTCGTACCGCTTGACGGCCACGATGAAGGGCGTCCAAAGCTGCTTGCGGAATTTTTTGATAATGCTGCGCTCGATTTTTTGATAGGTCTCTAATTGGCGTTCCAAGGGTCAATTCTCCTTATTCGTCAGGGTTTTGTAGCAGGTGTCAAAGGTTTGCAGGAAGCCGTCGATCTCCGCGTCGGTGGTCAGGTGGCTGATGCTGATGCGCCAGCTGGACAGCGCGTTGCGGCGATCCCGGCTGACGGCAAACACGGCCTTGGACGGCAGACCGTCCGACGAGCAGGCCGATTTGACCGACACGCAGACGCCCTGTTCGCTCAGCGCCTGCTGAAACCGCGTGCCCTTGACGCCGGTCACGCTGACATTGACGATATGCGGCACAGCATGCGCGGGGCTGTTGACGCGCACAAGGCTGTATTGCTGCAAGCTCGCCAGCAGGCGGTCATGCAGCCTTTGCACATGGGCGTTGCGGGCGTCCTGCCCGGCCAGTGCTTTGGTCAGTGCGGCGTCCAGGCTGACGGCAAGACCCAGCGTCGGCGTGCCGCTGCGGTAGATCGTGGTGCTGGCACCGCCGGAAATCTGCGGCTCAATGACAAGGCCGCGGCGCTTGTACAGCGCGCCGATGCCGTTGGGTCCATAGAACTTGTGGGCAGTGAAGCTCATCGTATCGACGCCGTCAAGCCAGAGGTCGGTCTTGCCGACGGCTTGGGTGGCGTCCACGTGCAGGCGACAGCCGGGGTACGGCTTGACAATTCCGGCAATCTCCCGGATGGGCTGGATCGTGCCAAGCTCACTGTCCACAGCGCAGACGGCGACCAGGATCGTATCGTCGCGCATCAGCTCCCGCAGTTGGTCCAGGTCTACCCTGCCGTCGCGGCCAATGTCCAGCAGGTCGATCTCGTACCCCTGCTGCTGCAAAGCCGACAGCGACGCGCCCACCGAGGAGTGCTCCAGCTGGGTGGAGATGATGTGCTTGCCGATGTGCCGCGACGCATGGGCAATGCCCTTGAGGGCAAGGTTGTTCGCCTCGCTCGCGCCCGAGGTGTAGATGATCTCGGCAGGCTGCACGCCAAGGTGCTGCGCAATGGATTGGGTCACCCGCTCCATCTCGGCGCGGGCCTCCTGCCCGGCAATGTGGGTAGAGTTGGGGTTGGCGATATAACGGCGCTCCGCCGCAAGGTATGCGTCCAGAACGTCGGGGTCTGCCGGGGTGTTGGCGGTATAGTCAAGGTAAATCATGCGGAAGCCTCTTTATAGAATCAGTATGGCAGGTGCGGTTTCCTACCCGCTCAATAGGAATTGCATTCATGCAAAACCCCTGCGGCACGGCAGGGGTTTGTGTCATTCAAAATCCGAAATTGTGACAGACTGCTTGCCAAAGTACGGCGTCAGCCCCCACATATCGGGGCCGGGCGCAACATCGGTATAGAACAGGAGCCACGGGCGTTCGTCATCGTTCAGCGGACGGATGGAAACATCCGGCTGGGCGGCGTCGTTCAGCAGTGCCTCCCGCGCGTCGAGGGCGTCGGCGTAGCGCCTGGCGCTGCCATTGACCAACTCATAGGCGGCCTCGAGGCTGGTGGCGAAGTAGCTGTCCTGGCCCTCCTTTACGGTGTGGCTGCCGATGCAGGCCATGCAGAGGAGCATAGCGGCGGCAAGCAGCGACAGACGGCGGGCCTGGCGGCGGCAGAACTGCTCTGCACCATGCAGAGAAAAGCCGCGCACGCGCTCGAGCCAGCCGAGCAGCAAAAACTCGGCGGCAGCCAAACCCAGCACAAAGGTCATCCAGACAACGTTCAAAAGCCGCCCGGCACCGATGCCGCCCATTGTGTAAGACGGCAGAAAGATCATGGCCCACATCAGCACGAAGGTGACCGCCGCGCCGAGCCACGGATGGCGGAACACCCGGTCCGAAAGCACGGCGCTGCGGGTCAGATGCAAAAGCGGCAGTACAAGCAGTGCCAGCAGACAGAGCAGCGGCACATCCAGCCAGCGAATCCACTCCATGGCGGCGAGGATAAAGCTCTTGACGACAGCCTCCGCAAAGCCCGCACCGGCAAAGCCTGCAGTACGCACCTGCGTGCCGGGGGCCAACACATTCAAAAGCAGCCCCGCCATGGCCGCGGCCAGCGCGGGGGCCTGCCAGAAATTACGGCGGCGCACAGCGCAGAGCGCCGCGGCCAACAGCAGGACCAGCACGTTCAGCAGCCCGGCCACCTGATGCCCGCCGCCGATGACAAGACTGCACACACAGCCCGCTGCCGCATAGAAAAATTTGCGGCGGGTCGGCAGTTTATCGGCAAAGCAGAGCGCAAACGCCAGCCCGGCGTTCAGCACGGCCAGCGAAAAGTACGGCAGGTAGTTCATGGCACCGTTGAACCAGTACAATCCCTCCACGGGGGCGGGCATGCCCTCGATAAAGGCGAAGGTCAGCAGCAGCGCCAGTGCCCAGGGCAGACGCCCTTGCGCTGGGTCCAGACGCAGCACCACGCACCGTGCCAGCCCATACAGGCAGAAAAACAGCGGCAGCAGCACGCAGACCAGCGTGGCACCATAATATTTGTTGCCGAAGATGGCGGGCTGAAACGCCAGCGTAAAGCCGGAAACGTAGAGTCCCTGCCAGTTCTCATAGTAGTAGACGTTGGTGTCCCACGCGGCCCGCAGCAGACGCGCCAGGTCAAGGCCGTACTGCTGCACCACGGCATGGGTGCGGGCGGCGTAGATGAAATCATCTGCCGAGGGGCGCGCAAAGACCGCCAGCACCAGCACGGGCAGCAGCAGCACGCCCGTCAGCAGCGCAAAGCGGCGCAGCCAGCGCTTTTGCGCCGCTGCATCGTGCCAAAAATCCATAGAATCGTGTTCCTTACTGTATTCGTTATGCGTCGCCCAGGGTCATCTGCAGGAAGTAGACCCACTGCTTCTCCCACCAGTACCAGTCATGGGAGACATCCTGGCCCCAGATGTCCACGATGGGATGGATGCCCTTGCTCTCGAGAATGGCCTGCAGCTCCTTCGTGGAGGCCAGCAGGTCAGCTTCCCACGCGCCCTGGCCGCAGCACATAATGAACTTGTCGGCCTTTTCAAACAGCTTCATGTAGGGGTGAGTCGTCGGGAAGTTGCGCATGTAATCGCAGGGAGAATTGCGGTAGACAAGGTCGTCCATGTAGCTGCCGAAGAACATGCCGGAGGAGTACAGGCCGCTCAGGGCAATCGTACCGTTGAAGATGTCGGGGCGGCGCAGGTAGAAGTTGACGGCGTGGCCGCCGCCCATGCTGGCACCGCCGGTCAGGATGCAGCCTGTGTGGTCCTCGTCCTGCTCACGGTTGATCTCCAGCAGACGGGGGACGAACTCCTCACAGATATAGTTGTACCAGCGCTCCTGCATCTCGATGCGCGGGCGTGCGGGGCCGTTATTGTCCCAGCTCTCGGGGTCGATGCTGTCGACGGTGAAGATCTGCAGCTTGCCGCTGTCGATCCAGGGGGCCGCCGCGTTGCACATATTACGGTCCTCCCAGTCGAAGAAGCGGCCACTCTGGCACGGGAAAATGACGATGGGGCGTCCGGCATGGCCGTAGACCTTAAACTCCATAAAACGGTTCAGAAACCGGCTGTACTCCTTGTAATAGCGGATCTGCATGGCAGTCCCCTCCTATTTATAAAAGAAATTTTTATTCAGCTCCAGCAGGCCGACCATCGCATGCATCGGTCCGCTGGCGGACGTTTTGAATACCCAGTAGTAGAGCAGTGCCAGTGCCTCCCGCAGATAGCATGGCAGCACACTGCGCAGCGGCGTTGCAGCGGGCAGCGCCGTGGCTTTGGTGAAGCCCGCCAGGGCGGCGTATTTCCCGGCGCGGTAGCAGTGGAACGCATTGGAAACGTAGACGATGGGCGTTGTCTCATCAAAGCCATGCTCCCGCAGGATGGTCAGTGAGAAGGCAAAGTTTTCCTCGGTGGAGGTCGAGCCGGATTCGGCAAGCACGCGGTCCGCAGGCAGTCCTTTGGCAATCAGGTAGTCCCGCATGGCGTCGCCCTCGGGCCGCCATTCGTCGCGGCCCTGCCCGCCGCTGGTGATGACCAGTGTGTCCGGGTGGGCGGCGGCGTAGTCATACGCCTTATTCAGGCGGCATTGCAGGAGCTTGCTGGGCTTATCCTTATGCAGCCCGGCCCCCAGCACGATGATGACCCTTTCGTCCCCCGTGGGCGGGTTCATATAGCCGCTGACCGACACAAAGGCGATCAGCGCCAGATACACCCCGGCCAGAACGGCCAGCACCCAGAAAACGACCCGTCCTGCGCCCGCGGAAAACCACAGGCTGAGCGGGCGGCGGAACACGGCGTACCCGGCCACGCAGGCCGTCAGCAGCCAGACCATCAGGTTGCCCATGTTGAAGTTGGACAGAAAAATCAGCGAAACCGAATAGAGGACCAGCACTGCGGCCAGCAGGTCCAGCACAAGCACGCCCACCTTAGCGGGCAATTTCATCATAAACACCGCAGCCCGCCGGGCAGTAGTCAACGCCCAGCGCCTTGCAGACAGTGTCGGCAATCGTAGCGAAGCTGTAGCGGGTATGCAGGTTGACGCCGGGCTTGACCTCGTCGCCGTAAATCAGGAACGGCACGTGCTCACGGGTGTGGTCGGTGGTCTTGGTGTAGCTGGGGTCGCAGCCGTGATCCGCCGTGACCATCAGGATGTCACCCGGGCGCATTTTTGCCATAAAGCCGGGCAGCCAGTCGTTGAACTCGGCAGCGGCGGCGGCGTAGCCCGCAATGTTGCGGCGATGGCCGTAGAGCATATCAAAGTCGACGAGGTTGACGAAGGCCAGACCCTCAAAATCGCGGTCCGCCAGCTCCAGCGTGACCTGCAGGCCCTCGGTGTTGCCGGAGGTGCGGATGGTCTCGCCGATGCCCTTGCCCGCAAAGATGTCGTGGATCTTGCCGACACCGATGGTCTGCTTGCCCGCGGCCAGGATGGCGTCGAGCATCGTGTCGTGCGGCGGGACCAGACTGTAGTCATGGCGGCGCGGCGTGCGGGTGAAGTTGGCGGCGCAGTCGCCCACGAACGGGCGGGCAATGACGCGGCCCACGCCGTATTTGCCGGTCAGCAGCTCCCGCGCCTGTGCGCAGATCTCGTACAGCTTTTCCACAGGGACGATGGCCTCGTTCGCAGCGATCTGGAACACACTATCGGCGGAGGTGTAGACGATGAGTGCGCCGGTTTTCATGTGCTCCTCGCCGTAGTCGCGGATGACGTCGGTGCCGGAATAGGGCTTGTTGCACAGAACCTTATAGCCGGTTTTGGCGGTGAACGCATCCAGCAGCTCCTGCGGGAAACCGTCCGGGAAGGTGGGCAGCGGTTCGGCACTCAGCAGACCCGCAATTTCCCAGTGGCCGATGGTCGTATCCTTGCCGGCACTGGCTTCACGCAGGCGGGCATAGCTGCCGATGGGGGCGGCTGCGGGGGTGCCGCAGGTCACGCCGTCCAGATTGAACATGCCGAGCCTGGCAAGGTTATCACCCCTGAAATTGGGATGCCCTGCAATGGCCCCCAGTGTGTTGGTGCCGACATCGCCGAAAAGAGGTGCGTCCGGCTCTGCTCCGACGCCGAAGCTGTCGAGCACAATCAGAAATACACGTTTTGCCATGATGCTTCTCCTGTATAGTAAGTGGTAAACGACTATTCATGGCTTTATTATACCGTAAACACCGCAAAAAGTAAACATGCAATCCATGCTTGCAAATCGGACCCGCCGGGCACAGAAGAACGCCGGTGGCCTGTAAGTCGGACTGTACCCGGGCTGTGGCAGAATTTGCACGGAACGAGCTGAAATTGTGTAAAAATTAACGGGCAGAAAGGAAACAATTTTTGTGCGGTTTTTTTCAGACGAAAGCTGTTTCCCTCTTGTCTCCCACGGCGGACTTGTAGTATAATACCGCTGAGGTTTGCTAAAGTATATAAATAGGTAGAAATGTAAAACGGAGGATAAACTTTATGCGTAAAACCAAGATCGTCTGTACTATGGGTCCGTCCACCGATAAGCCGGGCATTCTGCGCCAGCTGATGGAGAACGGCATGAACGTCGCGCGTTTCAACTTTTCTCATGGCGACTACGAGGAGCACAAGGGCCGCTATGACAAGGTACGCGCACTGTCCAAGGAGCTGGACCTGCCCATTGCCTGTATGCTGGACACCAAGGGTCCCGAGATTCGTCTGGGTGAGTTCAAGAACGGTGTGGAGAAGCTGACCACCGGCCAGAAGTTCACCCTGACCTCCCGCAGCGTAGAGGGCACGAACGAAATCTGCTCCGTCACTTACAAGGAACTGCCCCACGACGTCAAGCCCGGTGGCCGGATCATGCTGGACGACGGTCTGATCGAGCTGCGCATTGACGAGGTCGGCGACACCGACATTGTCTGCACGGTCTGCAATGACGGCATCATCAAGACCAAGAAGGGCGTCAACGTTCCCGGCGTGCATCTGTCCATGCCGTATATGAGCCAGCGCGACACGAGCGATATTCTGTTTGGTGTCGAGCAGGGCTTTGACCTAATCTCCGCCAGCTTTGCCCGCAACGCGCAGGACATTATGGATATCCGCCACATCCTGGACGAGCACAACTCCAAGATCCGCATCATCGCGAAGATCGAGAACCAGGAGGGCATCGACAACATCGACGAGATTCTGACCGTGGCCGACGGCATCATGGTTGCCCGCGGCGATATGGGCGTTGAGATCGACTTTGCCGAGATCCCGGCCATCCAGAAGCACCTGATCGACCGCGCCATGAGCGCCGGTAAGATTTGCATTACCGCTACCCAGATGCTGGATTCCATGATCGTCAACCCCCGCCCGACCCGTGCCGAGATCACCGACGTGGCCAACGCCATCTACGACGGCACCGGCGCGGTCATGCTCTCCGGTGAAACCGCCGCGGGCAAGTACCCCGTCGAGGCGCTGAAGGCCATGGCTACGATTGCCGAGACCACCGAGGCAGACTCCAGCTTTGACAGTCTGGTCCACCACTCCGGTACGGACAACAGCCGCCTGAACATCAGCGCTGCCGTCGGCCATGCCGCCTGCACCACCGCTACAGACATCGGCGCTTCCGCCATCATCACGGCTTCCAAGAGCGGTGAGACCGCCCGCCTGTTGAGCCGCTTCCGTCCTGACACCCAAATTATTGCCTGTGTGCTTGATGAAACTACCCGCTGCCAGCTGAACGTCTACCGCGGCGTTACCCCGTTGCTGATGGACTACGCGACCTCCACGGATGAGCTCATCAGTATGTCGGTTGCGAAGGCCAAGACCGCGGGCCTTGTGCAGGACGGCGACCTCGTCGTCGTCACCGCTGGTGTTCCCGTCGGCATCTCCGGCACCACCAACATGATCAAGGTCCACATGGTCGGCGATTCCCTGCTGGCCGGTGTCGGCATCGGCAACCACAACGCCAAGGGTGAGGTCTGCGTGTGCCGCAACGCCACCGAGGCTGCCAAGAAGTTCAAACCCGGCCAGATTTTGGTCGTACCCTTCACCACCAACGACACGCTGCCTTTCATGCGTGAGGCTGCCGGTATCATCACCGAGGAGGCCGGTACGAACAGCCATTCCGCCATTGTCGGTCTGACGCTGGATAAGGCCGTTATCGTTGGTGCTACCAATGCCACCCGCACGCTGAAGGACGGCATGACGATTTCCATGGACTGCGCCCGCGGTGTTGTGCAGGCGATGGCGAAGTGAGGCGGACCACGATGGAACGTATCGCGAGCTTCTGTGTTGACCACACCAGGCTGCTGCCGGGTATGTACCTGTCCCGCCAGGACGGTGCTGACGGCGAGATTTTGACCTGGGACATCCGCATGAAGCAGCCCAACAAGGGCAGCTATCTTTCCCCCGCCGCGGCTCACACGCTGGAGCATCTGTTCGCAACCTATGCGCGCAACAGCAAGTACAGCAGGGGTGTTGTCTATGTCGGCCCCATGGGCTGTTTGACCGGCTTTTACCTGCTGACCACCGGCCTGACGCCCGCCGAGGCGCTTGACCTGACCCGCAGCGCCTTTGCCTGGATGGCGGAGTACGAGGGAGAGATTCCCGGTGCATCCGCCGTCGAGTGCGGCAACTACCTGATGATGGACCCCATTGCCGCCCGCGCCGAGGCCGCCGCCATGCTGCCCGTGCTGGAGGGGCTGGATGCGGAAAAGCTGCACTATTGATTGGTAGTTCATAAAAAAATGTCCGCTGCGGTAAAAATTGCAGCGGACATTTTTTATAGGGGCGGATGCAAGCATCGACCCCTACACGCAGAAAATTTAGTTTATATCACAAGAAAATTGCAATTTCCGCAGGGGGTGCATTCTATATGCGCCCCCTGCCACACAAAAAACTGCCGCCCGTTTTGTATATCGCGGGCGGCGGTTGCTTTTTATGTAGGGATTTTAACTCAGATCAGCGCGGCGGTGATCAGGGCCATCTTGTAGACCTCCTCGGCATTGCAGCCGCGGGACAGGTCGTTGATGGGGGCGTTCAGGCCCTGGAGAATGGGGCCGTAGGCTTCAAAGCCGCCCAAGCGCTGGGCAATCTTGTAGCCGATGTTGCCGGCGTTGATGTTGGGGAAGATGAAGGTGTTGGCATAGCCGGCGACCTTGGAGCCGGGAGCCTTCAGCTGGCCGACCTCGGGAGCAACGGCAGCGTCAAACTGCAGCTCACCGTCTACCTTCAGTTCGGGGTGAGCCTCCTGAACGCGGGCGGTAGCGTTGCGCATCTTGTCGACGGTCTCGCCCTTGCCGGAACCCTTGGTGGAGTAGGACAGCAGTGCAACACGGGGGTCGATGCCGAAAATCTCTGCGGTGTGAGCGGTCTCGACGGTGGACTCGACGATTTCGTCCTCGGAGGGATCGATGTTGATGGCACAGTCGCCCATGGCGATGCTCTCCTCGCCGCGGGTCAGGATGAAGCAGGAGCTGACAGACTTGATGCCGGGCTTGCACTTGATCAGCTGCAGAGCCGGGCGGACGGTGTCAGCGGTGGAGTAGGTTGCGCCGCCCAGCAGGCAGTCAGCCTTGCCCTGCTTGACCAGCATGGTGCCGAAGTAATTGCCCTTGGACAGAGCTGCACGGCACTGCTCATCGGTCATCTTGCCCTTGCGCAGCTCGACCATCTTGGCGACCATCTCATCAAAGCCCTCGTAGTTGGCAGGGTCGATGATCTCGGCACCGGTAATGTCAAAGCTGCCGTCAGCAGCGGCCTTCTTGACGGCTTCGACCTCGCCCAGCAGGATGACCTTCAGGGTCTTGCCTGCCAGCAGACGGCTTGCAGCGGACAGAATACGGGCGTCGGTACCCTCGGTAAAGACGATGGACTTCGGCTCAGCCTGCAGCTTCTTCTCAAAATTTTCGAAAATGGACATAGTCTGATACTCCTCCAGTATTTATGCAGCACATAGCTGCTTAGCACTTACACAGCTATTATAGCACCCATTTTGCGCTTTGCAAAGAAAACGTGCGAAACGGCAGAAATCTGTGCAATATATGTGCGAAAAGAGAGAGCAAGGCAATATATTTCATAAAGTTAATAAAATATCAAGCGTGGTTTGTGGATTATTTATCAAATTTGCCTGTGTACACAAAGCCGTAGCTTTTGTAAAATGTCTCAATATCCGCACGGCTGCGCACGACAACGGCATTCAGCAGATGACCGTCCGCTTTGCTGCGAAAGCCGATGACCGTCTCTCCGGTGCAGGTACTGCTTTCCAGTGCAATATCCGTCTCCCGCATGCCGTCAGGCGGCGTCAGCAGAGCGGCAGACTTTTTGTGCCCGGAGAACAGCGCGGTAAAAAATGACACGGCGGGACACCTCCCCTGCCTGGTTCAGCGCGTAAAATAAACAGCCAGCGCCAGCTGGGCCGCAAGGATCAGCGGTATGCCCACTACAAAATACCAGTGGCGCGTCTTGTGATGGAACACGTACATACCGGCCCACGCACCGGCACTGCCGCCCAGCAGAGCCGCGCCAAACAGGATCTTCTCCGGCACGCGCCACTGCCGTGTGCCGGCGCGGTGCTTGTCCAGCCCCATCAGGCAGAAGCCGATGACATTCATAATAAGGATGTAAATCATTGCAGTATTCATATCTGTATTATACCGTGTGCGGGCGCAAAAGGCAAGCGCGGCGGGGCGTTTGAGACACTGACCACAGTGCTTTGCGGCGGGTTCGAAAAATAAAACGCCCCCGCCAAACGGCGAGGGCAGTCGGATTCAAATATCCTTGCGGGCGGCCACGCTGCTGCGCACCAAGGCACGCCTTAAACGGGCCTCGGCAAGCTGCATGTCGCGCTTGTCCAGATTCTTCTGGGCCAGCAACGCTTCGGCACGGGCCTTGCTGCGGGCGGCGCGCTCGGCATCAATGGCATCGGCCCATTCAAAGGTCGTTGCCAGCAGATGGCACTCGTCGCCAAGCATGCTCAGCATACCGCCCATACAGGCTGCGCGGCGGACCGTGCCGTCCTCCAGCTTAATATGAGCCTCGCCCATGCCCAGCGCCGTGCAAATGTCGATATGCCGCGCCAGCAGCTGAAGCTGGCCGTTGATGGTGCGGCAGGATACCGACGTGACCGCGCCATCAAACGCAACGCCGTCCGGCGTCATGATCTTGAGCGGGAAAGTTGCCATACTCCCACCGCCTTACTGCTGCTTGGCCTTGGCCAGGACATCATCAATCGTACCGGCGAACAGGAAACAGCTCTCGGGGATGCTGTCGCACTCGCCGTTCAAAATCATCTTGAAGCCACGCAGGGTCTCCTTCAGCGGCACATACTGGCCGGGCATACCGGTGAACTGCTCCGCAACATGGAAGGACTGGGACAGGAAGCGCTGCACCTTGCGGGCACGGGCCACCGTGATCTTGTCCTCCTCGGACAGCTCGTCCATACCCATGATGGCAATAATATCCTGCAGCTCCTTGTAGCGCTGCAGCACCTGCTGCACGGCGCGGGCGACCTCGTAGTGCTCCTGACCGACAACTTCGGGCGAGAGGATACGGGAGGTGGAGTCCAGCGGGTCGACAGCCGGATAAATGCCCTGGGAGGCGATGTCACGGCTCAGAACCGTGGTGGCGTCCAGGTGGGTGAAGGTCGTGGCGGGCGCGGGGTCGGTCAGGTCGTCCGCGGGCACATAGACGGCCTGCACCGACGTGATCGAGCCCTTGCGGGTGGAGGTAATACGCTCCTGCAGGGCGCCCATCTCGGTGGCCAGCGTTGGCTGGTAGCCGACGGCAGAGGGCATACGGCCCAGCAGCGCCGAAACCTCGGAACCGGCCTGGGTGAAGCGGAAGATATTGTCGATGAAGAGCAGCACGTCCTGGTGCTTGACGTCGCGGAAGTATTCTGCCATCGTCAGGCCGGACAGGGCGACGCGCATACGGGCTCCCGGCGGCTCGTTCATCTGGCCGTAGACCAACGCTGTCTTGTTCAGAACGCCGCTCTCGCGCATTTCACCGTACAGGTCGTTGCCCTCGCGGGTGCGCTCACCGACGCCGGTAAAGACGGAATAGCCGTTGTGGGCCGTGGCGATGTTATAAATCAGTTCCTGAATCAGAACGGTCTTGCCGACACCGGCACCGCCGAACAGACCGATCTTGCCGCCCTTGGCGTAGGGGCAGATCAGGTCAACGACCTTGATGCCGGTCTCGAGAATTTCCGTGGCGGACTCCTGCTCGTCAAAGGCAGGAGCCGGACGGTGGATGGGCCAGCGCTCGATGTTCTCCGGCGCGGGCTGCTCGTCGACGGGCTCGCCCAGCAGGTTGAACACGCGGCCCAGGCACTCGTCACCAACGGGCACCTTGATCGGTTCGCCGGTATCCACGGCATCCGTACCGCGGACAAGGCCGTCGGTGGCCGCCATGGCAATGCAGCGCACGACGTTATCGCCAATGTGCTGGGCAACCTCAACGATCAGCTTTTTGCCGTTGTTTTCCAGTTCAACGGCGTTCAGAAGGGCAGGCAGTTCACCGTCCCTGAATCGGATGTCCAGTACAGGTCCCATGACCTGTACGACCTTTCCGATGTGTTTTTCTGGCATAGCACACACTCCTTTAGTGGGCTTTTTCTTTAAGGCAATACCGAATAATCCTAAGTGCCGATACGGCGAGCGAGGTGCGGCAGCTGCTAAGCCAAAAGCGCAGATAATACTTTGTGTATTATCGAGCATTTTGGCAACGCAGATGCCGTGCCGCAGCCGCCGGAGCGGTGCTTAAGCCGTAAGGCGGGAATTATGCGGTGTTGCCTTAAGACTCCGCATCGGCACCGGCCACAATCTCGGTGATTTCCTGGGTGATAGCGGCCTGACGCGCACGGTTGTAGTACAGGTTCAGATGGTCGATCATCTCGCCTGCGTTCTTGGTGGCGGCGTCCATCGCCATACGGCGCGCGCCCTGCTCACTGGCAACGCTCTCGCACAGGGCACCGTAGACGACGCCCGCGAGATACTCGGGGATAATGGCGTCAAAGACGGTCTTTCCGTCCGGCTCATACATCATCAGGCTTTCGCGCTCGTGGCCCGGCTCGGGGCGCTGAGCGTCAAAGGGCAGGACCGGCAGCACGGTGGCCGTCTGGGTCAGCATAGAGACAAATTGCGTAAAACCAAGGCGGATCTCGTCAAACTCCCCTGCCAGGAATTTCTGGCAGACGAGGCGGGAAATCTCAAAGCAATCGCTGACAGACAAATCCCCTGCCTCCGCGAAAGCGGTGGTCAGGATGGCTGCCTTGCGGCGCTCAAAGTGCTCGACGGCCTTTTTGCCGATGGGCAGTACGCAATAGTCCGCGCCCTCGGCGTCCGCCTCGATGGCCTTGAGAATATTGGAGTTGTAGCCGCCCGCCAGACCGCGGTCACCCGCGATAACGATATACAGGCGGCGGTTCGTATCCCGCTTGACGAGATACGGACTGTCGAACCCCGAGTCCGCGCTGACAATGTCATACAGCGTGCTGTAGAGCGTCTCAAAATATGGGCGGCTGCCCTCGACGCGCTCCTTGGCACGGCGCAGCTTGCTGGATGCCACAAGCTCCATGGCCTTGGTGATCTGCATGGTGCTTTCGACGCTTCGGATACGCAGCTTGATTTCCTTCATGGAACCGGCCATCGGCGGCACCTCCTTTGCAGTTTATTTTTCTTTGAGGAATTGGGCTGTGAAGTCAGCCAGCACCTGCTTGAGCTGCTCCTCGGTTTCGGGCTTCAGATCACCCGTCGTGCGGATGGTCTCCATCACGCCCGCGGCGGTGACGTTCTCGTCCAGGTACTCATACAGGCGGCGCTCATACTCTGCAATATCAGCAACGGCCACATCCTTCAGGTAGCTGTGAATGGTCGCATACAGGATGGCAACCTGCTTTTCGACGGCGACGGGGCTGTTGCGGTCCTGCTTGAGCACCTCGACGATGCGCTCACCCTGGGCCAGACGGGACTTGGTGTCGGCGTCCAGGTCAGAGCCGAACTGGGCGAAGCCCTGCAGCTCACGATACTGAGAGTAAATCAGCTTCAGCGTACCGGCGACCTTTTTCATGGCCTTAATCTGGGCGTTGCCGCCGACACGGGAAACCGAGATGCCGGGGTTGACGGCGGGGCGGATGCCCGCGTGGAACAGCTCTGTCTCAAGGAAGATCTGACCGTCGGTAATGGAAATGACGTTCGTCGGGATATAGGCGGAAACGTCGCCCGCCTGCGTCTCGATGATGGGCAGTGCGGTCAGCGAGCCGCCGCCCTTGGCGTCACTCAGCTTGGCCGCGCGCTCCAGCAGGCGGCTGTGCAGGTAGAAAACGTCGCCGGGGTAAGCCTCGCGTCCCGGGGGACGGCGAATCAGCAGCGAGAGCGCACGGTACGCGACAGCGTGCTTGGACAGGTCATCGTAGATGATCAGGACGTGCTTGCCCTTGTTCATGAAGTATTCACCCATGGCGCAGCCTGCGTAGGGGGCGATATACTGCAAAGGCGACAGCTCGGACGCGGTGGCGCAGACGACGGTTGTGTACGCCATAGCGCCGTTTCTCTCGAGATTCTCGACCAGCGTTGCCACGGTAGAGCGTTTCTGACCGATGGCAACATAGATGCACAGAACGTCCTTGCCCTTCTGGTTGATGATGGTATCGGTGGCAATGACGGTCTTGCCGGTCTGGCGGTCACCGATGATAAGCTCACGCTGGCCGCGGCCAATCGGGATCATCGAGTCGATGGCCTTAATGCCGGTCTGCAAAGGCTGCTTGACGGGCTGACGGTCCAGGATGCCGGGTGCCGGGGACTCAATGGCGCGGTAGTCGGCAGCCTCGATGGGACCCTTGCCGTCGATGGGCTGGCCCAGCGCGTTGACCACGCGGCCAATCATACCCTCGCCCACCGGCACGGAAACGACCTTGCCGGTGCGCTTGATGGTACTGCCCTCCTTGATGCCTTCATCATCACCAAGCAGGACGATGGAGACACTGTTTTCTTCCAGGTTCTGCGCCATGCCGTAGGTGCCGCTCTCAAACTGGACCAGCTCACCGGCCATACAGTTGTCAAGCCCCGCGGCGCGCGCAATACCGTCGCCCACCATCGTTACCGTTCCGGTCTCAGTCTGCTCAATGGCATTCTCGTAGTACTTGATTTGGGAACGGATGATGCGGGAAATCTGTTCGGGTTTCAGTTGCACTGTTTGGTTCACCACACAATCTATAGAATGGGTGCGATTTTACTTAAAGGACTGCACCGTCGATTTCTGTACGCAGGCGCTCCAGATGGCGCTGCACGGTGCCGTCCAGGCGTGTGCCGTCCATGTCAAGCCGCAGACCGCCTAAAACGGCGGGGTCCACAGTCTCGGTCAGGACGATGTTTTTGCCTGTCATTTTCTGCAATTTTGCCAGTAGCTTTTCGCGGCTGGGCGCAGTCAGCGCAATGGCCGATACTGCCGTGACCTCAAGGATATTGTGGTCAACATTGTAGCGGTCCTGATACGCGCGCAGACAGCCCGGCAGTTCACCCAGCAGATCCTCCTCGCACAGCAGCTTGAGGAAGCTGACGAGGTAGGGGTGGGCTCCCTCGAACGCCTTGTCCAGCAGGGCGCAGCGCTCCTTTTTGGGAACGCTGGGCGTCGAGAGCAGACGCAGGTACTGCGGCTCGGCTTCGATGCTGTTTACCGCGGTGCGCAGCTGCTGCAAAAGCTCGTCGGTCAGATTTTCCTCTGCCGCCAGCTCATACAGGCTGCCGCCGTAGCGCTTTGCAAGCTCGGTCATGAGGCATCCCCCACATTCCTGATAAACTCATCGATCAGGGCCTGATGGTCAGACTCGTTGATCTCGCGCTCCACGACCTTACCGGCAATTTCGACAGCCATACCGCCGATCTCGTTTTTCAGGTCGTTGACAGCTTTCTTGCGTTCCTGCGCAATGTCTGCCTCCGCCGCAGCGCGGATGGATGCCGCCTCGGCCCTGGCCTCGCCGACGATTTCCTCCTCGCGCTTCTGGGCGCGGGCGGTTGCCTCGCGCAGCATGGCGTCGCGTTCATCCTTGATGCTCTGCAGGTGGTCGGCGTACTCCTTCTCGAGATCCGCAGCCTTCTGTTTGGCGGCATCCGCGTCGGCATACATCGTATCGATCTCCTGCTGGCGGTCATCGATCATCTTCTTCACAGGCTTGAAAAGAAACTTTTTCAGCACTGCAAAGGTGATGAGCATATTGCAGAAGGTAAACAGCGCAGTCCACGGGTTGACGCCTACAAAACTTTCAAAGCCCGTCATGAGCTATTCCTCCAATTCAGCAGTTTAATCAGAACACAAAGAGCAGCAGCAGCGCGATGACCAGCGAGTAAATACCGGTGGACTCGGTGATGGCGCAGCCCAGGATCATGTTGGTACGCAGGTCGTTGGCCATCTCCGGCTGGCGGGCCATGCCCTCCAGTGCCTTGCCGACGGCGTTACCTTCACCGACAGCCGGGCCGATGGCGCCAAAGCCCATTGCGATACCAGCGCCGATTGCGCAGGCAGCTTTTACGATTGCAGCTTCCATAGAAATATCCTCCTAAATAATAAATACGGATTCAGGCTTTCTCCGGGGGCGGGCAGGCATTGCCCACGTACACCATTGTCAACAGGCTGAAAACAAGGGCTTGTACGCCACCGGAGAAAATATCGAAATACAGGCTCAGGATTCCGGGGACACCGACCTCCAGATATGGTACGCCTGTCAGCCTCAAAAGGGAGAGTGCGCCGGTCGCGGCAAAGACCGTGCCAAAGATTTTACGGGCCATTTTTTTGTTCTTGACGCCGCTGTACAGCAGCGCCGCGCCAATGGCAAGGATCACGATGCCCACCACAAGGTTGCGGCCCACAAGGCCCAGCACAGCGGCCGAGACGGTAGCCAGCGCCGAATAGACCAAACTGGTCAAAACGCTTCCGCCTGCAATGTTGCCGAAGTGACGGAACGCCATCGAGATCGGCTGTGCGATCTCGGAAACAAGGTTCATTGGGGTCATGACGACGATTGGCTCGGTGAAGCCCTTCAGCCAGCCGCCGACACCGTTGCGCTTGATGGAGCAGCCCCAGCAGATAAAGCTTGTCATCAGCGCCCAAGTCACCGTCGTGGACAGATCAGCCGTCGACGAGCGAAAGATGCCCGTCATGCCGATAAACGAACCGCAGATGGAACTGAGGAACAGCGCGCCGATGTAGGGTGTCCAATAACTGTTGTGCTTGCCCATCGTGCTTTCGACCATGTCATAGAGCATCGTCACGCCTTTTTCGACGAGCACCTGACGGCGGCTTGGCCGTTTTTGCAGGTTACTGCCCAGCACGACCGCCGCTATGCAAAGCAGCAGCATGACAACAAACGACGAGACCGTCGTCTGTGTGATGCCGATGCCGCCGAACAACGGGATGGTAAAGTAGATTTTCGGACCATTCATGGGGTGGAATCACCGTCCTTTGTCTTTTGTGCCGCCTGGGAATCCGGGCGGAAAAAGTCGATGAGCTTGATGCAGACCTGCGCAAAGAGCAGCGGCAGGATGGCCGCCAGCGGGTCACACAGCTCTGCACGAAACAGCAGGATATAAATGATGACCAGAATGACCGGGCGGACGACGCTCGACGTCTGAATCTCCAGCTGCGCCTTCTGCGGGCTGCCGCCGTTGGCGGCACGATTCATGGCGTTGGAGACTGTGATGCTCAGCGAGAGGAAGTTCCCCATCGCCATCACAAAGCCAATCAGAGCGCCGAGAAGCACAGCGTTGGTAAAGTGCCCGGTCAGCGCATAGACCGCCAGCATAGCGGCAATGCAGAGCGCCACGGCCACAGCCAGGCGGCTTGCCTGCTGCAATACATCACGATGCTTTTGCAAGGGTGGACTCCCCTTTCTAATGTCGGTCAAAGGATATAGGAGATGTTTTTTCGCCGTCTTTTTTGGCGGGGCGGCCCTGCCGGTCCAGCGCCTGCAGCGAGCAGCGCAGGCAGCTTACCGCGGCCAGCACCCCGACCACAACGCCGACAGCTACGACCCAGCCGCCCAATGTGAACCGATGCCGCAGCCAGACCGAACCGGCAATGCAGAGCGTTGGCGGTACGACCACCGACAGGCCAAACTGCGTCAGCCATACAAGATGACGTGCCACATCGTAAAGACCCTTCATCGGTGCCTGACCTCCATTATCTGCCTTAATGCTACCAGTATACAACAGTTTGCAGAGTATTTCAACAGTTATTTTTCACGTATGGGGTGTGTTTTGTACAGATTTCATATCTCGTTCACAATTGCGGCATCGGTAAATTCTTCCTGCCCCGGCAGGGCTGGTCTTTCCAGAACATCCAGCGCCAACAGCACCGGGTAAAGGTAGCTGGCCCCGTAGCAGCCGATTTTCTTGGGACCGGTGATGACCTCCCCTGCAGCCTCGAGCAGTGTAATTTTTTCCAGCGCACGTCGAACAGTGGAGACAGTGATCGACTTTCGGCGGCGGTTCACGAAAAGTTCGCCGCCGCGGATCGTATAGGTAAACGGCAGACCCTTGGCGGTGTGGAAGGTCTCGCCCTGGTGCTGCTGCAAAAGCTGCCAGATGGCTTCTATGGTTTTTGTCATGTCACATCACGCCTTCAGTATAACAGATTTTCATTATTGCACACCATGTACAAAAAACACCGCATGACCAAAATCATGCGGTGCCATTAGGACAGTTTATTTCTTTTGCCCAAAACGGTACTCGGTGCCGTTTTTCAGACGTTCAATGTTGGAACGGTGCAGCCAGATGACCATAGCGGCCATAATCACGCAGCAAATCGTGCTGAAAAGAATGGTAGGCAGGTTCGCACCGCGGGCAATCAGGTTGATGAGAGTGCCCACCGGGTACAGTGCAGCAATGATGATGCTGCCCAGAGAGACAATGCGGGTGACAGCGACCTCAATCAGGAAGATGGCCAGCAGCACGGCACAGACGAGGGGCTCGGTGGCGAGGGCCGCGCCCGCGCCGACCAGCACGCCCTTGCCGCCTTTGAAGCCGAAGAAAATCGGGCGGCTGTGGCCGATCATGCAGAAGATGGCGGCCAGGTATGCACCGCAGACAGGGTCAAGCGGACTCTGCCAAGCCGCACCCGTGCCGGAGAGCAGCGCATCAAAGATAAAGCGGCCGAGGTTGACGGCAGCCACGCTCTTGCCCACGTCACCAATGGTAGTCAACACGGCGGGCAGCTTGCCGTAGGTGCGCAGAACGTTGGTCATGCCCGCGTTGCCGCTGCCATGGTTGCGCACATCGTCATTGTACATGACTTTAGAAATCAGCACGCCGAACAGGATGCTGCCCAGCAGGTAACCGCCTGCTGCGGTCAGCACGCAGGCCAGAAGGATATTTTTCACCATGGGTTACACCTTCCCTGCCTTGACCGCGCCGTCGCCGTGCTCGCGGGTAATCATCTTGATGGGGGTGCCGGTCAGGCCGAACGTCTCACGGATCTGGTTTTCCAGATAGCGCTGGTACGAGAAATGGAACAGTGCTTTCTGGTTGACGAAGCAGACGAACGTCGGCGGGCGGGTCGAAATCTGGGTGATATAGAATACCTTCAGGCGCTTGCCCTTGTCAGACGGCGGCTGGACCTTGGCGGTGGCACGGGCCAGCATCTCGTTCAGTGCGCCGGTGGGCACGCGGGTACCATTCTGGACATCCACAAAGTGGATGGTCTCAAACAGTTTGTCGACGCGCTGACCGGTCTTGGCGCTGATAAAGACGATGGGGGCATAGGACATGAAGCTGAAGTCCTCCTCCAGCTTTTTGCGCATGGCGTCCATCGTGTAGCTGTCCTTCTCGACGGCGTCCCACTTGTTGACGGCGATGATGCAGGCCTTGCCCTGCTCATGCGCGTAGCCGGCGACCTTGGAGTCCTGTTCGGTGAAGCCTACCGTCGCGTCGATCATAATGACGCAGACACGGCTGCGCTCGACAGCGGCCAGACTGCGCAGGACGCTGTAGCGCTCAACGCCGCTCTCGACCTTGCCGCGCTTGCGCAGGCCGGCGGTATCGGTAAAGATGAACTTGCCGTACTTGTTTTCCACCATCGTGTCGATGGCATCGCGGGTCGTACCGGCTTCGTTGGCGACGATCAGACGGTTCTCGCCCAGAATATGGTTGATGAGGCTGGATTTGCCGACGTTGGGGCGGCCAATGACGGCAACCGTGATGCGGTCATCCGTGTCTTCCTCGTCCTCCTCAAAGTTGAGGTGGGCGCAGACCGCGTCCAGCAGGTCGCCGGTGCCGTGGCCGTGCACGCCGGAAACCGGAATCAGCTCGCCGAGGCCGAGGCTGTAAAAGTCGTACAGCTCCATCGGGGGTTCGCCGACCTTATCGCACTTGTTGACAGCCAGCACAACGGGCTTGCCGCTGCGCATAAGCATTCCGGCAACGTCCTGATCCTGCGGTGTGACGCCCGCGGACAGCTCGGTCACCATGACGATGCAGTCTGCGGAATCAATGGCCAGCTGTGCCTGTTCGCGCATGTGGGCCAGCAGGCCGTCGTCAATGCGCGGCTCGATGCCGCCGGTGTCCACCAGCAGGAACTTGTGGCCGGACCACTCGCAGTCGCAGAAGATGCGGTCACGGGTGACGCCGGGGGTGTCCTCGACAATGGCGAGGCGCTGACCGGTCAGCTTATTAAAAATGGTGGACTTGCCCACGTTGGGGCGGCCCACGATGGCTACAATCGGTTTTGCCATGTCTGCCTTCCTCCCTCTCTACTCTCTTATCGTTTGAATTTTATCGTTTTGCGCTTGTGGGTGCTCAGCATTGCCTTGCAGCATCCGCCGCCGTCGGTGGGGATACTGACGGCGCGGCAGCCCAGCGCCCTGCCAAGCTCCTCCAGCGTGATGTCGTCAAGGAACTGGCCCTTCTCGTCGCGGATCATGACCTCGGGCACGGCCAGCAGGTCACTGTGCAGCCTGCCGCTGCACTGCTTGATGATGTCGGTGCCCGTGACAAGGCCCGCCACGCTGACGTTGCCGCCGAAATACTCATTTTTGATTTCGTGCACGGTGATCTTTACCTGCGGATACTTCTGCATCAGCGCATCGGCGCATTCCCGGATCAGCGGCCCGGCCAGCGTGCCGGTAACCACATCCATACTGTGGGGCAGCACCAGACCCGTGTAATTTTCCAGTTCTTCCAAAAAGGTGTCGTGGTAAAGCCGCCACATGCCGACGCCGTCCTCCAACTGCGCGAACGCATCGTAGAACTCTGCCGGAGGCAGCGGGCGCTCGGCGGTCAGATACCACTCATCGCTGGGGTAGATGACGCTGCGGCCATACTCGGCGCGGCATTTCTGTGCAAATTCTTCCAGAATATCCAGCGTGGCGGCGGCGGTTTTCTTATCGTAAGGCGTCAGCTTGTACAGACCCTTGCGGTAATCGGTCACACCGGCTGGCACGGCGGCGATGCTGCCGACCTGCGGGCGCAGGGCCAACAGATCGGTCAGGGTGCGGCGCAGCTCGTCGCCGTCGTTGACGCCGCGGCAGAGAACGAGCTGACAGTTCAACTCGATGCCGCCCGCCGCCAGTCTGGGCAGATAGTCGAGCACCTCGCCGCCGCGCTTGTTGGCCAGCATCCGTACCCGCAGTGCGGGGTTTGTCGTGTGGACCGAGACGAAGATCGGGCTGATATGCATCTGGATGATACGGTCAATTTCGTGGTCGGTCAGGTTCGTCAGCGTGATATAGTTGCCGAACAGGAAGGAGAGCCGCTCGTCGTCATCCTTAAAATAGAGCGGCTCCCGCATACCGGGCGGCAGCTGGTCAATAAAGCAGAACATACAGTGATTGGCGCAGCTGTGCTTTTCGTCGCCCAGATAGGTCTTGAAGTTGCAGCCCAGCGGCTCATACTCCGCCTTGGTGATCTGCACGGTGCGGTGCTGCTCGTTCTCACACACTTCCAGGGAGAACGAGGTGGGCGTTGTATAAAACTGGTAGTCCAGTGCATCGTTCAGGGGATGACCGTCGATGGCCAGCAGCGCACAGCCTACGGTAAGGCCGAAGCGCTCCGCGGGGGAATTTTCATCTACCGCTGTCACATACAGGGCCATGGTGTCACACTCCTTTGCGATGGTTGTTCAATAAAAAATGGGGAAGGCATCGCCCTCCCCACGCAAGAGACTTACGCCTCTTTCTTGATGACTTCCTGGCCTTTGTAGTAGCCACACTTGCCGCAAACCTTATGGGGAACCTTCAGTTCGCCACACTGCGGGCACTTCACCAGCGTAGGCGCCTCCAGTTTCCAGACATTAGAGCGACGTTTATCGCGGCGGGCTTGAGAATGCTTTCTCTTGGGTACGATAGCCATAATCGGACACCTCCTTGGTGAAATTCAACTTAATAGTTGTTTTAATATGCTAAGCCTTGCATCTGCAGGGGCAGCATTGTCTGCCGGTTGGCAGGAACACCCTGCCGCCTTCTTCTTGCCGCAGATGGGGCATAGACCTTGACAATCAGCACTGCACAGCAGCACTGCGGGCACCTCAAAAATCAGCTCTTGATAGGCGAGCTCCTCGAGGTCGAGACAACCGTTCTCATTGCACGGCAGTTCAAAATCCGGATCCTCCAAATCACGATCCCGCACGAAGTATTCGCGTGTAAAATCGTAATCCCGGGTCAGCGGCTCCAGGCAACGCGCGCACTCGGCATCAATATGAGCCCTTACACACAAGAGCAACTCTGCGCCGTCTTCGGTCAGCGTCGCCGTAAAGTCACATACTGCCGGGGTGTTTACGCTGTAACCCCCGAAATCCGCCTTGGAGAAATCAGCCTCAAAATGCGCCTCAAACGGCTTGCGGCCACTCTCCAGAAAAGAACGAATATCAAATTGCATAGTACACCTCAAAAGGTTGCTTAAATAGTATACACAAGCGAAAGGGTCTTGTCAACCTGTAAAACACAAAAAGTTGAGATTTTTTTGGATTTTCCGCAGAAAATCGGGGCGGGAAGCACTTTCCCGCCCCGAAATCTCAATTTTTGCGGTTCAGAAGGTTCAGATGACGAACTTCTTCAGGCCCTCCGGCAGGTCAGCCGCATCGGCAGAAACCGTGACGACGACCTCGATGTTGGAGGTGATCTTGTCGATGGCGTTCAGGACCTTGGCGGCAGCGGCCATGTCGTGGTCGGTGATGCGCAGGATGCCGTCGAGGAACAGCTCGGTAATATCGTAGTTGCCTGCCAGCACGCCTGCCACAAAGCCGTACAGCATATCAGCACCGGCAACGCCGTACTCGTCAACGTCTACCAGACGGGCGGAGTGGTTGATCTCGGTGGTGAGCTTCATGCACTTTTCAATGACAACAATGTTGCCGGAGGTGGTCTTGACGGCCTTGTCGATCATATCGATCATGGTCTTGGTCTTACCGGAGCCTTTGGTTCCAACAATCAGTTTCAGCATAGGGGGTTACCTCCTTATATTCGTCAGCGCGCAGTGCGCGTAGTTCCTTTAATCTTTCAGCGCGGCCTCCAGCTCAGCCTTGCGGTCCTCATAGCCGGGCTTGCCCAGCAGCGCGAACATATTCTTCTTGTAGCTCTCAACACCGGGCTGGTCGAACGGATTGACGCTCAGCAGATAGCCGGAGACGGCGCAGGCACGCCAGAAGAAGTAGATCAGCTCACCGACATCGTGGGCGGACAGGCTGTCGACCTCGATCAGGCCCAGCGGCACGCCGCCGTCGGTGTGGGCGAGAATCGTGCCCTCCATCGCCTTGCGGTTGACAACGCTCATATTCTGGTTGGCCAGGAAGTTCAGGCCGTCAAAGTTGCCCTCAAGCTCCTCAATATAGAAGTCGTTGCGGGTGTGCTTGACGTCGACGTAGGTCTCGAACATGATGCGTGCGCCGTCCTGCAGGAACTGGCCCATGGAGTGCAGGTCGGTGGAGAAGATGCAGGAGGTCGGCATCAGGCCCTTCTGGTCCTTGCCCTCGCTCTCGCCGAACAGCTGCTTGTACCACTCGTTCATCATCGTGAAGTCAGGCTCGAAGCAGGCCAGCGTCTCAACGCTCTTGCCCTTGCGGTACAGGATGTTGCGGGTCATGGCGTAGCGGTAGGCGTCGTTGTCCGGGGACAGCTTGCCGAACTTCTCGCGGCCATCGACAGCGCCCTGCATGAGTTCGTCGATGTCGATACCGGCGCAGGCAATGGGCAGCAGGCCGACAGCAGTCAGGACGGAGTAGCGTCCGCCAACGTCGTCGGGAACGACGAAGGTCGGCCAGCCCTGCTCGGTTGCCAGCTGCTTCAGCGTGCCTTTGGCGCGGTCCGTCGTGGCGTAGATGCGCTTGTTGGCCTCCTCGGCGCCGACAGAATCCTCAAGCAGCTTGCGCAGCACGCGGAACGCGAGCGCGGTCTCGGTGGTGGTGCCGGACTTGGAGATGACGTTGATCGAGAAGCGCTTGCCCTTCGTCAGCTTGATGATGTCGTTCAGGGCCGTGGGGCTGATGGTGTTGCCGCAGAAATAAATCTTCAGGCCGTCGTCAACTTCATTGTGGTACAGGCCCTTAACGGCCTCGACCACAGCACGTGCGCCCAGATAAGAACCGCCGATACCGGCGACGAGCAGCACATCGGAATCCGAGCGGATCTTCTGCGCAGCCTCCTTGATGCGGGCAAACTCTTCCTTGTCATAAGTAACAGGCAGGTCCAGCCAGCCCAGAAAATCATTGCCGGCACCCGTTTTGGATTCCAGCTGATTGTGGGCCAACTCGACCTGCGGATAGATTGCCTCATATTCTTCAGGACGGATGAATTTTGCAAGATGCTTGCCGTTAAAAGAAACAGCCATCTTTAGCTCCTCCTTTATGATTTTATATCCCCATGATACCGTTTTACGTCGGTATTGTCAAGCAAAAGTAGGGGTCTTTTTTCGGCTTTTTCATGAAATTTGCACAAATTCAATTCCGGAGAAGCAGGCTTTGGGCAAGAAGGCGGAGGCAATAGCGGAAACTTAACGCATCAACGTTCTGTGCTGCTGTGATGGGATAGCTGCACATTTCCGTGCCCTGATGCAGTATCTTAATGCGGCCCACCTGTTCCCCCGCCGCGACGGGCGCAGACAGCGACGCGGGCAGCTCGACGACGGCTTCCAGAGTGCCGCCCTCGCCCTTGGGCATCAGGCAGTGTCCGGGACTTTCGTAGTTCAGCGGGACTGTCGCCGCCGTGCCGTGCTCCACGGGCAGCGTCTGCGGCGCGTCGCCGGGCAGCGCGGCGGCTGCGCTCTCATAGTGGGCAAAGCCGTAATCCAGCAGCGTACTGGCTGCCTGGAAGCGCTCCTTGCCCGACGCAGAGCCCAGCACAACAGCGATCAGCCGCAGGCCGTCGCGCTCGGCGCTGGCGGAGATACAGACGCCCGCCTGGCCGGTGGTGCCGGTTTTCAGCCCCGTGATGCCGCGGTAGCTTTTGAGCAGCTTGTTGGTGTTGACGAGCTGGGTCGCGCCGCCGCGCAGTGTATCCATCCAGATCGAGCAGTAGTCCCGCACCTCGGTGTGGTGCAGAAGCATTTCGCGGCTCATCAGGGCGACATCCCGCGCGGTGGAAAGGTGCCCTGCCTCGTCCAGCCCGCAGGCGTTGACAAAGTGGGTATTCGTCATGCCGAGCTCATACGCGCGGACGTTCATCATCTCCGCAAAAGCGGTTTCGCTGCCGCCGACATACTCAGCCACGGCCACCGCGGCGTCGTTGGCGCTGGAAATGCAGATGGCCTTGAGCATGTCGTCCAGCGTCATCTGCTCGCCGGGCTCGAGCCAGATCTGACTGCCGCCCATGTGGTAGGCGTGCTCACTGACGGGGACAAAATCGTCAAGGTGTATCTTGCCCGCCTCGAGGGCCTCAAACGCCAACAGCAGTGTCATGACCTTGGTGATGGAGGCAATCGGGCGCCGGGCATCGGCGTTTTTCTCATAGAGCACCGTGCCGGAGTCCTCGTCGATCAGGATGGCTGCCGCGCAGGGCACGTCAAAGTCGGCTTTGGTCGCCGGGATGATGCCCGCAGCGGACGCGGCAAACCCGCGCAGCAGCGAAAGCACCACCAGCACCAGGCAGAGCAGCAGGGTCACGGCACGTTTTTTCATGGCAGCACACCTCCGGCGGAAATCGCTTTGGTACTACGATATGCTGCTCTGTGCGGAATTAGTATTGCGCTTTTGGCCGGATTCTATTATAATAAATCATGTATGTCTACTATTTATAAAAGCAAAGGAATCGTACACCATGCGGGTAACTTTTTACACCTTGGGCTGCAAGGTAAACCAGAATGAAACGGGTGCGCTGGCCCAGCTGTTTGAGGAAAACGGCTACACCGTTGTCTCCAATGAAGAAGGTGCGGATGTCTACATCGTCAACAGCTGCACCGTGACGAACTTCGGCGACCAGAAGAGCCGCAAATGGCTGCGCCGTGCCAAGCGCGAGAACCCCGGCGCTGTGACCGTGCTGACAGGGTGCTACCCGCAGGCCTTCCCGGACGAGGCCGCCGAGATTGCCGAGGCGGACGTTGTGACCGGCTCCGGCAACCGTCACGCGATTCTGACCGACGTGCAGAAGGTGCTGAACGGTGAGGAGGAGCGCGTCATCGACATCCGCCCCCACGAGAAGGGCGAGCGCTTTGAAGAGCTGCCCATGGATAAGTTTGCCGAGCACACCCGCGCCTTTGTCAAGGTCGAGGACGGCTGCAACCGCCGCTGCGCCTACTGCGTTATTCCGCGCGCCCGCGGTCCGGTGCGCAGCCGCGATGAGGCGAGCGTGCTGGAGGAGCTGCGCCGCCTGGCCGACGCCGGGTATAAGGAGGTCGTGCTGACGGCCATCAGCCTGCCGAGCTACGGCACCGACAGCGGTACGAGCTTGGTGGAACTGATCGAAAAAGCCGCCGAGGTGCCCGGCATTGAGCGCATCCGGCTGGGCAGCCTTGACCCCGACATGCTGCACGATGACGACATCCGCCGCATGGCCGCCGTAAAGAAGCTCTGCCCGCAGTTCCATTTAAGCCTGCAGAGCGGCTGTGACAAGACGCTGCGCGCCATGCGCCGCCCCTACACGACGGCCCAGTACGCCGATATTGCAGCCAAGCTGCGCGCGGCATTCGGTGCAGACAACGTCAGCTTTACCACCGATGTCATCGTAGGCTTCCCCGGCGAGACGGAGGATGACTTTGAAGCCAGCATAGCCTTTGTGACGGGAATGAGGTTTTTGAAGGTGCATGTGTTCCCCTACTCCCGCCGCGAAGGAACGGCAGCCTACGACTTTGCCGACCAGCTGCCCGAGCATGAGAAGGAGGCCCGCAGCCGCCGCATGACCGCCGCTGTGGAGGAGGTACGCGCTGCCGAAGCAGCCGCTATGCAGGGCCGCAAAGCCAGCGTGCTGCTGGAAACGCCGCTGTCCGCCACACTGTTCACCGGCTACACGAAGCAGTACCTGCCTGTGCTGGTCAGCGCACCCGGGCACAAGACCGGCGACATTGTGGAGGTCACGCTGGGTGCCTGGGACGGGAAACGGTGCAGGGCGGAGATCGTTTGATTTATATTGATTGTTGCAACGACGTTGTTCATGCTCAATGTAGGAGGCGATGCTTGCATCAACCCGCGGGCGGATGCAGGCATCCGCCCCTGCAAGCCGGGGACGCCGCCGCGCCGCAAGAGATATTGCATCCATTCTGCAGGGAAATCTCTGGATTTTACAGAGATTTTCCTGTTTTTTGTTGCCTGCCCTCTTGCAAAAAGTATGGATTTTTGGTAAAATTTTAACAGGAGCGGGTGTACCCGCTGACACATCACTTTTGGAGCAAACAGAGCAAAACAAAGGAGCAATTACAATGAGAGGCATTTACACCCCCGTAACGGATATCCGTCGCAAGGTGTTCACTGAGGTTGCCCGCATGGCCTATGAGGTCAACGAGCTTTCCGACTACGAAAAGCTGATGCGTGAGCTGCCCTTCAAGATCATTCCCGGTGAGGAAAAATCTCTGCGCAGCAGCATCTTCCTGGAGAGAGCCATCATCTCCGAGCGCGTCCGTCTGGCCATGGGCATGTCCCTGCGTCCGCTGGATGAGAGCGTGCCCGCCAGCGAGGGTCTGGAGCACAGCGTTATTGCGGACAAGTACTACGAGCCGCCGCTGATCAATGTCATCAAGTTTGCCTGCAACGCCTGCCCGGAGAAGGTCATTAAGGTCACGGCCATGTGCCAGGGCTGCCTGGCGCACCCCTGCCAGGAGGTCTGCCCGAAGCACGCCATCAGCTTCCGCAACGGCAAGAGCCACATTGACCAGAGCCTCTGCGTCAAGTGCGGCCGCTGCGTCAACAGCTGCCCTTACAGCGCCATCGTCAAGACCGAGCGCCCCTGCGCCGCGGCCTGCGGCATGGGTGCCATCCACTCCGACGAGCATGGCCGTGCCGAGATCGATTACGATAAGTGCGTTTCCTGCGGTATGTGCCTTGTCAACTGCCCGTTCGGCGCTATCGTTGACAAGGGCCAGATCTTCCAGCTGATCCAGTCCATCAAGCGCGGTGATGAGGTCGTTGCCATCGTGGCCCCCGCCTTCATCAACCAGTTCCCCGGCATGACCCCCTCCAAGCTGAAGGAGGCCATGCGTCTGCTGGGCTTTGCCGATGTGGCCGAGGTCGCTATCGGTGCCGACCTGTGCACCATCGACGAGGCGAAGGACTTCATGGAAGAGGTTCCCGCCAAGATCCCGTTCATGGGTACGTCCTGCTGCCCCGCGTGGAGCGTGATGGCTAAGAAGCTGTTCCCCCAGCAGGCCGAGTGCATCAGCATGGCCATGACCCCCATGGTCCTGACCGCCCGCCTCATCAAGAAGGAAAAGCCAAACGCCCGTATCTGCTTTATCGGCCCCTGCGCCGCCAAGAAGCTGGAGGCCAGCCGCCGTTCCGTCCGCAGTGAGGTCGACTTCGTCCTGACTTTCGAGGAGCTGATGGGTCTGTTTGAGGCCAGGGCTGTGAACTTTGCCGACCTGCCGGACAACCCGGAGGATGCCTTCAACAGCGCCAGTGCAGACGCCCGCGGCTTTGCTGCCTCCGGCGGTGTCGCACAGGCGGTTGTCAACGCCATCAAGAAGATGGACCCGGACCGCGAGGTCAAGGTCATGAGCGCCCAGGGTCTGGCCGACTGCAAGAAGATGATGATGATGGCCAAGGCCGGCAAGTACAACGGCTACCTGCTGGAAGGCATGGCCTGCCCGGGCGGCTGCATTGCCGGTGCCGGTACGCTGGCTGACCCCGCCAAGAGCGTTGCTATGCTGAACAAGTACAAGAATGAAGCCGCCATGAAGGTCGCCACCGAGACACCGTATCAGGATTCTTTGGACTTGCTGCATTACTAATAAGTAAATAAACAGCCCCGCATGGAGATGAAAACTCCATGCGGGGCATTTTTTTGGCTGTGATTTGCGGGCCGATGCTCGCATCGGCCCCTACAGGGAGCAAACTTTCCGCTTGCAGCGGCGAAAACGTCCGCGGGCGGATATGGGATCCGCCCCTGCCGATTCGGCAAAGCGTTTCTTACTTGTGGTACTTCATTCCTGCGTTGATCGTGCAGGCGCGGTAGAGCTGCTCGGTCAAAACAAGACGCGCCAGCTGGTGCGGCAGCGTGATGCGTCCCAGGCTGATGCGGGCCTGTGCAGCGCGCTTGACGCTGTCGTCCAGCCCGTGGGAGGAGCCGATGACAAACGCCATATCCCCTGCGCCGCTCATGGCGCGGTCTGCAATCATAGCCGCCAGATCCTCACTGGATACCTGCTTACCCTCGACACAGAGCGCAACGAGATACGCACCCCTGCGCACGCTGGCCAGAATAGCCTCCCCCTCCTTTTGCAGCGCTTTGGCAATCTGCCTGTCGCTGGCGTTCTTGTCGGCAATCTGCACCTCGGGCAATTCGATAATACGGAAATTGCAGAAGCCGCCGAGGCGCTTTTGGTATTCGGCCACGCCCTGCGCAAAGTAGGCGGCGTTCATCTTGCCAATGGCAATCAAATCAATATTCTGCATAGGCTCCCCCGCTCAAAATTCAATATACGGGCTGACCTCACTGCGGGACTGGGCCTGAATCAGCACGTCCCGTCCGGGCTGGATGCCCGCGGCCAGCAGCACATTATAGACGGTGGTCATGACCAGCTCCGGCGAGTTGTTTGTCTGGCTTAAATGGCAGAGTGCAAACTTTTTGCAGCCATCCTGGATCAGGTCCAGAATCTCCGCCGCGCAGGCTTTGTTGTCCAGATGGCCGCGGTCACTGGCAATGCGCACCTTCAAATAATACGGGTACGGCCCGCCGTGCAGGCTGAATGCGTCATAGTTGGCCTCCAGCGCGACGAGATCGCAGCCCATCAGGTTGTCCTGTACGACGGGCGTCAGGTAGCCGAGGTCGGTGGCGAACGCCATGACGCGGCCTTCCGGTGTGCGGATGCGGTAGCCGCAGCAGGGCACATCATGGCTGGTGGGAAAGCTCGTCACCGTGAAGCTGCCGATTTCCAGTGTCTGACCGTCCACAGGGATTGCCTCCACCGCGGGCGGAATCGTACCGCGGGAGGCCAGCGTATCCAGCGTATCGGCACATCCGTACAGCGGGACGGGGTGCTTTTTCAAAAAGGTATCCAGTCCCGAGACGTGGTCGGAGTGCTCGTGCGTGACGAGGATGCCGACGCAGTCGCTGACCGCCAGACCCAGGGATTTCAGCGCGGTCAGAGTCGTGCGGCAGCTCTTGCCCATGTCGATCAGCAGATACTTGTCCTCGCTGCGGATCAGCGCGCAGTTGCCGGAGGAGCCGGAATACAGGGTGGTAAAATATGCCATTCGTTTGTCCTAACGCTTTCCATAAAAATTGGGCCGCCCGGTCAGCGGCCCAAGGGTCCTTTTAGATTGCCCGGCTCACTGCATTGGCCGGAATCTCGACGCGGCGGATGTCCGCGCCCAGAGCCTGCAGCTTTTCTACGATGTTCTCGTAGCCGCGCTCAATGTGGATGGTCTCGTCGACCTCGCTCACGCCGTTGGCGGCCAGAGCAGCCATGACCATGGCTGCTCCGGCGCGCAGGTCGGTAGCGCGCAGCGGCGCGGGATGCAGCTCCTTCACGCCTTCAATGACAGCGACCTGGCCATCGACCTGGATGTTTGCGCCCATGTGGATCAGCTCATCCACATAGCGGAAGCGGTTCTCCCAGATGCCCTCCGTCACGATGGAGGTCCCCTTCGCCAGCGTCAGAAGTGCAGTCATCAGCGGCTGCATATCCGTGGGGAAGCCGGGGTGCGGCATAGTCTTGAGCTTGAGCGGCTTCAGCTCGCCGGTGCGCTGGATACGCAGCGCGTCGTCGAATTCCTCCACCTCGCAGCCGGCCGCGCGCAGCTTGGCGGTGATGGGTTCCATGTGCTTCGGGATAACGTTGTGCAGCGTGATGTCCCCCTTCGTGATAGCGGCGGCCACCATATAGCTGCCGGCCTCGATCTGGTCGGGAATGATGGAGTAGTTGCAGCCGTGCATCTCCTTGACGCCGTGGATCTTGATGACGTCGGTACCGGCGCCGTGCACGTCAGCACCCATCATATTCAGGAAATTGGCCAAATCGACAATGTGCGGCTCACGGGCCACGTTTTCAAGAATCGTCGTGCCTTCGGCCAGGACAGCGGCCAGCATGGCATTCATCGTGGCACCGACGGAGACCGTGTCAAAAAAGACGTGCCCGCCGACCAGATGCTCCGACCTGACGTGGATCTGGCCGTACTCCACGGAATCCTCTGCACCAAAGGCGGTGAAGGCTTTCAGGTGTTGGTCAATCGGGCGCGGGCCCAGATTGCAGCCGCCCGGCATGGCGACCTGACCGGAGCCAAAGCGGCCCAGCAATGCGCCGAGAAAGTAGTAGCTTGCGCGCATCTGGCGTGACAGTTCATTGGATACCTCGGTGCTGTCCAAATGCGACGTGTCAATTTCATAGGTGCTGCGGCTGACCATGCGGATGTTCGCACCCAGCTCGCTCAAAATCTGCAGCGACGCCATGACATCACTGATACAGGGCAGGTTTTCAATCAGGCACTTCCCGCCGGCCAGGATCGTGGCCGGGAGTATGGCAACCGCGGCGTTCTTTGCGCCGCCAATGTTGACATCGCCAACAAGCGGCTTACCTCCGCGAATAACGTATTTTTCCAAGTGTAGCTCTCCTTTGTGCGGTAATCGGCTCGTATACCCTCTGTACAGGGCCGACCTATAGTACACACTTTCTAAGATTATACAACATTTTGCGCTAATTGAAAAGGCCTGTCCCCTGCAATTGCAAAATTTTTGTGAAACAGCACAAGATATGTTGACCATGCACCGTAATTTCGCCGGAAATCACATACCCGAGAACAGCGTATAGGCGCTGAACAGCGCACCGTTATAGGACATCTCAAAGTGGCAGTGGTTGCCGGTGGAGTTGCCCGTGGAGCCGACATAGCCGATGACCTGCCCCTGCGTGACGGCCTGCCCCTGAGAAACAGCGATGCTGGACATGTGACCGTACAGCGTCTTGTAGCCGTTGCCGTGGTCGATCTCCACATAGTTTCCGTAGGAATAATGCCAGCCTGCAGCAATGATCGTGCCGGAGTCGGAGGCCAAAATCGGCGTGCCGTAGGCAGCACAGATGTCCGCGCCGCGGTGGCCGTTGCCCATCCAGCGGCTGACGTACTTATAATTCGGCACAGGCCAGATGAAGGAGCCGGAGCCGACCTTGGCAATCATGCCATTCTTCAGCTTCGTGCCGGTGACGGTGATTTCCGGGGTCGGGGCCTGCAGCACATTGTAGGCCACAGCCTGACGGTCCGTGACCGCGCCGTCGATCATCGTTGTCTCGTAGGTGATCTCCTCGGAGCCGTCTGCACCCTCCTGCAGGGTCACGACCTTGCCGAAATCATACTGGTCGGACTCGGTGTTCTGGGTGTCGAACGGGATGGCGACAGTTTCTGTGTCGCGGCGGACGACCTTGACCTTGATGAGCTCTGCCGAGGACGCACCGGTGGTGATGACCGTGCCCGCAGGAATCTCCTGGTCGAGCGTCAGCAGTTCGGGGTTCATCTGTGCCAGAGAGTCAAACGAAACGCCGGTAGCGTTGACGACGCTCTCGACGGTGTCGCCGTCGACGGCTGTATAGGTGTGGATGCCGCCGCCCTCGGCCAGGGCGTTGATGACGTCCGCGTAGGAGCTGACAGACTCCTGCAGATAAACGCCGTCCACGAGGCGGATGTTGTGGGCAAACGCCGTGTAGACGCTGCTGTCCATCGCATTTTCAAACGGTGCCTTGATGTTTTCCAGATAGCTGCGCAGGTGGTCGCCCTCGGTGGTGACGTAGAGCAGCTGATCGTCGACGTAGACAGCCGTGCCGTTGATGATCTCATCACTGGCCGTGCGCAGGATGGCGTTGGCGATCTCGCTCTCGGTCATCGTCTGGTTGCCGATGGAAAGCGAGTAGGTCGGGTAGACATCCCAGCTTGTGTCCTCCACCGCAGAGCCGGAGGCCTGCAGCATACGCTTGGCCGTGTTGATACGGGACTGCACATCCTCACGGGCATTTTCAAACACCTGCTCGCTCTCCACGTAACCGACGTTCTCGCCGTTCACCTGCACATTCAGCACAAAGCGCAGCCCCAGCCCGCTGCGCACCAGGACCACAAGCCCCGCTGCAGCAACTGCCGGGAGTATGTAAGTGATGGCGTTCCAGACAACGATGGAGTATTTTCGGATGCCGCTGGCAAGGTATTTTTTCTTGGCACGGCGCACATCGCCATCCTCGCTCTCCACGAGGGTATCGGGGATGTCGCGGATATGACGGATGCCCGAGGCCATCCGCACGAACGGGCTGGTCAGGTCCTCAATCAGCGTGATAATACCGATCAGAATCGGGCGCAGGACAATGAGCAGCAGATTCAGCACGGTATCACCGATGCCGCGCACAACAGCCCCCACTCTGCGGCCTACGCAGACAAAAACATACTCGACCCAGAAGCCGACCATGTACAGCATATCGCCGACAGTGTTGCGGCGGTGCAGGTCCTGCATGTAACGGGCTGCCTTGCGGCGGTTATCGCTGCGCTTTTTTTCCTGCGATGAGTGAGAAAAGCGCGTTACAGGGGTCATCTCCGGGGGTTCGGTGATGCTATCGTTTTTCGGATTGGGATCAGTTTGGATGGGATTCAAAATACGGAAGCTCCTTTCCGTGTGAAGCAAATTTACGTGGGGTCTGCACCGCAGGGCAGACTGTGCAGCTGCCAGCCCATCAGCAGCTTTTCCTGCCGGGCCAGGGCGGCCATATCCTCGGGCAGCGGACACTCCACACGGAGGGGCTCCCCTGTCAGCGGATGCGCAAACGCAAGGATGCCGCAGTGCAGTGCGTGACGGCGCAGAAGGATGTCCGACCCGCCGTACAGCGTATCCCCCGCCAGCGGATGGCCGATATAGGACATGTGTACGCGAATCTGATGGGTGCGCCCGGTGCGCGGCCAGCAGGCCAGCAGACTGTGGCCCGGCCCCGCGGCCAGCACCGCGTACTCGGTCAGGCTGTACTTGCCGTCCGCGCACACGCAGCGGCCAATGATGGAGTCACCGCGCCGCGCAATAGGCGCTTCGACCCGGCCCGGCCCCAGCGGCATTGTACCCTGCACAATCGCAAGGTAGCACTTGTGGGCAGACCCGGCCAGCAGCGGTGCGGCAAAGGCGTTTTTCGCGCACAGCACCAGGCCGCTTGTGTTTTTGTCAATGCGGTTTACCGGGCGGAAGATGCCGCTTTCCCCCTGCTGCTGCAGGTGGTACAGCCAGCCGTTGGCCAGTGTGCCGTCAGGGTAGTTCAGCGTGGGGTGCACGGCAATGCCCGCGGGCTTGTTGAGCACCGCGGTAAAATCGTCCTCATAGGCGATGGAAAACGGCACGGGCTGCGGGGTCACACTCGTCTCCTGCTCGGGCGGGAGCGCAAAGCGGATGCACTGCCCGGCGTGTACAGGCTCATTCGTGCGGATGGGCTGATCGTCGGCGTAAAAGCCGTCACCGTCATATTTGACGGACTTGATCAGTCCTGCCGTAACACCCTGCATGCGCAGGAACAGTCCCAGCTTGCAACCCTCGTTTTCCGGCGGCACGGTATAACGCAAAACGGTCACAGTACCGCCCTCCTTAAAGCCTATATGAGGGTATTATACCACAAAACGCCCTGTGATGCAAACCCCAATGTCTGGCAGAAAGGTACGCTGCAACAGCAAACGGCCCTCCCGGAGGAGAGCCGTTTGTGTTATTTCTGTGATTGCAGCTCCGCGGCGCGCTCCAGCACGGGCCGGAGATACTGCCCCGTGAAGGAGTGCGGGTTCTGCGCGACCTCCTCCGGGGTGCCGGTGGCGACGATGGTGCCGCCGCCGCTGCCGCCCTCGGGGCCGAGGTCGATGATATAGTCGGCGCGTTTGATGACGTCGAGATTGTGCTCAATGACGATGACCGTATTGCCCGCATCAACGAGTTTATCCAGCACCTTGACCAGCCGGTGGACATCGGCCACATGCAGGCCGGTGGTAGGCTCGTCGAGGATATAGACGGTCTGCCCGGTATCGCGGCGGGCCAACTCATTGGCCAGCTTGACGCGCTGCGCCTCACCGCCCGAAAGCGTCGTGGCTGCCTGACCCAGCTGGATGTAGCCAAGGCCGACCTCCTGCAGCGTTTGCAGCTTGCGCGCGATCTTCGGAATGTTGGCGAAAAATACGCAGGCCTCCTCCACCGTCATGTCCAGCACGTCGGAGATGGTCTTGTCCTTGTACTTGACCTCGAGCGTTTCACGGTTGTAGCGCTTGCCCTTGCAGACGTCACAGGGCACGTAAATATCCGGCAGGAAGTGCATTTCAATCGTCAGGATACCGCCGCCTTCGCAGGCTTCGCAGCGTCCGCCCTTGACATTGAAGCTGAACCGCCCGGGGCCGTAGCCGCGCATTTTGGCATCCTGCGTGTTGGAAAACAGTGTGCGGATGTCGCCAAACACGCCTGTGTAGGTGGCCGGGTTAGAGCGCGGCGTGCGGCCAATCGGCGACTGGTCGATGCCGATGACCTTATCGACCCACTCCATGCCCTCGACCTCCTCACACTGGCCGGGGCGGCTGCGCGCACCGTTCAGGGCGGCAGCCAGCGTTTTGTACAGAATTTCGTTGACAAGCGTCGACTTGCCGGAGCCGGACACGCCGGTAACGCAGATCAGCTTGCCGAGCGGGAAGTCTACGGTAATGTCCTGCAGATTGTTCTCATGGGCCTTGACGACGCGCAGCGCCTTGCCGTTTCCCTCGCGGCGTGTCTCGGGAACCTCTACGAATTTGCGGCCAGACAGATACGCGCCAGTGATGCTGCGCTTGACCTTGCAGATGTCCGCGACGCCGCCTGCGGCGACGATCTCGCCGCCGTGGACGCCCGCACCGGGGCCGACATCGACAATATAGTCGGCCTGCCGCATTGTGTCTTCATCGTGCTCAACGACGATCAGCGTGTTGCCAAGGTCGCGCAGCCGCTTCATCGTTGCAATCAGCTTATCGTTGTCACGCTGGTGCAGGCCGATGCTCGGCTCGTCGAGCACGTAGAGAACGCCGGTCAGCGCGCTGCCGATCTGGGTCGCCAGACGGATGCGCTGGCTCTCACCGCCGGACAACGAAGCCGCACCGCGGGAGAGCGTCAGATAGCCAAGGCCGACGCTCTTTAAAAAGCCCAGACGTTCTTTTACCTCTTTAAAAATAGGCGCACCGATCATCTCGTCCCGGGTGCTGACCTTGGCCGTGTTGATAAAGTCCAGTTCCTCGTTGACGCTCTTGTCACAGAAATCGGCAATGTTGATGCCGCCTACAGTCACGGCCAGGCTTGTTGGCTTTAAGCGGCGGCCATGGCAGGCGGGGCATTCCTCGCTGGACATGACAAGGGCGATTTCCTCCTTGACCCACTCGCTGCTCGTCTCGCGGAAGCGGCGCTCCAGATTCGGGATGATGCCTTCGAACTGGTTAAAGTAGGTGCCGGAGCCAAACATGCTCTCGCGCTGCATCTCAATACGCTCGTCACCCGTGCCGTACAGCAGGGCGTGCAGGGCCTCCTTGCTGAAGTCCTTAACGGGGGTATCGAGTGTAAAGCCGTAGCGCTTGCCAAGCGCCTTATAGGTCATTTCGGAGATGGAGCCCTCGGCGTAATACCAGCCGCTGGCCTTGATGGCACTTTCCCGGATGGACTTGCGCTTGTCGGGGATGACACGCGCCGGGTCTACCTTCATGAAGGTGCCGAGACCCGTACACTTCTCGCAGGCACCGAAGGGATTGTTGAAGCTGAACATCCGCGGGGTCAGCTCCTCGACGGAGATGCCGTGCTCGGGGCAGGCGTAGCTCTGGCTGAACATCATCGGATCACCGCCAATGACGTCGATGACGACAAGCCCGTTTGCCTGCGCCAGCGCGGTTTCTATGGAATCGGCCAGACGCCCGCGGACCGTGTCGTTGATGACAAGGCGGTCCACGACGATCTCAACGGTGTGCTTGATGTTCTTTTCGAGGCTGATCTCCTCGCTCAGATCGTACATATTGCCGTCGACGCGCACGCGGGCAAAACCGGCTCGGCGGGCGGCATCCAGCTCCTTGGCCTGGGTGCCCTTGCGGGCACGCACAACAGGGGCCAGCACCTGAAAGCGGGTGCGCTCCGGCAGCTTCATGACTTCGTCGACCATCTCGTCCACGGTCTGCTGGGTAATCTCCCGCCCGCAGATCGGGCAGTGGGGCACGCCGATGCGGGCGTACATCAGACGCAGATAGTCGTAAATCTCCGTTACCGTTCCCACCGTGGAACGCGGATTGTGGCTTGTTGTTTTCTGGTCGATGGAGATGGCCGGGGACAGGCCGGTGATCTCGTCGACATCGGGCTTTTCCATCTGGCCCAGGAACTGGCGGGCATAGCTGGAAAGGCTTTCCATATAGCGGCGCTGGCCGTCGGCGTAGATCGTGTCAAACGCCAGGCTCGACTTGCCGGAGCCGGACAGGCCGGTCATGACGATCAGCTTATCTCTGGGCAGCTCCAAATCGACGTTTTTCAGGTTATGCTCCCGCGCACCCTTGATGACAATGCGGTTGTTCGGGTCGATTTTGATTTTGGAGCTGCGCTTTGCAGGCTTTTTTTCGGGTGTTGTACTCAATTTTTATATTTCCTCCTGCCCTTGCGTGTTTTGGCAGCGGCCTTGCGTTCACTGGTGTCGGCGGCGGTGGGATCTTCTCCGCGTTCCAGCCGCTGAATTTCGTCGCGCAGCTGCGCGGCCAGCTCAAATTGCAGCAGCCGCGCGGCCTCCTTCATCTCCTTGGTCAGCCGTTCAATTGTCTGCTGGCGCTCGGCGCGGCTCATGCGGTGCTGGCGCATCCGCTTGTTTTCCTCGCTCATGCTGATTTCAAGCCCGTCGCCGATGGCCTTGACGATGGTTTTGGGCGTGATGCCGTGTTCTTTATTGTAGGCGTCCTGAATGGAGCGGCGGCGCTCGGTCTCCATGATGGCGCGCTCCATGCTGGGCGTGACCTCATCTGCGTACATGAGCACAACGCCGTTGGCGTTGCGGGCCGCGCGGCCGATCGTCTGAATCAGGCTTGTCTCGCTGCGCAGGAAGCCTTCCTTATCGGCATCCAGAATCGCAATCAGCGACACCTCCGGCAGGTCCAGACCCTCGCGCAGCAGGTTGATGCCAACAATAACATCAATTGCGCCGACGCGCAGGTCCTTGATAATCTCCATACGCTCAAACGTGTCGACCTCGTGGTGCATATACTTCGTCTTGACGCCGTGTTCCTCCAGATAATCCGTCAGATCCTCGGCCATCTTGACGGTCAGCGTTGTGACAAGTGCGCGCTCACCACGGTCAATGCGGGTGCGAATCTCGCCCAGCAGGTCCTCGATCTGGCCCTCCACCGGGCGCACCATGATAAGCGGGTCCAGCAGGCCGGTGGGGCGGATGACCTGCTCCGCTACGCGGCTGGAATGCTGGCGTTCATATTCACCGGGGGTTGCAGAAACAAAAATTTTCTGATGGATTTTGGCTTCAAATTCTTCAAATTTCAGCGGGCGGTTGTCAAACGCCGACGGCAGACGGAAGCCGTATTCGACCAGCGTTTTCTTGCGGCTGTAGTCGCCGCCGAACATACCACGCACCTGCGGCAGCATGACGTGGCTCTCGTCGACCATCAGCAGGAAATCATCCGGGAAATAATCCAGCAGCGTTGTGGGCGTGGAGCCGGGCGCACGGCCTGACAGGACAGCGGAGTAGTTCTCGATGCCCTTGCACATGCCGACCTCCTGCAGCATCTCCATGTCGTAGTTGGTGCGCTGCTGGATGCGCTGGGCCTCCAAAAGCTTGCCCTCCTCGGTGAATTTTTTAACCTGCTCCTCCATCTCGGCCTGAATCCTTTTCAGGCCCTCCTGCATCTTTTCGGGGCCGACGATATAGTGGCTGGCCGGGAAGATGGCAACATGACGAACCACATTCTTGTGCTCGCCGGTCAGCGGGTCAAACTCCACAATGCGGTCAATCTCGTCGCCGAAGAACTCAACCCGAATCGCAAATTCGTCGTTGTAGGCCAGGTGGATGTCCACCGTGTCCCCTTTTACGCGGAACTTGTTGCGGATGAAGTTCATGTCGTTGCGCTCATATTGCAGCTTGACCAGGCGGCTGCAAAGTTCGTCACGCTCCATCTGCATACCGGGGCGCAGGCTGATGACCATGCTGCGGTAGTCGATGGGGTCGCCCAGCGAGTAGATGCAGGACACCGACGCCACAATGATAACGTTGCGCCGTTCTGACAGCGCCGCCGTGGCCGAGTGGCGCAGGCGGTCAATCTCGTCGTTGATGGCACTGTCCTTCTCAATATAGGTGTCTGTGGACGGGATATACGCCTCGGGCTGGTAATAGTCGTAGTAGGAGACGAAATATTCTACCGCATCATCGGGGAAAAAGCCGCGCATCTCGGTACAGATCTGACTGGCCAGTGTTTTATTTGGCTCCAAGATCAGCGTCGGGCGATTGCACCGGGCGATGATGTTCGCCATCGTAAACGTTTTGCCGGAGCCGGTGACGCCCAGCAGTGTCTGGGCGTCGTCACCCTCATGGATGCCCTGCATCAGCGCTTCTATCGCCTGCGGCTGGTCGCCGGTGGGCTGAAACGGTGCCTTTAAGTGAAAGACTTCGTCCATAGTCGTTCCTTTCGTGTACAACAATTAGTTGTATAATGATTATAGCACGACAAATTTTTAATGTAAATAGGTTTGCCGATATTTTGTACCCAAACCACAGAAAAATGCGCCCTGCCGGGACACGGCAAGGCGCATGGGCGGCGTTCAGCGGCTGGCAGCCTGCAGCACGCCGCTGTTTACGCGGTATTCCGGCAGGCTGCCGCGGTTCAGCATCGAACAGCCATCCTCCCCCGCTATGATGATATGATCCATGATCGTAAAGCCGAGCTGGCCGGTGACCTCCATAATATGGTAGGTCGTCAGGCGGTCCGCCTCGGACGGAATGGCCAGCCCGGTGGGATGGTTATGTGCCAGAATGCCGCAGGTCGAGTTGGTGCGGGCCACAGCGCGCAGCAGCTTGCGGGTGTCCACGGCCACGCGGTTGGGAACGCCCTCGGCAATGCGCAGATCCTGCACAGGGCGGCAGGCGTCGTCCAATAAAATCAGGTAGAGCTGCTCATTCTGCACACCGCGGAACAGCGGCTTTACGTAGGCGATGGCCGTCTCTGCCGAGTTCAGCGACAGGCGGGTCTTGCGCTTTTTCAGTTCATAATAGCGGCTGCACGCCATGACGGTAGAAATCAGCCGCGCACTTTTGGGGCCGACGCCCTCGACCTGCATCAGCTCCTCGGGCTCGGCCTCCAGCACTTTGCAGAAATCGCCGAAGTGCTGAATGAGCCTGTGCGCCAGCGCGTTTGTGTCTGCTCGCGGGATGGAGAGAAACAGCAGATATTCCAGCGCCTCGTGTTCAGCCAGGCTGTCCAGTCCGTCTCGCTCGACGCGCTCCTGCATGCGGGCGCGGTGTTTCGCGTGGAGATTTTCGTCTGCCATTTTTTCACATCCCATCTTTACGTTCTGCTGGTTTTATTATATACTGTAAAAAGACTTTTGCCAACCGTTTTTACTGATGAATTTTTAAAGAGGACACGATGAAAAGTTTTACCGCAGGACCCAATGAAAACGGCGTGCGCCTGAGCCGCTTTGTGGAGGGCGTGACCAAAGATATGCCCCGCAGCATGATGTACAAGGCGTTCCGCAACAAGCGCATCAAGGTCAACGGCAAGCGCGCCGAGCCGGATACCCGCCTGAGCGCAGGCGATTTGATCGAACTGTACATCAACGACGAGTTCTTCCCCGTGGGCAAACCCGCCGCCAAGACCGCCAAGCCGCCGCGCAGGCAGCCGCCTGTGACCGTGGTGTATGAGGATGAAAATTTTGCGGTGCTCTACAAGCCCGCGCACCTGCTCTGCCACAGTGACCGCACCGGCGACGCCAATCTGGTGGATGCCTTTGCGGCCTATCTGGAGGCCAAGGGCGAGTATGATCCCCACGCAGAAAAGCGATTTGCCCCGGCGCTGTGCAACCGGCTGGACCGCGGCACCGAAGGTCTGGTGCTGGCCGCCAAGAGCTACGCCGCGCTGCGCGACCTGAACGCCATCATCCGCGACGACATGATGAAAAAGGAGTATCTGACCATCACGGTGGGGGCACCGCCGCAGGGGCGGTTCGTCGCATGGCTGCAGCACAGCGAGAAAAATAACAAGGTGCGCATCCATGCCCGTGAGAGCGAGGGTTACAAGCAGATCATCACCGAGGTGACGGTCATCCGGCAGGCAGGGCCGTTTGCGCTCTGCCGCATTGGGCTGATCACAGGCCGCACCCACCAGATCCGTGCGCATCTGGCGTATCTGGGCCATCCGGTACTGGGCGACATCAAGTACGGCAACCACAAGATGAACGAGCGCACCGGGCTGAAAACACAGGCTCTCTGCGCCCAGCGACTGACGTTTGGCCGAATTCCCGAGGAAAACACGCTGCAGTATCTTTCCGGCAGGGTCATCAAGCTGAATGACCCGGAAATCGTAAAGACGTACGAACGACTGACGGCAGAAAAGTAAGCTCTGCCGCGGTTGGAGGCTGGAAGTATCCGCCCCTGCAAGCGACGATGTTGTTATCCGTAGGGGCGCATTGCATATCTGCCCGCGGGATATTGCCGAAAAATCAAAAATACCGGGCCGCTCCCCACATTCGGGAAACGGCCCGGCAATTTTTTACGCCAGAACGAAGTGATAGACCAGAGACAGTGCCACGATCAAGGCGCAGGCAATGGCCGTGATGGGCGGGGCCAGGCGGATGATGCGCTCGGCCATGACGTCGTCCTCACTGGTTTCGTCGTCATCGGCGTAGCGGCCGCGTTTTTTGGACTTCTTGTCGTGACCGTCGTCCTCGTCATCGTAGTCGAGGTCATCGGTATCGTACATCTGGGTGCCCTCATCGTCGTCCTCATCATCGTCGAACAGGCGGCCCTTGGGAGCGTAGCGGCGAACGCGCTCGGCCTCGGCATCCTCGTCGTCATCGGCGTAGCTGCTGCCTTGGGGCTCAAACGCGGCGGTTGCCTGCTCGGGCTCATAGGCGCTCTGCGGCGGGATGTCCTGCTGACCGGTGATGGCTGCCTGCACGGCGTTGGCCATGGCGCGCGGGTCGCTGGCAGCCGGGGCAGGCTGTGCCTGAGGCTGCGGTGCGGGAGCGGGCGCCGGGGCCACACTGCTGGCAACGGCGTTGACCTCCTGCTGCTGGCGCTCGGCGGCCTGGCGGGCCTCCTCCAGAATAGCGGTCAGCGTTGCCTTGATACCGGCGCGGTCACCGCCGCACTCGGAGCAGACGGTGGTGTTTTCCTCATTGGGATGGAACGCACCGCAGGCGCAGAACCAGCCGTACTCGGTGTCCTGGGGCACGCAGGTCAGTTGGACATTGCCGGTGCGCTGCTGCAGCGTCTTGGCGATGGAGCCGGGCAGTACGCGGGGCATGTTCAAGCGAACACGCTTGTAATTGCGCAGGTCGACGCCGCGGCCATTGAGGAAAGCGCGATCCTGCTCGACCTCCACGCTGGAAACCGGCGTGTCGCTGACATAGACAGCGTCATCGCTGCCGAACACGGCACCGGGCTGGGCGTTGAGCTGCTCATAGTAGAAGTCATCCTCGCACAGGACCTGACCGGCGGCATCCTTACATTTGAAGTGGACGACCAGGCCGGTCAGCGGCTCGGTGCCGACATTCTTGAAGGTCAGGCAGACGGCGACCTCACCGGTCGTGTCACCCTTCAGCAGTTCGACACGCACGAACTGCACCGGACTTCCGGCGGTATAGTAGTTGGCGCGGGACTGCGCCATCAGGGAAAAATTCTGATCCATAGTTACACCTACTCTTTACTCTTGCGTGTCGGGCTGGGGGTTGGCCGGCTCGGCAGGCTGCTGGGTTTCGGGCTGTTCGGCAGGCTGCACAGGTGCGGCAGAATCCGGCGCAGGTGCTTCAGGCTGGGCGGTCTCGCCCCTGCCCAGGTCATAAGGCGGCAGGGTCCCGCCTTCCATCAATGTTTTGAATTCCTCACCGCTGATCTTTTCGCGCTCCATAAGAACGCCTGCTACCTTGTGCAGCTCGTTCATGTGCTCGGTCAGGGTGCGGCGGGCGGTCTCATAGGCCTCATCCACAATGTCGCGGATCTCGTTGTCGATCTCGGATGCGATAGCCTCCGAGTAGCCCTTGCCCTGGCCGAAGTCACGTCCCAGGAAGGTCTCGCCGGGGTCACTGCCGTAGACGACAGGCCCCATCCGCTCGGAGAAGCCGTAGCGGGTGACCATGGCGCGGGCCGTATCGGTGGCGCGCTGCAGGTCGCTGGACGCACCGGTGGAGATGTCCTCCAGCACAAGCTGTTCGGCCACACGGCCACCCAGCAGGGTGACGATGTTCTCAAACATCGCGGTCTTGGTGACGTAGCTGGGGTCCTTCTCGGGCAGATACATTGTGTAGCCGCCCGCACCGCCGCGGGAGATAATGCTGATCTGATGCACGGGATCGTGGTGCTTGCTGAAGTAGCCCGTGATAGCGTGGCCTGTCTCATGGTAGGCAGTCAGGCGGCGCTCTTCGTCGGTGACGACGTGGCTCTTTTTCTCAGGTCCCATCATGACCTTGACGGAGGCTTCCTCGATCTCCTTTTCGGTGATGGCCTTCTTGCCCTGACGGGCGGCCAGCAGCGCAGCCTCGTTCACGAGGTTCTCCAGATCAGCGCCGGAGAAGCCAGCCGTGGAGCGGGCAATCGTTTTCAGGCTCACATCGGGGCCGAGAGGCTTATTCTTTGTATGGACGCGCAGAATCTCCTCGCGGCCCTTGACGTCGGGCAGACCGACGTAGACCTGACGGTCAAAGCGGCCCGGGCGCAGCAGCGCCTTGTCCAGAATGTCCGCGCGGTTCGTGGCAGCCATGACGATGACGCCATCGTTGGCATCGAAGCCGTCCATCTCGACCAACAGCTGGTTCAGGGTCTGCTCGCGCTCATCGTGACCGCCGCCGAGACCTGCGCCGCGCTGACGGCCCACCGCGTCGATCTCATCAATGAAGATGATGGAAGGCATCGTCTTTTTGGCTTTTTCAAACAGGTCGCGCACACGGGAGGCACCGACGCCGACGTACATCTCGACAAAATCGGAACCGGAAATCGCGTAGAACGGCACACCGGCCTCACCGGCACAGGCACGGGCCAGCAGCGTTTTGCCGGTACCCGGAGGGCCGACAAGCAGTACGCCGTGCGGAATGCGTGCGCCGAGGGAGTTGAACTTGTTCGGGGCCTTCAGGAACTCAACGACCTCCTGCAGCTCGGCCTTTTCCTCATCGGCACCGGCCACATCGGCAAAGGTTGCCTTGCGCTGGTTCTCCTGCTGATCCTTGACCTTGGCGCGGCCCACATTCATGATGCCGCCACCCGCGCCGCCGCGGTACATCGACATGAACAGCATACCGATGCTGCCGATCATTGCGACGTAGAAGATGATCTCCAGCCAGGGAATGCTCGTCTTGGCGGCGACGTAGTCAAACACCATCGGCGCATCCGGGTTGGCCGCGTTGTACTCGTCAACAAAATCGGAGATCTTGCCGGTGTTGAAGTCGCCGCCGTAGGGCAGCTTGTAGGTCATATAGACGGTGCCGCCGTTGGCGGGCAGGGCGTTATCGTCCGAGCTGTACACGCCGGTCAGCAGACCGCCGGTGGGCAGGCTGGCTGCAGCGTTGGACTCCGGCAGAGCAGCCTTGCCCTCCTTGAGCCACAGCTCCAGGCTGCCGGTGCCAAGGTCCAGACGGAACGATGTCACCTGCTGATTTTCAAAGTAATAGTAAATCTCGGAGTAGGTCGTGTCCTTGCTGCCGGACGCTGCCAGCAGCGGCGAAAGGCTGACGATGAACAGGACCAACACCATCAGGACGGCTACCACGAGGATGCCGCTGAATTTCGGTTGTTTTTGCTTCAAGAAATCAACTCCTATCCGGTGTGCACACCGGGCATTTTATCATTCGCCGGAATATACTTCCGGCTTAAGAACACCCACATAGGGCAGGTTGCGGTACTTTTCGTCGTAGTCCAGACCATAGCCGACCACGAACTCATCCGGCACTTCAAAGCCGCAGTAGTCCGGCTCGATGTCGGCCATGCGGCGGCTGGGCTTGCTGAGGATGGTGCAGATCTTCACGCTGCCGGGGTTGCGCATTTTCAGCACCGGAACCAGCTTGGACAGCGTGATGCCGGTGTCCAGAATATCCTCAACGATCAGCACGTCCCTGCCGGTCAGGTCGGCATCCAAGTCCTTGATGATCTTGACAAGGCCCGTGGAGGACGTGTTTGCACCGCCGTAGCTGGAAACGACCATAAAGTCGATGGCGCAGGGAATCTGAACCGCGCGCATCAGGTCCGCCATAAAGACGACGGAACCCTTCAGGATCGAGACCAGAAGCAGATCTTTGCCCGCGTAATCGCGGCTGATCTGTGCGCCTAGCTCGTTGACCTTGGCCTTCAGCGCATCTTCCGATACAAGAATGTGGTCAATATCATTGTCCATGCTGTACATCAGAGTTATGCCTCCCCTGTTTTTTCTGTCCGCACCGTCAGTACCTCGTGGGTGTACTCATCGGGGGCACATCCCTCGGCAAAGCCGCAGCCCCACAGCCACAGCACCTCACTGCCGTCAGCCAGCAGCGGCAGCAGCGGCCTTTCGGCCTGCGGTATGCCAAGTTCATTATAATATTTTTTGAGTGTTTTTCGCAGATGGCGTCCTGCCGGGCGGAAGAAGTCCCCCGGCTGCCGTGTGCGCAGAATAGCATTCCTCTGTATTTTAGCACAATCTGCGCAACAGTTTAAGTCTTTTTTGAAAATTGGTTGATTTTTTAGAAAATCTTCATACTTTACGACCTGAAATTTCACAAAATAACCACCCGGAAGGTAAAAATCACCCGGTTCAAAGGGTTGCGGCGGCGCGGGAAGGGTCTGAGAACCCTCCCGCGTCAGGCAGACGAGCAGGCCGTCCTGTATTTTATAGTTTACGTCCGGGGTCAGCTGAACAGCACCCTCCCCCTTTAAAACAAGGAAGTGCAGCAGGCTGATATACTTTTCCTCGGCGTCGCGCACGGGGCTGACCAGCGCGTGCAGCGCGGCGTCCAGCACAGGTCCCTCGGCGCGGCGCAGGATCGTGACATCATAGCCGCCCGGCACAGTGGCCGCCTGCAGAAGGGCGGCGGCCTCGCCGGTCAGCCAGTCGTCCAGTGCGCGCATCTGGCGGCAGAGCCGCGCAATGCTGCGCTCGGCGGCGGGGTTGGCGTATTGCAGCGCCGGGATGGCATCATGCCGGATGCGATTGCGCGCATAGACGTCCTGGTCGTTCGTCTCATCCTGGATATAGTGTTGCCCCAGCGCGGCACAGTATGCCTCGGTATCGGCGCGGGTCAGGCAGAGGCAGGGCCGCACATAGCAGCCGCGGCGCGGCGGGATGCCGGTCAGCCCGTGCAGACCCGTGCCGCGCGCCATGCGGAAAAGCACCGTCTCAGCTTGGTCGGACATCGTGTGGGCCGTGGCAATGACGGCCTCCTCCCGCGCGGCCAACTCATCGAACCAGCCGTAGCGCAGGCCGCGGGCCCAATCCTCGCTCGGGCGGGGCGGCACCTCTATGCCTTCCTGCACGGCGTCATACAGGAACAGCTCCACGCCGTTCCGGCGGCAGAAGTCCGCCACAAAGTCGGCATCGCGGCGGGCAGTCTCGCCCCGGATGCCGTGGTTGACGTGGGTCGCCAGCACCTCGATCTCCAGCGTGCGGCGATGGCGCAGTAAAAAAAGCAACAAAGCCATCGAGTCTGCCCCACCGGAGCAGGCCGCAATGACTCTGTCGCCAGACTTGAACAGACCCTGTCGGCGGCAGTTGTCCAACAGAGCCTCATCCATACGCTGTACAGTTTTTTCCGCGTCAGAACTCATGGGTCACATCCAGATTGCTGAAGCGCGTGTGCGCACCGTCCCAGCCCAAACGCACAACGCTCGTCTCGCCGTGGCGGTTTTTGGCTACGATGCACTCGGCCTCATTCTCATTGGCCTGATTTTCCTCGCCGTTCTGGGCATTGTAGTAGGCCGCGCGGTAGAGGAACAGCACGATGTCGGCATCCTGCTCGATAGAGCCGGAGTCGCGCAGGTCGGAAAGCTGGGGCCGGTGATCCGAGCGGCCCGTCGTCTTTTCCGCTGCACGGGACAGCTGGGAAAGCGCGATGACCGGTACGTTCAGCTCTTTGGCCATGATCTTGAGGTTCCGGGTAATGTCACTGATCTCCTGCACGCGGCTCTCGGTGCGCTTGGCACTCTGCATCAGCTGCAGGTAGTCGATGATAACAAGCCCGATTTTTTCCTTCTTGGGATCCTGGTTGATCGTGCGGATTTTTGCCTTGATCTCCGGCACCGAGATACCGGAGGAATCGTCCATGTAAATCGGAGCGTTGTAGAGCAGCGATGTGGCCTGGGCAAAATCGTTCCAGTCGGAGTTGTTCAGACGGCCCGTGCGGAATGCCTGGCTGTCGATGTTCGCCGTGCTGGAAAGAATGCGGTCCGTCAGCTGCTCGCAGGTCATTTCCAGACTGAAAATGATCGTCGGCACCTTCTGCTGGCGGGCAACGTTTGTTGCAATGTTCAGCGCAAACGAGGTCTTGCCCATACCGGGGCGGGCGGCCAGAATAATCAGGTCCGAGCGGCCCAGCCCGGTCAGGACCGTGTCCAGATAGTTGAAGCCCGTGGGGATACCGGCGAACTTGTCGCGGTCCGCGCCGCTCAGCTTCTGCATCGTGTCGATGACCTCGAGAATGGACTCGCGGATCGTCTTGACACCCGATTTGTCGCGCCCGGAGCGGATGTCGTAGATCTTCTGCTCCGCGCTTTCGAGCAGAAGATCGGCGTCCTCGCCGGAGGCGGTCTCGTTCAGGATGGACCGGGCGGCGTCGATCAGGCGGCGGCCCTGGTACTTCTCCTTGACGATTTTAAAATAGGAATCAACATTTGAGACCGAGGGCAGCGTCTCGGCGATGCGGGCCAGATAGACCTTGGCGTCGTCGGCGCTGGCAAACGTCTTGTTGCTGGCAAGCGCATTGACAAGCGTGACAATGTCAACGGCCTCGCTCTCGGTGTAGAGCGAGCGCATCGTCTCATAGATGGCGCGATTCTGGTCCGAGTAGAACATCTCGGGCTCCATGTCGGTGATGAGGCGGTTCAGCACCGTTTCATCCACCAGCGCCGCGCCCAGCACGCTCTGCTCGGCCTGCATGCTGTAGGGCATCTGGATGCCCAGGCTGGCAAGGCTTACTTCTTCATTTTTCGGCATAGCGGACATCCTCCTTCCCTGCCAGACGGCAAATTACAGCTCCTCGACCTTCAGCTTGAAGGGCGCGACGACACCGGCGTACAGGCGCACGGAGGCGTCATAGCTGCCGAACTCCTTGATGGCGGAAGGCAGCTCGACCTTCTTTTTATCGATTTCGGTGCCGGTCAAGGTGGTCAGCAGCTCGGCGACCTCCTTGCCGGTGACCTTGCCGTACAGCTTGCCGGATGCACCGCCCTTGACCTTGGCGGTCACGACCTGGCCCTTGATCTTGGCGGCCAGCTCCTCTGCGGCGGCGCGTGCTTCGGCCTCGTGGTGGGCCTTGGCCTCGCTCTTGGTGCGGGCCTGGTTCAGTGCTGCGGCATCCGCGGGGGCTGCCAGGTTGCGCGGGAACAGGAAGTTGCGGGCGTAGCCGTCCGAAACCTCGTGGATCTCGTCTTTTTTGCCGATGGTCTTGACGTCCTGTTTGAGAATGATCTTCATAAGGGTTTCCCTCCCAAAATTTTTATCACAATTACCGCGCAGTATTTTCCTTTTGCGCCGCGCGGTAAAGGTCGATTTGTTCACGGATGCGGTGCTCCGCATCCTGCAGCGTGCAGTTCTGGAGCTGAGCACCCGCCATCATCAGATGGCCGCCGCCTCCCAGCGGTTCCAGAATGACCTGCACGTTCAGTGCGCCCATGCTGCGTGCCGAGATATTGACGCCGTCATTTTTGGCGACTGCCACAAAGCTGGCATCGACGCCGTTGATGGTCAGCAGATCGTTGGCCGCCATCGGCAGCACAACGTTCATACCGGCCTCAAGCTCGTCCGACAGGGCAATGGCACAGCCCTTGTATATGTAGGCCGCCTCCACAATGTGGGCGCGGGCCTCGTACTCCTCTTTTGAGGTGTTGAACAGCAGCTTGGTGTCAGCGGTCTGGGCACCGCGGCTGCGCAGCCAGGCGGCAGCCTCAAAGGTGCGCACGCCGACATGCAGCGCAAAGCTGCGGGTGTCCAGCATGATACCGGCCAAAAGTGCCTGGGCCTCCAGCGGGGTGATGTTGTTTTCCTTCGGCATGAACTGCAGAAGCTCACACACCAGTTCGCTGGCGCTGGACGCATAGGGCTCATGGCAGATCAGCGTCGGGTTGTCGATGTGGCCCACCGCCATGCGGTGGTGGTCGATGACGACGACGTGCTTGCACTTTTCGTAGATCTGCTGGCTTTCCAGCAGGCGCTTCTGGTAGGTATCGACGACGATCAGCAGCGTATTCGGCGTGATGACGTCGAGCGTCTGATCGGGTGCGATAAAGTCGTGGCCCTCGCCTGCATCAAGAAAAGTCTTGAGCAGCGGCCCGGCGAGCGTAGCCTCGCTGTTGATGGCGATGACCGCGGGCACATCGCACATTTTGCAGATGCGCAGCACGCCGATGGCGGAGCCGACGGCGTCGAGGTCACTCATGCGGTGCCCCATGATGATAACGCTGTCGCTGCGCTTGATGAGGTCGCACAGCGCGTTGGCAATAATGCGGCTGCGGACGTGGCTGCGCTTCTCGACGCCGTGGGAGATACCGCCGTAGAACTCAAAGCCGTCAACGGTCTTAACGGCGGCCTGGTCGCCGCCGCGGCCCAGGGCAATGTCGATGCTCTCACGTGCCATCTGGTGGCATTCCTGCAGGGTCTTTCCGCCGTGGCCGACACCGATGGAAAGCGTCGTCAGCCCGCCGGGATGCAGCGCACGGACCTTATCGAGGATGTCAAAGCGCTCCGCCAGCATCCAGCGGACGTCACGCTCCTCCACCACTGCGATATAGCGGCTGTTCGTGACCTTGCGCAAAAAGCCGGTGCTGCGCCCGATGTATTCCTCCAGCAGGCTGTTGATGGCCTCCAGTTCCTTGGCCTGCTCACTGTCCTTCATATCGTCAAACAGCTCGTCATAGCTGTCGATGACGATGATGAGACAGGCCGGGCGGCTCTCGTTGTACTCGTCGAGCGTTTCTTTATAAAGTGTATCATTGATGAGATACACAAGACTGGCACCGCGGCTGCCCTTGGCTGAGCCTGCATAGGCCGTAAAGCGGCGCTCCCCCACTTTCAGGTCCTGCCCGTGCGGGCGGGAACAGACAGCCAGATCCAGCTCCGGCAGAACGCGATTCACCGGGCGGGTCACCGCGTCGTAATCGTTCAGCACATCCTGCCTGAAATACTGGTTGTACCACAAAATGCGCCCGTCGTTGACAAGCACCGTGGGGATGGGCAGATTTGCCAGGCTGTACTGGATACGGCTGTTCTCAAAATCGGTGCTGCAAAGCTGCCTGGCCAGAAACGCGCGCAGGCGGCGGCGCTGGTAGAGCACTACACAGAGCGCGATCAGTACCAGTACCGCAGGCACGGCCAGCAGGGCAGGCTGCGTCAGGGCCACCGGCACGACCATCGCGGCGATGGCGACCAGCAGCAAAAGCAGCAGAGCGGCAATATCCAATCCATCCTTGTGTTTCATCGTACACTCCCCTGTTCAGGAAAACAATTACACTTCCAGCAGAATTGGCAGGATCATGGGGCTGCGCTTGGTGCGGCGGTAGATATAGCTCGACAGCGCCTCGCGCACGCGGGCTTTGACGCTGGCCCAATCGTGCAGGTTGTCGGCCAGGCTGCGGTCCAGGGCCATCTCCACCTGGGTGCGGGCTCCCTCCATCAGCTCCTCGCTCTCACGCACGTAGACAAAGCCGCGGCTGACAAGATCGGGACCGGAGAGAACCTGTCCGTTGCTGCCGTCGATGGCGGCGGTCACAATGATGATGCCGTCCTCCGACAGGTGGTGGCGGTCCCGCAGGACCACGTTGCCCACATCGCCGACGCCGTAGCCATCGACCATCACAGCGCCCGCCGTAACAGTGTTCTCAACGGTCATGCCATCCGCGGAAAGGCGGATGTTCTGGCCGTTCTCGGCGATATAAATATTCTGCTTCGGGATATAGCCCAGATGCTCCGCGGTCTCGGCGTGGCGCTTGAGCTGCTTGAACTCACCGTGCACGGGCAGGAAGAACTGCGGGTGGGCCAGCGTCAGCATGAGCTTCTGCTCCTCCTGGCAGGCATGGCCGGACACGTGGGTGTCGTACATATTTTCGTAAATGACCTCGGCCCCGAGCGTCAGCAGGCCGTTGACGACCTTGGTGACGGTCTTTTCATTGCCGGGGATCGGGCGGGCCGAGATGATGATGAAGTCATTGGGGCCGACGCGCACCTGACGGTGGCTGGCCTGCGCCATGCGGGACAGCGCGCTCAGCGGCTCGCCCTGGCTGCCGGTGGTGATGAGCACGACCTTCTCCGGCGGGTATTTGTTGATTTCATCAATCGTGATAAGCACATTATCCGGCGCGTGCAGGTAGCCCAGCTCGCGGGCCATCTCGGTGTTGGAGACCATGCTGCGCCCACTGACGGCGACCTTGCGGCCCGACTCAATCGCCAGGTCGATGATCTGCTGCACGCGGTAGATGTTGGAGGCGAACGTTGCCACGATGATGCGGCGCTTACCGGCCTTGACAAACAGGCGGCGCACACCTTCGGCAACGGTCTGTTCAGTGGCGGTGAAGCCCGGGCGCTCTGCGTTGGTGGAATCTGCCAGCAGCGCCAGCACACCCTTGCGGCCATACTCGGCAATCGTGGGCAGGTCAGTCACGGCGTCGCCGGACAGCGGCGTGTAGTCGACCTTGAAGTCGCCGGTGTGGATGACCACGCCCGCCGGGCAGTCGATGGCGAAGGCCAGCGAGTCCGGGATGGAGTGGTTGACGTGGATCGGCTCAACGGTAAAGCAGCCGAGCGTGACCTTCTGGCGCGGGCGGATCTCATGGAAGATCGCGCTGGACGCAAGGCCGTGCTCCTCGAGCTTGTTCTTGATAAGACCAATCGTCAGCTTGGCGGCGTAGATCGGCACATTGAATTTTTTGAGCAGGTACGGCAGACTGCCGATGTGGTCCTCGTGACCGTGGGTGATGAACAGGCCCTTGATGCGGTCCCTGTTCTCGAGCACGTAGGTGAAGTCCGGGATGACCAGATCGACACCGAACATATCGGCATCCGGGAACACAAGGCCGCAGTCAATGAGGATCATGTCGCCCTGGCACTCATACAGCGTAATGTTCTTGCCGACCTCGCCGAGGCCGCCCAGCGGGCAGATGTGCATCGGGATGGCCGGGGTCATCTCAAGATGCTCCGGGCTCTTTGGACGGCGTCCGCGGCGCTGGCCCTGGGGGCGCGGTGCGGCAGCCTGACCGTTCTGGGGTGCAGCGCTGTTCTGATTCTGGCGCGGGCGGCGCGGACGCGGAGCCGGGATGCTCTGCGCGGCGGCGTTCTGCTCGGCAGTGGCCGGGGCCGCGGGGCGCGGGCGGCGGGGGCGGGGCTTGTGCTGCGCGTTGGCAGCGTTCTCACCCTGGGGCTTGGGTGTGCGCGGCTTGCGGGTATGGGGCGCACTCTGGCCGTTCTGGGCAGACTGTGCGGTATTTTTACGTTTTGGCTTGAACTCTTCCATCGAAAACCTCCGAATCGTCGTATTTCCGGGCTGGTGCCTGCCATCTGCAGGTACCGGAATCCCTCAAAAGCGGTTGCGATCTATGTATTTTAAGAGCGGATGCTCCTATGCCTAATGGAATGGGCGCGGAAAGCCCGCCTGAAAAGACGCGGCCAGGCCCGATAAAACACACAATGCAATTACACTCTATTATAATCGGAAATGGCGTCTATGTCAAATATCTTGCCTTATGAAGCCCGGCTTGCTATAATAGTAGTATTATAGACCAGAATACGGAGTACAACGCATGAAGCATATTGAAATTTATACCGACGGTGCCTGCAGCGGCAACCCCGGCCCGGGCGGCTGGGGCGCGATCCTGCGGTTCCGCACGGCGCAGAAGGTGTACGAGAAGGAGCTTTCCGGCGGCGAGGCCAACACGACCAACAACCGCATGGAGATGACCGCCCTGCTGGAGGCGCTGCGCCAGCTCAAGGAGCCCTGCGCCATTGACCTGTACAGCGACAGCAAATACGTCATTGACAGCCTGCAAAAGGGCTGGGCCAGGGGGTGGCGTGCCCGCGGCTGGAAGAAAGCAGACAAATCCCCCGCCCTGAACCCGGATCTGTGGGCCCCGCTGCTGGCCGAGAGCGAGAAGCATGAAATCACCTACCACTGGCTGAAGGGCCACGCCGGCCATCCCGAAAACGAACGCTGTGACCGCATGGCTGTGGAGCAAAGCAAGAAATACGGCGGGCGTCAGGCCTGACCTTGGCATTAGGAGAGAAACATGGACGGTTTTAACACATTTGAAAAGCAGGATAAGGTCCTGCTGGGATTGAACAGCGGCAGTGACGCCGCCGCAGCCATGCGCATTTTGCAGCAGCAGGGCTTTGCGGTGCAGACATTCACGGCTGAACACGAAGTCACGCCTGCCGGACTTTTGCAGCTGCTGGCCGACAAGGCCGCCGAGTTGGACTGCGCGTTCATTGCCACCGGGCACTATGCCCGCATCGAGGTGGACGGCGAGGGGCTTTCTCACCTGCTGCCCGCCGCGGACGCCGAGGCAGACCAGAGTGCCGCGCTGGCAGGTCTGCCGCAGGAAGTGCTGGCTAAGCTGGTGCTGCCGCTGGGCGAGTTTACCAAGGCAGAAGTGGCGGAGATGCTGGCGGAAGCAGCAGAATAAAGCAGAATAAGATTTAATAGAAAAAGCTCCTGTGCGGGATTGGCACAGGAGCTTTCTTTTTTTGCTGCACGGGCGGATATGGAATCCGCCCCTACGGGATACAGCATATCAACAAATCACAATTTTATCTTGCCGAGAAGGCAGGGGCGAACAATGTTTGCCCCTGCAGAGCGTTATTGGATCGAACGCACCACCGCTAAAACTTTATTTTTTCTTTTTATGCTTCGGCCAGGGCCACCATTTGCCCTCTTTTTCGTGCATCCAATGGGCGAGCGGATAGAAGATCATGGCCAGACCGCCCAGCAGAATCAGGATGTACAGCCAGCCCGCAAAGTCAAAAATCACATCCAGTGCGGCCAGCGCAGCCAGAAAGAACCCGGCGTACATCATGAACTGGCCGTTGTGCACCACATAGCCGTTCCAGTTTTCTGGTTTGATCTCGTCGCGGCCCTGGTCGCCCCAGACATTGGGGTTCTTCATTGCGGAGTAGCCGTAAAACGCCAGCACGATGCCGATAACAAAAAGGAATTCAAACAATGGGGTGTCCTCCCGAAGTTATTTTTTGAAGAAGGGGCTGAAATCAAACGTTGCAAAGTAGTCCTCCGGCGTCTCAGCACGGCGGATGAGCTGGTGGGAGCCGTCCTCCTTCAGCAGGACCTCGGCACTGCGCAGCTTGCCGTTGTAGTTGTAGCCCATCGAGAAGCCGTGTGCGCCGGTGTCATGGATGTAGACAATGTCGCCGATGTCGATTTTCGGCAGCATACGGTCAATGGCGAACTTGTCATTGTTCTCACACAGACCGCCGGTGACGTCGTACTTGTGGTCGCAGGGGGTGTCCTCCTTGCCCAGCACCGTGATGTGATGGTAGGAGCCGTACATGGCGGGGCGCATCAGGTTGGCCGCGCAGGCGTCAACGCCGATGTACTCCTTGTAAATATGCTTCTGGTGCAGCACGGTGGTGACAAGTGCGCCGTAGGGTGCCAGCATGAAGCGGCCCATCTCGGTGAAGATGGCGACATCCCCCATGCCGGCGGGCACCAGAATCTCCTCAAACTTCTTGCGCACGCCCTCGCCGATGGCGGCAATGTCGTTGCTGCGCTGGTCGGGGCGGTAGGCAATGCCGACGCCGCCCGAAAGGTTGATGAACTTGATTTTTGCGCCGGTGCGCTTGTGCAGGCGGACGGCCAGCTCAAACAGGATACCGGCCAGCTTGGGGTAATAGTCATCGGTGACGGTGTTGCTGGCCAGGAAGGAGTGGATGCCGAACTCCTCGGCACCGGCAGCCATCAGTTTTGTGTATGCCTCGGCCATCTGGTCCTCGCTCATGCCGTACTTGGCATCACCGGGGTTGTCCATGATACCGTTGCCCAGCTCGAACACACCGCCCGGGTTGAAGCGGCAGCAAACGGTTTTGGGCACACCAGCAACCTTCTCGAGAAATTCGACATGGGTCAGATCATCCAGATTGATGTACGCGCCGAGGTCGTAGGCTTTCTTCATGTCCTGCGCGGGCGTGTCGTTGGAGGAAAACATGATGTCGCTGCCCTTGAAGCCGCAGGCCTCGCTCATGAGCAGCTCAGTATAGCTGGAGCAGTCAACGCCGCAGCCCTCCTCCTGCAGAATCTTCAGCAGGTAGGGGTTGGGCGTGGCCTTGACGGCAAAGTATTCCTTGAAGCCCTTGTTCCAGCTGAACGCGGCGATGACCCTGCGGGCGTTCTCGCGGATTCCCTTTTCATCGTAAAGGTGGAACGGCGTGGGAATATCGGCGGCGATCTCCTTCGCCTGGGCAAGGGTGATAAACGGCTTTTTCTGCGGCATGATTGTCTTTCCTTTCCCTTTATATGCTTCGTATAGGCTTATTATATACGGTTTGTAAGGCGACGGCAAGAGTCTTTGGGAAAAATAGCGCTGTAGGGGCCGGACATGTCCGGCCCGCGGCTGTATGGCAAGCATATGCTACTGGGAAGGCTGCGGGCGGGGCATGCCCCGCCCCTACTGCGCAGCCAAAATGAAAAAGACCGTTCCAGAACCGGAACGGTCTTTTATCCTATTTACAGCACAGTCTCCGCGTGGTCGCCCTGAATGTGGAGCCTGGCGGCCAGCAGGCGGTTGTCCAGTTGGCGGCAGGTCCAGCGGTACGCAGGGTACAGGAACAGGCAGGCCGCGATCCATGCGGCGGGATTGGACAGCTCCGCGCCGAAGTATCCCAGAATCGGGACCAGTACAATCGCCACCGCCGTGCGGGCGACCATCTCGGCCACACCGGCCAGCATAGCGAGTGACGAGAAGCCGAGCCCCTGGATGGAGTAGCGCCAGACGATCAGCGCACCCAGCGGCACAAAGAACACACTGTTCCAGAACAGATACTCGCGCCCCATAGCTACAATGTCAACCTCCTTGGCTGTGTCAAGGAACAGCCCCATGATCTGCACGTCGGTAAAATGCAGAACGAAAGCCGATGCCACACCGTAAATCAAAATAATGAGCATTGCGCTGTTGACGCCCTGCCGCACACGATCCATCCGGGATGCGCCGAGGTTTTGCCCGGCGTAGGTTGCCATGGCCGTGCCGACGCTCTCCATCGGAACGGTCAGCAGACCCTGGGTCTTGCCTGCTGCGGTGACGGCGGCAACGGCGGTGCTGCCCAGCACATTGACCGCCCACTGCATGATGACGCTGCCAATGGCCGTGATGCTGCACTGCAGGCCCATCGGCACACCGATGCCCAGCAGACGTATGCTGGCCTTTTTCGAGAAGGCCAGATCGTCCTTTTCCATTTTCAGCACGTCGAACTTGCGGCGGAGATAAATAAAGCTCAGCACGCCGGAGATGACCTGCGAAATGTCGGTTGCCAGCGCCGCGCCGAGCACGCCGAAATGGAACGGCACGATAAACAGAAGGTCAAGGCCGATGTTCAGTGCGCTGGTCAAAATCAGAAAGTAAAGCGGCGTCTTGCTATCGCCCAGTGCGCGCATGATGGCCGCCACCATATTGTACAGAAAGATGAACGGGATGCCTGCAAAGATCCAGCCAATGTAGATGACCGCGCCGTCAATGATGTCGTCGGGCGTCTGCATCAGCTGCATCATCGGGCGGGTCAGCGCAACGGTGCTGATGGTCAGCACCACACTGGCCGCCATGCAGAGCCAGGCGGCGTTGGCGACATGGCGGCGCAGATCCTTATAGTCCCGCGCGCCGAACAGCTGTGCAATGGGAATCGCAAAGCCGTTGCAGACGCCGATGACGAAACCCAAAATCAGATAGTTGACCGAGCCGGTAGCGCCGACAGAGGCCAGCGCACTGACACCGCAGAACCGGCCCACGATGATGGTATCCGCCAGCGCATAGAACTGCTGGAACAGGTTGCCCAGCACCAGCGGCAAGCTGAACAGGAGAATAACTTTGAGCGGACTGCCGCTCGTAAGGTCTTTTGTCATGATTTTCCCTACCCTATTGTATACGTGCAAAATTTCGTGCGGATTGTATTATAGCACGCACGCCTGTAAATGCAAGAGGATAAATTATGCAAATTTTGCGATTTTTGGGCAAATAAGTCTAAAACCTTCCCCCTCAGGAGACGGTGGCCCCGCAGGGCCGGCTGAGGTGCGAGTCTGCGCAATCGCTCATAAGCGGGCGGCATAAGCAAGTATCGCCCTCATCAGTCAGCGGCCCCAGAACCGTTCCAGCTCCCCGGCCAGCGTCTCGGCGCTTTCCACGACCCGCAGCTGCTCCCAGTGCGGCGGCATCAGGCGGCGGGTGTCGGGGGCCAGGAACCGGTCATCAATGAGCAGGACAACGCCGCGGTCCTCCGGCGTGCGGATGACCCGGCCTGCCGCCTGCAAAACCTTGTTCATACCGGGGAAGCGGTAGGCATAGTCAAAGCCGGAGCCGCGCGTCTGCTCAAAGTAATCGCGCAGCTGCTCCTGCCGCGGGCCGACCTGCGGCAGGCCCGGGCTGACGATGGCTGCACCGATGAGGCTCTCCCCCGTCAGATCGACGCCCTCGCCAAAAACGCCGCCCAGCACCGCAAAGCCCAACAGCGATCTGCCGTCGGATTTCTGAAACTGTGCCAGAAACTCCGCGCGTTTTCCCTCGTCCATGGCGCTTTCCTGACAGAGGGTCGGCTGGTCCGGGTAGCGGGCGGTGAAATTCTCCCACACCTGCTGTAAATAGCTGTAGCTCGGGAAAAACGCCAGATAGTGCCCGGCCCTCGCCCCGGACATCACGGCCAGCAGGTCGGCGACCTTGGCAATGCTGTCCGCGCGGTCCTTGTAGCGGGTGCTGACGTGGCGGGCGCACCACAGGCCCAGATGCTCCGTATCAAACGGGCTGCGCAGCGCTACAGCGCGGGCATCGGGCAGACCGCACAGATCTCTGTAATAGCCTGCCGGAGCCAGCGTCGCGCTGAACAGCACCGCCGCGCGGCCCTTGGCAAAGTCCGCCGCCAGAAAGTCACTCGGGTCCAGGCAGAGCATTGCGGCACGGACCTCACTGCCATGGGCAGAGATTTGCAGTACAAAGTGATCGTCGAACGTGTCCGCCACGCGCAGCCAGGCGCGGATGTCAAAGTATAATTGCAGCAGTGCCTCGTGGGTCTCGTCGGGGTCGCGGTGCTCGTCAAGCCAGATCTCCAGCGGCTCACAGAGCCTTGTCAGCGCGCGGTCAAGCGCATCGGCGCGGGACTTTTCAAAGAACGTGCGGCCAAAGCGACTGTCGCCGGGCGCTTCCTCGCAGCGGTGCCGCCACTCGATGAAGATGTTGTTGACCTTTGTCAGCGCGTTTTTCAGGCTGCTTTTGCCCTTGCCCAGCCGTTTTTTGGCGTCGTAGAAGGCGCTTTTGGCAAGGACGGCACTGTGCATGCCCCGGGCGCGGTCCGGAAGATTATGTGCCTCATCGAGCAGAAACAGATAGTCCCCCGCTGTGTCAAAAAAGCGTTCCAAGTGCACGACGGGGTCAAACAGGTAGTTGTAGTCCCCGATGACTACATCACACCACAGGCTTAGATCCAGCCCCAGCTCAAACGGACAGACCTTATGTCTGCGAGCCAGCATCTGCAGGGCGTCAGCGGTCAGAGCGTGGGTGTCCAGCGCATCCCACAGCGCCGTCCTGACGCGATCATAATAGCCTTTGGCATAGGGGCATGCCTCGGGCGTACACTCGCGCCGATCCTGCATACAGATTTTGTCCTTGGCGGTCAGCGTTACGCTGCGCAGCTTTAAATGGGCGTCGGACGCCCGCAGCAGCGCCAGCGCGTTCTCCGCTGCCGCACGGGTCGTGCCGCGGGCTGTCAGGTAAAAGACGGGGCCGCCCTGCCCCACAGCCTTTAACGCCGGGAACAGCACACTCATCGTCTTTCCGATGCCGGTGGGTGCCTGGCAGAGCAACTGCCCGCCCTCGGTGCAAATCTTGTACACCGCGCCGATCATGGCCCGCTGGCCCGGACGATAGCCGGGAAACGGAAATTGCAGCGCCGCCAGTGACGCGCGGCTGATGCGCTGCCACTCGGCGGCACGCTTGGCCCACGGCGCGTACTGCGTCAGCAGGTCGGTCACAACAGTGTCCAGCGCGTCGGCGGTGTAGTCATGACTGAAACGAAATTCCAGTTCCTCATCGACCTGAAAGTAGGTCAGCCGCACCCGCATAGCGGGCAGGCCGTTCTGGCGCGCGTAGATGGCCGCATAGATCTGCGCCTGTGCCCAGTGCTCCGGGCTTTGCTCACCGGTGATGAGCTCGGGCGGCAGAGTTGTTGTTTTGATCTCATCAATGGTCGGCATGCCGTCAGTATCGGTAAAAATACCGTCGGCACGGCCCTCCAGCGTGTAGGTGATTTGGGCACAGGCGTAGTCCTGCTTCAACGCCGCCTCGGCCTGGTAGTCCGGGTACTCTTTTACGGCGGCACGCTGCAATTTACGGTGCAGGCGTGCACCCTCCAGCGCACGGTCAAAGCCGGTAAAGCGGCTGTCAATGCTGCCGGTGCGCAATAAAAACTCCACCAGACGCCGTATGGGCAGCGTCAGTGCCAACGCTTCAGGCTCCATGCCGCTTTCCTCCTTGCATCCGGTGGTATCTTTTTAATAGGTATGTTCGCAGACCTCTGTGATTTTTTGCCGCAGGGCCACAAAGTCGCCAAAGACAGCGGGCTTGTTGTCTGGGTAGCGCAGCAGCGCTGCGGGGTGGTAGGTCGCCATGAACAGTGTGCCCTGCTTGTCGAAAAATTTACCGTGGTCGCGGGAAATCGAGAAGCCCGGGTCGAGCATCCGCTGCGCGGCCACACGGCCCAGACAGACAACGATTTTGGGACGGATCAGCTGAAATTGCTGGCGCAGCCAAGGCATGCACGCGGCGGATTCTTCCGGCAGCGGATCGCGGTTCTGCGGCGGGCGGCATTTGACGATATTGGCAATATAGACGTTTTTGTCACGGCTCAAGTCGACGGCCTCCAGATAGTGGTCCAGCAGCTGGCCGCTCTTGCCCACAAAAGGAAGCCCCTGCTCGTCCTCGTTGGCACCGGGGCCCTCGCCTACGAGCATGACCTCGGCGTGTGCGGCACCCTGGCCAAAGACGACACTGTGGCGCGTCTCGCACAGGCCGCAGCGGCGGCAGGCCAGGCATTCCTGTTGCAATGCTTGCAGTTCCATAATATACTTCCTCTGACATGGTTAAATCGGGCGCGGCGCACCCATACTGTAAGGAAAAGGAGGGGCAGGCGTATGGCACTATTTTTGCGGGGACTCTGCCTGCTGGCGGGGTATCTGTTCGGCGGTTTTTTGACAGCGGAGGTCGTGGCGCGGTGCACGGCGGGCGTCAGTGCGCGGGATATTGGCACCGGCAACCCCGGCATGGCGAATATTGCGACACATCTTGGTAAAAAGGCCGGGCTGCTGGTTCTGGCGGGCGACGTCATCAAGACTGCGGCGGCCTGCTGGTTCTGCCACCAGCTTGCGCCGGAGCTGGGGCTTACCGCTCTGCTGTACGGCGGGCTTGGCACGGTGCTCGGGCACAACTGGCCGATTTGGTACAAGGGCCGGGGCGGCAAGGGCGTGGCCGTCACCTGCGCGTGGCTCATGCTGTACCTGCCCGTCACCGGTGTGCTGTGCTGTCTGGCGGGCGGCGTGGCTGTGATGCTGACCGGCTATCTGCCGGTAGGCGCGGTGCTGATTGCCGCGCTGGCTGTGCCGGTAGGCTGGCTGCAATACGGCACCGAGGCCGGTGCTGTACTGGCCCTGAATGCCGTTATCATGGTTACGCGGCACTGGGCCGGTCTGCAGCGGATACATCGCGGCGAGGAGCTGCAGTTCTTCCGCCCGAAGCTCTGATATAATCTATCATACCACGCCCTGCCCCGGAATGCAATGTTCTTTAGGTTTTTACGCAACTGCGCTGTATTTTATCGAAACTGAAAAAATCGGTAAAAAATATCAAAAAAAGTGTTGACATTTTGCGTGTCAGCCGCTATAATTAACAACGTTGCAGCTGCCACGGCAGCGCACAAAGCTGGGTATGGCCCGGTAGTTCAGTTGGTTAGAACGCTAGCCTGTCACGCTAGAGGTCGTCAGTTCGAGCCTGATTCGGGTCGCCATATGCTGCTATAGCTCAGTTGGTAGAGCGCATCCTTGGTAAGGATGAGGTCAGCAGTTCAAATCTGCTTAGCAGCTCCAGCGCTGATGCCCACAGTGCAAGATACGCATTGTGGGCATCATTAGTATAGGGGCATAGCTCAGTTGGTAGAGCAGCGGTCTCCAAAACCGCGTGCCGAGGGTTCGAATCCTTCTACCCCTGCCAAAAGCCGTTTATCTCGTTTGAGGTAAGCGGCTTTTTGTTTTTTGCTGCGTCGTAGGGGCCGGGCATGTGCGGCCCGCGGGTTGGCGGGAGCGACCCGACCACGGCTGGCATCTGGAATGCTAAACAGGCGCTTACTTACGATGTGCCGAAAAAAGAGGATGTGGACTGATCCACATCCTCTGAAACAAAAACAAATCCGAAACAACGCTTCACAAAGAAGATTGAGTTCGGATTTGCACAATATGGTGGAGCTGACGGGAGTCGAACCCGTGTCCGAAAAGAAATCAGTTAGAGTATCTCCGGGCGCAGTGTGTTTATTAAATTTCCCTTGGTGTGGGCGAGCACACACGCACTACACCTTGGTAGCTTCATAAGTTCATGCCGGGCCGCAAAGCTTAAGCCCGTTCACGTTCAGTACCTAATCGACGCCCTGACCCCATGCGGTACTAACACGGGCAGGACGGCAGCGCCTAATTAGGCAGCTACGGCAACAGGATAATTGTTGTCAGTTAATTTAAGTTGGCGCTTTTATCGTGGGTCACCGCCACGGCCCGCTGCTCACGCCTCTCTCTCCCCGTCGAAACCATTACAGCCCCGTATATTCGGCAGGCAAGCCCACCGGGAAAGTGAAGTAGAAACAACTTATCGCTGCGTTTTGAGTGCGCGGTCAATGTCGCGCCTGGCGTCGCGCACCGCAGCAGACGCACGCTTGTCATACAGCTTTTTGCCCTTGCACAGGCCCAGCTCCAGCTTGACGCGCCCCTTTTTAAAGTAAAGAGAGAGCGGCACCAGCGTGTAGCCCTGCAGCTTGATCTGCTGCCCCAGACGGCGGATCTCCGCCTTGTGTGCCAGCAAACGCCGCGGACGGCGCGGGTCCTTGTTGAAGATGTTGCCCTGCTCATAGGGGCTGATGTGGATGCCCTTGGCGATCAGCTCGCCGTCATCGATGTCTGCCCAGGAATCCTTCAGGTTGACCCCTCCGGCGCGCAGGCTCTTGACCTCGGTGCCTACCAGCTCGATGCCTGTTTCCAGTGCCTCGATGACAAAGTATTCGTGGCGCACCTCACGGTTGACGGCAATCATTTTTTTCCCACACTTGTCCTCTGCCATGGGGCACACCTCCTTTACTATTATGGTAGGATATTAAGTATAGCGCATCTGCGCGGGAAAGTCAAGCATCCGCCGTCGGATTTATGCAGCACTTTGCGCGGAAAAATGCAAAAAATGCAAAATTATAATTTTTGTAAAACCTGTTGACATTCTCCTTCAAATCCGCTATAATAATAAAGCTGATTCGAGACAGCCTGGTTGACCGGGTGTAGCGCAGTTTGGTAGCGCGCTTGAATGGGGTTCAAGAGGCCGTGAGTTCGACTCTCGCCACTCGGACCAAAGATGGCTGTCAAGGTCAGCTGGAACGTCAAATCCGAAAGGATTTGGCGCTTTTTTGTTTTTTACGGCTTCAATCGCGGCAGAGCCTGCTCCAAGCCGTTGGCGATGGAACGCTTGCGGCGTATGTCCAGATGGCCGTAGATGTTTGCGGTCATCTTGATGTCCGAGTGGCCCAGCCACTCCTGCACGTCTTTCAGGCCGTAGCCCTCCGACAGCAACATGCTGGCGCAGGTGTGGCGCAGGTCGTGAAACCGGATATGGGGCAGGTCGTACTTCTTCAGCAGCTTGTGGAAGGTGTGGCTCACATAGTCGGGGGAATAGGGATGCCCGTCCTCCCAAGTGAACACGTAGTCGTTGTCTATGTAGTCCTTGCCGAAGTGGTTGCGGTAGATTTGCTCCTGCTGTAACAGAATTTTGAACAGCCGCACCGCATCGTCTGTCAGGGGAAAGCTGCGGAAGCTGGATGCGTTCTTCGTCTTGTTCTTCTCCACGACCTTCGTGACCCGAGCCACGGTGTGCCGTATGGTCAGCGTTTGCATCGCAAAGTTGATGCTGTCCCATTTCAGCCCCAACACCTCGCTGCGGCGCAGGCCGTACAGCGCGGTGACGTAGATGATGGGGTAGAGGCGTTCGTTTTTGACGGCAGTCAGCAGGTCTCGCATCTGCGCTTCGGTGTAGAACGTGCCGGTAAACTGCGCCGCGTGCGGCATGACGACCAGATCGGCTGGGTTTGTCTGGATCAGACCGTCCCTCTGCGCCAATTTGAGCGTCTGATTGAGCACGTTCTTGTGCTGACGCAAGCTAACCGCGGATAGGCCGCCGTGGCCGTCAGAGCGCCCGAATTTAGCCTTTACGTTGATGTAGGTCTGCAGCGTCTCGCCGTCAACATCGCATAGCCGGATTTGCAGGTCATCGAAGTAGGGGAGGATGTGCGCTCGGGCCTGTACCTCGTAGCCCTGATAGGTGACCTCGTCCACGCGATGCCGGACATCCTCCAGCCAGCGGCGCACAGCGTCACTGAAAAGCATATCGGGCGGGGCAGCCTGCTCAGGCTTTTCGCCGAGCATATCAAGCATGAGTTGCCTGGCTTTGCCCTCGTTCCCTGTTACTGACAGACCTGTGGAGACCCAGGTCTGATTTTTCTTGCCATCTGTCGTATGTGTGAGCACAACATAGTATTTGTCGTTTTTTACGCGCAAGCTGGCGGTCATGAGAAGGGCCTCCCAAAGCATTGTGGCATAAGACTGCACCTCCAAGGATTGACTGGCGGGACAGGGCGTTTTCCTCGTCCGCAAAACCAGTATACTACAATCGTTACGATTTCAAAAATGTACGAATGGAACCAATATGGCGGCACAGCAATGCCGTGAAAGCGAGCGCTTTCACGGCATAATCTGCTGCTATATTGGTTTTGCGTTTTTCTCCCCCTGCAAATTCCAGACAGGCAACCCTTCCCGGCGCTGTGCCCTGCAAGGCAGCCTTTGGGCCGGCCTTGCAGCATGTTGTCACGCTTTCTTGGCACGCTCCCCGGCATATCCCGGATTCTGGCGCTGCTTCCCCAAAAGCGGTACGGCAGAGGACGCTATTCAGTTGTCGTGAGAGGAAGTATATCTCCTCTCAATTACAATGGATAGCGTCGGAGCGTGGGAATGGGACGGGGAAAATAGAAAACATTTTTGAGCAAATGGGACAGTGATTCCAGAAAATTTTTATTATTGAAAGAATTGAAAGCAAATTGTTCTTTTACGTGGGAGGCGTAATCAAACTTATTGCATATTTGTTCATGTCGTAAAATATTTACTACTTACAATAAATCTTTAGAGTGTGCCCTGCTTGTGATGGGTTACAAGATGGAGCACTGCTTTCTCCGCAATAATCTCATTTGAAAACAACGACTAAAAAAAGCACAAATAAAAGAAATCTTTTTACTTGTCAATCTGCTGTAAATTATCGACTGAATTTGTGCAAAGCTAACAAAGTGAAAAAGAGAGCCGTTCTTGTCTTGACACTCCACAAGGAATATGGTATTGTAATCATGCACAGAATAAGTCGCTATTCAAGTGCCTGATTTGTTTGTGCCTTACAAAAAGAAAAATGTACGTGAGCAGCGTCGTTGGATTGTTACCGTTTGGCGGGCTAGACCAACTCTGCATAGCACAAGCCGAAAGCGTGTTTCAGCCTTCGGTATGTTTGCTGTGTCAAGGGTGGTCTTTTTTTATTGCCTTTTTCAACCCCGAGGAGGAGAAACAATGCAATATACCGTCAAAAAGCCAATCAACAACAATATTTTGCGCGTGGTGGATTCCACGGGCTGTGAGTTGATCGTCACCGGGCGTGGTCTGGGCTTTGGTGTTAAGCCGGGCTATAAAATCGAGGCTGAAACCGTGGAGTGCAGCTACCGCATGACCAGCCCTGCCGTGCAGCAAAAGTTGGTGGAACTTCTGGAACGGATTCCGTATGAGCATCTACTGCTCACCGATGAGTTGGTAGAAACCATCCGGCAGCGGCTGAAATACCCACTGAATGAAAGCCTGCTCATCACGCTGGCCGACCACATCAGCTTTGCCATTCAGCGCAGCGAAGAGGGTATTCGCTTTTCTAACCCGTTGATGACTTCCATTCGGGAATTCTACCCGGAAGAGTATCACCTTGGCGTGGAGTGCCTTGCCACTATCCGCCAGCGCTTCCATGCAGACCTTTCGGACGACGAGGGCGGCTTTATTGCGCTGCACATCGTCAACGCAGAGCTCAACACCACCATGAGCGTGGTGAACGATGTCACCCGCTTTGTGGATGGCTGCGTGCAGGTAGTGGAATGCTTTTACAACTTCCATTTTGACCGGGATGCACTGGATTTCAGCCGTTTTACAGTGCATTTGCGCTTTTTTGCACAGCGCGTATTTCAAGGAAAACAGGAGCAGGAAAACGATACCCATGACGAAGTGTTCCGCGCCCTGATCGCCCGCAATTGCAGCGAACACTACAAATGCGCCTGTTGCATTGCGGAGTATGTGCGCAATACCTGGCACAAGGAGCTTTCGGACGAGGAACTGGTGTTCCTTACCATCCATCTGAAACGGATTTGGATGGGGAAATAAGCTTTTTGTTTCACCTTTGATTCTCCACAGGTCTTTCCTGTGTAGATATATGCTGGATACGAACTTAGGAAAAGGAGAACTTAAGATGAAAGACAAGATCTTTGGCGTGCTGCAGCGCGTGGGACGCAGCTTTATGCTGCCCATTGCACTGCTGCCTGTGGCGGGCCTGCTGCTGGGCATCGGCAGCTCGTTCACCAACGAAACGATGCTGGCGGCTTATGGCCTGAACAGCGTCATCCATCCGGGCACCCTCATTTATACCATTCTGGACGTGATGAGTCAGACCGGCAATGCGGTGTTCAACAATCTTGCGCTGCTGTTCGCCATGGGCGTAGCCATCGGCATGGCTCGCAAGGAAAAAGAGGTCGCAGCACTGTCCGGTGCAGTGGCCTATATCATTATGAATACGGCCATTCAGGCCATGATCAATGCGGCGGGCGGTGTAGAAGCTATGCCTGCCAACTCCACCACCACCATGCTGGGCATCACAACGCTGCAAATGGGTGTGTTCGGCGGCATCGTGGTCGGCCTGGGCGTGGCGGCACTGCACAACAAATTCTATAAGATCGAGCTGCCGCAAGTGCTGGCCTTCTTTGGCGGCACACGCTTCGTGCCCATCGTCAGTTCTATTGTGTATCTGGTGGTCGGCATTGCCATGTTCTATATCTGGCCGGTGGTGCAGAACGGTATTGCCGCGCTGGGTGCACTGGTGCTGGCTTCCGGCTACGCAGGCACCTTTATTTACGGCCTGCTGGAGCGTGCGCTGATCCCCTTTGGACTGCATCATGTGTTCTATATGCCGTTCTGGCAGACCGCTGTGGGTGGCACCGCCATCATCGACGGCGTGACCGTGACCGGCGCACAGAACATCTTCTTTGCCGAGCTGGCTTCCAAGTCCACCACTGTATTCTCGGTCAGTGCTACCCGCTTCATGGCCGGTAAGTTCCCCTTTATGATGTTCGGCCTGCCCGGCGCGGCGCTGGCTATGTACCAGTGCGCCAAGCCTGAAAAGAAAAAGGCGGCAGGTGGCCTGCTGCTGTCTGCTGCGTTGACGGCTTTCCTCACCGGCATTACCGAGCCGCTGGAATTTACCTTTATCTTCGTGGCACTACCCATGTACGCGGTGCACTGCGTACTGGCCGGTCTGTCCTTCATGTTGATGCACATCCTGAATGTGGGCGTAGGCATGACCTTCTCCGGCGGTCTCATCGATCTGGTGCTGTTCGGTGTGATGCAGGGCAACGCCAAGACCCACTGGGTGTGGGTGGTCGTGGTCGGTGCGGTGTACTTTGTGCTGTACTACATCATTTTCCGCTTTATGATCTCCAAGTTTGACTACAAGACCCCGGGTCGCGATGATGCCGAGGAAGTCAAGCTGTACACCCGTGCGGACGTGAACGCCCGCAATGCTGCTTCCGGCAGTGTGCCTGCCGGAAATGACCCGGTCAGTGCACTGATCGTGGAAGGTCTGGGAGGTGCCGCTAATCTGGCCGATGTGGATTGCTGTGCAACCCGTCTGCGCTGCACGGTCAAAGATGCGGCATTGGTCAAACAGGATGTGCTCAAAGCCTCCGGCGCCTCCGGCGTGATCTGCAAGGGCAACGGCGTACAGGTGGTGTATGGCCCCAAGGTGGCCGTCATCAAGGCAAAGCTGGAAGATTATCTGGAAAGTGCACCCAAAGACCCGGGTGCCGCTCCCTCGCCGGCAGCCGCACCCGCACCCGCAGCAAAGGATACCGTGCTGTCTGCCTGCCTGAACGGTACGGTAGTGCCGCTGGCCGATGTGAAGGATGAAGCCTTTGCCAGCGGTGTACTGGGGAATGGCATTGCCATTGAGCCTTCCGACGGTGAACTGGTGGCACCTGCTGACGGTGAGATCTCCTCCACCTTTGAGACCCACCATGCCGTAGGCATGACCACGGCTGACGGTGCCGAACTGCTGATGCACATCGGCATCGATACGGTCAAGCTGGGTGGCAAGCACTTTACCTACCTCGTCAACGATGGCGACAAGGTAAAGAAGGGCCAGCCGTTGATCCGCTTTGAGCTGGAAGCCATTAAGGCCGAAGGCTATCCCGTGACCACGCCGGTCATTGTCTGCAATACCGATGACTATGCCGCTGTCGAAGCTAAAGCCAGTGGCACCGTAAAGCAGGGTGATGCGTTGCTGGAACTGAAGCACTAAGCGTTTCTCCCAAACTGTAAGGTGAGGTTGCTGTAAAGGAAAGAGCTATTCCGATAAAGGCAATGTCACTTAGTTAAATAGGCAATCCCTCTACACCAACGCAGAAATTGGTATAGAGGGATTTTTTTCTTATAAATACTTGACAATAAGCTCAGAATGTACGGCCTCTTTGCTTACCGAAGTAAGCAAAGAGGCCCTTGTAGTTAGAAAGTGTCCGCTGTGACAGCTAAAAGCAAGGAGTGAATGACCGTAGAAAATGTCAAGCAAGCGATTGTCTTTTAAGTAAAACCAGTCCCGCTACCAGAGTGAAAATCTGATAGTGGGGTTGGTTGCTAGATGTGTGCCCGGTATGTTGTAAGATAAGTGCTCAACAATCGACGTCCTGCGAAAGAGACGCCTCCTGTGGGATAATGGAGCTATTGGAAATTACCAATAATTCTTGATAACTATCAGCAATTTCCAAGACGAAACATGAGTATGAAGCAAATATTATATGTGGAATTTGAAGGAAGAAAAATAGTAGTTTTATTTTTGAGATGAGTATAGAGGGCGACGTTTTCATGGTGCGTTTATTATTAAACATAATTGGGCTAGAGATATAATAGAGTAAGCCAGGAAAACTACGATAGCTAAAGCACTTTAAACATACTGGTTGACTATACGCTAATATTGGCGTATGATGAAATCGAGGAAGTGATAAAAAATGCAGGTGAAGGAGTTACGACAAGAAATTGGAGTGACACAGAAAAGACTTGCAGAAACATCTGGACTTGATTTTCGATGGATTCAAAAAGTTGAATCTGGAGAAATTAATATGGAGAATATAACAGTTAAGAGATTTTTTTCTCTGCTGAAGGGGATTTCGCAATGTGCTGATGATTGCGACGAAAGTAGGCAAATACAAATCATTCGCGAGGCATATAGAAATGTTCACGCCATCGCAGATTCTTTCAATGACAATTTGAAAGTCACTCTGGGTATCCAGGAATACTCCACAAAATGAAAAAGCGCTCACCGTGAAAGGTGGGCGCTTTTCTCTTTCTTAATCTGTACTTATAAAAGGTATATCACACCAGCATATCGAACAGTCCAATCATCAGAGGCATCGTCATGATGGAAAGCAGCGTACTCAGAACATACAATGCACTTGAGTGCGCCGCATCACGATTGTAGAGTTGCGCCATTGAGGTGACTGTCGCACAAGACGGCGTAATAGCCGATAGATAGACTGTCATTAAAATTGCTTTACCATCTGCAATCCAGTCAGATGCGTGGAACACGCGAAGTAGCAGCAGAACAATGATAGGAACTACAATCAGACGAAGTGCAACGGGAAGATAGTTGCGCGGTGTACAGAAGACTTTCTTTAACGGTACTTCCGCAATCGCCATACCGGCCAGCAACATACCCATAGGCCCTATCATAGCACCTACGCTGCTGAGCGTGTTCACGATAGGCGAGGGCAGCGAGATGTGCAGAAGGTACAAGAGCGCACCGACGACAATCGCAATCAGATTGACATTGGTCAGAATCTTCTTCCATTCGAGTTTTGCGCCTTCTTGCAGGCAGGCACTTGCGTGCGTCCAGAGAAGAATCAGCTGGACGATGACGAAAGCGCAGGAATACACGACATATTCCTCGCCGAGCAAAGCCTGAACCAGGGGGATGACGAGCGCAGCTGCATTGCTGTATATGATGTTGACCTGCTCCACGACATCCAATTTAAGCGGCCTTTTAAAGATAGCATTGAGGACCAGAAACACGACATGCATTCCGACCGCTATGCCCATCGAATACAAGAGTCCTGTGCGAATCTGCGGCGTATCATCGATTTGAAATGCGTTGAGAACAACACACGGCATGACCAGATACACGAAAACTACGGACAAAACCTTGCTGTCTGAGGCTTTCAACAGCCCTGCCTTGACGACTACATAGCCCATCAGAAGAACGATAAACAGCTGGGCTATCTGCTGCATGAGCAATACACTGACTTCCATGACAATCCCTTCCTTCGATTCAGAATAGCGTACTCCTTTCTATGAAAAGAGTCAATATGCAACATGACGGAAGTTTTTAGCAAATAGCGAAAATCAACAGTTTGTGGTGAAGGTTGAGAGTTAGCCATATGTACTGGATACTATGCACAGTTACAGGATGTTGCATTTATGCAAACGGTAGAACTTGATAGAGGAGTTGTAAAATCTATAAAAATAAATGTAAACGCGATGTTTTCTTTGATATAATATAGTTAAGAAACTATCCCCTAAAGGGAAGGAGGTCTATTATGAAAAGGAGAGTTAGTACAGCGAAAAGAATCGTTGCTGTAGCTTTAGCTGCTACGGTTGCGGTTTCTTTGACCGGCTGCAAGAAAAGAAAAAACACCAACGATACGACGAGTTCGGATGTGACCACGAGCCAAAGTCAGGCTGCGGTTCCGGAAACACCGGAAGTAACTGCCACACCTGCACCGACGGCTACGCCTGCACCGACCGCCACGCCCGCTGAGAACACTGATAAGAAGGACAACACCACCAGCGAACCGACTAAGACGGAGAAGCCGAGTACCGGCACTTCGACTTCCGGCGGGACTACCAAACCGGCAGCGACAAAAACACCGGCACCTGCTCCGGCAGCTACTCCGGCTCCTACCGCAAAGCCTCAGGTAAAATACACCTTCACGGTTCGCCGTCATGAGGCGACCTGCACCACGCAAGGCTACGATGAGCATATCTGCCATGAGTGGGGCGGCATGAACTACAATGACCGCTTTGTTCCGGCAAAGGGACACAGCTGGGATGGCGGTACAGTCACGAAGGCTGCTACTTATACCGAGACCGGTATCAAGACCTTCAAGTGCAAGGAATGCGATGAGACGCGCACCGAGGAAATCCCGTCTCTCGACAAGACATATCATATCAAGAGCGTTGTTGCTCCGACCTGCACCGCTGAGGGTTATACCATCTATGAGTGCAATGAAGTCCCCGGCCTGACCTACAAGGGCGATTACAAGGCAAAGCTGCCGCACGCCTACGATGCCGGTAAGGTCACAAAGCCTGCTACCATCTACGAGAAGGGTACGAAGACCTTTACCTGCACCTCCTGCGGTGCTACTTACACGGAAGATATCCCGATGGTCGAAAAGACTTGGCATAAGGGCAATACGGTAGCGCCTACCTGCACAGAAAAGGGCTATACCATCTACATCTGCGACCAGGATTCCGCTCTGACCGAAAAACGCGATTATACGAATGCACTGGGCCATGCTTGGGACGCTGGTACAGTCACAACGGCAGCGACCTGCACGAACGCTGGTGTTAAGACCTATACCTGCACCCGTAATGGCTGCAATGAGACTAAGACCGAGGAAATCCAAGCACTGGGTCATAAGTGGGATGATGGCACTGTCACCAAGGCTCCTACCTGCACTGAGGACGGCGTCAAGACTTTCACCTGCCTGAACGATGCAACCCATACCTATACGGAAGTTGTTCCTGCGACGGGACACGCTTGGGACGATGGTGTTGTTACCAAGGAAGCAACTTACGAAGAAGATGGCGAGCGCACCTACACCTGCCAGAATGACAAGACCCATGTGCATAAAGAAGTAATTCCTGCTTTGGGCTATACCTTCACGGATACTGTGGTCGCTCCTACCTGCACAGAGGACGGTTACACGCTGCATACCTGCAATGAGAATCCCGCAAAGACCTATCAGGATACGCCTGTCCCTGCACTGGGCCATCAGTATAAGGAAGTCACTACTCCCGCTACCTGTGGCACTCCTGGCAGCGTAGACAATGTCTGTGAGCGCTGCAACGATAAGCAGCATGTGAGTGACCTTCCTGCCACCGGCAAGCATCAGTGGAATGAAGGCGTTGTAACGAAGGAGCCGACCGCTACTGAGAGCGGCATCAAGACCTTCACCTGCAAGGTATGCCAAGCAACAAAGACCGAAGACATCCCCAAGGTGCATACCCACGATTACACGCGCCTTGGCGAAATCATCGAGGGACCTTATTGCGAGACTGAAGGCAAGCGTTGGATGTACTGCAGCTACGAGGGGTGCAACGAAAGAGTGTTGATGCCTGTGCCCGCTATCGGTTACCATGATTGGGACACCGAGCATACCGAATGCCTGAAAAAGGCCACCTGCACCGAGAAGGGCACCATGCGGATGCACTGCAAGCGCGATGCTTCCCATACCATGACCTACGACTACGGTGGTACTGGTCACATCTGGGACGAGGGTGTCATCACTACCCCGCCTACTTATGACGAGTACGGTGAAAAGACCCTGCATTGCGAGAACTGTAATGCGACCAAGACTGAAAAGGTCCTGCCCACCAAGTACACATTCACCGTTACCGTTGTTCCGCCGACTTGCACCGAAGACGGCTACACGATGCATAAGTGCAATGAGGACGACAGCTTCTCTTACAAGGACAACATTGTACACTCCACCGGTCACCATGCCGCTAAGCGTGTCATAGAGCCTACCTGCAAGGAAGAGGGTCGCACCGAAATCTACTGCAAAGTCTGCGGTGATGTGAGCAGCACTTTCGATGTTACGCCCAAAAAAGACCATACTTGGGATAACGGTGTCGTGACCACCGAGCCTACGGCTGAAAAAGAAGGCGTCAAGACCTATACTTGCAAGGTTTGCAATGAAACGAAGACTGAGACCATCCCGCGCCTGAACAGCAGCGGCAAGTAAGCTGTAAGCTTACAAAAAGCACAAGAAACACAAAGAGGAGCGTCTGCTTTGGCGGACGCTCCTTTTGCTTTGACTGAAAAACTGCATAAGTGCTCTAGAAAATCTTTTTGACATTGTTTGTCGCACTTGGTAGAATGATGACAGAAAAGAAAGAAAGCAAATCCTATGGGGAGGTTTCGGGTATGCTGCAGATTGCAATTATCGAAGACGAAGCAGATTTGGCTTAGCAGACAAAGGATAAAGCCCCAATCTATGTATTGGAAACAAACGGATAACATAATAGGTCATTCTGTCTGAGTGCTTAAGGGCTTCTCTGGCTACCTGCAGACCGACGGTTATTCGGCGTACAACGATGTCGAATCTGTGACCAGAGTCGGATGCTGGTCTCATGCAAGGCGCAAATGGGTGGATTGCTTTGAGGGCAAGAAACCTGTTGAAGGGAGCCAATCCGAAAAGGCTTTCGCATATGTTGAAAAGATTTTCGCATTAGAAGCTTGTTGGAGAGATATGTCACCTGACGAACGTCAAAAACACCGTATGGCTGAAATGAAACCCGTTATGGATGCCTATTGGAACTTCCTTTCCAGTTTTTCTTCTGAAAAAGATTTGAATCTGCAAAAGGCACAAACATACTAGCTACACCAGAGAAAACAGTTGGAGGCTGTTCTGCTGGATGGAAGACTGGAACTTACGAACAATGTGGCGGAGCGAACCGTTAAGCCGTTTGTTATGGCTAGAAGGAATTTCTTATTCTGCGACACAGCCAAAGGCGCAGATGCCAGTGCCCTGTGCTTCAGCGTGATTGAAACAGCTAAACGCAACAAGCTGGATCCCTTTGGATACCTTCTGTTCCTTTTGCAGGAGCTTCCCAAACTCGGAAGCGAGCCAACTCGTGAGCAACTCCTGCCGCTATTGCCTTGATCTACGGCGCTCCCTGAATATTGCCATCTGTCTTGATTTTTTGAGCATCTCGGTTTCGAGGTGCTCTTATTTTTTGCCTTCACGGGGGATTATTGATCGCTTACGATAAAATGAGTGCGGGAATAAAAACCTGAAATAAATACTGGAATATAATTCTCTTGGAATTTTAACAAAGTTCGACAGAAAAAGAGTGAAAACACGTTGAAATGGTTTGCTTGGAGGTTGTATTATAACTAATACGGATAAATGTAGTATGATACGAATCATTCAACTGGATGCGGATAGTAAATTAAATACAGTCAATATGATGGCCACCTAAGAAGTCTTTTTTGGACTTCTCTGGTGGCCTTCTTTATAAACCACATGCGGGAATTGTGAAACTTATATTTATGATTCCCAAATCACCTAAGCGACGCAATCCATTGTAACTGAGGGGATAGGTGATTTTGTGGTGAAACTGCTTAGTTGCGCTCGGAGCAGGGGACCTCCTAGATGTGATTTGACCGAAAAAACTCAAATCGCTATAGGAGGTCAAAATGACTGAATTAGAAATGTATGAACTTTGGCTCACTCTTCGTGAATGGGCCAATTATAATCAGCTTAACCAGACGATAGAAAAGAACTGGCTTAGTAATTCGTTCAACAGCCATATCCTTGATTTGTTAGACAAAGAGGAAATCAAATACAGGTCGGAGAAACGTCTCCTTGGATATAGGAACAAGGGTAAAAGGCGACTTGCTGGCAATGCAAATCAGCCGATTGTTATCAATATTGATGATGTGGCTGATGTCATTGATGTTCGTGCGGAAGATGAATTCGCGCGAGTAGAGCTTCTGGTATCATTGAAGCAGGAATTGGAAAGGCTCTCACCCAGAGAGCTAATGATTATTCGTACTTATTTGGATTATCCCATAGAGGCTGTGGCGAGGAAGCTTAAGGTTAGACCCAACACGGTTTCTAAGGCACGAAGAAAAATTGCAAGAGAATTGAGAAAGAAGCTGGTTTGAGATGAAAAAGAAAGAACTGTGGACGCCATCTGCAAGGCGGTTTGAATGCCTGCTCAGGGCTGCGCAGAATGGCGACTATAACGCATACATGAGTTTGATGGCAAGATTTTTTAAAGTAATGGATGACAAAGCAAGGAATAACTACTTGCGCGATTACGAGATGTTTACGGCACTAGCTGAACGGGTCTCAGAAGGAATCTTTGGTTTCAGTTCCGAAGATGCGTATCAGCGTGAATTGAACAAGGAAAAACACCCGTCAAAGAAGCGGAAGAAGTTCGGACGCAGGTGATGATCTGAGCGTTAGTAGTTAATATTGATTCAAATGAAAACAGATTGCTGCAAGCGCAGCAATCTGTTTTTATTTGAATTGGTATCGTTTTAAGCAAAATATGAATCGTGTATCAATTGACAGTTACATATAACAATCTATCGAATTTTAGCTTCATTCACCTTATGAACAAGGGTGTATTTGTAAAATGTGCTGAATTTGTGTACTTGTATAATTAAAATGAATCCGATTTGTTGATAAATGTCGAATTGTGTGCTATTATATCAATACATATATTGGCAAAATATTGCGTTGGTAGACTGCTGAATTGTGCTAAGGATTTTCCATGAGTAATTTGTGGGAATGCCTTTTGTTGCTCAAAACTGCTTTCCCTGATTTCAATTGCAGTATTGAAAATAATATGTGTGCAAAGAAGAATGAGGAGTAAGAACATGACAAGGTTTAGGCATGACTTGATTTTGCGGATGATAAAGCTGTTAGATGCTGTGCTTGTGACGATACCATTTGCAATGTGTTGGTATCTATACTATGCTAAGCGCGTTGCATCGCCGTACTATGCAAAGGGCGATTACCTGGTCGTGGCACTGTTCTTTGTGCTGTTCATCATCTTTGGACGCGTATATGACGCCTTTCTGATGTCGATGCAGCGTATCTCCGAAATTATCTACGAGCAATTTCTGGCGGCTGCGGTCAGCGATTTTATCATGTATGTCGTGATCTGGCTTTTGTCCAAGCACCTGCCCAACATTCTCCCTGGCGTTGCAGCTCTTGTGGGGCAGGTTATTATGGCCTCAATTTGGGCTTATAACGCTCACCACGCCTACTTTAAAACCTTCCCGCCGCAGGCCACAGCTGTTATTTATGATACCAGACGCGGTATGGAGCAGCTGATTGGTAAGTACGGTCTTGATGCCAAGTACAAAGTGGTCTCCACAGCTACGGCGGGGGAGTGCATCGAGAATCTTTCCATGCTGGACGGCATCAACACAGTGTTTTTGAGCGGCATCCACAGCCATGATCGGAATATTATTCTGAAATACTGTGTAGAAAACAACATTGCTGTATTTGTAGTACCGCGCATCGGTGACACCATTATGTCCGGTGCACATCACATGCACATGTTCCACCTGCCGATGCTTCGTGTTGGCCGGTATAATCCTCAGCCGGAGTATCTGTTTGTAAAACGACTGCTGGATATTGTCATTTCTGCTATTGCACTTGTGATTCTGAGTCCGATTTTTCTTGTGACGGCTATTGCCATCAAAGCAACGGATCACGGTCCAGTATTTTACAAGCAAATTCGTTTAACGAAGGATGGCAAAGAATTCGGTATTCTAAAATTCAGAAGCATGCGGGTCGATGCTGAAAAGGACGGTGTCGCCCGTCTTTCCAGCGGCGAAAACGATGACCGCATCACGCCCGTTGGCAAAATCATTCGCGCTTGCCGCGTTGATGAATTGCCGCAGCTTATAAATATCTTGAAGGGTGACTTGAGCATCGTCGGCCCTCGTCCGGAGCGCCCTGAGATTGCAGCTCAGTACTGTGAGGAAATGCCGGAATTCTCCCTGCGCCTGCAGGCCAAGGCTGGATTGACTGGGTATGCACAGGTTTATGGCAAGTACAATACTACTCCTTACGACAAACTGACTATGGATTTAATGTACATAGCTCATCCGAGCATTGTCGAAGATTTGAAAATCATGTTTGCAACAGTGAAAATCCTGTTTATGCCTGAAAGTACCGAGGGGATTTCCGAGGGTCAGACCACCGCAATGAGTGGAGAAAACTACTAAATATCGACGATTTTACAAACTTTCGACTGCTAAAAATTGGAAGTGATTCCAGAGTGGAATCGGGCATAAATGCACCTCTTACAGTGGCGTGGCGTTAGAAGGCCGGTAAATTGACCGCTATGAAGCTGAAATACTGCGTTTAGTAGTGCAAAATGCCAAGAATTCAAGCGTGAGAGAGGGCAAAATGAGGCTGAATTGAGCCTTTATGCCCCAAAAGAGAACTTTTATGGACGCGACCGTAGCTCGTGGGTTTATGCCGGATGGCACTGTGATGATATTACCGACACTGTGGGGACTTTCACATAGCGGTTTCGGGACGGAGCAATGATAACCTCATCTGCGATTTCATTCCGGTTTTGGAGATGACAAGGTGGATGTGAGCAAGATGATGATAAACACATGGCCGCAGAGATGCTCATTCGTGTGGGGTAATCCGGCATAAGCAGGGAGCTACCATAGCGTGGATGAGTGGAATCTGGAATAAAGGCAGGGGCTACCGTAGCGAGTGATAGTGTCATCAGGACTAAAGACAGCGGTTACCGTAGCAACGTTCATTGTGGCGGTACAAGAGACATAGCGGCAGTGTGTAGATCACACTGCTGAGGACGATTAGTAGAGCTTTATAAGGAATAAACGGCTCAGACTCTTTGAGATGAGTCTGGGCTGTTTTAGCGGAGGGAATAAGCAAAGTGAATGTTATTGAAATAAAAAATGGGGTTCAAGTTAATAAAGAATTTGATAAGGTGAAGGTTCAAGGATTTTTTCAGACATCTGAAATGCTGAAAAATGTGTTGGGCTTCAGATATTTACTAAAATGCCAGACAAAGGTACGGTCTTTTGTAGTGCAAGAAGAAAACACAAATCTGGTTCTGATACACACAAGAATAAAAAACGGAGTGTGTTATCTGCTTGGAAGTCTTGAGTGCTTTGACTATGTGGATTGTATTTATGGCGATATTTCTCTTCAAAAGCTAACAGAAGCATTTGAGACGTTCTTTAATTTTCTCGAGAGAAACAGCATTCATGTGTTTTGTGTAAGATTTATTGATGCGAAATCCCAAACCTATGCAGCAATAAAATCCATTGTGGAAAAACGAGAGTTTCTTTCGGAAGACGATGTTGAAAATGTTGCGGTGCTGTTGGAAGAAGAAACATACGATGACTATTTTTCTTCTTTGACAAAGCATGCTAAACAGAATATTAGGACGGCTTATAACCGCATGTCAACAGATCAAAAGAGTTATGAATGTAAACTTTATGGGGGGGTACAGAGAAACGGCAGTTGCATAAAGAGTGCATGAGAGTGTATCAAGGAAGACTCCAAAGTAGATATGGAACAGGATTGTCAACGCAAATCGGACATTATGCTGATTATGTATCAAAGGGAGTTGTTAAGGAGCATGGGACAGTTTGCGCGCTGCTAATTGACGGAGAGGTAGCGGCATTTTTAGAGGGATTTATAGATAAGGGCTCTATCCTGGTACCGCGCCTTGCGATAAACGAAAAGTATAAACGATACAGTCCGGGACTGATATTATGTAATGAAATTATTAAAGAGTGTTACCATTCGGGAAAAATCCGGTGCTTAAACCTGTTGAGAGGAACAGAAAAATACAAGTATGATCTTGGCGGAAAAACCTATATAACAAAGAATTTGGAAATTGATTTGAGAGGGATCTATAACGATGAAGCGGAAACTGGAGTATCTTCTTAAACATACGCCGTGGCTTATGAGTTTTTTTATAGGGGCGGGTAGCGCAGTTTTGAAATTTATTGGCCTATTCGTAAAAGTTGACGAAAAAATGATTCTATTTGTTTCGTTCAGCGGAAAACAATATAATGATTCGCCTAGGGCCATCTACGAGTATATGAGGAATACAAAGGATGGAGAAGGCTATCACTATGTATGGGCGTTTGAACATCCAGAAGATTTTCCGCAGCTGACGTGTGATAAAGTAAAAATAGATACGCCAAAGTACTTTATTACCACGTTAAAAGCTAAATATTGGGTTGCAAGTGTAAATATTGAGCGGGGACTGAAATATAAGAAGAAATCCCAGATTTACATGAACACATGGCATGGCCCAGCAATCAATTTAATGGGTAATGCAGTGGAAGGACGAAATGATTTCAACTGGGATCATATTGACTATTTCTGCATATCTGGCAGATACGAGGAGCCGATTATTACACGGGACTTTAGAGTTCTTCCGGAGAATCTTTTGTTATCTGGGCTGCCGCGAAATGATGCGCTTTATTCGTGCACAGAAGAAAAGAAAAAAGAGTTGAGGAAACAATTTGCTGTTCCGGAGAATAAAAAAGTGATTTTGTATGCGCCGACGTGGAGGGAATCTACGGATGGCGGCAAGACCTGTAACCTGAGGCCTCCCATCAACCTGGAAAAGTGGGAGAATGAATTGGGCGATAATTATGTCCTCATTATTCGGGCTCATGTGAATACTAGACAGATGCTCGGCATTCGCTTTAATGATTTTGTTCGAGATGGATCGGATTATCCCGTAGTAAATGATTTGTTAATGGTAGCAGATTACCTCATTTCGGACTACTCCAGTATTATCATGGATTACTGCATTCTGGGGAGACCGATTGTGTGCTTTGGGTATGACTTTGAAGATTACAATAAGGCTCGCGGTGGATTCTACTTCGACTTGGATAAGGAAATTCCATCAGGAATTTGTCATACAGAGGACGAGGTTCTCAGCTATATCCTAAATGCGGATTACGATTTGGAAAGCCAAAAGGCAAAGGCATTTAGAGACCGTCATATTGAAGTTGGTGGCCATGCGACTGAAATCTGCACGAAAAAACTTTTAAATAAGATAGGTGGGAATATCAATGCTTAATTTTACAGTTGGTCCGGTAATGTCGGATGATGCAGTGCGCTCTATTGGAGCTGAACAGGTTCCGTACTTTAGAACCCCTGAGTTTTCGACCATCATGATTGAAAACGAGAATCTGATGAAAAAATTTGCAAAGGCAGAAGATGATGCCAGAGTTGTGTTTATTACTGGGTCTGGAACGGCATCTATGGAAGCCACTGTTATGAATGTCTTTGACAAGACGGACAAGGTCTTGGTTGTAAATGGCGGTAGCTTTGGACAACGCTTTGTGGAACTGTGTCAAATTCATGAAATCCCCTATGAGGAGATTCGCTTGGAGCCGGGTAAGGCGTTAAATAGAGAGCAACTGGCTTTATACGATGGCAAGGGCTTTACAGGCTTCCTAGTTAATGTTCATGAAACATCAACGGGCGTTCACTACGACATGGAAATGATCAGTGAGTTCTGCAAGAAAAATGAAATCTTTCTGGTTGTTGACGCTATCAGCTCATTCCTGGCGGACGAGTTTGAGATGAAGCGATTGGGCGTTCAGGTGATGATTACGGGATCCCAGAAAGCATTGGCTTGCCCTCCGGGCGTATCAGTAATTGTTTTGTCGAGTGAGGCTGTCAAACGGGTAGAGAACCGTGAAGTGAAGTGTATGTATCTTAACCTGAAATCTGCGCTAAAGAATGGTGAACGGGGGCAGACGCCTTTCACACCAGCGGTTGGAACGCTTCGGCAGATTAATGTTCGGTTGAAGGAAATCGAAGCCGCAGGTGGCGTTGAGAGCGAAACCAAGAAGATTTCTGAACTTGCCCGGGATTTTAGACAAAAAATCAAGGGACTTCCGTTTGAAATCGTATCGGAATCGATGTCCAATGCGGTAACGCCGTTACATCCTTTGAATGTTTCGGCTTACGATGTTTTTACAACACTTAAGGATGAGTATGGTATCTGGATTTGCCCCAATGGCGGTGAAATGAAGGAGACTATTTTCCGTGTGGGCCATATTGGTGCGTTAACAAAAGAGGACAATACTACGCTTGTGAATGCATTTAAGGATTTGCAAAAGCGTGGACTTCTTTGATTGTATGGAGGGAAGCAAGATATGGTAAAAGTGATTACATATGGTACCTATGACTTGCTTCACTATGGTCATATTAAGCTATTGGAACGCGCAAAAGCACTGGGCGATTATTTAATTGTAGGTGTCACGGCAGATGATTTTGATAAAACTCGCGGAAAAATCAATGTGCAGCAGTCATTGATGGAGCGTATTGAGGCAGTACGTGCTACAGGGCTTGCGGATAAGATCATTGTGGAGGAATACGAGGGCCAAAAGATAGATGATATTCGCAGGTACGGTGTAGATATTTTCACGGTTGGCTCTGATTGGGTTGGGAAGTTTGACTATCTGAATGACTATTGTAAGGTAGTATATCTTCCGAGAACCGAGGGGATTTCTAGTTCTGAAATTAGAGCAGAGAAAAGAAAAATTAGACTGGGGCTTGTTGGAGAAGACCCTTTATTGCTCAAGCATTTAAACGAGTCTGTTTTTGTCAACGGTGTTGAGGTAACTGCAATATATTCGGAAAATGCAGAAATTCTGAAAGAAGTAGATGGGAGCATCGAAAACTGCAAAACCTTTGAGTCACTTTTGGGAAAGTGTGATGCAGTCTATCTGGTTAGTGTTCCACAACAGCATGAGGAGCAGATACGCAAAGCGATAGATGCTGGTAAGCACGTTCTAGCAGAATCACCGATAGCAACTAATCCGGAAATAGTAAGGGAGCTTTTCGAATCGGCTAGGCAACATCAGGTTATTCTTATGGAGTCAATCAAAACTGCGTATGCTACTGCGTATGATCGACTCCTTCTACTAATAAAAAGTGGAAAAATTGGGCAGGTGGTATCAATAGATTCGGTCTGTACCAGTCTAAGGGAAAAGGCACCAACCCTAGAAGAACAGAATCATGTTTGGTCAGGATTTGAGGCTTGGATGCCAACGGCACTGCTCCCAATTTATCAGTTGCTGGGTACGAATGACTGTACGGAACAATTTGTTTCAAGTTTTTATGATCAGCAACATCATTATGACAGGTTTACCCAGATGAATTTGATTTATCCCAATGCTGTGGCAACAGCTAGGGTTGGTATGGGCGTAAAGGCAGAGGGGCAGCTCATTATCTCGGGAACAAAAGGCTATGTATATGTTCCTGCTCCTTGGTGGAAAACAGATTATTTTGAAGTTAGATTTGAGAATCAAACGGACAATAAGCGATATTTTTACCAATTGGAAGGTGAGGGCATCCGCTACGAAATAGCAGCTTTTATACGAGCAATCAACAGCGTGGTAAATGTTAGTAGCATAGAAGAAGATGTTTCAATAAAAATTGCTGATGCATTTGACAAATTTAGAAAAGGTAAAAACCTCGCAAGAATCGGATGATGACATGTGCTCACTAGTCATCTAGTAACGCCTAGTGCCGTTTACGTTGTAATGGAGAAATTGAATGAAAGTATTGATGTGGATGGACGGCAGCTTTGACAGAAGAACGCCATCAGAACACTTGTTGGTAGCCATAGTTCAGGCACTATACGCTAATGGTCATACCGTACATATTATTCAACAGAATACGGGGGGACCACTCGATGTCCTGCCAAAGGAACTTGTTGATCTTGGTGTAACAACAGACTGTGTGCCGTGTCAAATAGCAGCCAAAGGAAATCTGGCCGGGAGGTACCTGGCAGGATTGGGGTATATTTGGCGCTGCCGTAAAGCAATTTGGAAACACAGAGATTGTGAAGCTGTTTTTAATCAATCAAGTAATGCCGCAGGAGTTATGGCATTTATGGTTAAGCGATTATTGCCGAAGGCAAGACTAACCTACAATGTGCAGGATATCTTTCCGGAAAATGCCGCCTATATCGGTAGTGCGAAAGGAATAGTGTATAAGATTCTTTCTGCAGAGCAACGATATGCCTACCGTCATGCAGATCAAATAATCACAATTTCGGAAGATATGAAAGAGTTGCTGATTGAAAAAGGCGCAGATTCGCAAAAAACTGAGGTTGTGTATAACTGGAGCTATACTGATAGTTTGTACCATTATGAAGACGTATATAGCGAAAAAATAGCGAAGTTTTTATCTACGGATAAGTTTAATGTTGTTTATGCAGGCAACATTGGAACTATGCAGAATGTAGATGTGGTAGTAGAAACCGCAAAACTTATGCAGGATGAAGAAGACGTTCACTTTCATATTTTTGGAGATGGCATGTATAAGGAACGGCTTCAACACGAAGCGGAAGGGTTAAGCAATATTTCTTTCTGGCCGATGCAGCCGTCAGAGTTGGCTCCTAGCATTTATGCTATGGCAGATGTAAATGTGATTCCTCTTGCACCCAATATTTACCGAACTGCGCTGCCAAGTAAAACAGCAACATGTATAGCATGCGGTAAACCAATCGTGTTTTGTATTGGTCGAGAATCTAAATTACTTAATATACTTGAACAGAATGGTTTGTGTGCTTTTGTACCAAGTGATGATGCAAAATGTCTTGCTGAATCGGTCTTAAACTTAAAGAAGAGTTTGAAGGACAGAACATTTTTGGATGAAAAGTTCCATCAGTACTTTGAAAGAGAAAAGAATTCGAATGAATATTCACGACTTATTACTGGAGCATAACAATGAAAAATAAAGAACGGGATATTGTATGTTTGACAGGTCTGTTTCCTGAAGAATATGTAGATGAGATTAATAAGTATTCTTTGACCGGTGTACAAAATGCAGCAAATAAGCTCCAGTGGGGAATTGTTAAAGGGCTAGATGGATTGGGCGAAAACGTTACAATTTTTAATTCAATCTATGTTGGTTCGTATCCTAGACTGTATCGTAAAATAATGATTCCGACATTTCACTTTAGTCACGGATCGGAGAAGAATGACATAAATATTGGATTTATTAATATTGCAGGAATAAAGGTTCTTAGTCGATATTACACGGTTAAAGGAGAGTTGGATAAATGGGCATCGGTAGACTCTGGTAGAGAAAAAGTGCTTCTGATTTATGCAATGACAACTCCATTTGCCCAGTTGGCGGGATATATAAAAAGAAAGTATAGCAGTATTAAGGTTATATATATTATACCGGACTTACCGATGTACATGAACGTGACAAAAGTTCAGGAAAGCGCGGTTTACAGAACAAGGAAAAAAATTGAGGAATTCTTATTCCATAGATCACTAAAGAATGTTGATGGATATGTTCTCCTGACAGATGGCATGAAGGAATGGTTTACAACAGATATCAATTATACAGTAGTTGAAGGCATGGCAACTATAGATAATACGATTGACGTTGACGATATTAAGAAGAAAAAACAAATCTTGTATGCTGGTGGAATAAAAAGGGAATATGGAGTCATTGATCTTGTTCGTGCATTTTCGCAAATTGATGACCCGGAGTGGGAACTGGTGATTTATGGTGATGGTACAGATATGGAATCCGTTTGCGAGTATGCGAAGAGGGATGTGCGTATTAAAATAATGGGATCTGCGCCGAATGCAGTTGTTATGAAACATCAGCGAGAAGCCGCACTCCTTATAAACCCACGCAAAAACCAGGAAATGGCGAAATATAGTTTCCCTTCGAAGACATTAGAGTATATGTTGTCAGGAACTCCAATGTTAGGTTATAAGTTGGCGGGGATACCAGAAGAATATTATGACAATATGTTTGTTATTCAAGATTCTGAAAATGGGATGGAAGAAGCATTAAGAAAGGCCATGGATTTGCCTGAAACTGAAAGGATAAAAATGGGTGAAAAGGCTAAACATTTTGTGATCAAAGAAAAAACCCCCGAAAAGCAGTGCAAAAAAATATTGGAGCTAATAGGTAGATTGGAATAATGATATGAGAATTTGTTTTGTAATAGGCGCTATGAACTATAGTGGTGCAGAAAAAGTCCTTTCAATTGTGATGGGAGAATTGGCTAAAAAAGGGAATGAGGTTGCAGTCATTCTCCTCGAGCAGCCTTATGAGGTAAGGGAAACTGTTGATTCAATAAAGACATTTGGAGCAAAGGCAACGGGAAATAGAATAAGCAGATTACTCAAAAGATGGAAATATATTGAGAAGAATGTTCACGAAATCGAGCCAGATATAGTTGTCTCCTTTGGGTCGGTATGCAATGTAAACACAATTATGAGTCTTTTGAAATCAGATATTCCGCTTGTCGTTTGTGAGAGAAACGATCCCGTGTTTGACCCGAGAACAAAAAAAGAACGGTTGGAACGTGATATATTGTACCGTTTTGCAGACGCATATGTTTTTCAAACAAATACTATTGCAGATTACTTCAAATCGATTTGTGGAGAAAAACCAGTTGGTATTATTCCAAACCCAATTATTGACAGCGGAGTGCGCTGGGATATTAATAACCATAAAAAAGTGATTTCAACAGTAGCGCGCTTAGATGATTTTCAAAAGTCACATTATAAAATGATGAAGGCGTTTGAACTGTTTCATGCGAAGAATCCTGAGTACTGTTTGGAAATATTTGGAGACGGTCCAGATAAAGTAGGATACCAAGAATATATACATGATAACGGCTTATCGGATTACATTATATTGAAAGGGAAAACTACTAATCCCCAGCGAGCAATAGCAAATTCTAGCGTGTTTATTCTAACATCGAAGTTCGAAGGTATGCCGAATGCATTGATGGAGGCCATGTCTATTGGTATACCGTGTGTTACTACCGATTGTGGCGGAGGCGGCGCATATGCATTGTTTGATATGTGTGGAATTGAAAAATATTTGCTTGAGAAATCGACACCGGAAGGTATCGCAAATGCCCTTTGTAATTTAGTGAATGATTCCCAAGCACAGTTTGAACTCTCATCGAATTCTTTACGGATAAATGAGGTGTTAGAGAAGGGAAAGGTGGCGAGGAGATGGCAGGAATTTTTGTCAAAAGTCGTAGAGACACAAGCCAAATAACATTTGATGATTACATTGTCGGATTGTTTGTCCTTGCAACATTCGTTTTTGAGAATGCTCGGTTTTCAAAGCTGTTTTCGATAATTCAGGTAGGCTTCTTTTTGTATTTCATTTGGCTACTTTTAACTGAAAAGAAAATGCCATTAAATCCCGTCGTTAAATGGGCGTGCATGGTGGCTGGATTTGCTATTATTTTATTGACTTTTCACGATAGACCATCGGTAGAAACTGCCACAATTTCACTTATTAAGAATTGTTTGAAGGCACTTTGTATATCGTTATATTTATTTAAAAGAAAAACTCCGGTGCCTCTTATTTCTAGCATTGCTTTCAGTGGGATTATATGCGGAGCAGAGTTGCTGGCAGGATTTCTCAGTAGTTCATTGTCATTTACAGAGTTAAAATATGCAACCAATAGTCGGATTGGCGCAGATATTGCGGGTGGCAATGTCAATATAGTTGCAATGAATATGTGTTTTGCTTTTTCAGCGTGGCTGTATTTGATTAGAAGTCAAAAGAAGCCATGGATTCAAAGAGTGTTCTATGGTTGCTTGATATTTATTGCAGGCACAGCACTGCTAACAGGAACAAGAAAAATCCTGCCTTTTTTTGTTATTACTTTCTTTATGGCAAACAGCGATATGAAATTCAAGTATAAGCTTATTACCTTTATCGGTATTGTTGGCTTATACTTAGCCTTAATGAACATAGAACCCCTTTATTTTCTGGTTGGACATAAAATCGATTTTTTTAATACTAGTAAAGCGTATAGTATGTATAAAGGATCGGATAGTGATCGACTTATGCTTGCATTAGGCGCAATTGACCTTTTTACTAATCATCCATTTGGCTTGGGATTTGGAAATGTTGTAAATTACCTTGGTGCCTATGCTCACAATAATTACGCTGAGGTTTTAGCATCAGCCGGGATTTTTGGATTTATATTATATTATGGCTTGTACTTTTGGGGACTTCATATTTCGTACCGAAATAGACATGATGCAATCAGTAGATACTGTCTCTTCACTTTGGTTGGACTAATGGTTATTGAGTTTGGCCAGGTTACCTATCTTTACTCACTTCCTTTTTTCTTTTTTCCAATATTATGCGCGGTGTCTATTAAGAATTTAGATGCTTCTAGTATGGTAAAAGGGGGAAGTAATAGTTGATTCGAACGATAATAGCAAAAGCTATTCTTGCATTGAATAGGAAACTAAAGGGTATCTGGAAACAGTATTTTCTGATGCCGTATTGGAAAGAAGCATTTAAAAGCATTGGCGAGAACGTTTACATCGGAGACCATTCGAGTTTTATTTTTGACCATGTTGAAATAGGAAATAATGTGTTCATTGGTGAAGGAGCAAGTTTTATAGCTGCAGTTGCAACTATTCATATAGGCAATCATGTTATGTTTGGTCCTCATGTGACAATACGTGGAGGAGATCATCGAATTGATGTAGTAGGAAGATATATTGATTCGATAGATAATTCAGAGAAATTGCCCGAAAATGATCAGGATGTATACATAGAGGACGATGTCTGGATTGGTTGTAATGTCACAATATTAAAGGGGGTTCGTATTGGACGAGGGTCAGTGGTAGGCGCTGGAAGTGTTGTTGTGAAAAGCATTCCGCCCTACACCATTCATGTGGGTTCTCCTGGAATAAAAGAATTTTCCCGGTTTTCGGAGAATGAGATACAAAGGCATGAGGAAATTCTCAGACATCCGTGATTCAACAGTTGAACGCACAGGTGCCTAAACATTAGGGTAGCTCATATAGAAGGGAGTTGAGCTTTTATTTGAATAGCAGTTTTAATTCAAAACTAATCTCTGCAACGAAATGGTCTTCTTTAACTGAGATAGTAGCTAAATTAGTCACACCAATAACTAGTATGATCCTTGCCAGAGTGCTCGCCCCAGAAATCTTTGGCATTGTAGCTTCTGTAAACGTTGTTATTAGTTTTTGTGATTTGTTTACAGATGCAGGATTTCAGAAATATATCATTCAGCATGAAACAGGCGATAATGAGTCTATAGATAAATATGCGAATGTGGCTTTCTGGACAAACCTCTTTATTTCATTTTCGATGTGGGGAATTATCACTGCTTTTGCAGAAACGATAGCGAGCTTGGTAGGCTGCCCTGGGAAAAAAATGGCGATAATAATTGCTTGCGCAAATCTTCCTCTTACATCTTTTTCAAGCATTCAAATCGCTCTGCTGAAACGTGAGATGAATTTTAAGCCACTATTTTTTTCTCGCATAGCGACAATTCTAGTTCCTGTTTTTGTCACAGTACCTTTGGGAATAATTACAAGATCCTACTGGGCAATGATAATCGGAACAATTGCAAGTAACCTTGTTACGGTAGTGACAATGTTGCTATTATTACGATGGAGACCAAAATTTCAATACAGCTTTTCTCTTTTAAAGAGTATGCTCAGCTTTTCTATCTGGTCATTGCTCGAATCAGTACTGGTCTGGATTATAAACTGGGGTGATGTTTTCATTGTTGGCAGTATTCTGTCTTCTTACTACTTGGGCCTTTATAAAACCTCGATGAGTTTGATAAATCAAGTGTTTGCTATCGTATCTGCATCGATGGTTCCAGTTTTGCTTACAGCATTATCGAGACTTCAGAGTGACCATGCTGAGTTTAGAAAAGTGTATTATCGTTTTAGCTTTTATTCAGGATTGATTCTTATTCCAATGGGAGTAGGACTTTTCATATTTAGAGATACAGTTTGCCTTATTGCCTTGGGCCCTGATTGGATAGAGGCATCGACACTGATGGGAACTTGGGGATTGGTAAGCTCCTTTGCAATTTTGTTCAATTCCTACAATGGGGATGTACTAATTGCAAAAGGTAAACCCAAGGTGTCTGTTATAATTCAGATAATCCAGATCATTGCCATTGTTCCTGTTGTATATTACGGAGCAAAAAAAGGATTTGGATATCTCTCTTATGCACGTGCACTGGTTCGAGTCGTCGGAATGATTGCATACTGCTTTGCGGTTAGAATTGTAGCCGGAATCTCAACAAGAAAAGTAATTTCAGAATTGATTCCGAGTATTGTAGCAACCGCGGTTATGGGGATGTTTGGATTCTGGTTTGTATCACTACAATGTGATTGGTGGATCAATATCCTGGGAATTTTTGTTTGTATGCTCATGTATGCGGTTGTCGCAATGATGTTTCCAAGTATTAGGTCAATTGCTTATGATTTCTATTATAAACTTCGACATAAAGTGAATAAATAGAATCGTCATATTTTTGCTAGGGATTGGATAGAGGCCTGACAACTTGTCATGCGACTATCCCTGAACATATATCATATTAGGAGGAAAATAAAAATGTCTGCATTTGATAACGCAACCCTTATGATCACTG
>ERZ773216.158-NODE-158-length-91400-cov-5.073250_pt1 | contig 91400 bp, 71 predicted proteins | sample MGYA00511259_ERZ773216 | MGnify/ENA primary metagenome ERZ773216 (study PRJEB29015, sample SAMEA2737764) | human gut metagenome | biome: human gut; feature: human-associated habitat; material: faeces | place: China | collected 2012 ... | reverse complement strand
CAGCACAGCAAAGAAAGAATGGCACACCTAAATTTAATTTTAAAAGCTATGTTGTTTGATTTAAAAATAAACATAGTTTTTTTTTCCAATTGCGTCAAAAGCCATTTTCCTAAGGTAGAATATCTTTTTTTCCACGAATTAATCACACCATTGACAATTTCCGGATAATATAATTCACAATACCATTGATACAATTGAGGATAGGATTGTAAATTAACAGTAATTTGCTGTGCAGAAAGATGGTAACCATATTCTTTCCTTTCTTCATTATCATTTCTAAAAGTGGTGCTATCATCTCGAATATAATACAAATATCCATTCGTGTCTAAACAAGCGAAAGAATTTATTGATAAAAACATACGTGTCATCCACTCCATATCCTCAAAATAAAACAATGTTTTATTATATTCTGGAACATTCCCATGGAAAGCACTTGTTTTCCATATTTTATTAGGATATCCCCCTCCAAATCCATTATAATTTGTCAGTAACTTTTTCGTTGCATTTTCCATATCAGAAACAAATTCATTTGCAGGCAAGTATTCCTCATTTTTTTCTTTCTAATCACAAATCCCCTCTTAAAAAATATGGTAATCTAATAACTTTTCCACTTGCAGAGTTACAACCAATCACCTTCACCACAAAACGCAGCATCATTTATGCAGGCTTAACTAACTCCTGTTTCCATTTATCTTTTAAAATATCTTCCTTTTCAGATTTTGTTTCAAGAACAACAGCTACTGCATTTTGATTGCCAAAACATACAATAATTATATAAACGCATCTATATTACTCAAATATTATTCCAGCAGCATACATTTATTGCCTATTATTCCTAATACTGTGCTCATTCCTGTTGCCATTATATAGAAAAAGGCAAGTCCGTCTTTCTTAAACGAATTTGCCTTTTTAATATTTCATTGTATTCTTAAAAAATCACCTTTTACTCAATAATTTTTCTTTTCTCTCGATCATCTCGTCGATCCTCGTGATATACTGCTCAACATCCTTGACGTTTTCCACCCGCTCTAAGCGGTTTTCTGCAGGGAACGTGACTTTCGTCGTTGTTCCGGCTCCGCATGCCACGATCGTCTGTTTTTCCTCCATGATCAGGATGTTGTAGATGCATGCCTTTTCGGGCGCCGCATAGCCGACATTCTCGAAATTTCCTGCCATATTTTTCTGTCGGTACAGATAATACGGCTCCAGCCCCATCCCGCGGGCATATTCCGCAGTCAGGTCGATCATCTCCTGGGTATTCTGGATCTTTAAGTTTGCGTAGCGTTCCTTAAAGATATTGAGGCGTGCTGCACGCTTGATCGCCAGGGAGTGGACAGTCACGCTGTCCGGGGCAAGTTCCTTTACCTGCTCCATCGTATCGCGGACATCGTTGATGTCTTCCTCCGGGAGACCGATGATGAGGTCCATGTTGATGTTGTCAAAGCCAAGCTCTCTCGCCATCCGGAATTTTTCCTTCACCATGTCCACCGTATGGCGGCGTCCGATGAGATCCAGGGTCGCCTGCTTCATCGTCTGCGGATTGATGGAAATTCTCGAAATATTGTGGGCGCGGAGAACCTTGAACTTGTCCTCCGTGATGCTGTCCGGACGTCCGGCCTCGACGGTAAATTCTTTCACATGGGAGAGGTCAAACGTATTCTCGATCTTTGTGATCAGAGCGTCCAGCTCCTCCGCCTTTAAAGAAGTCGGGGTTCCGCCTCCGAAGTAGATCGTATCCAGCGTCCGGTCTTTCATCTTCTCCGCCACATAGTCCAGCTCTTTGAACAGTGCCTCCAGATAAAGATGGACCTTCTTCTCCCAGGCGCCGATCGGGTAGGAAGTAAAGGAACAGTAGAGACAGGTCGTCGGGCAGAACGGGATCCCCACATAGAGACTGTATCCGTTCTCGTAATCGATATGGCTTAAAAGCTCGCGCTCACGCTCCGCGATCTCGATGCTCAGATCGATCTTTTCCTCACTTGTCAGGTAAGTATCCCGCATAAAGGTGCGGATGTTCTCCTCGTCCTCCCCGTGGTCCAGTCTCGTCATCGCGATCTTTGTCGGTCGGATCCCGGTCAGGGTTCCCCACGGGAGTTCCTTTCCGGTCCGTTTTTTCAGCATTCCATAGAGTTCTTTTTTGATCGCTGTCTTTGCGTTTAAGCGGACTGCGTAATCGATCGGGAATTCCGTCTCATCCACGGTCTTTCCGTCCGGCTCCTCGACCTGAAGGCGGAATCTGGTTTCCTCCCCGTCATCCGTGCGTGTTCCCTCTATATAGAAGGTCACATCATCCTGTTTTTCATGGACAAACGTCTCGCCCGGATAGAAAGCCATCAGAAGCTCTCTGATATCCTGCTCGTACGCAGTGTCATTTAATAAAATTCCAATCATCTCATTGCCCCCGAAAGAGGATTATACTTCTTCTCAAAGCCGATCGTCGTCGTGTCCATATGACCCGGATATACCATCGTGTCCTCCGGCAGTGTGGAGATCAGCCGTCTCACAGATTCCGCGATCTGACGGCCGCTTCCGGTCGGGAAATCCGTGCGGCCGTAAGAGCCTGCAAATAAGGTATCTCCCGAGAAAAGAACATCCTCTTTTTCAATATAGTAACAGCAGGAACCGATCGTATGGCCCGGTGTCTCAAAGACTTTCCAGGTAAAACCGGCGATGGAAAGTTCGTCGCCTTCCTTCACCGTCACATCCGGGGTCAGTGTATACGGTTCTCTGTAATAATTTGTGACAAGACTCTTTCTGCTGTCTGCGAGCACTTCAACTTCCTTCTCACAGGCGTAGATCGGCACGTTCCATGCCTCTTTTAAGTCTTTTGCCGCCATCATGTGGTCAAAATGGCCATGTGTCAGAAGGATCGCTTCCGGCTTTAATTCCAGGGAAGCTGCCATGTTCACGATCTTATCCGCACTGTCTCCAGGATCGATCACGGCAGCCCGCTTTGTCTCATTGTCGTAAACCAGGTAGCAGTTGGTCCCGACCATACCGACTACCAGGCCTTTGATTCGAATTTCACTCATATTTTTCTTTTCCTCCACGGTTATAAAAAGGTCCACCGTCCGTAACATCTCCGGCAGACCTTTTTCCGACTGCAGCCGGGCGATCCGTTTTTCGTCCGCCCGCTGCAGATATTTTTAATTGTAGCCGATCAGCCCGTCGTTCTCTCGATATCCAGCACGCCGTCGATCTGGCGGAGCTTCGCCATCAGGTTGTTCAGCTCTTCGATTCCATGGATATCAAAGCTCATGGTGATCGTCGCCTTGCCCTGCTTATTGACGCGGGAGTTCATCGTCTTGATGTCGATCTCGCGCTCGGTAAAGATCTTGGAGATATCGACGAACATTCCGATCCTGTTGTTCGCAAAGATCGAGATCTCAGTCGTGTAGGTCGCAGCGCTGCTGTCTCCCTCAACGCCCTGCCACTCCGCATCGATCAGGCGGCTTCGCTCGATCTCCGGGAGATTTAAGACATTGATACAGTCGGTCCTGTGGATCGTAATTCCGCGGCCTCTCGTCACGAATCCGACGATCTCATCGCCCGGCACCGGACTGCAGCACTTCGAGAAGCGGACCGCAAGGTCATGGATCCCCTTTACGATGATCCCGCTCTTTGACTTGCTGCCCCTGATCGGAACGACAGCCGGCTTATTGTTGTCACCGATCGCATCGAGGATCGTCGCGTCGGTCACCTCGCGCTTCATCTTCTTTGTGCGCTCCTCGATCATCTTGTTGATGACCTGGCCCTCTTTCAGACCGCCGTGTCCGACAGAGGCAAGGACGGAATCCCAGTCCTGGAACGCGTAGCGCTTTAATACTTTATCGACAAACTCCGGTTTGTTGATATCGGAGAAGTTGATCCCTTTTGCTTTACAGTAGCGGTCGATCATCTCGCGGCCTTTTACGATATTGTCCGCTTTTCGCTCCTGTTTAAACCAGGCATTGATCTTATTTTTCGCCTGGCTGCTCTTTACGAGGTTTAACCAGTCACGGCTCGGTCCTTTTGAGTTCTGGGAGGTCATGACCTCGATCCGGTCGCCGTTCTGGATCACATAATCGATATTGACGAGTTTTCCGTTGACTCTCGCGCCGACCATCTTGTTTCCGACCGCCGTGTGGATCGAATATGCGAAGTCGATCGGGGTAGAGCCGCTCGGAAGTGCCTTTACATCTCCGGTCGGTGTAAAGCAGTACACGCTGTCGGAGAACATATCGAGGTCGCTCTTGATCGCATTCAGGAATTCCTTGTTGTCGGACATATCCTGCTGCCACTCAAGGATCTGGCGCAGCCAGCTTAACTTCTTCGCCTCGTCGCTCGCGGCAACCTGTCCGCTTCCGCTCTCCTTGTACTTCCAGTGTGCCGCGATACCATATTCCGCCGTGCGGTGCATCTCGAAGGTACGAATCTGGATCTCAAACGGCTGTCCGTTCGTCCCGATCAGCGTCGTATGCAGAGACTGGTACATATTCGGCTTCGGCATCGCGATATAGTCTTTGAAGCGGCCCGGGATCGGCTTATACATCTCATGGATCACGCCGAGCGCCGCGTAGCAGTCCTTCACGGAATCCACGATGATGCGGACCGCAAAGATATCATAGATCTGATCCAGCGTCTTGTGCTGGTTCAGCATCTTTTTATAGATACTGAAGAAATGTTTGACACGCCCGCTCACCTCGCAGCGGATCTCCGCATTGTCCATATGCGTCTTGATCTCGGCGATAATATCATCAATAAATTTCTGGCGTGCCTCGCTCGTCAGGGCGATCTTTTCTTCGAGTTCTTTGTATACATTCGGTTCCAGGTATTTTAACGCGAGATCATCCAGCTCGATCTTGATCTTGGAAATACCAAGACGGTCTGCGAGCGGAGAATAGATCTCGATCGTCTCTTTCGCCTTTTCTTTCTGTTTTTCCGGGCGCATATACTGGAGCGTCCGCATATTGTGGAGACGGTCCGCAAGTTTGATGATAATAACGCGGATATCCTTTGCCATCGCGAGGAACATTTTTCTCAAGTTCTCCGCCTGCATCTCCACCTTATCCGCCGACCAGGATAACTGGGTCAGCTTTGTAACGCCGTCAACCAGGAGTGCGACCTCTTTTCCGAAGATATCGGTCAGTTGTTCCTCCGTATAGACGGTATCTTCCACCACATCATGGAGAAGTCCGGCCGCGATCGTCTCTTTATCCATCTCGAGATCCGCGAGGATGATCGCAACACAGAGCGGATGGATAATATACGGTTCTCCGGATTTTCTCCGCTGGTCTTTGTGCGCATTATCGGCAAGCTGATATGCTTTTTCGATCATGCTCAGATCATCGGACGGATGGTACTTTCTGATACTCGCAACAAGATCCCGGTACAAAACATCCGGACTCGTAAAATCAGCAGGCGCTTCCAGTTCGCCTTCGATCGTTTTCAGTTTGTTTTCTTCCATAATATCTCCCACCTTCACTTTTAACGTACCATCCGGTCTCGTCCGCCGCCAAAATCCGCCAGTTTCGCGATATTTTCGTCAAAAGCAGACACCCCTGAAATATAACATCCATTATAATTTTTTTTGTAATAAATTGCAATCGTTTTGTTATAGTTTTGCATAGGCGCCGGTCTTTTATACCATTTATTTCCTATATATATGGGCGCGTACTCCGGCTTCAATGTCGGCTGGGCAAACGCATCCACGATCAGTACCGCACAGCCGATCGCTGAACTCCCGATCTTCTCCGGTTTCAGCGTTCGTGTCGTATTAAACATCATCAACTTTGCAATCTGCTATTTCTTCACGATCCGCTACATGAAATCCATCAAAGCTGATCCGAAGAAGAGCTTAAACTACGAGGACGGCATGTCCGTTGCCGACTACATGGGAGCCGGAAAAGTGGCTCATGCCGCTTCTCGGATGCCAGGTGATCCTTGCATTCGCATCCTTAACGATCTTACAGAGCATCGGCTGGACCGGTCTGTAGGAAACCCGGGCATTGCCCCTTCATAAATTCACGCAAAAGAGGACCTTCCGTTCCCCGACGGAGGTCCTCTTTTTCTGTACTTCTCTCCACCTGTCTCTGCAGATCACGGACCGGAGTGAGAGATATTTTTTTCGTTTTTTCTACCATGTTTTCTTCATATATAAAAGTCCTGTCAGGTCTGCCAGCACCCAGCCGATCGGGATCGCCATCCAGATTCCCACTTCCCCGATCGCTGTGGCGGAAAGCATATAGGCAAGCAGCACGCGGGTTCCAAGGGAGATTACGGTAAGCACGACGGACATCTCTGCCCGCTTGATCGCCCTGTAATAGCCGTACAGCAGGAACAGGCAGCCGATTCCAAAGTAAAATGCTCCCTCGATCCGCAGATAACGGACTCCGGAGGCAATGACGGCAGTCTCAGAGGCGCTCACAAAGATCTGCATGAGCGGTGCCGCGAAGGCAAAGACCAGCGCTGAGATCACAAGGCTGAATGCCGTGCTGATGGCAAAAGATTCCTTTGTGCCGCGGCGGATCCGTTCTTTATTTCCCGCGCCGTAGTTCTGGGCGATGAAGGTCGAATAGGCATTTCCAAAGTCCTGAACCGGAAGATATGCGAAGGTGTCGATCTTTACTGCCGCCGCGAAAGCCGCCATGGTGGTGGCGCCAAAGCTGTTTACAAGCCCCTGCACCATGAGGATTCCGAAGTTCATAACCGACTGCTGCAGGCAGGTCAGGGAGGAAAGGCCCGCGATCTCCTTTAAGATTCCGCCGTCAAAGCAAAGATCCTTTCTCTCCGGAAAAAGACTTCTGCATCGGAAAAGAACGTAGAGCAAAATACCGATCCCGGATACGTACTGGGCAAAGATCGTCGCATAGGCCGCACCGGCGATCCCCCAATGAAAGACCGCCACAAATAAAAGATCCCACGCGATGTTTAAGATCGCGGATACCGCAAGAAACACCAGCGGAACCGTAGAGTTTCCCAGCGCCCTTAACAGGCAGGAGAAGAAATTATAGAGGGACGTGGCGAGCAGACCCGCGAAAATGATCAGCAGATACTCTCTCATACCGCCCCAGACCTCCTCAGGAACCCGTAAGAAGCTTAAGATCGGATCAATGAAAATATAGACAACTGCGTTCAAAACAAGCGTTACAGCGAGGATCAGGCCGCAGGCGTGGGCGATGGAGGACTTCAGTTCCCTCTCATCTCCTTTTCCCCTGTAAATGGAAAACAGTGCGCCGGAGCCCATGCTGAGCCCCAGAAAGATCGAGGTCAGGAATGTCATCAGCGTGTAGGAGGATCCCACCGCCGCCAGAGCATTTTTTCCAAGGACACGGCCAACGATCAAGGTGTCCGCGATGTTGTAAAACTGCTGCAAAAGATTTCCCGCCATCATGGGCAGGGCAAATAAAAGAAGGGAGCGTGAGATGCTCCCCTTTGTAAGATCATGGTACATGGAAACTCACTCCGTTATCACAGATTTATAAACGTACTGCACAGATATTTCACTGCACCGTACAGTTCTTCCATCATAGCATGATTCCTATTCTTTTACAAGGTGATCCCCACGGTCAAAGTCCTGTCAGCTTCCGCCGCGTTTTCATATAGACCGGTCACTCACAGCCATGTACCTTATCAGCACCGCCCTTTACGCAGGCGCAGACTTTGGCTCGTTATTCGCGTAAACAAAAAGAAGGCAGAATCCACACCAGCTCGATTCTGCCTTCTGCTATTTTTATGTTGCTTAGATCACACCAGTCATCTTCAGAATGATCTGTGCGATGATCGTGGAGCCCAGGAACGTTCCTGCGAAAGTAAAGATCGCTACGATCACGATCGCAAGTCCCTGTTCCTTGAAGGTATCCATATCCTTGCCGATGGAAATTCCCGCATACGCAAGGATCGGGGTACAGAGCGGAAGAAGTCCGATCTTTCCGATCTGTTCGATCGCGTAATCCGCGATCGGGCTGACACCCGGAATCGTGATCAGGATCGCGATAAATGAGATATAGGCGATTGCCGGAAGATTCTTCGGTGAAACCTTATTGATCAGCTCATAAATGATACAGCCCACCAGCGTGCATACAAGAAGAAGCACGAGCCCGGGCACTGCCTCAAGCGGGGTTACCGGATTTCCTGCCTTCGATGTACTGATAAAGTTGCCGATGGATGCAAAGATGCATACAAGGACAAGACACTTAATTCGTTTAAACCATACTGCTGCGTCCATATGGATCCCTCCTATTCTTCCCCGGCGGCTTTGACTTTCACCTTTTTACCGATCGGAAGTCCGTCTTTATAATGCTTATTATTCTTTGTGAACAGTTTATACATAAATTCACACATCGGAAGTGCGATGAAAAGGCTCATGTAAAGACCGTCCACGCTGCTCAGCATATTAGAAGTTGCCGCATAAGCGGTGATCTCCGCTTCCATATCCGGATATGCCTCAACGACTGCCGCAAGGCTGGCAGAAAGCATGGATGCGGAACCTGTTCCGCACGCCATTCCGAGCGCATACGGGTGGAAGATATTTAAGGAACAGAGCAGGGAGACGAAGATACCATTGAACATGGTTCCGAATACAGTGCCTGTGATATATCCGCCCATAACACCGATTCCCTCATCCGAATCAAGACCATATTTATCAGCAACGACCGCAAGGGAGCTCTCTCTTGAAATAGAGAAGGACGTTCCGATTGCCGCGCGTCCCATATGGAATACAAATACAGCGATCGGAAGCGCTAAAACCGCGGTCCCCAGATTTCCGAATTCCTGAAGGATCAGCGCCGGTCCGGCTTTGACAACCGCCCCGAGGTTCGGTCCGATTGTTGACGCAATCTTCGCAGTCAGCATCATAACACTGATCCCGATATACGGAGACGCCTCCGCCATCATCTTCTGCGGGATCATTTTTACGATTCCAAGGATCGCTCCGAGGATCAGAACGTACAGCATCGGAAACAGTGAGAACGACAAAGGCCCGAAACTGAATTTTTTGGTGCCGATAAATTCGGCGATTACGGTGAGTACGAAAGCAAGCGCATGGATACGCCAGTCAGCCATATGCTCTTTCATATTCAATCCCTCCTTTTCTTTTTCGGCAGCCGCATCGAAATTCAACAACTACCCTTTTTCGCCTCTGCATGTTTCACTTTTGCTGAAATCATGTACCTGTACCATGTCCGTTCAGACAAAAACACGTCTCTTTTCCGCAAATATTTGTCCGCAACGCAGAAACAATTTAACATTGATTCTATCAGATTCCCGGGAAAATGCAAGCATTTTTTGGCTTGTTTCGCGAAAAATACCGTGGTGATCAGGCACTGTATCACAGTATGCGATTTGTTTTTCTATATTTCATATTGTGGAACCTCTTTTGTATCATGGAATTTCCTGCTAAACAAAAAAGTTCCATCAGCCTTGTATTCAGCTGACAGAACTTTTTTATACGGTCTGTACACGAGCCAGGAACATTATTCCCACATCATACTGATGGGTATCTTCTCTACTGTGACTCCTTCGTCAGTGTCACGTTCATATACTGATACGGGATCTCGATCCCTTCCCGGTCAAATGTGAGTTTGATCTCCTCCGTGATCGCCCATTTTGTTTTCCAATAGTCCTCACAGAGCACCCAGCCTCTCGCGCTCAAGTTCACGCTGCTGTCTCCGAGACTGTCCACGATCACCTGGATATCCTGGTCTTTCATGATATATGGATTCTCCTCAAAGATCTGTTTCAGAACGTTTTTCGCCTTTAAGAGATCCGAGGAATATCCGATCCCGACGTTAATGATCAGGCGGCGTTTTCCCATTCTCGTGAGGTTTGTGAGCGGTGCGCTCGATACCGAGCTGTTCGGGATCGTGATCACGCGGTTGTCGATCGTCAAAAGTGTCGTGTATACAAGACCGATCGTCTCGACCGTTCCCTCACCTGCCGATGTGCTGATATAATCCCCGACCTTAAACGGTTTTAAGAGCAGGATCAGCGTTCCGCCTGCGAAATTTGAGAGTGTATTCTGCATCGCAAGGCTGAATGCCAGCGTTACGGTACCGATAACCGCAACGAAGGACGTTGTCTTGATCCCCAGCTGGTCCGCTGCCATGAACACCATGACTCCGAAAAGGACGGCGTGCAGCAGCATATCCAGAAACTTCTTTAACGTGATCTCCACGCCGGCGCGGTCCATGATCTGCCCTGCTGCGGTCCGGACCATCCGAATCACGCGGAGACCGACAAATACGATCACCGCGGTCCAGAAGATCCTGGTCCCGTATTTGATGGCCGTCGTAGTAAGAAAATCCAGTGTGTATTCTTTCATGTCTTTTTCCCTGCTGTTTTTCGGACATTCTCATGTCCTGTATTTTTCTGTCTATCCTTTGTTTCTTTTTCCCGTCTGGCTCTCCCGCGCCGTCTTTATGATCTGCCCGACTTTCTCAGAGATCACATCCAGCGGACTCGCCGGTATCTTTACGGACGGCTGCTTCGCCGGACGTTTTTTCTTTTCCGCCGGTTTCTTCTTTCCCGTCACAGGTTCTTCCTCATACGGGGTACAGGAGAATACCGCCACGGACATCGGAGCCAGGTTGATCACGATCGAGTTTTCTCTCGCGTCCCACTCCTCTTTCTTCGACATCTTGACTCTCGGATTTACCATGCCACTGCCGCCGAACTGCTTCGCGTCGCTGTTCAGGATCTCCTTGTACTTTCCGGCAAACGGAACTCCGAGGCGGAATTTCTCATGTTCCACCGGGACAAAGTTACAGACAAAGAGCAGTGTCTCCTCCGGTTTGTCCGTCTTTCTCTCGAAGATCACGATATTCTCGTCATTGTAAGTGCAGTTGATCCACTCGAAACCTTCCGGCTCATAGTCCATTTTATAGAGAGCCGGCTGTGTGCGGTACAGGTGGTTTAACGCCTTCACATAATCCTTCATCTGGCTGTGGATATCGTACTTCAAGAGTCCCCATTCCAGACTCTCCTTCTCGTTCCACTCGTCCATCTGACCGAAATCCTGGCCCATAAAGAGCAGTTTCTTACCAGGATGCCCCATCATGAACCCATAGGCGGTACGGAGGTTTGCGAACTTTTTCTCCTGGGTGTCCCCCGGCATTTTTCCGGCCATGGAACCTTTTCCGTGGACCACCTCATCGTGTGAGAATACGAGAACAAACTTCTCACTGTATGCGTACAGCATGCTGAAAGTCAGCTCTCCATAATGGTCATGGCGGAAATACGGATCGCACTGCATGTAATCGAGGAAATCATTCATCCAGCCCATATTCCACTTGAAGTCAAAGCCGAGTCCTCCGTCATTCTCATCGCCGGAAACCTTCGGCCATGCCGTGGATTCCTCCGCGATCAAGACTGCGCCCTCTGTGTCCCGTGCAAAGATGGAATTCAGGTGTTTCAGGAATTCCACCGCCTCCAGGTTCTCATTTCCGCCGTACATGTTCGCGATCCACTCGCCCGCGTTCTTTCCATAATCAAGATACAGCATGGATGCCACAGCGTCCATCCGGATCCCGTCGGCGTGAAACTCCTTCGCCCAGTATAAAGCGTTGGAGATCAGGAAGTTCGATACCTGCGGACGGCCGTAATTGTAGATCAGCGTTCCCCAGTGCGGATGTGATCCCTGGCGCGGGTCCTTGTGCTCATAGAGACAGGTCCCGTCAAAGGCCGCGAGACCATGCGCATCACGCGGGAAATGGGCCGGAACCCAGTCGAGGATGACGCCGATCCCCTCTTTGTGCATATAGTCCATAAACGCCTTAAAATCGTCCGGAGTCCCGAAACGACTCGTCGGCGCATAGTAACCGGTCACCTGGTAACCCCAGGACTCATCGAGCGGGTGCTCCATCACCGGGAGAAGCTCCACATGGGTGTAGCCCATCTCCTTGACGTAAGCAGCAAGTTTTTCCGCGATCTCCCTGTAATTATAAAACTGGCTGCCGTTGATGTCATCCCCATTTTCATCCTGAGCTACCGGTTTCTGCATCCAGGAGCCGAGATGGACCTCATAGATCGACATCGGCGAGTCCTTCAGCCGGTCTTTTGCCGCTTTTCTCTTTTCGATCCACTCGCCATCGTTCCACTGATAATCAGTCATATCCCAGATCACGGACGCCGTATTCGGTCGGAGCTCTGAGAAATTCGCATACGGATCCGCCTTTAACATCGGATCTCCCGCTTTTGTCTTGATCTCATATTTATAGATCGCACCCGGCTTCAGTCCCGGAATAAAGATCTCATAGATCCCAGACGGTCCGCGTTTTTTCATCTGGTGGCGTCTTCCGTCCCAGAAGTTGAAGTCTCCCACAACACTGACACGCATCGCATCCGGCGCCCAGACTGCAAAGTGCACTCCGGAGATCCCGGCTTCCACGGTCGGGTGCGCGCCAAACTTTTGATAGGAATCATAATAGATCCCGGCGCCGAATTTCTTTACTTCCTCCTCGGTAAACGCGGTGTAGAACTGGTAACTGTAGGGATCCACGATCTCCTCACTGTCCCCGTCCTCGTAAGTCACGAGAAAATGGTACGGCACTAACTCCAGACGGTCCTCAAGAAGGACTGCGAAGAATCCGTTCTCATCCGCCATCTCCATCGGAAAGCTTTCTTCCCCGATCTTTACGGAGACTTTCGCCGCATTCGGAAGGAACGCCTGGATCAGAAGTCCTTCCTTTATTACATGTTCCCCTAAAAGCCGTCCCGGATCGCTCGCCTCAGAATATACGAGTTCCTCGATCCCGGCCCAGTCCATCAGATCATATAAGATTTTTTCCATAAGCACTCTCCCTGTCGTGTTCCAATGCCGTTTTCCGGCATGGTCCACAAAGACCTGTCCATTTCTGGAATTTTCTGCGGCTGCGGATATCTGTTTCCTGATGTCCGAAGCCATTTTTTCTTAACAATATTTTAACATCATCATCTCTCTGATACAAGTGGCAGTATCGGCAAATATCCGTTTTTCCATCCGCATGGCGCTCCCGCATATTTTCCCATTAAAAAATTCCTTACCTTTTTCGAAATTCTCTTGCGAAACTTGACAATTTATCATAAACTCTTTATTGTATGTTGTGATGCCAGGGTCAAAAGTCCGGAAATCCGATGCCGGCTTGCCTGCAGGAAGATTTTTGAATCTGGGATCTGCCAAAAACAGGAATGTTTTTGAGTATATTAGTCAAACGAGGTTATCATCTTTATATGGAAAATAACGGAAAAGAAAAGAAAGAAAAAACAGGCTGGGTAGCGGAGCTGATCAGCTGGGTCCAGGTTCTTGTATCCGCCGCCGTCATTGCCTTCGTTCTCACGACTTTTGTCATCGCAAACAGTGAGATCCCGACCGGTTCCATGGAAAACACCATCATGGCAGGAAGCCGCGTCATCGGCTCCAGGCTGCACTACAAATTCGCAGATCCGGAACGCGGAGATGTCGCGATCTTCGTCTTTGGCTGGCAATGCCCGGAATGCAACGCCATCATCGAAGGCGACAAGCAGGATACCTGCCCGGCCTGCGGTTCCGAAGTCGGAAAACATGGTCATACGATCTACTATGTAAAGCGTGTGATCGGTATGCCGGGTGATGTCATCGATATCATCGACGATAAGGTCTATCTGAACGGTTCCGACACTCCGCTCGACGAGCCGTATCTGGCAGAACCGATGAACCAGCATGAAACTTACCATTTTGAAGTTCCGGAAAACTGCTACTTTATGATGGGCGACAACCGAAATTATTCTCTGGATGCCCGCTACTGGCAGAATCACTACATTTCCAGAGACAAGATGGTTGCAAAGGTATTCTTCGAATACTTCCCGACACCGAAGGTAATCCACTAATAAATCGGCAAAATCCGCGACCACAACGGTATCATACGGATTTTTCAGTTCAGAAAATTCCTACCCTTGAAAAGTAACAAATATTTCACTTACACAGGAGACAAATTATGAAAAAGGTTGTAAAGTTCGGCGGCAGCTCTCTCGCGAGTGCCCGTCAGTTTAAAAAAGTAAAGGCGATCATCGACGCCGATAAGACACGCTGCTATGTCGTTCCGTCCGCTCCGGGAAAGAGAGACAGCAAGGACACAAAAGTAACTGACATGTTATACCAGTGCTACGATGCAGCCAGCACAGGACAGAGCTACAAGCGCATTCTCGACCAGATCAAAAAGCGCTACACAGACATCATCGACGGTCTTGAGCTCAACTTAAACCTTGACTTTGAATTTTCAAAGATCGAAGAAAATTTCTTAAATAAAGTCGGACGCGACTATGCAGCTTCCAGAGGAGAATATTTAAACGGTCTCATCATGGCAAACTACCTCGGATTCACCTTCGTGGACGCGGCTGACGTGATCCGTTTCGATGCAGACGGAAACTTCCTCTCCGAGGAGACAAACGAGGAGATGAGAGAACACCTCGCTTCCTTAAAGCAGGCTGTCATCCCGGGATTCTACGGTGCTAAGCCGGATGGAACAATCCACACCTTCTCCCGCGGCGGCTCCGATATCACAGGTTCCATCGTTGCCCGTGCGATCCAGGCTGATCTCTATGAGAACTGGACCGATGTCTCCGGTTTCCTTGTCGCTGACCCGAGGATCGTCGACAATCCGGCTCCGATCGAAACGATCACTTACACAGAGCTCCGTGAGCTCTCCTACATGGGCGCAAGCGTTCTCCACGAGGATGCGATCTTCCCGGTAAGAAAAGAGGGAATCCCGATCAACATCCGCAACACAAACCGTCCGGAAGATCCGGGTACCATGATCGTTGAGAACACCAGCAAACGCCCGCACTACACGATCACAGGCGTTGCAGGAAAGAAAGGCTTCTGCGCAGTGAACATCGACAAGGCGATGATGAACTCCGAAGTCGGTTTTGGGAGAAAAGTCCTTGAGGTCTTTGAGAAGAACGGCATCTCCTTCGAACATATGCCGTCCGGGATCGATACGATGTCCGTTCTCGTCCATCAGGATGAATTCCAGGAGAAAGAGCAGTCTGTTCTTGCAGGAATCCAGCGTGCAGTTCACCCGGATATCGTGACTCTCGAGTCCGATCTCGCAGTGATCGCAGTCGTAGGACGCGGCATGAAAGCAATGCGCGGGACTGCTGCAAGGATCTTCGCAGCACTTGCACACGCAAAGATCAACGTTAAGATGATCGACCAGGGATCCAGTGAACTGAACATCATCATCGGTGTCACAGATGACGATTTCGAGCCGGCGATCCGCGCGATCTATGATATTTTTGTAAAGACAGAGTTATAAGGGATCGCAATTCCATAAATTCTTAAAAATCCCCATGCACCGGTGAATGTTTCATAGCGGTGTGTGGGGATTTTTTTAATGAATCATCTTCGCACGAGTGCGCATCTTTGACGCGCAATCACTTTTTATGTAATAGAAAGTTTCTGAAAAAAACTCCCCGTACCGTTCATATCCACCAGTACAGGGAGCTTTTTCATATTATTTTCAATTCTTTATTCCGACTTGACTTCCTTCCACAGCGCACTGTAGAGGTCATCCGCCTCGGTTCCGAGATAACTGTATACCTCAGAGTTTTCCAGCTTATCGGTATTCGGGAATACAGCTTTGTTCTCCTGATATTTCGGATCCAGAAGGTCGAACGCAGCCTTGTTCGGCGTCGCGTAGGTGATGTACTCGAAGTTCTTCACCGCGATATCCGGACGGCAGAGGAAGTTGATCCACTTCTCCGCATTCTCTTTGTTCTTCGCATTGTACGGGATCACCCAGGAATCGATCCAGATGTTTGTTCCCTCTTCCGGAAGTACATACTCCAGATCATAATCAAGATTCAGCGTCTCCGCCTCCTCCTGCAGATAGAGCAGCTCACCGGAATAGATGACTCCTACCGCCGCCTCACCGTTCAACATCTTGTCGCGGACCTGATCCACGACATAGGCCTGTACGAGCGGTTTCTGTGCGAGAAGCAGCTTCTTCGCCTCCTGAAGCTCCGCCTCATCGGTCGTATTCATCGAATAGCCGAGTTCCTTGAGCGCCACCATAAAGGCGTCGCGGACGCTGTCCTGCATCAGGATCTCGCCCTTTAAGCGCTCATCCCAGAGATCCGACCATTTCGTCGGTGCCGGAACTCCGAGTTCTTCCAGTTTCTGGACATTGTAGATGATCCCGACGGTTCCCCATGTATACGGAACAGAATAGCGGTTATCCGGATCAAATGCCTTCGACTTTTCAAGGTAAACCTGGTCGATGTTTTTGATATTCGGAACATTGTCAAAATTGATCTCCGCAAGAAGTCCGTTCTCCGCCATCTTCTGGATCATATAGTCGGATGGACATACGACGTCATAATTCACGCCGCCGGCCTCGATGACCGGGTACATCTCCTCGTTCGTCTCGAAAAGGTCGTAGGTCACATGGATCCCGGTCTCCGCCTCAAATTCGTCTATCACGCTCTCATCGATGTATTCGCCCCAGTTGTATACATAGAGCTCATCCGAGTGGGCGGAAGAAAAGTGCAGGTAGCTGGTATATGCCACGCTTCCGACGATCAGGAAGGAGGCAAGCACGATCGCTGCCTTTCCGGTCCATACCGGTTTCTTTCCGCGGTCCGGTGCTGCGTTCGGTCCGAAGCTGCCCGCTCCCGCCTTCGCCTGCGGTTTTGCCGGAGCAAAGTTTGTAATGAGCAGCAGCGCGAGCACAGTCACAAAGATCACTGTGGAAAGCGCGTACATGGACGGCTTGATGCCGCGGCGCACCTCACTGTAGATCAGCGTGGACAGAGTATTGATCCCGGCGCCTTTTGTGAAGTGGGTGATGATAAAATCATCCAGAGACATCGTAAACGCCATCAAGAAGCCCGATAACACGCCCGGAAGGATATCCGGGAAGACAACCTTGAAAAATGCCTTTACAGGGCCTGCTCCGAGGTCCATGGCCGCCTCGTAGGTGTTCCGGCTCGTCTGTTTTAATTTCGGCATAACGCTCAGCATCACATACGGCACGTTGAACGTGATGTGCGCAAAAAGGATCGTCTTGAATCCCAGGGAGATACCGAACGCGATGAACATCAGCATCAGGGAGATACCGGTCACGATATCGGAGTTTAACATCGGAATGTTGTTGAGTCCCATGCAGATCGTTCTCGGGAGCTTCTTCATCGAGGAGATCCCGATCGCCGCGGCCGTTCCGAGGATCGTCGCGATCAGCGCCGACAGGAAGGCGATCAGCAGCGTATTATAGAGGGCGTCCATGATCGACGCGCTCTCAAACATCTGTTTATACCATTGTAACGTGAACCCGCCCCACTGGGATCTCGATTTCGAGCTGTTGAAGGACAGGACCATCATGACGAGGATCGGTGCATATAAGAAGATCAGTACCAGCACCAGATAAAAATCCTCAAAAAATTTCTTCAGTCTTTCTCTTACGGTTTTCATCAGAATGCAGTGCCCTCCCCATTCTTATCGTATTTTGCGATCATGGTCATGCTGAGAAGGATGAAGATCATGAGCACCATGGAAAGTCCGGCACCGAGGTTCCAGTTGCTTCCCTTTGTAAATTCCTGCTCGATGACGTTTCCGATGAGCAGGATCTTGCTGCCGCCCAGGAGGTTTGAAATAACGAACGTCGTGAGCGCCGGGACAAACACCATCGTGAGCCCGCTGACAATGCCCGGAACGCTCAACGGGATCAGGATCTTTGTGAGTGTCTGGTAATTATCCGCCCCGAGGTCCCGCGCAGCATTGATCACATTGTCATCGATCTTCACGAGTGTGTTGTAGATCGGCAGGACCATGAACGGCAGGAAGTTGTAGACCATGCCGAGAATGATCGCCGCCGGAGTGTTGATGATCGCAACATTCGGCAGATGCAGCAGCGTGAGGAAGGTATTGATCACACCGTTCTTCTCAAGCAGAGTCTGCCACGCCATGGTTCTTAAAAGGAAGTTCATCCACATCGGAAGGATAAAGATGAACACCACAAAGCTTCCTTTTCCGATATGGCGCTTTCGTAAGATCAGCGCCAGCGGATATGCGAGGACCAGACAGATCACAGTGCTGACACCCGCGAGAAGTAAGGACAGCCACAGCGCCTTTAAATGCTCGTAGGAGCCGATCGCCAGGATATTTGCCAGCGTAAACGCGCCGCTGCGGTCCGTCAGACCGTAGTAAAATACCATGAGCAGCGGGATCACGGTAAATCCCGCCATCCATATGATATAAGGATAAGCCAGAAATCTGGATGCTTTTCTATTCATTGACTCCAACGGCCTCCTCGTCCTCGGACTCCGGCTTGTTCATGATCTGGATATCGAACGGATCCACATGAATGCCGACTTTCTGTCCGACCGGGAACATGTCCGTGCTGTGGACCAGCCACTCGTAGCCGTCCGGGGTCGTAACTTCCATCTCGTAGTGTACGCCTTTAAAGATCAGGTGTGTAACAACGCCCTGGAGAGTGCCGTTCTCCGGCTTCACAAGATCGATATCCTCCGGCCGGATCACCACGTCGACCGGCTTGTTGTTTCCGAATCCTTTATCCACACAGGCGAATTTCGCGCCGAAGATCTCCACAAGCTCGTCGTGGATCATCGTTCCACCCACGATATTACTCTCGCCGATAAAGTCCGCGACAAAGGCATTTTCCGGCTCATTGTAGATCTGCTCCGGCGTTCCCATCTGCTGGATATAGCCCTGGTTCATGACAACGATCGTGTCGGACATCGTGAGCGCCTCTTCCTGGTCGTGGGTGACATAGATAAAGGTGATTCCCAGCTCATTTTTCAGGCGGATCAGCTCATATTGCATGTCCTGGCGGAGCTTCAGGTCGAGAGCTCCGAGCGGCTCGTCGAGAAGCAGAAGTTTCGGCTCGTTTACGATCGCGCGAGCGATGGCAATCCGCTGCTGCTGGCCGCCGCTTAAAGAATCCACGCTCCGGTTCTCAAATCCGTCAAGGTTTACAAGTTTCAATGCATATTTGATCTTATCATCAATATAGCTCTTCGATTTGCCTTTGATCTTCAGACCGAACGCGATATTCTCCGCAATACTCATGTGCGTGAACAGGGCGTACTTCTGAAACACTGTATTTAACTGGCGTTTGTTCGGCGGCATATTTGTGATGTCTTCCCCGTCAAAGATCACCTGACCTTTATCCGGTTTCTCAAACCCACCGATGATTCTTAAGGTCGTTGTCTTTCCGCAGCCGCTCGGACCGAGCAGCGTCACGAAGGAGTTTTCCTTTACGGAAAGGCTCAGATCGTCGAGGATCAGATCCCCGTCATAACTCTTAAAAATGTGGGACAAATCAATGAGCGGATGCTCCATTCCTTTTTCCTCCTGATGTAAACAGATTTCATACGATAGATTCCGCTGTTTTTGTGTTCGGCTTGAATGTATTTTTATACATGGTTTTCTTCAGATATACGAAAAACGGCAAAACGCCTATCATAGTATATTTACGCATGGTTTTCCCGTTCTGTCAATAGATTTATCTTGTTTCTTTTTCCTGTTTTTTGTACACGATCGCATCCATACAATTTTCAGATTTCAGTTAACAAACCGGTCAGATTATGATAAAATGAGTACATCTATGAATCTCCGGAGGAGGTTGGCAAAATCGGCAGTTTTTGCGTCTCCGGACATCGAAAGCAAAGGGGAATTTACCTATGACTGGAAAATACATGGCCTATGTTGGCTCTTATTCCTATACGGGAAAGGCAAAAGGGATCACCGTATATGATGTGGATGTGGAGGCAGGAAAATTCATCTACCGCTGCGAAGTGGAAGTGGACAACTCTTCCTATCTGAAATCATCCCAGAACGGAAAGATTCTGTACTCTATCGCCGATGAGGGCGTTGTCGCATTCCGCGTTCTTCCAAATGGAAGTCTCGCACGTTTAAACAGTGCGAAGATCAAGGGCATGCGCGGATGTCACCTTTCCACGAGCAAAGCAGATGACTATATCTTTATCTCCGGTTTCCACGATGGAAAGATCACGGTCCTTCATCTGAACGAGGACGGATCGGTCGGAGATATCGCCGACGGTGTCTTCCACAAGGGACTTGGCTCCGTCGCTGAGCGAAGCTTCCGTCCGCATGTGAGCTGCAGCCGCCTGACTCCGGACGAGCGCTTCTTAATGGTCGCAGACCTCGGGATCGACCAGATCAAAGTTTACCGTTTTGACCATAAAGACGGAAAGATCACTCTCGTGGACACGATCCGCTGTGAGCTCGAATCCGCCCCGAAATACTTCATGTTCAGCTCCGACGGCCGCTTCTTCTATGTCCTGTATGAGATGAAAAATGTGATCGAGGTTTATTCCTATAAAGAAGGCGAACGTGTCCCGATCGTCGAGAAGATCCAGACGATCTCATCCACAGGAAGCAAACCGAACCAGCTGACCGCTGCCTGTGCGATGCATTTCTCCCCAGATGAGAAACATGTATTCTGCAGCAATGCCGGCGACAATACGGTGTCCATGTACGACCGCGATGATGAGACCGGAATGCTGACCCTGCGCTTCTGTCTTCCGATCAGCGGGGATTATCCGAAGGATATCGCGATCTTCCCGGACGGAGAACATCTCGCTTCTATCAACCACGAGGGAAGTATTTCCTTCTTTAAGATCGACTATGAAAAAGGGCTTCTCGTCATGAGCGACCGCAGCATCAAGGTCAATGAGCCGAACTGCTGTGAAATTGTAAAGATTGGAGATTAAAATAACATGGCAGCAGGTTCTACCATCGGCACAATATTTAAAGTAACAACCTGGGGAGAATCCCACGGAAAGGCCATCGGCGTTGTCGTTGACGGCTGTCCGGCGGGACTTCCTTTAGAGGAATCCGATATCCAGAAACTTTTAGACCGCAGAAAACCGGGACAGAGCCGCTTTACGACCCAGCGAAAAGAGGGCGATGAGGTCGAGATCCTCTCCGGCGTTTTCGAGGGAAAGACAACCGGAACCCCAATCTCCATGATCGTGCGGAACACAGATCAGCGTTCCAAAGACTACTCCAATATCGCTTCCTGTTTCCGCCCGGGACATGCCGACTACACATTTGAGGAAAAATACGGATTCCGCGATTACCGCGGCGGCGGACGTTCCTCCGCCCGTGAGACGATCGGCCGTGTTGCGGCGGGTGCGATCGCTGAGAAGTTTTTAAAACAGTTAAATATCTCTGTGACTGCCTATGCGAAATCGATCGGACCGGTAGAGGTATCCCCGGAGCGCATGGATCTTTCGGAAATCCAGAACAACCGGTTCTGTTTCCCGGACGCTGAAGCTGCAAAAGAAGCCGAAAGCTACCTGGATCAGAAAATCGCAGAATGCGACTCGGTCGGCGGAGTTGTCGAGTGTGTGATTTCCGGTCTTCCGGTCGGTCTCGGTGAGCCGGTATTCGAAAAACTGGATGCCAACCTCGCAAAAGCGATCCTCTCGATCGGTGCTGTCAAAGGTTTTGAGATCGGAGACGGATTTGCAGCGACGAAAGCGTGCGGATCGGAAAATAACGATGAATTCCGTATGGATGGAGATAAGATCGTGAAGGAGACGAACCATGCCGGCGGCGTTCTCGGCGGCATCAGCGACGGAAGTGATGTGATCTTCCGCGCCGCATTCAAGCCGACTCCATCGATCGCAAAATCCCAGGAGACAGTGACAAAGGACGGCGAGAATATCGATCTCGTGATCCACGGCCGTCACGATCCGGTGGTTGTTCCGAGAGCTGTTGTTGTAGTCGAATCTATGGCTGCGATCACCGCGATGGACATGCTCTTAATGTCCATGACTTCCAGACTTGACCTGATCCAGATGTTCTTCCAGGTGGAGAATGCGGATTAACATTGTATCAGATTCCCACATGACAGAGAGTCTGGCCCTCTGTTCATGGAATAACAGCGGCTGCAAAATACGGAACAGCCGCGAATAATAAAAAATAACAGGAGAAAAATGAAATGAAAATCGCAATCGCTAACGACCACTCAGCTGTAGAGCTGAAAAACATCATCAAGGAGCATCTCGAGAGCAAAGGCTACGAAGTATTAAACCTCGGAACAGACTCCACAGAGAGCTGTGATTACCCGGTATACGGTGAGAAGGTTGGCCGCGCAGTCGCTGACGGCGAAGCAGATCTCGGAATTGCCATCTGCGGAACCGGCGTCGGCATCTCTTTAGCTGCCAACAAGGTAAAAGGCATCCGCGCATGTGTCTGCAGCGAGCCGTACACCGCAAAACTTTCCAGAATGCATAACAACTCCAACATTCTCGCGTTTGGTGCACGCGTTGTCGGAAGTGAGCTCGCAAAGATGATCGTTGACGAGTGGCTGAACGCAAGCTTTGAGGGCGGCCGCCACCAGAGACGTGTGGATATGATCATGGATATTGAGAATAAGTAATTGACGATAAAAACCCCCGAAGTGTACCAGACTTCGGGGGTTTTGTTTTATCTTCTGTTCGCCTTCTCCACATGAACGCTCTTACCTTTGATCTTCACATGGTTCATCGCATCCATGACGATATCGGCCTGGTCCTTCGGTACTTCGACGAAGGTGTATTTGTCGTACATATCGATGCTGCCGACGAGACGGCCCGGGATTCCGGATTCTCCGGCGATCGCGCCTAAAATGTCTCCCGGTTTCACATTCTGATTCTTTCCGAGGTTGATGAACAGTCTCGTCATGCCGCCTCTGGCATTCTTTCTGTCCACATATTCCTCGTCATCGCCTCTGCCGCGTCTGCGTCCGTTTCTTCCGCGGTCATTTCTGCCGCCGCGGCGGTCGAGATCATCAAGGTCGCGGAGCGGTCTTCCCTCATCCACGATATCCTCGTAGTCATCTCCCATCGCCATCTTTAAGAACGCTGCTGCGAGCTCTAAGGAAGTATAATCCTCCGCGAGCAGGCGCTTTTCGATAATATCTGTCATGCGCTCGAGGTCGCTGTCCTCACCGATATGCTGCTGCACATCGTCTAAGATTTTCTCCGCCTTGATCGCTGTGACGTCGTCTAAGGACGGGATCGGCTGCGGAACGATCTTTGTCTTACAGAATCTCTGAATGTCACGGAGTTTGTAGACTTCGCTTCCGACTGCAAGGCTGAATGCGCGTCCCTCTCTTCCGGCACGTCCGGTACGTCCGATCCTGTGTACATAATACTCGTCGTCCTGCGGAATATCGTAGTTAAATACCGCTTCCACGTCGTCCACATCGATTCCTCGTGCAGCGACATCCGTTGCAACAAGGATCTCGGTCGCTCCGTTCCGGAAGCTGCTCATAACGCGGTCACGCTGCTCCTGCTTTAAGTCTCCGTGAAGACCTTCCGCGAAATATCCGCGTCCCTGAAGCGCCTGTACCAGCTCATCTACCTGCTTTTTCGTGTTGCAGAATGCAACAGAGAGCTTCGGGGAATAGAGGTCTAACAGACGGCACATTACTTCCACTTTGTTTCTCGGTTTTACTTCATAATAATACTGGGTTACCTTCGGAACCGTCAGTTCCTTCTTTACGACCTGGACCATCTTCGGGTCCTTCTGGAACTTCTGGGCAATCTGGGCGATCGCGTGCGGCATCGTCGCGGAGAACATCACGGTCTGGCGCTCCTCCGGAAGTTCACCGAGGATCGTCTCCATGTCCTCAAGGAATCCCATGTTTAACATCTCATCCGCCTCATCGAGAACGACCGTGTGGATCGCATCGGTGCGGATCGTCTTTCTTCTCATGTGGTCCATCACACGTCCCGGGGTTCCGACGATGATCTGGACTCCGCCCTTTAAGGAACGGATCTGCTTTACGATTTCCTGTCCGCCGTATACCGGAAGGATCTTGATCCCGGACATATATTTCGCAAGACGGCGAAGTTCTTCCGCCACCTGGATCGCAAGTTCTCTTGTCGGGCAGAGGATCATTGCCTGTGTCTTTCTGTTTTCCGGATCCATCTTCATAAGAAGCGGGATTCCGAACGCTGCTGTCTTACCGGTTCCTGTCTGGGCCTGACCGATCATATCGTGGCCTTCCATCTCAACCGGGATCGCCTGGGCCTGGATCGGGGACGCTGCCTCAAATCCCATATCGGTAACTGCGCGGAGGATCCGCGGGTCTAAATTAAGTTCATCAAATCTGATTGTTTCCATTCAATATCCTTTCTGTTTTGTCTGCATAACGATTCCATGCCTCGGATATATTCCTATATCATATGGAATTTTCCGTTCAGAAAATTCCTGCCCGTGAAAAGTCACGATATTTCTTCCTTACTTTTCTATAACGATTCATCCGGATTCCCGGATTTTCATACCGGTCACAGAATTCTATATACAATGCTGACGGCTGCCTTTTGATTTCCAGCCGTGCGGGGTGCAAATGTAAAATATCTTATAACATAGGAAGAAAAAAGTCAAGCAAAAGCCTGCAAGGAAACAGAAAAGCCCGGAAAACATGTTTTTGACGCCATGTTTTCCGGGGAAACTGCCTGATTTGCAGTGTTTCGGTCATACGTGAAATAATCTGAACAACTGCCTGTATCATGTCATAAAATGATTCTTTTTATAACCGTGTATGATTCTTTCCGCTATACACGGTAAATGAACATCCTCTACACCTCTTTTTTATGGTAGCGCAGATATCCGAACGCCGCCGCAACGCCAACCGAGTAGATCACGAAGGTGCATGCAAACGGAAGCTTTGCATTTACAGAATAGATAAATCCGGCTGTCAGGGAACCCGCGATACTTCCCAGGGACTGGGTCGCGTTGAAGAATCCCATGACAAGGTTTTTCTGTTTCGGATCCGCCTGATTTGCCACCATATTCTGGAGGACCGGGACGCTGACGGAATAGCCCGCATAAACGAGAATACTGAAGAAGATGAAAATTCCGATATTCACGGAGATCAACGTTCCGATCGCCGCCAGTGCACAGAAGGCGGTGAGGACGACCATGGACTTTTTGACATTCGTCTTCTTGATGATCCAGATGCAGAGACTCATATTTGCGATAAAGGATACGAAACCAACGCCTGCCTTGATAATTCCGTTGTAGGAGGAAGTCAGACCAAGCTGTGCCTTTAAGTAATAGTTGAAAGCCTGGTCAAAACCGGTATTTCCGAAGTTGATAAAGATATTGATCGCGAACAGGAACACAAACGCCATGCACATAAAGTTTTTGCTGTCGATGAACGCCTGGAACGGATTTGCCTCTTTCATGAGCTGTTTTGCCGGAATATCCTTTAAATTTGCGGTACTGTCCGGCTCGCAGATCATAAAGAACGCAACTGCGACCGCGATCAGGGTTCCCGCCTGCACCAGGAATGCCAGCCGAACGGAAAACTCGCCTAAGAAGCCGCCGATCATATAGCCGAACGCACTGGCCACACTCTTGATCGTCGCGCTGTAAGTCAGATATTTTCCCTGGTCTTCCGGGTTTGACTTGTTTACGATGTAAGTCAGGAAGCTTACAAAGATCCCGCCGGTAAAGAGTCCCGCGAACATTCTCGCGAGGATGATCATGAGTTCCGTAGTCGCGTAGGCGAACCAGATCTGTGCCACGCCGTATCCAAGACAGCAGATCAATAAGGAAAGTCTCGAGGAAATATAGTTATTGATCTTTCCCCAGAACGGCGACAGCAGGAAGTTCGTGATCAGCATGACTGCCAGCGCCACACCAAACATATAGTCGTGGAGGTGAAGTTCCTGGATCACCGTCGGCGTTACCGGATGGGCAAAGTTCGCTGCCAGGTTGAATACGACCATGGCGGCGAAAAAGGCGAAAAATCTCATTTTGTACTTCATAGGCGGTGTCTTCCTTTGTCTTTATTCAGTTTCTGCCGGGCAGGCATTTCCAGTCGGCAACATTGCCTGCATCATGGCACACAAAGCCATATTGCGATCCGGATGCGCTTATCCATCAAGAACTGTTCTATCTTTTCTGTATTTACTTCACTTTTTACAGAAAATTCGCATAATTCAAGTTTAAGCGGATACAGTCGAAATGTCAAGTGCAAAACATCGCGGTGACCACTGCTGTTAAATAAAAAATACCTCTGAAGCAGATCTGTTTTTTCAACCAGTCTGCTTCAGAGGTATCTTCTCACATATCATGTTTCCCATGCGTCTGAGCGGGATTTCACGGCATCTTTTCTAAAAGTTTTCTTCTGCCCATCTTCGTCTCCTGCAAATCAGACTTTAAACCGGTAGCCGACTCCCCAGATCGTCTCGATATACTGCGGTTTTGCCGTATTCATCTCGATCTTTTCACGGATCTTCTTAATGTGGACTGTGACGGTCGCAATATCGCCGATGGATTCCATATCCCAGATCTTTGAGAAGAGCTCTTCCTTTGTAAATACATGGTTCGGGTTCTGGGCGAGGAACGCCAGAAGGTCGAATTCCTTTGTCGTAAAGTTCTTCTCCTCGCCGTTTACATAGACGCGGCGGGCGGTCTTATCGATCTTTAAGCCACGGATCTCGATAATGTCGTTTGCCGGGGTTCCGCTTCCGATCAGTCTCTCGTAACGGGAAAGATGGGCTTTAACTCTCGCTACCATCTCACTCGGGCTGAACGGCTTGGTGATATAATCATCCGCGCCGAGGCCGAGACCGCGGATCTTGTCGATATCGTCTTTTTTCGCGGAGATCATGATGATCGGGGTGTTTTTTGTCTCCCTGATCTTTTTGCAGATTTCAAATCCATCAACGCCCGGAAGCATCAGATCCAGGATAAAAAGATCAAATTCTTCCGACATGGCTCTCTTTAAGCCTGCTTCCCCATCATTTTCTATTTCAACTTCAAAGCCCGATAATTCCAGATAGTCTTTCTCGAGCTCTGCAATACTTTCCTCATCTTCCACGATCAGAATTTTGCTCATATTGTTGTTTCCTCCTATTAATCTGCTGTCGTCTTTCTCAGCACAAAATGGATCTCTGTTCCGATCCCTTCCTTGCTCGTCGCCCAGATCTTTCCGCCGTGATCCTCGATGATCTTCTTTACGATGGAAAGTCCGATGCCGCTTCCGCCCTTGCTGGAATTTCTCGAAGAATCAGTCCGGTAGAACCTGTCAAAGATGTACGGAAGCTCCTTCTGGCCGATCCCCTTTCCATTATCCTCGATCTCGATCTGGACAAAATCACCGACATCAAGGATCCTGATATTGATGATCCCATGCTTTTTGTCCATATATTTCAATGAATTTCCGATGATGTTGTTGATCACGCGCTTCATCTGCTCCGCGTCGGCGATCACCATCACGTCCTCATCCACAAAGTTAAAGTAGCCGAGCTCGATTCCTCTCGCTTCAAGCTCCAGGCCGACTTCCTCCACACAGTCACGGAAATAGTTTGCCACATTGATCTTTGAAAATGTGTACGGGATCTTATTTGTGTCGATCTTTGAGTAGAATGTCAGCTCATTGATCAGACGGTCCATATCATTCGCCTTATTGTAGATCGTCCGGATATATTTGTCCCGTTTCTCCGGCGAGGACGCGACACCTTCCATCAGTCCTTCCGCGTATCCCTTGATCGCTGTGATCGGGGTCTTTAAGTCGTGGGAGATGTTGCTGATCAGTTCCTTGCTCTCTTTGTCGTACTGGATCTTCTCCTCCGTGGATTCCTTCAGCCGGATCCTCATCTCCTCAAAGTTCTGGCAGAGCTGCCCGATCTCATCATCATCCTCAACGTCAAGAGTAAAGTCCAGATTGCCGTCACGGATCTGTTTTGTCGCCTCCTGGAGCTTTCCGATCGGCCATAAGATCGACCGGTATACCCACGCCGTCAGCATACCTCCGGTGATAAAAAGGATCATCGCACTGCTGAGGAACATCTCCGTGATCAGGGATTTCACCTCCGGGATCACATCCACCACGTTTGTCACGAGGTAGATCCCGATCCGGCATCCATCCGAAAGTTCAAATTCACGCTGTTTGATCAGGTGTTCCGTATTCTTATCCAGATAATTTCCCCACGAATCCACATCATTGATCTCCGCATAATCCGAGATCTGGCTCTCGAGCGCCGATGCCGCTTCCTCATTTCCCGAATAGAAGAGTTTTCCATTCTTTGTCACCATCAAAAAGGAATGCTTTAATTTCATCTGGTCATTCAGCGTTGCCAGATACGTCAGGTCCTCGAAGTCAGACGGATCATTTTTGATCTCCTCCTCGATCTCTTTCTGGATACTCTCTGTCAAATGGCTGAACACGCGGATCGACGCGCCTGCCGAGAGATCCACCTGGCCGACTCCATATGTCTCGCTGAATACCCGGTTCTGATATGTGCTGAGTCCCATGATCGCGATATAGATCAGGATGATCGGCACCACCGTGATCGTACAAAAGGTTACCAGTAATTTTGTTCGTATTTTCATGAGCGTCCGCGCGCTCCCTTCTTATTTTTCATCCGGTCTTCCGGTCATTCATCCGTTGTCAGGACTCCTGTCTGTATACAGAAAACCGACATATGATAAGTATAGCACAACTCAGGGGTGGTGTTTATAAAAGTATTCTAAAATGTGGAATCTTCACGTTGTTATCGCCACAGTCGCCAGAGTCTTACGCAAGCGCGGACTTTGGCTCATTGTTCGCGTAAATAGAAACAACGGCACAGTTTCCCGATCACCCCGGGGACTGTGCCGCTGCTTCCGATCATTTTCATGATATATATCCATGATCTTTCTGTTCTTTTATCCTACAGATATTTCTTTAAATCCTCAACCTTGTCGAGCTTCTCCCACGGAAGATCTACATCGGTTCTTCCGAAGTGACCGTATGCTGCGGTCTGCTTGTAGATCGGACGGCGGAGATCAAGCATCTTGATGATTCCTGCCGGGCGAAGGTCAAAGTTGTCACGGATGATCTCAACTAACTTCTCGTCGGATACCTTTCCGGTTCCCTCTGTCTCGACCATGATGGAAGTCGGATGAGCAACACCGATCGCATAGGAAAGCTGGATCTCACACTGATCTGCAAGTCCTGCTGCTACAATGTTCTTTGCAACATAACGGGCTGCGTATGCTGCGGAACGGTCTACCTTTGTGCAGTCCTTTCCGGAGAAAGCTCCGCCGCCGTGACGTGCATATCCGCCGTAGGTGTCAACGATGATCTTTCTTCCAGTCAGTCCGCTGTCTCCGTGCGGTCCGCCGATCACGAAACGTCCGGTCGGGTTGATGAAGAATTTGGTATCTGCATCTACCATCTCCTGCGGAAGGATCTCATCGAATACATATTTTTTGATATCCTCATGGATCTGCTCCTGAGTCACATTCTCATCATGCTGTGTGGAGAGAACGACTGCATCGAGGCGGAACGGCTTTCCGTTCTCATCGTACTCAACAGTAACCTGGGTCTTTCCATCCGGTCTTAAGTACGGAAGAGTTCCGTTCTTTCTTACCTCTGTGAGACGTCTTGCAAGCTTATGTGCAAGAGCGATCGGGTACGGCATGTACTCCGGTGTCTCGTTTGTAGCGAAGCCGAACATCATACCCTGGTCACCGGCGCCGATCGCGTCTAACTCGTCATCGGTCATGTTGTTCTCTTTGGCCTCGAGTGCCTTGTCAACTCCCATCGCGATATCGGTAGACTGCTCATCGATCGCAGTGAGAACACCGCAGGTATCGCAGTCAAAACCATATTTTGCACGGTCATAGCCGATCTCGCGGACTGTCTCACGGACGATCTTCTGGATATCCACGTATGCCTTTGTTGTGATCTCACCCATTACCATAACAAGACCTGTTGTTGTGCATGTCTCACACGCAACACGGCTCATCGGATCCTGCTCCATTAAAGCGTCGAGGATCGCATCGGAGATCGCGTCGCACATTTTGTCCGGATGTCCTTCTGTTACGGACTCGGAAGTAAATAATCTCTTTTCCATTGTAGCTCCTTTCAAGTTGTAGGAAGGCCGCACCTGCTCCCCGCAGTTACGGCAAAACAAAAGTCCGCTCATGCTAAGCGGACTTGACTGGTTTACGTGGTCAAATCCTCTTATTGCTCGATTTACTCGCTCAGGTTGGCACCTTCCTGCCCTCTCGCGTCTGCGATTAACAGGGGTTGCCGTGACTTCACCGGTCCTATGTACCTCCATCACTCTGAATAAGGGATATTGCGAACTTTTTTAAGTTTATTGTACTGTGAACCACCCGAAAAATGACCCACGGACTGTATCTTATACGATTCATCCGGGAATGTCAAGCGGCAATCGCAAAAAAAGCCCGAAAATCCTGAGAAATCGGGAAAATTTCCCGGTATACCAGAACCTTCGGGCTTTTAAAATTCTCATCAGCCAACTCTCAGTCTGAATTTCTGCGCTTCCTTCTCGGAATCCACGCGCTCTATCACAGCACCGAGAGAGCGGAGCTTCTCTTCAAAATTCTCATAGCCGCGCTCAACATAGCCGATCTCATCCACAGTCGTGTATCCATCTGCGGCAAGGCCTGCAAGCACAAGAGCCGCGCCTGCACGAAGATCCGGCGCAACAACCTGAGCTCCTGTGAAGCTTCCGACACCGTCAACGATTGCGACACTGCCTTCCACCTTGATATTCGCACCCATGCGGGAAAGCTCATCCACGTATTTAAAGCGATTCTCAAAGATACTCTCCGTCACAACACTCGTTCCATCTGCCAGAGCAAGTGCCACCGTCATCTGCGGCTGCATATCGGTCGGGAATCCCGGGTACGGCAGAGTCTTAAAGTTCATGTGGCGCTGTTTCGGTTTTCCGACCACACGGATCTCCTCATCAAACTCTACTACTTCACATCCCATCTCCGTAAGTTTCGCGGAGATCGCTTCCAGATGTTTCGGGATCACATTCTTTACGGTGATATCACCGCGGGTAATCGCCGCCGCACACATGAAGGTTCCGGCCTCAATCTGATCCGGGATGATCGAATAATTTGTTCCGTGAAGACGTCTCACGCCTTTGATCCTGATCACATCCGTACCTGCGCCTTTGATATTCGCGCCCATGCTGTTTAAGAAGTTCGCAACATCAACGACATGCGGCTCTTTTGCAACGTTCTCAAGGATCGTCTCGCCCTCGGCCATCGTTGCCGCCATCATGATATTGATGGTTGCTCCGACAGAAACCACATCAAGGTAGATATGGCTTGCGACAAGATCGATCGCGTGGGCTACAACTGCTCCGCGGACGATCTTCACATCGGATCCCAGGGCACGGAAACCCTTTAAATGCTGGTCGATCGGACGGCTTCCGATCGTACATCCGCCCGGAAGCGGAACTTCTGCACTCTTATATTTTCCGAGAAGCGCGCCGATAAAATAATATGACGCGCGGATCTTTCTCATATGCTCATCTTCCACGGTCACGGCGTGGATATTTGCGGCATTGATCCTTACGGTATGGCGGTCGATCCGGTCAACTTTCGCTCCAAGATGACTGATCGCATCCAGGAGAGCATTGATATCGCTGACATCCGGGAGATTATCGATCACAACATCGTCATCCGTCATGATCGCCGCCGCTAAGATTCCCAGAGCCGCATTCTTCGCGCCGCTTATAGTCACTTCACCTACAAGCGGGTTTCCGCCCTTCATAATGTACTGTTCCATTACGCACCTCTATCTATATATCTAAAAAAGGACATAGCTATCCTGCATCCGTCCCAGCTCGTTTTCGTTATGATTATAACATATCTGGGAAAAATGTAAAGTTTTTCTTAAGATACTCCCCCCTATACCGGTACACAGCAGATAAAATCATACCCCGCTGCGCCGAACATCTGGTTCGCCGTCTCCATGGACAGGACTTCCGTTGTCCCGCTTTCCGGATGGTACACGCGGACATGCGTCTGGTCATAGCCGGTCAGGTACATGCAGACTCCCTCTCCGGTATACGCCAGTACCGGGATATTCTGTCCCACAAAGTACAGGACCTGAACGATACTGCTGCCCGACGCATCCAGAAGGAAAGTTCCGTCTTCCATTGTCTGGTTCTTCTCAAAGGAATCCCGATAGCGCTCCAGCAGAGCGGAACCCGCGGTGAGATCCCTGATATAGAAGGCGCTCGCACGGTTTCCGCGGACCCATATGGTCCGGTCACGTCCCGCGGTCACGAATCCCATATGATCGTATGCTGCCTGCGCCGCATCGGCAAAGTCCACAAAACGTCCGAGGAATTGTCCTCGTCCATACGCATAAAACTCCGTAGTCTTACAAGCTGCCGCTGCGATCGGTTTGACTGTCGAACTGCTCTCCGCAAGCTTCGGAGATGTCTGGCGGATCTTTTTCTTTGACGCATCGACATCACGGTCAAGCTGTACAAACATGATCTGCCCTTTCTGGTCTGATGCATACCAGCCGATATCATCCGTCTTTCCCGAAAGGATCTCCGCATTGCAGACAAGCGTGTCCTCAGAATATGCTCCGAAAAATCCGTCCCGGCTGTTCACAGTCTTCATATGGATCCTGCTGTCATCCACAAACACCTCACGGATCCAGGAACCCGGCTTCTCATAATGCATGACCGACTTCATCTCCCGGTCAACGATATCGATGCTGTTCAGATAAGTCCCCATCACACGGCCGTTGGACATCAGATAGTCTCCGCTGTCCCCGGTTCCATAAATGCAGTCGTTTCCGACAAAACCAAGGATCCTCGTTACAGAACCACTCTGTCCGCCCACCTGAGTCTTGTCCCCGGTGTCGAGGTCCATGATCTGGATCGTCTGGGAATCCCAGATCCCGGTATTCTCCTGCCATGCCGCCCGGGAATGGTCCGCGCTGACCGCGAACTGCTCTTTTGTAAGTCCGGAGGCAAGTGCCACATACTCCAGACTCTTTAAGTCGATCCCATAGATCCCGTGATCCATATAGAAGTAGAAGATTCCATTCGTTCCGCGATGGGCAAGTACCGAGAGATCCTCTTTTAACTCCTCATAAGGTTCTGACGATGGAATAAAGAATTTTTCTTCCAGCGCATTCTGTCCCATATCATAATGATAGTACGCGATCCCCGTGCTTCCTTCATGTGTTCCGCGGTTCATTCTCCCGTAAACGATAAAATCGATCCCGCCGTCCTCATCGACAGCGAGGATCTCGACGCCATGCTCCGGCACATTGTCCCTGATATCATCGGACGCTGCTCCGCCGAACGCGAACACCCGCGCCCCCACGTTCTCACCGCTGTCGTAAACCCACAGTTCCCGGTCTGTCACAAATGCCGTATACTGGCCGCCTGTGCTCTTTACGGCGTGAACTCCGTCACCGTTTCCGATCCCCAGAAGGATCCTCTTTCCGGAGAACAGTTCCGTGTCTCCGGTGAAAAGTTCCGTCATCGTGCGCTCGTAATCCATCATGTAGATCCTCTGGGATGACCATTTCATCGTGAAGTTTTCTGTCACTTCATAGTTTTCTGTCTTTTCACCATTTTTCGCCGTCACTCTCGACGTGATCTCCACATTCGCGAGATTGCCGGAAAGTTCCTTCAGCTTCGTGTATGCCTCTCCGGACCGCTCCACACCGAGTGATCCCCAGGTGAGCTGGGTAAATGTGTCTTTCAGTGTCACCGTCCCCAGGGATGTGCTGCCTGCGGTCGGGGATGTCTCCATATACATGGTCAGACTCTGGGCATCACTATACTTATAAGTTTTTGAAGAAAAGTCCTCCGCCAGCGACAGCATCTCATTCGCATGTCCCTGGTCCTGTTCCGCGATCCGCATATAGTACCAGGCCTCGGATCCATCAGAAAGTTCTGCACATACCCCGAGCAGATATTCCTTTCCTGCATCCAGAAGGTTCTGGATCGGAAGCTCTGTACTCAAGGCGTTCTCACTGTCCCCGTTTAATGACGTTTCAAACGATCCAATTCTCGTTCTCTCGATCAGATCCTCCGTATCGAGACTGCGGATTTCATAACGCACTCCCTGGATCTTCGTAGTCCCTGCAAACCGGATCTTTAGTTTCCGGTCCTCCGGAAGCAGGATCAGGCTGTCACGCCCTGCGGTCACGCCGCGCTCATCCGTCTGTCCGAACACGGGTGCCATCTCCCGTTCTCCCATCGTCGCATAGAGCACCGGGAATTTTGCTTTTTCCATCGCCGTGTACTCCGTGACTCCGTGCTCTTCTTTCTTCCCTACTGGGTGTACAAAATAAACCATTGCCGCCGCTGCAAAAACAAGCAGCAGGATCATGACTTTCTTTCCGGTCTTCATCTCACTGTTTCCTCACTCTGTCTATCTGTCACTGCCTGTCGGCAGAATTTTTCAATTTCCGTAACTGTTCAGTACCTTCAAACCCGTGTTTTATTACAGTCAACGCAGCAAGTGTGCAGACCTGCTGAACAGTTATCAATTTTCAACTCTGTTTAAAATTCTTCTCCGGTAAATCTCATTCACAAACAGGACCTGCAGCAGATCCTGTTCTTCTGTTCCGCCCATAGTCTCCTCCGGGTGGCGTTCTCTGACTTTTAACAGTTCCCGGTATAAGAATTCCCGGTCCGGATATTCGTCATACATCGGACTCCCGGGGTATTCCAAAAGGTCACACGCCTCCTCGGCCAAAACCTGTTTTCTCTTCGCTGCTGAAGGATAGATTCCTCTCAGATAGTCCATCTCCGACCGGAGCTCATTTCCGGTCAGGACCGGTCCTGCGCTCTGTTCCTCTCTCCGATAAAGCATCCAGGGCACTTTTTTCACTTCCGGGGGGTATCCCCGGTATCTCTTCTCCATAAAAACGTTCCCGCTCCTTTGCTGATCCCTATACAGGATTATCATATGCAAAAAGGAGCGGGAAAGCTACCATCTCATTTTATGATAATTTCGATCCACAGCCGGAAATTTCATGAAGTCTGACATGTCGGCACCGGACCGGCTAAAACAGTTTTTTCGGATAAACACCCGCATCGACCAGCTTCTGGATCGACGCGACAACTGCCGGTTTGTCCTCTTTGTAGGTCACACCAAACCATTTATCCTTTGTCTCAAGGACGCGGACTGTACCTTTTCCGTTATGAATACAGCTGTCGATCACCGCTGGGAGAAGGTATTCCGCTTTCAGATCCCCCTCTTTCACGCCGGAGAGGAATTCCGGGAATCCTTTTTCCAGTTCTTTTACGAAAGATGCCGGCAGTCCGAACATATTCATGGAAACGTGCTGGTCTTCTTTTACGATAACCGGGTTGCCATCGTGGTCAGCCGCATGCATGCCGTCTTCCGCTTTGTAGACGTCGTATGTCTCTGTGACCTTGGAGAGATATCCATTGGCATCCACCGTGCACACACCGCGGGTCACCGGACCATTTTCGCTTAACGTGTTGGAGAGGATAAAACCAGCCATACACATATCGAATGTGTCCTTCGTATCATCCATCTCATTTACCATATAGTCATGGACGATCTTAAAGCCTTCTTTTCCGTAGTAGTCATCGGCATTGATGACAAGGAACGGTTCCTTGATCAGGTCTCTCGCCGCAAGGATCGCCTGACCGGTTCCCCACGGTTTTTTTCTTCCTTCCGGAACAGAAAAACCTTCCGGGAGATCATCCATCTCCTGGTACGCATACTCGACCGGAGCGATCTTCTCGATCCTGTTTCCGATGATCTCCTTGAAATCTTTCTCCAGATCTTTTCTGATGATAAAAATAATTTTATCAAAACCCGCTTCCAGAGCGTCATGGATCGAATAGTCCATAATGATCTCACCGCTCGGACCAACCGGGGCAAGCTGCTTGATTCCGCCGCCAAAACGGCTTCCAATTCCTGCTGCCATGATGACAAGAGATGTCTTTTTCATGTAACAGTCCTCCTTTTTTCTGCTGATTCTTTCATACTCATATGGAGGTATCATAGCACAGATTCAAATTCTTTTCAATCAGACAAAGAGTCCGGCTGCACTCTTTTAAGAAATTCGTAGGAATTTCTGCCAAAAAGCAGTCACTTCCTTCGCATCTCCTGAGAGAACCACCGGACTCTTCCAACTGATCTTCTATACTACTGTTTCTCTACATTTTTCGTCGCGATCAGATCGCTTCCAAGACCTAAAATATTTTCTACGATCAGATCACCGGTATGAACCGGTGCATTTAAGGACAGCTTGCGGATCTCCGCCATCACCTCAAACAGCTTCTCCTTCGGCACCGCACGGTTTAACCGCACGCTGACAAGTGGGAGAACTCCGTTTTTCACAGCCACGGAGCTTGCGATCGTACGCTTCGGCGCTTCGACCTCCTGCGCCGCATACTGAGCTCCCTTCGGGCATAAATTTCCACTCACGGAGATGCATTTTCCATCCACGATCTCCGCCTCAAGCTCACAGCCATTCGGACATACGATACATGTCATTTTTCTAATCATAAGATGCACACCTCCACTTCCTGCTCACCTTCAAACACCTCTTTCTTAACCGGGATCTGGATCATCTCTGCCGGAAGCGCCTTCTTTAAATGCTTTTTCGCAAGAACCTTTTCTCCCTGTCTGACCTCGATCGTGCAATTTTCAAACTTCCGTCCGACACGCATGGAGATCGTCACATCTTTCTTTCCGCTGACCTTCATCGGCACCGTATGATTGATGCCGAAAGCTGCTTTCACCGGGATCATGCACTCCGGCAGGCTGCCGTTTTCCACATATTCCGCAACGCCGTCTGCCAGCTTTTCAGCTTCCATGGACACAAAGTCTACCAGATCATGAACATGGAGGACATTGCCTGCTGCAAAGAAGCCGGATTTTTCTGTCTGGAAATATTCATCGACTACCGCACCCTTTGTTCTTGCATCAAGCGTAACACCGGCATCGATGGAAAGCTCGTTTTCCGGGATCAGACCTACCGAAAGGATCACCGTATCACAGTTGTATTCCTTCTCTGTTCCCGGAATCGGCTTCATGTGCTCATCCACCTGTGCAACGGTAACGCCTGTCACACGCTCATTTCCGTGGATGTCTGTGATCGTGTGGCTCAGATACAGCGGGATTCCGTAATCATTCAGACACTGTTCGATGTTTCTCGGAAGTCCGCTCGGGATCGGCTGGATCTCAAATACAGCCTGTACATGAGCACCCTCTAAGGTTAAACGTCTCGCCATGATCATTCCGATATCTCCGGAGCCGAGGATCACGACCTCTTTTCCGACCATGCGGTTATAAAGATTGATGTAAGCCTGTGCAACACCTGCTGTGAATACTCCTGTCGGACGTTCGCCCGGGATTCCCAGCGCACCTCTTGTCCTCTCTCTGCAGCCCATGGTGAGGATCACAGCTTTTGCCTGGATCTTTTTTAAACCATTCGAAGAAGCAAGTGTTACAATCTTGTCCGGAGATACAGAAAGAACGGTTGTATCGGTTACATACGGAATCTTTAATTCCATGACCTCATCAATAAATTTCTGTGCATATTCCGGTCCGCTCAAGGTCTCTCCAAATCTTATCAGACCGAAACCGTCATGAATACACTGACGTAAAATACCGCCCATGGTCTTTTCACGTTCTACGATCAGAACATTCCTGATCCCTTTTTTATAAAGCTCTACGGCTGCCGCAAGTCCGGCCGGACCTCCGCCGACAATTACCACATCACGTGTTTCCATTCTACTGCTCCTCCTTTCTCACTTCTCCGGTAAACATCCAGGAATTCTGTCTTGCGTACCGGATATCCGTATCCTTCACACCGAGCTCTTCCTCGATCATTTTTTCAATTCTCATCTGGCAGTAGCCACCCTGACAGCGCCCCATCATGGATCTTGTACGGTACTTGATTCCTGTCATCGTATGAACTCCGAGCGGATTGTGGATCGCCTTGAGGATCTCTGCCTTTGTTACCTTCTCACAGCGGCAGATCACCTCACCGTAATCCGGATCTTCTGCGATCAGCTTTGCTTTTGTCTCGTCATCCTGCTCATCAAACCGGATAATTCCCTCACGTTTCGGGTTAAATTCCGGATTTTCCTTAAATGCTTCGTATTCCTGCATCATCCGTGCCACCATACGTCCGATCGGAACTGCTGCCGTAAGTCCCGGAGACTCGATTCCTACAAGGTTCACCGCATGCGGCGCAAGCTCCGGACGGATCTCGATCTTGAAATCCTGGATCGTTCCGTTCTCATCCACCCACTTCGGCAGGATTCCGGAGTAGTTGCGGATATAATCCGACTTTTTAATATACGGCCAGATCTCAGATGCACTCTTTGCAAGGTAATCCATGTTCTCCTGCGGCACTCCATAGTACGTGAAATTCTCTGTCATCTCTGCATTCGGTCCGATAATTACATTTCCATCCGTCGTATTGGTAACATGGATTCCCATATATGTATTACTCGGAACCGGATAGATCGGCATCGGAAGAAGCTCTCCGGTCCTGCGATCCAGAATGATGTAATCTTCCTTGGAGCCGATCACGCGATATCCTTTGATACCAAGCATATCGGAAATCTTTCCGCAGCCAAGCCCGGCACTGTTGATCACCCAACGGGACTCAAAGGTTCCGTGCGTTGTCGTTACCGTGTAAAGATCTTCTCCTGTCTCGCTTGTTCCACGGCTGATTCCTGTCACTTCATGATCGAAGAAATATTCTGCTCCGTTCTGAGCTGCATTCTCCGCCAGTGCGATCGTATAGTTAAAGGGATCTACGATTCCGGAATTTTCCGAGAACATGGCAAACTCTCCAACTGCTGTCGGAACCAATTCATGAAGCTCTTCTTTATTCAGCAGACGAAGCTTTGTTGCTCCGTTCTTTTCACCCTGAGCGATCGTCCGTTTTAATGTCTCCAGATCCTCCGGTGTTTTTCCTACAAGAACCTTTCCGCAGCGTTTGAATACAAAGCCGAGCTCCTTGGACAGTTCATCCATCCCCTGATTGCCTTCCACACAAAGCTTTGCTTTCAGTGTTCCTACATCATATGCGAAGCCACCGTGGATCACTCCGGAATTTCGTCCGCTCGTCTCATAACAGACATCCAGATTCTTTTCCAGCACACCGATCCGGAGCTGATATCTTGTAAGCTCTCTTGCGATTGCACTGCCGACAACACCGCCGCCAATGATAAGCACATCAAATCGTCCCATAACTTTTCTCCTTTTTGGATATTTTATCTCGTTGCTATTATTTTCTACAATGGTCAGGTCAAAATTCATCCTACCTATTTTATATTTGAATCTTACCACAGATCCCAGCGTTTTACAAGGACTTTTCTTGATCTCCCTGATATTTTTTCATTGCTTTTTCGCAGTATCCCAAAGGGGATCGGCACGCAGGAATTTTTGATCCCTCTTTCCTTTTATAAAAAAAGTCTCCGAAAATTTGTCCTACAAATTCTCGAAGACTTTTCATGCTCCAATCAGCCGGGCAGACTCAGAACTGTCATCGCTTATAGTCTGCTCTGCTCTTCCTCATACCGGCTCGTGTTATACAGGAGATGATACTGCATCTCCATCTCTGCCTCAAAGGGCTTGTGATCACGGATATAGCAAAAGATCTTTCGGTGCGAGATCCATGTCCGGTCATATTCTGTCTGTGCAACCTCCTTTGCAAAAACAGCCACACCTTTTCCGATCACCGGAAGAAGATTTTCCATCACGATATTATGCGTACACTGGGCAATCTTCGTGTGGAATTTCGTATCCAGCTCCGAATAATCCTCCCTCTTTTTCATCGCCGCTTCCATCTCTTCCAGAATTTCTTCCAGCTCTTTGATTTCATGCTCCTTTGCACACTGGGCCGCAAGTGCCGCGATCTGCGGCTCCAGCATGATCCTCACCTGAAGCAGATCCTTTGTAAGCTTTACGTGGTCATTAACCATTGAAAATCCAAGAGGATCATCCGGGATCCCCTGTTTTTCAGACACAAAGGTTCCTGCTCCCTGACGGATCTCTAGGACATTTCTGGATGCAAGGATCTTTAAGGCCTCACGGACCGTATTTCTTCCTGCTCCCGTACTCTCACAGAGTTCCTTTTCCGTCGGAAGCTTGTCTCCTGCCTTGTATGGTGTCTCCTGGATCAGATTCATGATTCCGTCCGCAACCTGCTCCGCAAGTGTTTTCGCCTGTGCCCCCATCAATCCCTGCCTCCTATTCCATCTCTGTCATATCCGGCCAATGATCTGATCACAGCTCTTTCAGTGTGATCGTATCAAGCTGTTTCTGTAATTCGTTAATAAACATGGATGTATGATATCCGTCTGCCGCTGCATGAGCTATATTCACACAGAACGGCATCGTCAGCCGTCCATCCCGCTCCGTAAATTTTCCGCAGGTGATGATTGGGAACAGCATCGGTGTTCCGCTCTCCGTATACGCAGAATATCCGGTAAAATCAAGCCACGGCACCATGGAAATACAATAAAAGTTCTGCGGCTGTCCGGGCTTTGCTTTTACCGCCTTTACATGCCGGTATGTTTCCATGTCACTGCACATATTTTTATAAAACGTCGAAAATTCTTCCGTATAGGCAGTCCATACATCGGAAAAGGTATGGTCATCCTCATGAAAGATCGTATAATTCGGATGAAGGACATCATAATATCCCGGATTCCCGTCTTTGTCCCGTCCCATTCGAAATTCCTTCGTTGCCGCGATCTGCCTCGACACGCAGTACACAAACACCGGATAAAATCTCAATCCTTTTTCCTTTACCTGACGGTGCAGCTTGGTGATATCAAGAGACACCGTCACACTGTACCCGCATTTTAACAGTTTTGTATAATACTCGTAATGGGATTTTCTCTCCCAGCTATCCAGATCAACCGGAGTAAATATCATGGTCCTGACTCCTTCTTACGGATATCATGATCTTACATTCATGCAGCCGCACATACACGTTCTTTCACAATGATATCCGGTCTCTACTTAAAAATATGGCAACTATTCAGTGCATTCATATTTGCAAAATATGAATCTTAATTTCTGCATCTACGATAACATATCCACCACAATAAGGCAATGAACAGAAGCATTTATTTTTCTTTACAGGGAATTTTTCGGGATTTCCTATTGCTCACCACCTAAAAGAAGCGGGAGTCTTCTATGCTGAGATAAAAAAGGATCCGCAGACAGATTTTATCCGGCTGCAGATCCTTCATTATCTTATTTTGCAGTTTTTTTCGTCGCCGCAACCAGCAGCAATACAATGAAAATACCCTGAATCAATCTCTGTCCGCCGACGCTGATGCTTGCGGCATTCAGGAAGGTAGACATCAATGTCATCATAAACGCACCAATGCATACGGCAATAATATTGGATTTACCACCTGCTGCATTTGTACCTCCCACAAAGCAGGCTGCGATCGACGGCAGAAAATATGTAGTACCAAGATCCTGATTTGCACCTCCGCAATATGCAGCATTCAACGCACCTGCAAGTCCGCAGAGAGCACCATTGATCACAAAGGCAATAATTACCGTCTTATTCACATTGATTCCTGCAAGTCTTGCTGCCTCACGTTTCTGACCAACTGCATGAAGGTTCATACCATATTTTGTCCTGTACAGTACAAAGAAAAGAATGACCGCAATCAGGATCGCTATAGCCGTCATGGTATTGATCCCACAGATGTTTGCATTCGTAAACTTCACAAACGTACTGTTCGGAGAATTTGCAAACTTGTTGGATACAAGCAGGATCACCGTATAATACAGATATCCTGTAGCCATCGTCGTAATCATTGCGTGAATATTCAAATAAACATTGACGCTTGCGTTGATCAAGCCGCAGATCATGCCGACCACAATTGCTGCCGCCAGTCCAAGAAGAATATTGTGCTGCATCAGTTCACAGGAAACATACGCTGCCAATGTCAAAATATATTTCTGGGAAATATCGATCGCGCCTTTTCCACTCGTTACAACGATCATCTGCGCAACACCGAGAAGCATGGCAAATACACACAATTTTAAACCAGAAGTAATAACACGGGCATTCACGCTGCCGGATACGATGCAGATTAGGATATACAGGATAATACAACCGGCAACCGGCCAGATCACCGGACTTTCTAATGCTTTTTTCATCTTATTATTCACGATGATCACGCTCCCCTCTATGAATCAGGAACTTTAAGGCAAGAACTCCTATCAGGATAAGTCCGATGATAGCAGTCTGATAATTCGAATTCATCTTCATGGCAGTTAAAAGCGAATTGATCAGATTCATAACGATCGCTGCCATAACGACTCCCACCGGAACCGGAAGTCCTCCGGCCATATCGCAGCCGCCAAGAATAACTGTTGCGATCGACATCATGTTATAGTTTACAGAGCTGTTTGCATCCGCACCGTTACATGTATTTGTATATGCCATACCGGCAAGAACTACAAAGAAACCTGCAATTCCATACGCAACCACTTTTGCAAGAAGGTAGCTCCATCCGGAACGTTCCAATGCCTGGACATTGTTTCCTGCGCCCCTAAGAACAATACCATATCTGCATCGGTAAAGAAGATACCAGCATGCCAATCCGGTGACCACGGCAATGATAATTGGAAGCGGAATGACCGGTGTCTTAATTCTGAGAAAATCAGAAAGCCATTGCGGACATTTTCCTCCGGGTGTCGGGCAGATGATAAGGGCAAGTCCATACCATACAAACTGTGCTCCCATCGTAACAACGATTGCAGGGATCTGACGGATCTTGATCAAAGCTGCAAGAGCCATGTAAAGTCCTACAAATATTACAAGCCCAAGGAATCCAACCAGAGGGTTTCCGGTCAGCCAGATACCAACGATCACATTTACAAGTCCGATCGAATATCCATTTCCCATATCTACATCACCGCACATGACAATGAACATCTGACCAAGAGCTGCAAAGATCAGCGGCAATGCAGAACTGATCTTCATTCTCATACCGGCATAGGTCATTAATTTCGGATTGATGCAGACATTCGCCGCAAAAATAAGAATCAATGTGATAAGTGGAAGCATCCACGGTGCAGACAAATACTGTGCAAACGCACTTTTCTTTTTTTCCTTTACCTCTTTCTTTTCTGTCTCAATAAAAGCTGCCTTTACGATATTCGGCACATCGATCTCATCACCGATCAATTCTTTTGTAACATATCCGTCACGCATTACATATACACGGTCACAGATCTCCATCTCCAGATCTTCCGTCGAATACAGGATGATGGATTTTCCCATTTCTCTTGTATCATCCAGCAATTTATAAATATCCTGCTTCGTTCCTATATCAACACCTGCCGTCGGATCGTTTAAGATAATGATGTCTGCCTCAGATGCAATACCACGCGCGATCAAAGCCTTCTGCTGATTGCCGCCGGAAAGTGACATGATGTTGCTCTCGATTCCTTCCGCACGGAACTTCAATTTGTCATACCACTCCTGAGCCGAAGCGTTTGCTTTTCCTGAATCGATCAGAAGTTTTCCTTTCACACGGTCAAGGTTGGCCACCAGAATGTTATTCTTAATATTCCAGAACTGAAATACTCCTTCTGTCGCACGATCTCCGGAAACATAGGCAATCGAACCGTTTAATTCAATTCCCTCTTTCTGTTTCTTTCTCGCTCCGTAGATCTGCTGTAAAAGTTCCTGTTGCCCGGAACCGGCAAGACCGGAAATGCCAATGATCTCTCCACGTTTCAAATTAAGGCTGACACCGTTCAAGCCCTTCGCCTTCAGATCCGTGATCGTTAACATGTCCTCGTTTTCAGAGAAATCACGAGCCACCCGTTCCTTCTTCTCTGATGCTCCGCCCATGTGCATGATCAATTCTTCCTGCGTGATTTCATCCGAATAGAATTCTCCGCGATTCTGACCATTTGTGAGCATCACGATACGGTCCGATACTTTACGGATCTCATCCAGCTTATGGGAAATATAGATCACTGCAACGCCTTTTTCACTGAGTTCTGCCACGATCTTATGCAGCTGTTCCGCTTTATCGGAGGATAATGCACTTGTCGGTTCATCCAGAATCAGAATCTTTAAGTGATCTGCCATCAGGGTTTTGCAAATCTCAACGACCTGACGATCCGTAAGGCTCAATGTCTCGATCGGTTTTGTAACATCAATATTGCTTCCCGGAAAATATTTTTCAAGGAGCTTTTCCACCTCTGTCTTTGTCTTATTTCTCCAGTTTTTGCTTGGTGCAATACTGTGGCTGACATTCAGCATCGCAAAATTTTCGAAAATACTAAGGTTGGTACAAAGTGACAGATCCTGGTATGCACAGCTAACACCAATCTGTTTTGCAATTTTTGCATTGTAGTTTTCTTCCGGAACTCCATTATAAATAATTTGACCTGCAGTTTTTGGAAGCACGCCTGTCAGAATTTTCATCATTGTGGATTTTCCGGCTCCGTTAGGTCCTACAAGTCCAATAACCTCGCCTTCATAGATATCCAGATCAACCTTCTGAAGTGCCTTGGTGATTCCAAAAAAACGGTCAATGCCTTTCAAGCTTAAGTATGGCTTTTGTCCCTCATTATGCTTCAAGCGAATCACTTCCTTTCTATATCTTTACTTGTCGATCAATGCGATCAAACGCAAAGTCGAACCTGATCCCTTTTTAAGCCGACACGGAAGACCAATCACGCCAAAAAAGGGCGGAAGTATGTCGAGCTTGTCCACATTTTCAATAATATAAATCCCGTTTCCCAGAAGAACCTTATGCGCCGGATTTGTAGTTCCGATCGCATCCAGTGCGGATGCATCTGTTGCTGCTGCACTTACTTTTTTCGAAAGCAGATATTCCGCTGTCTCCTTTGAAATTCCGGGCCAGTCCTCCATAAATGCTTTTCCCTCTTCCCCGGCTTTCCACTTTTTGTCCCATCCAAAGCGGAAACATACGATATCTCCTTCTTTAAGCTCTCCGTGTTCGTTCTCGAACCTTTTTACATCTTCTACCGTCGTTACACCTCTTGCAGGTGTATGAGTCACATCGATATTCACGCCTCTTCCGATCAGGCGTTTCAGCGGGATTTCGTCCACATTTTCCGAATCCTTAAAGAAATGAGAAAGCGCATCAATATGTGTACCGGAATGCTCACAAAGCGTAACGCCTCTCCAATAAGAACCATCTTCAACATAATTCATACCGGTGTGAAATTTTACTCCCGGTTGTGTTGGCCAATGTGGAATCTCTTCTTCCAACGGGTGTGTCATATCGATCACTTCACAAGTACCAACTAAATCCAGCAATTTTTCAAGTGTCTTCATATTTCTTCCTCATTTCCACAAAAGAATCCTGATAGAAAAAGGGGGAAACAGCAGAAACTTGCTGTATCCCCCTCCTGCATCATGTTCGATCTGATATTCTCATTCGTAAAGCTTTTTAGCCAATCACTACTGAGTCTCGATCTGAGTTCTGATATCGTCCCATGACATTTCTGTAAAGGCAACATCATCATCGCCTAAACCTGTATACTGAGAAAGTGTATCTGCATCAACCATACCAAACGGAACACTCATATTGTTAACAACTTTCTCACCATTGCAGATATCAACTGCTACGTAAAGAGACATTGCACCGATCCACGGGTTGCTTGCTGCAGATAATGTCTTGTAACCTTCCGGAGCTTCATTTGCCCACCAGTTAAGGAAGCTTCCTCTGTTATCACCTGCGATAACCGGAAGAGTATCTGCGGAATATCCAGCGGAAAGAAATGCCTGTACTGCAGCGTAAGCATCTCCGCCCTGTGTTACAAGACCTTTCACATCAGAGAGTGTCGGAAGAACACTGTTTAACTCTGTCTGTGCTTTCGATGCTGTCCAGTCTGTATAGATCTCGGAAACGATCTTTACATCCGGATATTTTTCAAGAGCTGCTAAAACACCCTGATGGAACTGATCATCTGTCGTTGTACCTGCTGTACCACGGAGCTCGATCAGGTTGCCGGAGCCACCCATCTGCTCACATACATACTCGGTAAGAGCCTTTGTCATCTCTTCATTCTCAAAGTACATCTGGTATAACAGATCAGCTTCACAATCAACCGGACCATCATTGACAGTGATAACCGGAATGCCGGCATCACACGCTTCCATGATCGCATTGTTTAAAGAGCTTGTGGAAGCCGGATCAACAATGATAATGTCATATCCCTGAGTGATAAAATCCTCGATCTGGGCGATCTGGGTCGCTGTATCCTGATTTGCCTCAGCAACTGTATACTCACTGATATATCCATCTGCCTTCAGCTTATCCGCAACGATCTGCATCTGTTTTTCTTCTGTCTGACGGTAACTGTTTCCGTTGTAGCTGTTTGTAAAGCCAACCTTGATTCCTTTTGCTTCTCCGTCTTTTGCTGCAGCTGCGGTTGTTTCTGCCGCCTTTGTTTCTGCTGCGGCTGCGGTTGTCTCTGCTGCTGCGGTGGTTGCGGATCCACCGGAAGAACTGCTGCATGCAACGAGATTTGTTGCTACAGCGCCGACCGCTACGAGTGCTACTACTTTTTTCAGTTTCATAATTTTTCCTCCATTTAAAAATTTATTGTTGTTTTCCTCATGGAAAACTTTTTTCCCTGCACATTACGTCCAAATCCCCATTTGTACATAACTGTTTTCTCGTCTTGTATACTTTCTTGTATACTTCTTTGTATACAACAGATTATACTTGGTAATGTATCAAATGTCAATGATTTATCGTAAAATATTGGATTTTTTGTGCATTTTATACAGAGTGCTTGGTTTGCTTTGTATGAATTGAATATATTTTTTGTCCATTTGTATCGATTTATTTGTTATTTTCCCCTAAATCTAATATATTTATAAAGACCAAATCAAACAGCTACACCGCGATATCGTTTCCGGTAGCGATCACCCATGTTCTGAACACGGCTGATCTGGTTACTTATGTCTCCCGGTTAATGTACTAATATATTGCCATATCATCCCAATAATATCTATTCACAATTTCCCCATAATTTTTTTCTGTTTTTTGTGCATATTTTCCATTTCATCTCCTGGCTTGTATATGTTGCACATTAATTTTTCTATTGCAGATGATTTCGAATCCGTTTTTTGTCTGTTTTGCACAATATAATTTGTTTTGTTTTCCGTCCATTTTCTCATTCCGTTGCTCATTCAGGCGGTCCAACAGCTTATACACCTCAATAAAACACAATATTTTTCCTTTTATCAAGGTCTCTAATATATTTATTGTGCAAAATTCGCAAGATTCACTCAAAAAAGCCTGATATAACAGCATTACTGCCGTATACCAGGCTTAGTGATTCACAAAATCCGTCTGTGTTTTCCTACTCCGTAAAATATTCCGGATACAGTTCGATCTTTTTCTGGAGATCTCTCCGGAATCGTCCCAGATGTCCGGTCATAAAGTCTTCTACATTGACATCATTTGGGATCCCCATCATCATGTAATAATACATCCGGTTATGCTCCTCTAAGATCTGCTCCCGGTTGATATCATTCTCCCTTGTATCCAGATATCGAACACGGTCATAATGCGACCCGATATTATGGACACAGTACCATACATCCATTTTATGGCTGAACTCATACAACATACAGTGCATCTCATTGTCCAGATCAAAGAAATAATCGCTCATGGTCGTCTCACGGTTGATCTCCTGCTCCTGAAGCTGCAGATTGGTCTTCATGTTTCTTAGCTGCTCTGGCGAAAGTGTTCCGGCGGTTTCCTTAAAGATCGCTGTTTCGATCACACGTCTCGTAAAATATCCCTGTCTGACTAAATTCAGATCGATAAAGCTGACCTTGCTTCCTTTTTGTGGAAGAATGTCCACAAGCTTTTCATTTTTTAACAGGATCAAAGCCTCACGAACCGGAGTTCTGCTTGTTCCGAACTGTTCACTAATCACCGTCTCATCCAGAGCCTCTCCCGGAAGAAGCTTAAAGCTCATAATGCTTTCCCTCAGAAGACGGTATGCATATTTACTGTTTGTCTCTCCGTTTTTCCGTTCACTGAATATTTCAAATGGCATATAAATACCTCCATTTCCTTTCCCTGCTTTTATTTATAACAGAAAACCGTCATTTTGCCAATATAGCTTTTTGTTTTCTTATTGCAACTAATATACTATGTTTTTTACTATAATCACACGTTTTATCGCTTATTTATCTTGGTTTCTTTTCCTATTTTTCCAATCTAATATTTTTATTCCATCGTCATTTCGTCTGTTCTATTGGCTTTTCTTCACTTTCCAGCTCTTCATTCGTCATTTTTACCCAAATATATTGATATTATCCTGTTTGTATAGTATAATAATCCCTGTATAACTAATATATTATGTGTTCATAATCAAATGTGTCAAACCATTTTCTTGCGAAGCTCTCCGGAATCAAAAAAAGGACACTAAAATATCATCATAAAAACATGGAGGAACAAGATATGAAAGCAGTACAAATCGTAAGTCCTAACAACCTTCAGGTCATCGACGTAGAAAAGCCGTCGATCGATGAAAAAAACAATGTTATGATCAAAATGACCGCAGCCGGTATCTGCGGATCTGATGTCGGAATCTATCATGGAACAAATGCTGCCGCAACCTACCCACGCATCATCGGCCACGAAATGGTCGGACGTGTTGACGAGGTTGGAAGTAACGTAAAGAATTTAAAGGTCGGCGACCGCGTGATCGTCAATCAGGTAACAAGCTGCGGTCACTGCTATCCGTGCAAGATTGGCCGCGGAAATGTCTGCGACAATCTGAAGGTCCGCGGTGTTCATATCGACGGCGGATATCGTGAATATATTGCTGTTCCGGAATCTGACTGCTACCTTCTTCCGGATTCTCTTTCCGATCAGGATGCTGTTATGATCGAGCCGACAACGATCGCGATCCAGTCCTGTACAAGAGCACAGCTCGAAAAGGACGATATGCTTCTGATCTTCGGCGCCGGCGCTCTCGGAAGCACGATTTTAAAGGTAGCCCGTCAGCTCTGCGACCACATCATCGTGGCTGATATCATGGATGAGAAGCTTGAGGCTGCAAAGAAAAACGGAGCAAAATATACGATCAACGTATTAAAAGAAGATCTTGTTGAGAAGGTAAAGGAATACACCTTTGGTCATGGTGCAACTGTTTCCATCGACTCTGCATGCACAAAGGATTCCCTGATCAATCTTCTTCAGGCAACCGGCAATGCCGGAAGAGTCATGACCATGGGCTTCTCCACTGCACCAACAGAGGTCAACCAGTTCGCGATTACATCAAAGGAGCTGGATGTTCGCGGTTCCAGACTTCAGAATAAGATGTTCGGAAAAGCGATCGAGATGATCAATGCCGGAACTCTCGACCTGTCAAACTCTATTTCCCACACCTTCCCGCTTACAAAAGCACAGGAAGCATTCGATTTTGTTGATTCCCGCGATCCATCCATCCGGAAGATCGTATTTACCTTTGATAACCTTTAATCATTCTTTTTCATAATATTGCCGATAACAGAAGGCAGATGTATCCCCCTGAGATTTTTCAGTCACATCCGCCCTTGTTTCTCTCTTAAAGCATATTATCCAGGAGGTTCACTATGAAAGCAGTAAGAATCAACGAGCCAAAGAACGTTGTACTCGCAGACATTGAAAAACCCACGCCAAAGGCCGGTGAGGCTTTGATCAGGATCATCACAGCCGGAATCTGCGGATCCGATATCGGTGCATTCCGCGGAACTAACAACCTCGTTTCCTATCCGAGGATTATTGGACATGAGTTAGCCGGAATCATCGAATCCATTCCGGAGGACAATCCAAAAGGACTGAAGATCGGCGACAAAGTCATCGCAGATCCGTATTTGTACTGTGGCCACTGCTATCCATGCAGCATCGGACGTACAAACTGCTGTACCGATCTTCATGTACTCGGTGTCCATGTTGACGGCGGCATGGCAGAATACTTCTGTCACCCGGCAGACATGCTCGTAAAAATGCCGGATGATATGAGCTGGGAAGAGGCTGCAATGGCAGAGCCGCTTACAATCTCCCTTCACGGCATTCACCGCGGCGGTTTAAAGGCAGGCGAGTACTGCGCGATCATCGGTGCCGGTCCGATCGGTCTTCTTGCCGGAATGATCGCACAGGCATACGGCGCTCACGCGATCTTACTCGATCTTGTCGACGAACGTCTGCAGTTTGCAAAGGAACTTGGCATCGAATATGTGATCAATTCCAAAACGGAAGACACGGTAAAACGAATCAGTGAGATCACAAACTGTGTTATGGCACAGCAGGTTATGGAATGCAGCGGCGCAAACGCAGCGATCCGCTCCACCCTTGATCTTGTAAGTAATGCCGGAAGGATCACCCTGACCGGATGGCCGAAAACAGAAACTCCGCTCCCAACCGATCTGATCACGAAAAAGGAAGTGGATATCCGCGGTGCACGTACAAGTGCCGGTGAGTTTGAGGAAGCGATCGAACTCATCCACAGTGGAAGAGTTGATATCAAGAAGATCCTGACAAAGGTCATCTCCATTGATGAAGCGCCGGCAACCATCATTGATATCGAAAAGAATCCAGGTAATTATATGAAGGTCGTTGTTCAGGTTAACGAGCCGTAATTCAAGTCGAATGTCTATGAGGCCCGACTGAGATAAAAATACCTTTGACAGTTTAAGAGCTGTTGTGTCTGTCACATCAGTTCCCGGCTGTCAAAGGTATTTTTGTATAAGGAATGCGCCTTGGCACATTCTCGCGCCTCGTGCGGCCGCTCACGACAATCGATGTCTTCGTACGAATTTCCTAATACAAAAAGGTATCCCCCCTGCGGCGGATACCTTTTCTGTTCTCTGTTTAAGCCATATATTTCTTTAAGACTGATCTTACTGCTCCAGGTCCTGCAATCTCTTCTAAGAACATCTCCTCGATCTTCTCACCGATTCCGGCCTTGTAAAGATCGATTCCGAAAATATTCTCATTGGAAAGAATGCTCTTTAACTGTCCATGGTAGGTTTCCGGCTTTCCAAGCTCGATTCCCTTCATTACCTCTGTAAGCTCTGCAAGCATCGGATCGGAGGAACGTTCGAAAGCTTCCCCGTCATCCTGTACACCGAGAAGATAACGGCACCAGCCTGCAATCGCAAGCGGAATTGCTGTCAGCTTCTTTGCATCTCCGTATTTTGCAACATAAGACTTGATCGTCTCTCCATAACGGATTCCGACCTTCTGGGATGTATCGGTTGCGATACGCTGCGGGGTATCCGGCATGAACGGATTCGGGATCCGGACATTGATCACCTCATCAACGAAGTTCTTCGGAGACAGGATTCCCGGGTCGGTAACGACCGGCATTCCTTCTACCGGACCGATCTCATGAACCAGCTTGTTTAATTCCTGATCCTTCATCTCATCTGCGATCAATGTATATCCAAGAACGCAGCCGTAAACAGCAAGTGCTGTATGTAACGGATTCAGGCAGGTTGTAACCTTCATGCGCTCTACCTTATTTACTGTATCGCGGTCTGTCATATAGACACCGGCCTTTTCCAGTGCCGGGCGTCCGTTCGGGAATTTATCCTCAATAACAAGGTACTGCGGTCCCTCGGCGTTAACAAACGGAGCGATATAGGTTTTCTTGGATGTGATGACCGGAGCGATATCTTCAACACCGGCATTCTCCAGCTCCTTGCATACAGAATCTGCCGGACGCGGAGTGATCTTATCGATCATGCTCCACGGGAAGGAGATCTGCTTTTCATCAGAAAGGTATGCAACAAAGTCTGCGTCTACAAAGCCCTTCTTTTCCCATTCCTTCGCCATTGTGAGGATGGAATTCTGGAGTTTTTCTCCATTATGGGAACAGTTATCCATGGATACGACTGCTAACGGATGCTTTCCTGCCTTGAAACGCTCAAACAGCAGTGCACATACAACTGCCATCGCAGCGCCCGGCTTTTCCGGACCATTGTCGATATCTGCCTGAACAAACGGGAAATAATTTCCCTCAGCATTTTTCAAAGCGTAACCTTTTTCTGTGATCGTGAAGGAGATCATCTGGAGACCCGGATCCGCGAAGATCTCTTTCAGGCGGTTCCACTCCTCCGGAACATTTGACTGTGCCTTGATCGCTTCCGTAAGGGAACCGATCACCTGCTTATCTGTAGAACCGTCTGCCTTTAAAGTGACAGCCAGAACCAGATTGTCATATGGCTTGTAGATCTTATCCACTACGTCAAAATCAAAGGTCTCCACACAGGTGATTCCTTTTTTCATTTCTCCCTGTGTGATCAGGCGGTCAGCAAGTCCGCCAATAAAGATACGAAAAATATTTCCTGCACCGAAATGAACCCATACCGGTGCTTTTTTTGTTTCCTCTGCCACCTGTTCGATCGAATAGGACGGAAGCTTGATTCCTGCTGCTTCCCAGGCAGCCGTCTCTTTGATTCCATTTAATGTCAATTTCATATTTGCCACGCTTTCTTTTTCGTATAACAGTTTATGGTTACAGATTATTTCTCAGAAGCTTTGGCATTTTTGTCGATCGCTTCCCAGAGTCCGTTCAGATAAGTTGCACCGAGCGCACGGTCATACAAACCATATCCCGGTCTGCCGATCTCATCCCAGATCATTCTGCCGTGATCCGGACGGATATATGTATCCGGGCATGTATCGTAGATCGCCTTCATGATCTCATAAAGATCCAGGGATCCGTCGGAGGAAAGGTGGGATGCCTCACGGAATTTGTGGTATCCGAGGAATTTTACGTTGCGGACATGCATGGCATTGATTCTGTTCATCTCACCAAAGTGACGGATGATCTCCGGGATATTGTTGTCCGGATTGGATCCGAGAGAACCTGTGCAAAGGCAAAGTCCGTTTGCCGGTGAATCATGCAGAGCGCAGATCTTATCGAAATCCTCCTGGCTGTGAGCGATTCTCGGAAGACCGAAGATCGGCCAAGCCGGATCGTCCGGATGGCATGCCATCTTGACACCAACCTCTTCACATACCGGAATGATCGCATCAAGGAAATACTTATAGTTTCTGCGAAGATCATCTGCTGTGATATTCTCATACTGTTTTAATGTCTTTTCAAGCTCTGCGAGACGCTCCGGCTCCCAGCCCGGAAGAGAGAAGCCATTGCTGTCTTCTGCTGTTTTCTTTACGATGTCAAGCGGAGTCATCTCTCCAAGATCCTTTTCGTCAAAGTACAGGCTGTTGGAGCCATCCTCCGGGATCTCTCTTGCAAGGTCTGTTCTTAACCAGTCAAATACCGGCATGAAGTTGTAAACGATTACCTTTACGCCGTATTTTGCGAGGTTACGGATCGTGGTGATATAATTCTCGATATATTTGTCTCTTGTCGGAAGTCCCATCTTGATATCCTCGTGAACGTTTACACTCTCGATGACTTCGCACTCAAGACCGGATGCATGAACATGCTCCATATATGCTTTGATCTCTTCTTCTGTCCATACCTCTCCTGCTGCCTTATAATCAAGTAAGCCCATCAATCCGGTCATACCCGGGATCTGACGGATCTGTTTTAATTTGATCGGATCACTGTCTTCGCCGTACCAGCGGAATGTCATTTTCATAGTTTTTCCTCCTTAGGGTTCTGCCCTTTCCTCACATTGTTCTACTAATATATTTACTATACGATATTTTCCAATATGTGTCAACCGATACGCGCTCATATTAAGCATATTCTTGCATTTTTGCTGATATATTTCTATGTTTTTATACGATGTGCATAAATATATTTTGCTTTTTCCCCTGTTTCATCCTGAATTATTTTCCGTTTTGCTTGCAACTAATATATTTGTTGTTTTTTTAATCCTATGACATCAAAAACAATCCCCCGGAACAGATCCATAAAATCTGTTTCAGGGGATATCATAAAGGGAGTATTCCGGATTTCTTTTTGTTACACGATCTTGCTTCCGTTCGCTGTCATCTTGAATTTCGCCCCGAGCATTTCACACGCGCGGCGGCACATGAGCATCCTCTGTAAGAAGATCTCGAAGTACTCCAGCATGGAGCAGATGTTTTCGTCGATCTTCAGGTTCAGGGTGATCACTTTCTTTTCCTCGTTTACCTTTAATTTTGCCTCTGTAACCGCATAGTTTACACGGTCGTGGATATCAAAGGAGGCCATCTCCTTCTGGCGGACACGGTTTCTGCGTACATCCGTCTTGTCGGCGATGATAAGCGCCGCGGAGATCGGATCTACAGCTCCGCCCGTTGACTCGTCATGGTTTCCGATCGCTGAGACGATGATCGCGCGGTCTGTGATCGGAAGATCCGTCTTTTCCAGGATCTGGGATGCCAGAAGGGCACCATACTCCGCATGGGCATGCCGGTTGATCGCATTTCCCATATCATGCATGAAACCGGCGATCTTCACCAGCTCGATATCGTGATCTGAGTAACCGAATTTCTTTAAGATCATTGCTGCCCGCTCCGCAACCATCGCGCAGTGTGCATCCGAATGATCTGTAAATCCCATAGTCCCCAGGTTATCGTTTCCTTTTTTCAGGTAAGCTAAAACTTCCTCGTTTTTCTTGATTTCCTTATATGTCATATTCTTTTTCCTCTGCCGCAGTCGACCCAGCTCGTGACTGCTCTTTCTTTTCTCTCTCATTTTCACTTCTATATCATATAGCGGAAAAAAGAAAGGAACAATCACACTTCGGTAAAAGAATGTAAAATCTGTGTAAAATGTCACTGCACACGGGTAGGAATTTTCTGAACTGAAAATTCCGTATAATATAGTGGTGGTAGTGGATTTTGCCGATTTGGAATGCGAAGCATCGGCAAAATCAGTTACTGTTTGCGCAAGGCGCGAACAATAACTGTAAAGTTCTTCTTGACATATGTACGAAATCGTACTATGATTCTACGTACGATTTCGTACATCAACAGCTGTAAAACTGTCACATGGGAAAGACACGAATTTTCCCCGCGGGCAGACACAGTCAAAAAAACTGAAAGGGCACACGATGAATATTTCACTTTCCGACCACTTTACCTACAAAAAACTCCTGCGGTTCACGTTTCCGTCTATCGTCATGATGATTCTCACGTCCATCTACGGAGTTGTGGACGGTGTTTTTGTCTCGAACTTTGTGGGTTCCGAGGCCTTCGCCTCCATCAATATCATTATGCCGTTTTTGATGATCCTCGGTGCCATCGGCTTTATGACCGGCAGCGGCGGCAGTGCCCTGGTGGCTCTGACCTTCGGGACCGGGAATGAAAAAAAGGCAAAGGAGATCTTTTCTCTCCTCGTCTACGTTCTGATCGCGGTGGGCTTCCTTTTTACGGTAGGCGGCGAGATCCTTTTAGCCCCGATGGCAAGACTCTTAGGCGCTGATGAGATTCTCCTCCCCTACTGCGTCCGTTACGGCCGGATCATCCTGCTGGCTCTGATTCCCTTCATGCTGCAGAATGTATTCCAGAGCTTTCTCGTTGTTGCGGAACGCCCGCAGCTCGGACTCCTGATCACCATCGCGTCAGGACTCACAAATATGATCCTCGATGCTTATTTTATCGCCGTTCTGCGTCTCGGCGTCGTGGGCGCTGCCGCCGCAACGGCGCTCAGCCAGTCCATCGGCGGACTGATCCCTCTGCTCTACTTTATCTTTCCGAACAAGAGCCGACTCCGTCTCGGAAAGACCCATATGGAGCTTAACGCCCTGTTGAAGGCCTGTACAAACGGCGCTTCTGAGTTTATGACGAACATCTCCATGTCCATCGTAAACATGCTTTACAACTGGCAGCTCATGCGCCTTTCCGGTTCCGACGGTGTTGCCGTATATGGCGTCATCATGTATGTGAGCTTTATCTTCGCGGCACTCTTTATCGGCTACTCCATGGGAAGTGCCCCGATCGTTGGCTATCACTGCGGTGCGGGAAATAAAAGCGAGTTAAAGAATCTGCTCGGAAAAAGCTTCCGGCTGATTCTGACCTTCCAGATCATCCTGGCGATCGCGGCAGAAGCAGGTGCCCCCTTTCTCGCGGGAATTTTCGTCCGCTACAACACGAACCTCTTAGACATGACGGTCCATGCATTCCGCTCATACTCGATCTCTTTTCTGTTCATGGGCTTCAGCATCTACGCATCGTCCTTCTTTACGGCACTCAACGACGGGGGCGTCTCCGCTGCGATCTCCTTCTGCCGTACCATGATCTTTGAAACGGGGGCTGTCATCATCCTGCCGTTTTTCCTCGGTGTTTCCGGGATCTGGTACTCCATCATCGCGGCGGAATTTATGGCGGTATGCCTGTCACTCTTCTTCCTGATCCGGAAGGCGAAGAAGTACGGATACGCGTAAACTGACAGTCCGGACAGGCGGATGCAAAGACCTGCACTGCCCCCATACACTTATATTTTCAGGAGATCTGCCATGTACTCTGCATTTAAAGAATTTTACAACCTGCTCAGCCAGCTCAACAATGCCTACCATGACGCTGCATTAAAGCTCGGTCTCACGGACAGCGAGCTTGATATTCTCTACTCCCTCAATGAACATGGTTCCGGCTGCAATCAAAGTATCTTTTACAAAGAGACCGGCACCACAAAATCCACGATCAACTCCGCGGTACGCAAGATGGAACGGGCCGGTTATCTGTACCTGAAACCCGGAACAGGGCGGAACACCTGCGTTTTTCTCACGGAAAAAGGAGAGGAACTCATGAAAAATACCGCCCATCGCCTGATCGCCATTGAAAATGCGATTTTCGAGAGCTGGTCTGCCGAGGAGCAGCAGATCTTCATAAAACTGAACCGGGATTTCGTGGTCAAATTCACGGAGGAGACGAAAACCATATAGGCTCTTATAAAACAGAATGTATCTTTTGTGTAATAGGAGCTTCCGAGAAATCCCTATTACGCAAAAATCAGCGCCTCTGAAAAAAATTCTCAGGAGCGCTGATCTTTTATGTCTATATCATCTGAATTTAGAACTGTCTCATAAGATTTACCATCTCGATCGCGGAAAGTGCACAGTCATATCCCTTATTTCCGCCTTTGCTTCCGGCACGGGCGATGGCCTGCTCGATGTTCTCTGTTGTCAGGACGCCGAAGAGTACCGGCATCTTCTCTGCCAGTCCCACCTGAGCGATTCCCTTGGAAACTTCACTGCACACATAATCATAGTGTGTGGTATCACCGCGGATCACAGCGCCGACACAGATGATCGCGTCATACTTGCCGGACTTTGCCATGGCAGATGCCGCAACCGGGATCTCGAACGCTCCCGGAACCCAGGCTGCCGTGATATTTTCTTCCTCTACACCGTGGCGGACAAGTCCGTCAACCGCTCCGCCTAAGAGCTTATTTACAATGATCTCGTTGAAACGGGAAGCTACGATCCCCACTTTCATGCCTTCCGGTGCTACAACTTTTCCTTCTAATACCTTGATCTCTTTCATGATGATTCTCCTTTTCTTTCTTATGTTTTCTGCAATGAACTTTCTATTCTATCACACTTTAATTTTTGTAAAGATATGTCCCATCTTGTCCTGCTTCGTCTTCAGATAGAAGCTGTCGTACTGCTGCGGATCGATCTCGATCGGCACGCGCTCATGGATCTCAAGTCCGAAGCCGGAAAGTCCGTAGATCTTCTCCGGATTGTTCGTGAGAAGTCTTAAGGACTTCACGCCGAGATCCCTTAAGATCTGTGCCCCGATCCAGTATTCCCTGAGATCCGGAGCAAAACCGAGCTTGATATTGGCCTCCACCGTGTCAAAGCCCTGCTCCTGAAGCACATACGTCTTCAGTTTGTTGATCAGACCAATGCCGCGGCCTTCCTGGCGCATGTAAAGGATCACACCACGGCCTTCCGCCTCCACCTGACGCATCGCGGTCTGGAGCTGTTTTCCGCAGTCACAGCGCATGGAACCGAACACATCTCCGGTCAGGCACTCGGAATGCACGCGGCAGAGCACATCCTCGCCGTCCCCGATATCACCTTTTACAAGAGCAACATGGTGCTCACCGGTAATATCGTTCACATAGCCGTAGATCTTAAAGTGTCCATACTGGGTCGGCATGTCCGCGCAGGCCTCCTGCACCACATGTTTTTCATGGACACGGCAGTAATCCTGCAGCTCCTTGATCGTGATGAATTTCAGTCCGTACTCCTTCGCCAGCTTCCACAGGTTTGTGGTCCGCATCATGGTTCCGTCTTCCTCCATGATCTCACAGCACACGCCGCACTCGGAAAGTCCCGCCAGACGCATGAGGTCCACAGTTGCCTCGGTGTGGCCGTTTCTCACAAGGACACCGCCGCGCCTCGCCACGAGAGGAAATACATGGCCCGGTCTTCTGAGATCCTGAGGCTTTGTCGCCGGATCCACACACTTCATCATCGTGTAGGAGCGCTCCGCCGCGGAGATTCCTGTTGTCGTGTCCACATGGTCGATGGAGACCGTAAATGCCGTGCAGTGGTTATCCGTGTTCTCGGATACCATCTGCGGAAGTCCCAGCCGCTCCGCCACTGCCGCGCTCATCGGCGTACAGATCAGTCCCTTTGCATGACTTGCCATAAAATTGATATTTGCCTGCGTCGCGAACTCTGCCGCGCAGATCATATCTCCCTCATTCTCCCGGTCCGGATCGTCTGTTACGAGAATGATCTTTCCCGCCCGCAGATCTTCGATCGCTTCTTCGATTGTGTTGTACTGTTCGTTCATAGCTTCCTGCCTTTCTAACGTCCTTGTCCTTGAATCGTCTTCTCTAAAATCCATATTTCTGAAGAAACTCCATGCTGAGCCCCGAGTTTCCCTTCGCATTTCCTGCGGCATTTCCTGCGGCATTTCCTGCGGCATTTTCACCGTCAGGCATTTTTCCCCGGTCCGCACCGGAATTTCTTCCGATATCCACAAATTTCTGAATATATTTCCCCACAATGTCGTTTTCCAGATTGACCGGATCTCCTGCTTTTTTCTTCAAAAGTGTTGTCTCCTCGCCGGTATGCGGGATCACTGACACTGAAAAGTTCCTATTTGTCACCGCCGCCACCGTGAGGCTAATCCCGTCGATGCAGATCGACCCTTTTTCCACGATCAGATCCAGGATCTTATCCGCACATGTGATCGTGACCCAGACTGCATTCTCTTCCCGTCTCATCGATTCGATCTGACCAGTTCCGTCAATATGACCGGAAACGATATGACCGCCGAACCGGCCGTCTGCCGCCATGGCCCGCTCCAGGTTTACATAGCTTCCGTCCCGCAGTGCTCCGAGGCTGCTTCTCCTCACAGTCTCCGCCATCACGTCGGCGGAAAACTCGTTATTTTTCATATTTGTGACCGTAAGGCAGACACCATTGACCGCGATGCTGTCACCGATCTTTGTTCCTTCCAGAACTTTTTTTGCTTTTACCGTCAGTGTACCGGAATTTCCGCGCAGGGAAAGTGCCTTCACCTGTCCGAGTTCTTCTACGATCCCTGTAAACATGCTCTCATTTCCTTTCCCATTTTCAATCTACTGAATATCTGAGCATCAGATCATCCCCGATCGTCTCCACCTGTCTCAGCGTCAGCATCACGGCTTCCGCCGGATGCGCCACACCGATCCCGGAAACCGGAGTCTTCGCGCCGGCACCGCCGAAGATCTTCGGTGCGATAAACGCGCAGATCTCGTTTACGATCCCGGCTGACAGCGCCGCGTCATTTAAGGTACCGCCGCCCTCTAAAAGCACGCTGTCGATGCCCTGTTTTCCAAGATATTCCATGAGCTTCCCAAGATCCACACGCCCGTCTGCGTCCGGGACCGACACGGTCTTTACACCGGCCGCGTGAAGCTGTTCCGCTTTCTTTTCCGTTTCTTTACAGCCTTCCCCGGAATGCTCCCCCGCATACGCTACGATGGTCCGGTACTCCTTTGCCGTCTTCACGATCTGTGAATCCATCGGGATCCGGAGTCCGCTGTCGCAGATGATCCGCACCGGACTCTTCAGCCCGGGGATCCGGACGTTTAACATCGGATCGTCTGCCAGGACCGTGCCGATCCCCGCCATGATCCCCATATACCGGTGGCGCAGCTCCTGCACCTTTTTCCTTGCGCTTTCTCCTGTGATCCACTTGGAATCGCCGGTCCGCGCAGCGATCTTTCCGTCCGCCGTCATGGCGTATTTCATGACCACATAGGGCGTTTTCTTTGTGATATAGTGGAAGAACACCGGATTTAACGCATCGCATTCCTCCCGCATAAAGTCCTCTTCCACCCGGACTCCCGCTGCTCTTAGGATCGCCGCTCCTTTTCCTGATACCAGGGGATTTGGATCTCTTGAACCGATCACGACTCTTGCAATCTTCTGCTCGAGGATCGCCTCCGTGCAGGGCGGTGTCTTTCCGTAATGGCAGCACGGCTCCAACGTCACATAAAGTGTCGCGCCTTCCGCACTTTCCGTGAGCGATGCAATGGCGTTTCGCTCCGCGTGGAGTTCTCCGCACCGCTCATGATAACCTTCCCCTATGATCCTTCCGTCTTTCACGATCACAGCTCCCACGAGGGGATTCGGGCTCGTCCAGCCAAGTCCCCCCTTTGCAAGCTCAATGGCCCGCAGCATATAATCCCGGTCCGTCATCTTTTTCACTCCTCTCCGCAAACCTGCCTTACAGGCGCAATCAGGAAGTTCCATAGGAATTTTCTGTTAAAAAAAGCCCTGTAATGCAGATGCCTACAGGGTTTTCCATATTCGGTCCGTTGTTTTATCCGGAAATATAAATTTCCGTTATTCCCAGCTTTTCCCGGATCCTTTTCATTAAAAAAGCCCTGAAACAGTTTCCTATTCCAGAGCTACTGATCCGATCTTCCGTGATCCGGAATTCCTCGATCCCATCCTCTTTTTCGAGCACCGGATCGCTTCCGCATATCACAAACAAACCTGAAATTCTTCTTTCGTCCAGACTATACTGTCGGCCCCGGAATCTCACCGGATCATGCCTCTCGGCTCGCGGGCTTTACCGCCGGTAGGGATTTGCACCCTGCCCTGAAGACTTATTATTGAATTGTCCCATCGCCGACCATCATTTTCATCAGCGGTTGTTTACAATATACTCCCGTTCTCCGTATTTGTAAAGTATTTTCGATAGGAATTTTTGTCATTGCCAGACAATAGTTTTCAAGCCGCCGTCCGTGCCCTATACACATAAACTCTGCCGCCGTCCACGCTGATATATCCTTCCGTTCCCTTCTCCAGATATTCCCGGCTCAGAAAGCTCACCGTTTCTCCCATGCCCATCTTTGCCATGACACGGTAGTGGTCGCCCTCGAAAAAAGAACCTTCCACAGCGACCGGAAAGCTGTTTTCTCTCCGCTCGGCACCTGTCCACACCGCGTTCTCCGCACGGAACCGGACAGTCACCCGGTCATTCTCGTGGATTCCGTCTCTTCCCAGTGTCCTGCAGACACCGCCGCCGATATCGATCATTTCCCCGCCATCCACTCTCGCGTACCCGGGGACACGGTTTCCGATTCCCAGAAGCGCTGCCGCCGTCTCTGTCTTCGGGTTCATAAAGCAGTTCTGCGGAGTGTCGATCTGCTCGATCCGTCCCTTATTCAAGATCACGACACGATCCGCCATGAAAAATGCCTCCGCTGGATCCTGGGTGACATAAAATACCGTGGTGCCCAGTCTCCGAAACAGCATCGCCATCTGCGTTCTCATCTCCACCCGCAGTCCAATATCAAGGCTGCAGAGCGGTTCATCCAGCAAAAGGATCTCCGGCTTTGTAACCAGTGCCGCGGCGATCACTGTTCTCTGGCGCTGTCCGGCGGAGAGCTCAGACGGATATTTATTTTCCAGCCCGGTGAGATGCAGAAGCTTTATGACCTCCGGCACCAGTTCCCCGTCCTCTGTCTTCCCAAACCAGCTTTTCTTTAATCCGCTTATGATATTCTCGTAGACCGTCTTGTGGGAACATGTCTCAAAATTTTGGGATACCAGATTCATATGGCGTTTCTCCGGCGCCAGAACATTGCACTCCTCGGAGATCACCTTTCCGTTCATCATGATCTTCCCGCCGTCCGGCGCCAGCATTCCCGCGATCACACCAAGCAGCGTGGATTTTCCGCACCCGGAAGCGCCCACGATCCCCATGATCTCGCCTTTTTCGACTTCCATGCTGATTCCGCTTAAAATGGTCGTTTTTCCAAACTTCTTTGAAATATCTTCTATCTTGAGTATCATTTCCTTACGCTCTGCATCCATATCTTTTTCCTCCGGGATACTTCCCTGCCTGTTTCCACTGTTTTCTTTATTTTGTCTTTATCGTATCCTTACTCTGTAAAATCTGGCACCGGGCTTATCTAAAATTTATGTAAAATCAATGCAGAGGATCCCTTTGCTCAAAATTCTTGCATGGTACCTAATTTCCTAGTATACTTGATATATTAAGCACTGTCTATTTTCGCAGCATAAGGAGGAAATTCGATGTTCAACTTTAATTTCTATACCCCGACCCGCGTCGTATTCGGAAAAGAAACCGAATACCGGATCGGAAAGCTTGTAAAAAATGCAAACTGTAAAAAAGTCCTGCTCCACTACGGAGGCGGCAGCGTGATCCGCTCCGGTCTTCTCGGACGCATTAAAGAGTCCCTGGACGCGTCCGGAGTCACCTATGTGGAGCTTGGCGGTGTTGTCCCAAACCCACGTCTTTCCTTAGTCCGTAAGGGGATCGAGCTCTGCCGAAAGGAGGGCGTTGATTTTCTTCTCGCTGTCGGCGGCGGCAGTGTCATCGACTCCGCGAAAGCCATCGGTTACGGTCTCGCGAACGACGGTGATGTCTGGGATTTCTATGAGCACACCCGTCAGGCATCCGCATGCCTTCCGATCGGCGTTGTTCTGACGATCGCGGCTTCCGGAAGTGAGATGAGCAACAGCTCTGTCATCACAAACGATGAAACACTGGAAAAACGCGGCTACAACAATGATATCTCCCGCCCTGTATTTGCTGTCATGAACCCGGAGATCACAATGACTCTCCCGCCGTACCAGACAGCCTGCGGCTGCACCGATATTCTGATGCATACCATGGAGCGCTATTTCACAAACGGCGGAAATATGGAGATCACCGATGCCATTGCGGAAGGTCTTATGCGCACCGTGATCACGAACGCGAAGATCCTTGTGGACGATCCAGACAACTATGACGCGAGAGCCGAGGTGATGTGGTCCGGAAGTCTCTCCCACAATGGCCTCACCGGCTGTGGAAACGATGGCGGAGACTTTGCCTCCCACCTCTTAGAGCATGAGATCGGCGGAATGTTCGACGTTGCCCACGGTGCGGGTCTTGCGGCGATCTGGGGCAGCTGGGCGAGATATGTGATCGATAACTGTACACTGCGGTTCGCGAAATTTGCAGTGAATGTCATGGGTATTGAGCCTGGAAAAGATGATATGGAGACGGGTTTAAAGGGCATCGAGGCCATGGAAGACTTCTACCGCGCCATCAGTATGCCGACAAACTTAAAGGAACTCGGGATCGACCCGACAGAAGAACAGCTTGAGACCATGGCGAAAAACGCGAGAATCGCTGCAGGCGGTCCGAAGGGATCCGCGAAGAAGCTGGAAGCGGAAGATATGCTTAAGATCTATCAGATGGCTGCAGGAAAATAGCAGAAATCTATCAAAACCATATGAAGAAAACCGGGATGCCGTCTATCTGCGCAGCATCCCGGTTTTCATATAATACCATGAATCCTTGTTTTCATCTATGCGTAATCTCTGACTAAGAACACCGGCTTGATCGCCATGATCTCATCGAATTCCTCCTGTGTAACGGAGACATCCGCGTTGGTCTTTCTGAGATCGTCTTTCACAGCTGCAAATGCATCCTCCACAGACTCCGCGCGTCCTTCCCGGATCACACGTTCCATCCGTTCTACGGTCACGGGATGCAGATAGCAGGACGGGACCGGAAGTCCCAGATGGAGACTGTCCACATAGGACTCGACCGCCGTCTCGGCTGATGCAAGCCGTTTTTCGATGGCTTTCCGGTTATTTGTGCTTGTCGGCATCACATTCGCTCCTGAGAACAGGAAGATAGCTGCCATGCCGAACAGGACAAAATATACCGCAAATGTATCATGGTTCATGAAGGAATAGACTCCATATCCAAGAGCGGCTGCTCCCATGATCACCATGAACAGGGCAAGCCACTTATAAAACGGCTTTGTCTTCTCATAGGTTCTCTTTTTCTTTGCCGCATTTGTGAGTTCCGTAAACAGGGACATCCGCTTCGAGAGCTTTTCTTTTGCCTGCTCCAGAATGCCAACACTCTCTTTTGCCTGTTCCGAAAGGGGAATGAGCCGCTTTTGGGCCTCTTTCTTCTCCGCCTCGGCAAGCCGTTTTTCAGCCGCCTCGCTCACGGTCTTCACCTGCGGAAATCTCTCCTTCACAGCCGACACAAAAGCATCCACCTGATCCTCATATTTAAAATTGCACTGTTTCTCACTGCCGTCATCAAGGACGACGACCAGATACGGCATCGTCGCAAACAGGCCTTTTCCGGTGAATCCGCCTTTGCTCATGGCCACGCGTTTAAAGACACGGGAGACGGAAGATACCGGAACATAATACCGCCGCTCCAGATAAAAGCTGTTGAGATAGAGCGCCTCTTTTCCGATCCCGCACGGTCCGATCTTCTTACAGTGTTTCCTGTCTTCTGAAAGGATCTTCTCCGGGATCTCTTTTTCTCCAAGTTTTGCCGGTTTTAAGAACATAATTTCCGCCTCCCAAATCTTTCCATCTATAAAAGCTGCCCGCAGCTCTTTCAAAAGCGCCGGGGCAGCTCATACTTTCTGCATCGACTGCAGAGCTTCCTGCTGTTTTATGTGCCTTTTTAATAGCTCAATTTATGCCGTCTGTTTCTTCGTTGCATGGATAAAGATTCCAAGGAATACAACTGCAAGTACAATACCTACCGGGTATGCAACTGCGGTTCCAAGGTTTAAGCACTCCTTCGCGCAGAAGAAATATGTCATGGACACGGCACTCATAAAGGTTGCCGGAACTGCTGTGATCCAGTAGTTCTTCTTTGCCTTATAGAGGTACATGCTTGCAGTCCAGAGAACGATCATTGCCAGTGTCTGGTTCGTCCAGCTGAAGTATCTCCATACGATGCTGTAATCCATATGTCCGACGATCGCGCCGATTCCGAGTAACGGTACGCAGAGGATCAGACGGTTCTTCCAGTTCTTCTGGTCAACCTTGAACCAGTCAGCCAGTGTCAGACGGGCACTTCTGAATGCGGTATCTCCGGAAGTGATCGGGCATGCGATAACGCCTAACATTGCAAGTGCAATACCAACACCGCCCATGGTCTTCTGGCAGACATCGTAGATCGCTGCAGACTGACCATTCTTCATGATCTCTGCAAGACCTGTGTTGAGACCGCCGGTTACCTCATAGAGAGAACATCCTGCTGCCGCCCAGATCAGGGCGATAATGCCTTCACATACCATTGCTCCGTAGAATACGAAATGTCCCTGTTTCTCGGACTTCATGCAACGTGCCATAAGAGGTGACTGGGTTGCATGGAAACCGGAGATCGCGCCGCAGGCAACGGTAATGAACATGAAGCTCCATACCGGGGTTCCGCTCGGATGCATATTTCTGAAGTTGCTCCAGATCTCCGGGATCACGTATTCCGGTTTTGTGAAGATACCGAACGCAACACCGAGTGCCATGATGATCAGGCAGATACCGAATATCGGATATACCTTACCGATGATCTTATCGATAGAAATAAAGGTTGCAATAAAATAGTAAGCAAGAATGATCCACAGCCACATTTCTTTGTTTGTGACCATGCCCTGAGCACCGCTGTTGCTGAACAGAGTGACAATCAGACCTGCCGGGCCGACTGCGAATACCGTGCCGACCATGATAAGAAGGACAACGCTGAATACACGCATGACATTCTGCATGAGACCGCCAAGATAGATTCCGCAAACCTCGGAGATCGAAGCGCCGTCATTTCTCTCGGACATCATGCCGGAGAAGAAGTCATGGACACCGCCTGCAAAGATCGTACCAAAGGTGATCCAGAGGAATACGATCGGGCCCCATAACGCGCCCTGCATTGCTCCGAAAATCGGTCCGAGACCAGCGATATTAAGCAGCTGGATCAAGAACAGTTTCCACTGCGGCATGACCACATAATCAACGCCATCGTTGATCCGGACTGCCGGTGTTTCTCTGTCATCCGGACTGAAGATGTTGTTTACGATGTTGCCGTAAACAAAGTATCCTCCGATCAATAATGCCAGACAGACGAGAAAACTAATCATACAAACCCCTCCTTAACTTTTGACATGGAAGCGATCTCTCTATGAGCCCGTCACAGGCTCCTGTGAAAGATATTTCATTTTTCCTATAACGAGTCATTCTCGTTCGGGATGTTCCATGCATTGTGCTTAGTTTTATCTCTTCAAGCATCTGTATTATAGTATATTTTGCACAATTTTTAAATGGGGTCTGCACGAACAGCACGCTTATCTGCACAAACGACACGATTTGCGCAATAAACGGAAACGGAGTTTCGGATCAGCCGATCTTTAACATCTGTTTCAGGGTTTTCATCTTTTCTCTTCCAACCGGAAGTTCCTTGTCTTCAAAGCCTTTCATCCGCACAGAGAGGCCATTTCCCGTTCCGGCGGAGAGCTCCGTGATAAAGGCAGGATTGACCAGATAGCTTTTATGGATCCGGAAAAATCCATACGGGACCAGTTTCTTCTCAAGTTCTCCCAATAACTGGTTGATCTCACAGGATCTGGCTGTCGTATGGACCAGGCAGCCATGTCCATCCGTCTCTGCATACACGATCTGTTCAATATCGAGGAACAGGATCCCGCGACTTGCCGTGACCGGAATTTTTCCGAAAACAGAGGGATTTTCTGCGTTTACTGCCATCCAGACGCTTTTGCGTTCTTCCTGTTTCTCCGTTTTCACGGTACTCAGCTCTGACTCTTCGTTCAGCCTGTTTCCGGTGTTTTCTTTTAAACCCGTCCCCGCTCTCATCCCAGTACACTTCTCCAGGACATGGCGGATGCGCGCCGGATCAAACGGCTTTAAGATATAATCATCGATCTCCATCTCATACGCCTTTGCGGCATACTGGGAATATGCTGTCGCAAAAATGATCTTTGCTGTCTGGAACAGGCGTTTTGCCGTTCCGGCCAGCGTGATCCCCTCCATATCTCCCAGATCCATATCCACAAAAATAAGATCCAGTTTTTCCATCTCATTAAACATGGCGAGTGCGCCGGCTCCATTCTCTGCCTCCACGATCTCGCAGTCCGGGAGCACTTCTTTTATCCTCCGGATCAACATCTTTCTTGCCGGTCTTTCATCATCGATCACTGCAATTTTCACAGTCTTTTCCCCCCTGCATTACGCTGTCTCCGCCTGATATGGCACGACAAATGATACTTCCGCTCCTTCTTCCAGATTTCGGATCACCAGACCGTATCGTTTCCCATAGGTGCTCCGAAGTCTCTCATGCACATTTTTCAATCCGACGCTGCCGGACGCCTTTCCGGAAAGGATCGCCTCTGCCTGTCCCGGTGCAAATCCCTTTCCGTGGTCACGGACTTCGATCCGGACCTGTTCCTCTCCCCGCTCATCCTTCACACGCCCGGCGATGATCTCCACATTTCTGACTCCATCCGCTCCATTTCCGTAGCGGACCGCATTTTCCACGATCGGCTGAAGAATGAACGAAGGGACCTGACAGGCAAGTCCCGGCTCCACCTGAATGTTTACCCGGAGTTTTTCCTCAAACCTTGCCTGCTCGATCTGCAGATACGTCCGGATATGGCTGATCTCCGTATCAAGATCCAGCATGTACTGATCATTTTCCAGTGTCTGGCGGTAGTACGACGCCAGCGTCAGGATCAGATCACTCGCTTTTGCAGAATCTTCATCACAGATACAGGCGATCGTATTTAACGCATTATAAAGGAAATGCGGATTCACCTGGGACTGTAATGCCTTAAACTCCGCCTTTTTCCTGAGCTTCTTCTGATATTCCACATTGGAGACTTCCAGCTGTGTGGAAAAAAGCTTTACAAGTTCTTCCAGAAAATCGCTGATATCTTTCTCCACATGGCGCCGTTTCTTCACGACGATCGAGAGACTTCCGATCTTCTCCTCCCCGGACATGACCGGGACCGTCACCGTCACGAGCGCGTGAAATAACGGGCGGATCTCCTCGTCAAGATCTTCCTCCCGGATACACTCTGCCCGGATGGACTTTGACGGTCTTGTCAGAAGTTCCAGAAACTTTTCCTGCCGGAAACGCGCCGCATCGATGATGGAGCTCACCGCCAGGACCTCTTTCTCATCCGTGACGATCACTGCCTGGCACGGGATCTCCCCGAAAATAATATCCGCTACCGCCTCCATATTTTCACGCTTTCCAAGGCCTTTTCTGAGATATACAAGGCTTTTGTCCGCGATCCCCATCGAAAGCCGCATTCGCTCTGCAAACAGACTGTCCTCACGCATAAAGACCATATCAAATGTTTTAAAAAAGATCACCATTCCGATAGAATTCATGACGATCATCGGCACCGCGATCTGGCTTACCAGCTGCATAGCAGCAGAGAATGGTCTCGATATCAGGAGAATGATCACCATCTGAAGGATTTCCGCCTCCGCCGTCAGAAAAAGAAGATCCACACTGTCCATTTCTCCTGCCTTGTATCTTTTATAAGCCAGACTCCCGAGGACTCCTTCCACCAACGTGGAAACTGCGCAGGAGACCGCTGTAAAACCGCCGATATCAAACAGGAACCGATGTGCTCCGGCAATGACTGCCGTCATCATCCCAACAAACGGACCGCCCATGATCCCCGCAGTCAGGACGCCGATGACTCTCGTATTGACGATCGCCCCGCCGGTCCTGGTCCCGGTATAAGTCGATACGATACTGATCGCTCCGAAGATAACGGCAAGTGCCATCTTCTGGATGGTCGTATTATTTTCTCCGCGGAACAGCTTCCGGACCGCCGGCATATTTGTGAGAAGTGTCGCAAGAAGCACCAGAAGTCCGATATTTAAAAGCATGTTGAAATACATGGTCCAGGTCATGATCCTTTTCTCCCCCCGTCCGGCCTTTCTCATCTGTTTCTGCCGGAAACCATCTGTTAAGATCCTGTTCATATCTTACCATAAAACCCTGTTTTTTGCAGTACGCACAGAAAAGAATATTCTCCGCGCTTTGATCGTAAAAAGACCGGAAACCAAGGAATCTCTCCCCCGGCTTCCGGTCTTATCTCTGTCCGCTTTTCATGCGGACTTTTTATGTCTTATTATGAGTTGTAGATGTCCTCGTTCAACATTCCCTCGGACTTTGCAACGTAGATCGCTGTTGCGGAGTCACCGACAACATTCAGCGCTGTTACGAGCATCTCGATCGGGCGGTTGATCGCAAGGATCAGGCTGTATGCGAGAAGTGCACCGTCGTTGACGTAGCCGAGACCGGAAAGGATCGTGAACAGGATGATCGCGCCTGCACCCGGAGCAGCCGGTGTACCGGCGGATGCGATCAGGGCTAAGAGCGCAACAACGATGATCTGGGACAGAGTCACATCATAACCTGCGCAGCCTGCGATGAATAAGGTTGCAACAACCTGCATGATCGCAGTACCGTTCATGTTGATCGTCATACCGAGCGGAAGAACGAAGGAAGCGATCTTCTCGTCAACACCGAGCTCCTCTGTTGTTGTCTTCACGTTAAGCGGAAGTGCAGCAGCACTGGAGGAAGTGGAGAATCCGAATACAGCAACGCGGAAGATCTTCTTCGCGAATTTTACCGGATTCTGCTTTGTTGTAACTGCTACGAAGATCGGGTATCCGATAAACAGGAATACGAGAAGCAGGATAACGGTTACAACAACATAGGCAAGCGCCGGTTTTAAGTGGTTGATCCCGTATGTCGCGAATGTTCTTGCCAGAAGAACGAAGATCGCGATCGGGCCAAATTTTGTTACTACATAGTTTAAGAATACAACAACGATATCATTTACTTCCGTGATGAGCTTCTTTAATGCTGCGCTCTTCTCATCGCCGACTGCCTTCATGCAGAGGCCGAGAGAAACAGCCAGGAATACGATCGCAAGAACGGAAGTATTCGTGCTGAATACCGCTGTGATGTTGGACGGAACAATATTGAGGATCACGTTTAACGGGTTGGAACCAGTGGATCCGGCGGAACCTTCAAGACCTTCTACCTGGATATTGAAAACACCGGCATTGTAGACCATGATTCCGACTACGCATGCCATAAGTAATGCGAAGAAAGAACAGATCAGGAAACCTGCAATTGTTTTTACGGAAATTCTGCCGAGAGTTCTTGTATCGGAAATCTGTCCGATCGCAAGTGTAATGGATGTGAATACCATCGGCACGATGACGAGCTGTAAAGAACGAATAAATAACTGTCCGACAATGTAAAAAATACCAAGTGCCTTTTCAGCACCTGCTGCTGTGATATCCTGGAACAGGATGCTGTTGATCGTTGCCCAGACAGCTTCTTTGCCTGTGCTGTTGAGGTTTTCTCTTAACATCATTAACAGAAGACCTGCTACAAGACCGCAGACAAGGGAAATACTCATTCTGACAGCGAGTGAACTTTTCTTTTTCTCCATGTGATCCTCCTTTTATTTGCCGCGTGAAACGCCCGGAACCATCAGCTGCGGGGCGGCTCCCCCAACCTTATCCTGTTAAAAAAAATCCCGGGACGGTGGCAGGAATCTGTCGATCCCTGTCAGACTATCCCGGAGATTATATCGTAGTCTGATGAATTCCGCAAGTAGAAATCACAAAAATCTTTACGTTTTTTAACAAAGCTTTTATATTAGTCGAGGGCCTTGTTGAGTTCACGAAACGATGCGGCAAGATCCTGCTCATTTCCATCTGTGTCGTAGATCCTTCCGTACTGCTCGTGCGTGTACATTTTGATATTGTCCAGAGTTACCTCGCGGTCTGTCGTGATGGAAAGATCATAGTTTACCTGCCACGGGATCGAGAACTCATAATTTCCCGCCTCTCGCACCTGAACAGTCTTTTTCTGGTCCCCGATCTGGAAGGTGACTTTCGCTGTTCCATTTTTCGGCGCAGCCCAGAATTTTACATGGATCTGATCCCGCTTTGCCAGACGTCCCTGGACCTTCTGCGTGATCACACTGCCCTTTTCCAGTGAGATCGCCTTTGAGCCGTCATGTTCCGTATTCTGGACAGTTCCGGTCGTCTCCCAACCGGTCGTTCCGAGCGCAAACTGACCATTGTATACACAGTCATTTACATAGTTCCGGTAAACCCATAAACCGTAACCGCAGGTTGTATCCTTTAAGATCGGCGCGAGGTTCTTCACGAAATCTCCCACCTGAGCCTCCTCGATCTGTGTGTTGTAGGAAAATGCCTCCGTGGAATCCATGTAGAGGAGCTGTTCCATGAAATATTTCTTTCCGCTCTTCCCGATAAGATTATTCATATTCTTCTGCATCGCAGCGAGCGCTGTCTCCGCGGAGATATGGTCACTCACGTTCTGCTGTCCGAGTGAGACACTGTACATCAGGGAAGAATACTCTGCATCCGCACACGGATACGTCGCGTAGTGGGAATAGTAGGTGTAGCTTCCGTCTGCCTGATAGATCGGATCTCCGTCAGAGCGGACTTCCATGGAAAGTCCCGGGAATACCTCCTGGCTCTCCGAGAGGAGCTTCATAAGGAAGCTGTCATAAAATTCAAAGAACAGCTTTGCCTCCGGGCGTTTTCTCTCCGGGATCCAGATCTCGGAATAATCGCTGAACGTCTTTCCGTAAAGAGCGCTGATCTCCTCAAGAGAATAATGCGCCTTCAGATAATCCTGGTAGCCGCTCCGGGATGCCATGCGGAGGCTGAACGATCTTGTCAGCTCGCGGTCCATATTGGTGGTGTAATCCCAGAAATCCTCCCATGTGATAAAGCCGCCCTGGAAATTTCCGTAATCCGATACACGACTGTAGATCGTCTTGCAGTAATCAAGCCACATCTTCCGGTCATTGCTCCCGTCCTGTACGATCCCGGAATAGCGGTCCGGAAGAGATGCATCTCCCGCATAATCCCAGCAGTATCCAATCCTCAAAGTTACCATGAGTCCGTGATCATCCGCACACTTCATGATCTTGTCGAGTTTGGAGAATGCCGCCTCATTGTACATGTTCCCCATGTCTCCCGGCTGGAACTCGCGCCACGGGACAACCAGGATGATGCTGTTGAAGCCGTCCGCCTTGATCCTGGTAAAGTTCACTTCCATGTTGTCATCTTCCGTTCCCCAGAAGTTAATCGGCCATGCGTCTCCGAAATATGTCACGGATTTCAGATATTCCGGAAATGCTGCCTGCGCTTCCATCCGCATCGCAGGTGTTCCCGCCATCAGGCATGCGGAAGCAGCCAGGATCGCTGCCGGTTTCACAAATTTTCTTATGTTCATCTTATCCACCTTTTCAGCCGTTTTTCCGGCTTTCCCGGTCTGACAGCTGTATATTTTTTACTGTGTGCAGGCATGAATGTCCGCGTACGATAACGGTATCATACGGAATTTTCCGTTCAGAAAATTCCTACCCGTGAACAGTAACACGATAACCACTATACCACAAAAACAAAAATTTGTCCTCCAAAAACACTTGACGTAAGAAACTGCTTCATGTGATACTGTTCATGACGGTATCATACGGAATTTTCCGTTCAGAAAATTCCTATCCGTAAAAATTAACGTGATACTCTTCTACGGAAGTCCGCCCGGCTTTTACAGGCAGACTATTTATGAATCTACAATGGAGGATCAAAATATGGAAAAATCAACGGTATACTTTACTGATTTCCGCTGTCATGTCGGAACAAGCCAGCTCGACAAGCTGAAAAAGCTCTGTGTCGCTGCCGGGATCAAAAACATCGACATGGACGGAAAATTCGTTGCGATCAAAATGCATTTTGGAGAACTCGGCAACCTCGCCTTTCTTCGTCCGAACTATGCAAAGGCAGTCGCCGATCTCTGTAAGGAACAGGGCGGCATGCCGTTTCTGACCGACTGCAACACCTTATATCCGGGAAGCAGAAAAAATGCTCTGGATCACCTCGACTGTGCAAACCTGAACGGTTTCAACCCGATCTCCACCGGATGCCAGATCATCATCGGTGACGGTCTCCGCGGAACCGATGAAGTCGAAGTTCCGGTCGTAAACGGAGAATACTGCAAAACAGCTCTCATCGGACATGCGATCATGGACGCTGATGTATTTATCAGCCTGACACATTTTAAAGGCCATGAGTCCACCGGTTTCGGCGGCGCCATCAAAAATATCGGTATGGGCTGCGGAAGCCGTGCAGGCAAGATGCAGCAGCATGCCAGCGGAAAACCTGCAGTCCGTGAAAAAGTCTGTCGCGGCTGCCAGCGCTGTGCAAAAGAATGCGGAAGCGATGCGATCACATATGTAAACAGGAAAGCTGTCATCGATTATGACAAGTGTAAAGGCTGCGGCCGCTGCATCGGTGCCTGCAGCTTTGACGCCATCTACAATCCGAACTACAATGCAAATGAACTTCTGGACCGGAAAATGGCCGAATATGCACAGGCCGTCTGCTATGACCGTCCGTGCTTCCATATCGCTCTTGTTCAGGACATCAGCCCGAACTGCGACTGCCATGGAGAAAATGACGCTCCGATCCTTCCGGATATCGGAATGTTCGCAAGCTTCGATCCGGTCGCTCTTGACCAGGCCTGCGCGGATGCCTGTCTGAATGCGGCTCCGATCGCCAACAGCCAGCTCGGTGAGCACCTCGCAGATCCGGAATGGCACTGCCACCACGACCACTTCAAGGACTCCAATCCAAACATCGAGTGGAAAGCAACTCTGGAGCAGGCAGAAAAGATCGGTCTCGGAACAAGACAGTATGAATTAAAACGGATCTGATCACTGGATTTTGGATTTTCTATGAACATATAAAAAGAAGGAAAAGTCTTCCTGGCAGCACCGGGAAACTTTTCCTTCTTTTTTTACCTTTTACCGGATCATCCGTGGTCCTATGTTCCGTTTTTCTTACATCTTCATTCCGAGTGCTCTCGGTTTGCAGCCATCCGGGATCGGGCAGTGGTAAGTCTCACCGTCCAGATCTTCCTCCATCTCGGCCTTCGCCTTCGCGATGATCTCCGGATCCTCGTACATATCAACAGCAGCTCCCGCCATCGCTTTCGCCGCATAGATCAGACCTTTATGCGCAAGTCCGCTCTTGCCCTGGGAAACAACCTGCCAGGAATGGCCCGGTGTACCTGCTGCCCAGGTCGTCACATACGCCTGTGCCGTCGGGCAGTTCCAGCTCACATCGCCGACATCCGTGGATCCAAAGGACATGATCCCGTCCGGGTTGAACGGAGCGACAAAACGATAGATATCCTCGCCCTTGTGGGAAAGGACCTCCGCTTTGACCTTCTTGTCCTTGCAGTTCTTTGCGACCTTCTCCAGAGACTCGAACCGGCTGTCGCCAACACCTTCACTGATCGCCTTCGCAAACTTCAGCTCATCCTCCGTATACTCCGGTGCACCGAGCTCCACAAGATTGTCCCAGAGCTCCTTCGCGATCACCTTGTTGCTCATCAGGTTGGAGCAGCCCTTTACAAAATCGATCTCCACGCGTGTCTCCGTCATGTGGGCAGCACCCTCTGCGATCTTATTGACACGTCTGTAGATCTCCTCGACCTGACTGTTCTTCGGAGCACGGATCAGATAAAGGACCTCCGCATACGGCTGTACCACGTTCGGAGAATATCCGCCGGTGTTTGTGATCGCATAATGAATTCTTGCCTCCGGGATCACATGCTCACGCAAAAACTGCACACCCATATTCATGAGTTCCAGCGCATCCAGCGCACTTCTTCCAAGATGCGGAGCTCCGCCGGCATGAGCACTCTTTCCATAGAACTTGTACGCAACCTGATAATTCGCCAGAGAACTTCCCGTATCCGCGATCGTAATATCGCCCGGGTGCCATGTGATCGCCGCATCCAGATTTGCGAACACACCGCCCTTCGCCATAAATGCCTTACCGGAACCGCCTTCCTCGCCCGGACAGCCAAAATAAATGACCGTACCCGGCTTCTTGCTCTCCTCCAGGTACTTCTTGATCCCGATCGCTGCTGAGAGAGACGCCGTGCCCAGCATATTGTGACCGCAGCCATGTCCGCTCGCGCCGTCATGTACAACGATCTTCTCAGTCGCTCCCGCTTCCTGGTCCAGTCCGGACAGGGCGTCAAACTCACCCAGAATACCGATCACAGGTTTACCGGAGCCGAAAGTACCCTTAAAAGCTGTCTTTACACCTGCAAGACCCGTCTCGACCTCAAACCCCTCTGCCTTTAAAACATCACAGAGGATCTTCATGGACTTCTCTTCTGTAAAAGCTGTCTCCGCACAGCCCCAGATCTCATCGCTGGCAGCGAAGATCTCTGCTGTTTTCTTGTCGATCTCTTCCCAAGCTGTCTGTTTTCCCATCTCCATATCACCTTTCTTGTACATGATTTCCGGCTGCAGTCTGTACCACACTTCAAACTTGTCAAAACGAAACTCTCGAATTCCTGTTTTTCGAGTTTTTTTCTGAATTCTTATACAAATTCCAACCAGTTATCACTAATTATACTATCTCATTTTTGAATCCGCAACCTTTTTTAACTTTTGTGCGCAAAGTAACTGTAATTGGCGGGAGCGCCAGCGATCTGCCCCCTCAGCGCCGCGTCCCGCCCCTCGCCAATCCTCTCCGCCGCAACTCGCGCCACAACTAACCTTCGAAAATCGCTTGCGCTTTTATACCTCCAATGATATAATCTAAAAGTAATGCCCTGCCTACAGGGCGAACGTGAACACATTGGAGGTATCCACATGAACTGGAGTATCGTAGCAAATGTCATTCTTGTCATTCTCCTGATCCTTGTCGTTGTCCTCGCTGTGCTCTACTTCCTCGGCCGTAAAATGGAAAAACGCCAGGTAGAACAGCAGAGCGCGATCGATGCCGCTAAACAGACCGTAAGTCTGATGGCGATCGACAAGAAAAAGTTGAAAATAAAAGAGGCCGGACTCCCGCCGATCGTTTATGAGCAGACTCCATGGTATGCAAAGCGGATGAAGGTTCCGGTAGTAAAAGCAAAGATCGGCACAAAGATCATGACCATGATCGCCGATGAGAAAGTTTTCCTTCAGCTTCCGTTAAAGACTGAGGTCAAAGTTGTGATCAGCGGTCTCTACATCACAGAGATCAAATCCGTTCCGCGCGGAGGACTGATCCCGCTTCCGAAAAAGAAAACTCTCGGTCAGCGTATCAAAGGAATTTTCAAAAAAGACTAAATCGACAAGAACAGACGAAACAAAAGATCCGCTCACGGAATGGCTGGACAAGCCATCCGATGGGCGGATCTTTTTCTATCTACCGGCTTCTTCCTTCCCCTGCCTTTCAGACATACCGACAGCAAAATACCCGGTGAGACACGAGCGTAAAAAGCTCATGTTTCATCGGGTATTTCATACATCTTATCATTTACTTAGATCAGTCCTACCGACTTCATAAAGAAGATCCACAGGAATAATGTAAACATGGACACCGCCGTACTGATCACGACAAACTGTCCGGCAAGTTCTCCGTCTCCGCCCATGTTCTGGGCCATCGGATAGGAAGCCGCAGCGACCGGTGTCGCGTAGACTGCGATCAGAAGGAATAACTCAAGACCACGAAGGCCAAATGCGTATGCGATCGCAATAATGATCGCCGGAAGAAAAAACAGCTTGCAGGTAAGGGTCGGAACCAGGTACTTGAGGTTCTTCCGGATCGCACGGAACTGCAGCGTTCCGCCGAGTACATAGATCGCCAGTGGGGAAGTCATATTGGAAAATGCTGCGATCGGAGTCACAAGACTTCCCGGAAGCTTGATCCCAAGGAAAAAGAAGATCAGTCCGACAACCGCACCCTGCAGCAACGGGTTTGTCACCACCGCCTTCAGGGTCTTTTTGATATCCGATTTTCCCTCTCCGTTGAACATCTCAAGAATAAACACGGAAGTCGTGTTGTAGATCGATACGACAACGGTTACCATCATCGCGGCGATAGATGCCGCGGAGTCTCCGAATACTGCGATCGTGAGCGGGAGTCCGAACAATACGAAGTTGCTTCGGAAGATTGCCTGAATGATAACGCCTCTTCTCGGGTTCTCCTTTACGATCTTCGGAACGATCACGATCAGGATCGCCTCCACGATTAGGATGCTGGCACCCGTAAAGATCAGCAGCAGCGGACGCGGCAGAGATTCCGCATCCGCCTTATAGATATTGTAGAAAGTCATGAACGGATAAAATACCCGGAAAACCATCTGGTTCAGCTTCTGCAGAAATTCTTCCGATACAACACCTTTGATCTTCATCGTGTATCCAAGAGCCAGATAACAGAAAAACGGGATGACTGCGTTGACCGCGACTAAAAAACTCTCCATACCTCTTTTGAATCCTCTCACAGCCGGACTGTACTGTTGGATCTGCGAGCATACAGATCGCTAGTCAGCTGCGCCCTTTCTTATTTATTTATGTGAACAGCCCGGATCTCATCTTCCGCGCCGTTCCATCCGCTATAGCTGCACCCCCCATTTCCTTTCCGGTCCGGCACGATGCCAGAATACCGGACCGCTGTGCAAACCACAATATGCAAAGAACTTCTTTTCAGGAAATTCCCATCCGTGAAAAGTAACAAGTAATGTTCTTAGTCTTTTACCACGATTCCCAGAACCTCATCCTTTTTTGAAGATGCCAGGATCTCCGTACTGCAGTCAAATGCGTACTGCCCGTTCATCTCCATCGAATATTTGATCTTCAGAAGGATTGATTCCTCGTCCTCCGCAATCTCGAGAAACGAAGTTGTGATCCCCATCAGAAACAGTCCCATCGGAGTCCGGTAATTTGCCGTCGTCCGTTTTCCCGGCTCAAAGATCATGTGGCTGTCCACAAGTCCCCTTTTTGTCACTTCGATCCGGTTTTCCATGATCTTCACCGTATTGTGGGTCGGCTCCCCCGTCTCGTCAAGCGATTCATCGTAGATGAAATACTGCTTGCCGTTCTTATCATAATACGTCCCCGGGGTGATCATCTCGACCGTGTCCTCTTCCTCACCGATCGTCTGAGTTCCCCGGACACGGACAAGAATATCCTTTGTCATATAAAACTCCCCTGATATATTGTTTTCGCAGATCTCACCATGATCCGGAATCGTCTGCGTGACTGATAACATCTGGACTTTCTGAATGATCCAGTCGTTTTATCTCTCGTATCTCTTAAAAGCATGGTTGATCAGATCATCGATCAGCTGCTTCTTATTTACGCCTCTTGCCTCCCATAACATCGGGTACATACTGATGGCGGTGAAGCCCGGAAGCGTGTTGATCTCATTGAATACGACCGTTCCGTCTGCCTTCACAAAGAAATCCACGCGGGATAAGCCGTAGCCGTCCACCGCATTGAAGATCTTGACAGCCGCCTCACGGACGCGCTCGGTTGCTCCGTTCGGAAGTTCCGGATCAACAACCGTCTTGGACTCTGCATTGTAATACTTTGCATCAAAATCATAGAACTCAGCCGCAGCCAGAATCTCACCGACTCCGGATGCCTTAGTGGAAGCGCCGTCACCGAATACGCCGCACTCGATCTCACGGCCGACGATCATCTCCTCGACAAGCATTCTGCGGTCATTTGCTGCTGCTTCCTTTAAGCCTGCGATCAACTCTTCCCTGTTATCCGCGCGGGTCACGCCTCTGGAAGAACCTGCATTTGACGGTTTTACGAATACCGGATACGGGATCTCTTTCTCGATCTTTGCGACAACAGCATCCATATCCTTTAACTCTTCCTTCAATACCGGAACATATGCTGCCTGACAGATGCCGAGTCCGCTTACCATGCGCTTTGTGGAAAGCTTATCCATGGAGACTGCGGAAGCGAGAACGCCGCAGCCGACATACGGGATCTTCGCAAGTTCCAGGATTCCCTGAACCGTTCCGTCTTCCCCGTAAAGTCCGTGAAGGACCGGGAATACAACATCAACCGGAACTTTCTCGAATTTTCCGTTTTCTGTGACAATGAGACATTTCTCCTTTGCGTCCGGGGACAGGACTGCGCCCGCCTTTGCCTCTCTCCAGGTATCGTCCTTGATCTGAGCTAAAGAATCTACCTTTAACCAGTGACCATCCTCTGTGATTCCGACAAGGATGACGTTATATTTCTCCTGATCGATGTTTGCTGCCACATTCTGTACAGACATACAGGATACTACATGTTCTGATGACTGTCCGCCAAACAGGACAACGATATTTTTCTTTTCCATGACGATTTGATTCCTCTCTGATTTTCTAATAAATTTCTAAAAATCCCGGTCAGCGCCTGTGCACCCGAATGTGTTTTCAGATGTACAGGCACTGGACGGGCAGTTTTCTCATGTTATCGTTTAGATTATAGCACAACTGGGAATAATTACAAATAGGAAATAAAAGCAATTCTGAAGCGGAAAAATTCACGTTACTTTTCACGGGTAGGAATTTTCTGTTCAGAAAATATATGTTTATAAAAGTAAAAAGAAGGGCGTGTCATGAATCGAACCAACCAATTTTCCCTCTCCATTTTATGTTTTTTCATCTGTTTTCTCCTCGCCATGTCCGGAATCCGGGCAAGGGACGAGGCACTGGCGGCGGATATTGCCCCGAAGATCCTGCGGTTCCATGTTCTTGCGAACAGTGACTCTGCTGAAGATCAGGCGTTAAAGCTCTGCGTAAAGGATCTTCTGCTGGAAAAGATCCGGGACGGTGCCGCCGCAGATCAGATTGCCGGAAAAGAGGAGCTGAAAGCATATATCCTGTCTGAATCTTCCACACTGGAAACCGCCGCAGAAGACTTTATCCACAGCTTCGGGTATGATTACGGTGTACATGTGGGGATCGAGACCTGCAGATTTCCGGTACGCACCTACGGGGACATGACATTTCCCGCCGGGATGTATGAAGCTGTCCGGGTGACCATCGGAAACGGTGCCGGGCACAACTTCTGGTGCGTCCTGTATCCATCCCTATGCTACACGGACAGCATTCATGCATCGATGCCGGAAGGATCGAAGGAGACATTGAAAAGTCTGATCCCGGAGGATGATTATGAAGCGTTGCTGCGCTCCGGACCACAACGCTCGCCGTCTGATGAGGAATCATCCGCAAAAAAAAGTGAGCAGGAAACTGCTTCCCTGCCCACTGTAAAGATCCGTTTCCGGATCGCCGAACTGTTTTCATAAAGGACGGCCTTCTTTGGCCGCTCCCGGATTACTGGCTGAGCTTTAAATTTCCTTTTACCGCCCAGTCATAGGTCTCCATCGCCTGAAACAGCGCGAGATCACCCGTTTTCACTGCGATCTCCTTTGTCTTTAAGGCGTTCTGCTGCTGCATATACTCAAGACGTCCGATGGTCCCTAACTGCCATTTTCTGTCAGCCGTCTCCATCTTCGTCTTTTCCAGCTCGTAAGCTGCCTTTGCGGTCTGAAGCTCGTTCCTCTTCTGGAGAACATCGTTATAGAGATTTACGAGAGATGAGGAGACTTCTTCCTTCTCCTGCTTGATCGTGCGCTGTAAATTCTGGTACTCGACAGATCCGGCGTCCTTATTATCGAGATCCAGCACATTGTAGCGGATCGTGAAGTTATTGTCCTGTGCCGCCTGTTTGTCCTTCTCCGGATTCATTCCGTCGATCCTTGCAAGATCCGCCGCCGGAACGTCCCTGATCTCCGGCACTGCGTCGTACTTCCAGCCAAGCATCGTGCAGAGTGTCTGGCGCAGCTTCTGCTCATTTGCCGTCAGTGTCAGCTTTGTCGCCTGAGTAGACTCCAACTGCTGTCTCGCAGAAAGGACCTGACTCTGGGTCGCAAGACCGTTGGCCGCCTGATTCTGGGTAGACTGATACACTGCGTTAAGAAGCGTAAGACCACTCTCTAAACTCTCCTCATTAAGCAGCAGCTGCTTATAAACGATCATGGCACTCTGGGCGCCGGCCTCCAGCGCTGCACGGTTCGCATCGATCACCTTGATATGCATCTGCTCCGGGGAGATCTGGGTCAGACTGTCACCCATTAAAAGTACCTGCTCCGCCTGATAGTCCAGAAGCTCGGAATTGTAGACTAACTGGGCATATGTCGTCGGAGCCGTCGGGAGCATACCGATCAGGTCCTTCATCTGGTCTGTCATCCCGTTCATCTGATCCGCGGCATCCAGGATCGATGCCGATTTATCTGATAACTGGGATTTCAATTTTGCGACATCCTTGGATGCATCCTTTTTGTCGGAATAGGTCTCCTTCAACGTCTTAAACGTCGGGCTGTAGACCTCAACAAGCTTCCCGATCTCGTCATATTCTAACACATTATCCGCAAGCTTCTTCATCGTCGCGTCATCGTACTCATTTCCCGGCTGGGATACAAATCCGTTTTCGTCCGCGATTCCGGTCGCCTCGACCGCCTTTGTCTTTGCAAACGAAGTCACAGGCGCTGCCGCAAGCGCAAGCGCAAGTGCTGCCGGGATCACACGTCCTGTCAAATTTCTTTTCATTCTGCTTCTCCTTTAGCTCCGTGATGAGGAACCGATATCAAGAAGTCCCTCAAGCGCCCACTGATAATTTTCGATCGCTCCTGTGAGATCCAGCTTCGCCGCCGTGTGGGATGCTTCACTGGAAAGCCATGCAGACTCTGCCTGAAGGTATTCCTGACGGCTCAACATCCCCAGCTCATTCTTCCGGTCAGCAGCCGCTTTATCGGCCTTTGCCGCCTCATAGAGCGTTTCCGATGCCTCATAGGCTTTCTGTTTCTGTTTCAGGTCCTTATACATAAGATCCAGAGAAGAACGGACGGAATCTTCCTGATCCTTGATATTTCTTGCCTTCGTGACTGCTCCGCCCGCCGATTTGGAACTCGTCATCCTTGTATCATACAGAGTGTAGTTCATCTCGATGGCCTTCGCCTCATCCTTCTTCGGATCAAAGGACGCGATCACGGAAAGATCCGGCTCCGGAACCTTCGCGATCTCCGGATCAGCGTTGTAATCCCAGCCCAACATTGTGATCAGCGTCTGTTTCTGGGTATTGAGGCCGGACGCTGCCTGAAGAGCACTTCCGTTCGCGGAATTCAGTGCGTCCTCCACGGTCAGAACATCCTCCTTCGACATCATTCCCAGATCCTTTTTCTTTAACGCCGCCTCGTAATTCTGCTTTGCGATCTCCTGATTTAAAAGGGCGATCTCATACTGGTCCTTTAAGGTCTCATAGGTCCGCATTGCTTCCCTCGCGGTCTTTGTCTTCTCATTTCTCGTGATGCGGAGTCCGCGGAGTGCAGAGGAACCACCGGCTCCCTTTCCCTTTGCGGCATCCTCCAGCTGCTGCGCGTATGCCCGCAGAGCATGCATATTTGCTTTATATCCTTTATACACGTCGCGGGATACTGTCTCGTCATACTGAACATCATTCGCATCCCGTTCCATTTCATCCGCCTCCGCGCGCAGATCCGCCGCCATCGCTAACATCTGATCCTTCGTAAGACCCGTGGATCCGTCCGGATTGTAATAATACTTCTGCAGCTGGTTCTGATAATCGGTATTGTAGCGCTCAATGAGTCCGGGGAGTTCCCAGTATTCCAGCGTGTTGTCCTTAAACTTTTCAAGCGCTGCTTCGTCATATTCTGTGACCGCGACGTCCTTCGTCGCAGCTAACGCAGGAATTCCGGTACCCGCTGCCGCTATGGAAAGACTTCCCATAAAAACGGCTGAGAGCACGGTCAGACCTGCCTTTTTCCATTTATTTCGTCTCATAGGTTTCCCTCCGTCTATGAGCATAACGATTTCATCGCAGAAACGCAATAACGTTTCTCTTACATTTTCTTTCCAAATACGGCAATCCGGTGGCAATTTTTATCCCCCCGGCTTCCGCTTTCAAAAGCAGGAAGCCCCGCAGAGCATTCTGCATTCCGGCTGACCGCCTCCCGACCGGGCAGCGACCGTCTCTTGCAGACTCTGCAGGGATCCGCTTTCAATGTTCAAAGCTTTAATCTACGTCAGCAATCTCTTTCTTATCCTGATTCTTTCCGCTCATGATCACATAAAATACCGGAAGAACAAGAAGTGCCATCGCCGTGGAGACGATCAATCCGCCGACATCAACGAGTGCAAGTCCTTGCATCGTCTTACCTGCATTTCCGTAAGCCGCCGCCATCGGGATCATTGCCACGATCGTTGTAAGCGTTGTCATGAACATCGGACGCATACGGGTCGCACCGGCCTCGATGACTGCCTGTTCAAAGTCCATCGACGCCCGGTACTGGTTCGCCGTATCGACGTACAAAATACCGTTGTTTACTACCGTTCCAACTAACATTAAGAAGCCTAACAGGGAGGTCATGCTGATCGGGCAGTCCACTAACCATAAGAACAAGAAGGAACCGATCAGAGCGAACGGGATCGTTGTCATCACCATGATGGAGAACTTCGGTGACTCGAACTGTGCAGCCATTACAACAAATACGAGGAATACGGCTGTGGCGATCGCCTGTCCCAGGGATGCAAACTCTTCGTTCATCATCTTTGTGGATGTGTTTTCCTGCATGGAGATCGTGCCGGATAAGTGCTTATCGATCACATCCTTCTGAATCTTCTGTTTTGTCGTGCTGTCCGCGCCCTCTGTCAGCGTACCGGTAATGGTCACCTGATACTGCTTATCGCTCTTTGTGATACTCTGCGGGCTGTCCTTAAAGCCGATATCCGCGATATCCATAAGAGCTACGGATCCGCCGGTCGCTGTCGGAAGAACGATCCCCTGGAGCTTATCGATCGTATCGTACTCATCATCCGCGTACTCAACCTTTACATCGATATCATTTCCGTCAACATTCAGGGTCGTTGCCGTCGTTCCGCTGACCATCATGTATACCTGGGAAGCAACTGCGGTCGGGGAGAGTCCCTCCGCTGCCGCCTTGACCGGATCCACATTGATCTTTACAAGCGGAGCGCTGTTTTCAAGGGAAGAGTGGATGTTTGTCGCATCCGGGCGCTTCTGGAGCTCGGAAACGATCTCATCCGATGCTTTCTTTAAGTCATCGTACTGTGTGCTGACAAGAATATATTCGAGATCCTCCGCTGCTCCCATAGACATGGTGCTCAGGGAGTTCTGGCTCTCGAGGCTCACGGAGCAGTCAGACCACTTCTGCATGTCACGTTTCCACTCCTTGATGACCTGATCCGTCTTTCTGCTTCTGTCATCCTTTAAATATGCCGTCAGGGTTGCTCCGCTTCCGCCCATATTCATGGAAAGTCCGGAGCTTCCGTAGGAGAGCATGTAGGAATCAAGATCCGGATCCTGTGTCACATAGTCCTCCGCTCTCTGAAGGATCTTATCGACCTCCCCGATCTTAAGACCCGGCTGGGTCTCGATCGTCACCGCGATCGTTCCCTGATCATCTTCCGGCATAAGCTCTGTCTTTAGCTTTGTCGCAAGGAACAGGGAGAAGATCACAAGCACAACGGCGGTTCCCATGACCATCGCTTTTTTCTTTAAAAGCTTCTCCATCAGGGAACGGTATCCGTTCTGCAGAGCTCTCATGATGCCGGAGACCGGGGTGTTTTCCTTCTCCTTCGGACGATAGTACACGTAGCAGAGCGGTACAAGCGTCATCGCGGAGATCAGGGATGCGATCATACAGAATACGATCGTGAAGCCCAACGGCTTGAACATCTGTCCGCTCATTCCGGAGATCAGGGCTAACGGGATAAATACGACACAGGTCGTAACGGTACCGCCGATAATGGATTCCAGAACGGCTGCCGTACCATCGATCGCGGCTTTTCTCGTTTCAACAAAGCCGCCGCCCTTATCCGTAAAGCGGAAGCAGCTTTCCAGAACTACGATCGAGTTATCGACCATCATTCCGACGCCGAGAACCAGGCTCGACAGGGTGATAACGTTTAGCGTAAAGCCCATGACCTTCATGAGGATGAGCGCCGCTAAAATTGATACCGGGATGGAGGTTCCAACGATCAGGGATGCCTTGATATCCCCGAAGAACAGCCAGATGATGAACATCGCGATAATGACTGCCATGATCATGGTCTGGAATACGCTTTTTAAGGAATCGCTGATCTGATCACTGTAATCGTTGACAACAACATACTCCAGAGACGGATCCTGTGCTTTTAACGTTTGCATTGTCTCCTGGACTGCCTTGGAAACGGTAATGTGGTCGCTGTCCTGATTTTTCTTGACGCCGATCGTCATCGTGTCCTTGCCATCATAACGTCCGATACTGTCCTTTGCCTCAACGGTATTGTAGATATTGGCAACATCTTCCATATAAATGATGTTTCCGTTGCCCAGTGTGATCGGGATCTTCTTTAAAAGCTCCATCGTGTCAAAGGACGTTCCGGATGTCACGGAAAGCTCCTTGTTTCCAACGGAGGTACTTCCGATCGGCATGGAAAAGTCCGCAGACTTTAAAGCCGCAATGATGGTATTCATGTTCACATGATACTGGCTTAATTTTTCCGGGATCAGCTCTGCCTTGATATAAGCCTCCTGACCACCGGATACGTCGACACTGGCTACGGAGGTCAGTTTTTCGATCTCCGGAACGATATCGTCATTTACATAGTTATAGAGGTTATCCACGCTGTCATTGTTGACTGCGAGGGTGATGGACGGTGTACTGTTGATATCCATCTCGATGATCGTCGGGGTATCGACATCATCCGGGAGATCCGACTTGATCCCGTCCAGCTTTTTCTTTAAGTCATCGTAGGCTTTATCGATATTCTGGTCATAGTCATACTGGACCAGAACCATTCCGAAGTTTTCCGAAGACATGCTGGTGACAGAATCGACACCGGAAAGCGTTCCGATCTCATCCTCTATCTTACTGATCACAAGCTGATCCACGTCATCCGGGCTCGCTCCCGGGTAGACTGCGCTGATGATAAGCATCGGCATCTCCATTTCCGGGATCAGCTCAAGCTGGGATGAAAAGATCGAGCTGAGACCGAATACGATCAGGCAGAGCACAACAAGAACAGTTGTGACCGGCCGTTTTAAGACCTTTTTGGTAAGTCCCATGTTCCTTGTGCCTCCTTATTTTGCTGCCGTTTCTGCGGCTTCTGTAGTCTCTTCTGCTGTTGTCTCACTGCTGTCGGCTGTCGTTTCCGCACTGTCATCACTGCCCTGAATATTCACAGCGGCGCCGTCATAAAGCTCCTTGGACCAGCTTGTGATGACCTCGTCATCATAGGAAAGTCCGGAAACGATCTGGATCTTGTCGGAATCGATGAGCCCGTCTTCCACCGGAGTCTTTTTCGCTGTTGCTGTCGCAGCATCATATGTATAGACGTAGGCATCTCCGTTGCTGTAGTTGACACAATCCGCCGGAACGACCATGACGTTGTCCGCCTTCTCCGCTGTCACATAAACCTTTACCATCGTTCCGCTGGCAAGTCCGTCCGCGTCCCCCAAGGTCGCTTTCACCTTGAAAAGTCCTGTGGACGCGTCCACCATGCTGCCGATCTCGGAGATCGCGCCGCTGTAATCCGTTCCGTTCTTCTCCACCGTCACAGGATCACCGATATTTAATCCCTTCATGACACGCTCCGACACGTTAAAGGTCAGTGTTTTTCCGCCTGCACCGGATACAACGCCTGCGACAGAACCGCCCGCAGACATATCATGCACCTGCACGCCGAACTGCTCTAAGACACCGGCGATCGGCGCGGTAACGACCGTGTTCTCGCTCTGGGTATCATAGTTTAATTTTGCGGAATCATACTGGAGCTTCGCCATGGACAGACCGCTTACCGCCTGCTCGTAGGCCTGGGCGGAAATATCCCCGCTCTCGTAGAGCGCCTTCATCCTGTTTACAGATGTCTGGGCATCGTTTAAGGATACCTGGGTCGTATTTAACGTGATTCTTGCCGCGTCTAACTGCTTGTTGTCGATGCGGAACAGCTTCTGTCCCTTCTGTACGGTATCTCCCTGATTTACATAAACCTCCAGAACTTCTCCGCTTCCCTTCGGGATGATGTATACCTGATCTGCCGGTTCCACGGTACCGGTCAGTCCTGTGGAAAGTTCAATATTTCCTGTCTCCGGTGTCTGGACGACGACGGTTGGGTTCGGAACAGCCTCAATCGGCTCTTCTTTTTTCGTAAATCTTGTGAACATCAGGGCTCCAAATGCACCGACGCATACAAGCCCGATTACGATCTTACCTGCTTTCTTCATGGTTCCTCCTCATTTTCTGTAACATGCTGCTGTGGTACGACTCCGGTTGTTCTGTTTTTATGAACGTCCCTCGTCTGTTTTCTTCCTGCTGCCCTCTGTTTTATATCCACATATGCCATAATGGAGCATATGGATATGACGTTTGTAATATTCGGAAGCTTCCGTTCTCGACTCACCGTCCCGGAAAAAACGTTTGAGTGACATGATGAATACGATCATGTGCATCTCGATCAGCTCGAAAAACTCCTGATGATCCAGATCACATTTCTCTTTGTTGACATGTTCATACAACAGTTTTAAGAATTTCCGGTTTGCCTCCATCGCCTCCGGGTTCGAATCCGGTCCGCCTTTGAATAGTTCTACCAGTCTTGCGCTGTTGACCAGGTTGTGAAAGATCGCAGACAACCCTGAATCCTCAAGCCGGTCCATCCCGAGATCAAAGATCTGCTCCAGGACCTCCCATAGGTCTCCGCCGTTTTCGTCCAGCATCGTGATGTACGATGTGAAATGCTGTTCCGCCTGGTTGCAGATCAGCCATTTTAACAGATCCTGTTTATCTTCAAAATATGTGTAAAAGCTTCCTCTCGATATATCCGCGTCGTGAACGATCCGGTTGATCGACACTTCCTCCGGAGCTACCCTCATAAATTCCTTTGCCGCCGCAGCCCGAATTGCTTCGATCTTTTCCTTCGGAAGCCGCATAAACCGTTCGGTCGGCATAATTCCATCTCCCCTCTTCTATAAAAACCGGTTCAAAAAGTGACAACCCGTCACCATTATAGTGACACCCTGTCATTCTGTCAATATCTGTTTTTCCAGTTTATAATGATTTTATATTTTCGTAAGGTTTGCAAAATTTCTGCATAGAACCTCCTGCCTCCGGTCCGATCCCGTCTGTGATTTCCGCTGTTTTGCTCAGCCTACCATGCCCATGTTTCAGAATTGTTTTCCGATTGTTGCAGTTTCATGAATCCTGCAGATTTTCCCGGAAATATCGGATTGTACAGGAATAAATACCAATTCATAGCATGTTTGTAGGAATTGCTTCTTGCATATTTTTCTCAATACAGGTATAATATCATTGCATCACCTAGTAAACGACTAGGTTTAGCCCCGGCAGACGGAACGTATCCCGGAGATCAGCTCCGGTGTCGGTTCATATCTGTCCGGAAATTGCTGAAACCTACATTTTTACCTTATATAAAATACATGGAGGAATCCGATATGTCAGAACCATTATTAAATGTAAAAAATCTCTCCGTGGATGTGGAAGAGAAATCCATTCTTCACGGGATCAACTTAACGATCAACAAAGGCGAGACCCACGTACTCATGGGACCGAACGGTGCCGGAAAATCCACACTCGGCTGCACCCTGATGGGGAACCCGAACTATCATGTGACAGACGGTGAGATCTTCTTCGGAGGCGAGAACATCACGAAAGAAGCCGCTGACAAGCGTGCAAAGCTCGGCATGTTCCTCTCCTTCCAGAATCCGCTTGAAGTTCCGGGAATCTCCCTCTCCAACTTCATCCGCAGCGCCCTCTCCGCGAGGACCGGAAAGAATGTCCGCATCTGGGATTTCAATAAAGAACTCCAGAAAGCCATGGAGGTTCTCGACATGGATCCATCCTACGGCTTCCGTGATCTGAACGTCGGCTTCTCCGGCGGTGAGAAAAAGAAAGCGGAGATCCTGCAGCTTCTCCTCTTAAATCCATCCTTAGCGATCCTCGATGAGACAGACTCCGGTCTTGATGTCGATGCGGTCCGCACCGTTTCCAAGGGAATCGAGGAGTACCAGAAGAGCAAGGACGGCGCACTCCTCATCATCACCCACAGCACAAGGATCCTGGAGTCTCTCCACGTGGACAAGACCCATGTTCTCGTAGACGGCCGCCTGGTTGCCGAGGGCGATGGTTCTCTCGTCGATGAGATCAATGAGAACGGCTTCGAGCAGTTTATCGCTTCCGCAAACGAGAAGGGAGAGAACGATTAATGAAGGAAAAGACGTATGTTGAGGACGTTGACCGCAACATGTACGACTTCCGCAATGACGAGAAGGACGCTTACCGTATTAAAAACGGTCTCACCGAGGACATTGTGGAAAAGATCTCCGAAGAGAAGCATGATCCGGAGTGGATGCATGATTTCCGGTTGAACTCCTTAAAAATATATCATGAAATGAAGGTTCCGGACTGGGGCCCGTCCATCGAAGGGTTAAATATGGACAACATCGCCACCTATGTCCGTGCAAATACAAAGATGAAGGGGAACTGGTCCGAGGTTCCGGAGGAGATCAAGGACACCTTCGAAAAGCTTGGGATCCCGCAGGCGGAGCGCACCTCCCTCGCAGGCGTGGGTGCCCAGTACGACTCCGAGCTCGTCTACCACAACGTCCGCAAGGAAGTTGCGGAGCAGGGCGTCATCTACACCGATATGGAGAGCGCCCTGACCGGCGAATACGCCGATATGGTAAAAGAACACTTCATGAAGCTCGTGACACCCCATGATCATAAATTCGCAGCCCTGCACGGTGCTGTCTGGTCCGGAGGTTCCTTCGTCTATGTTCCGAAGGGAGTTTCCGTTGAGATCCCGCTGCAGTCCTACTTCCGTTTAAACGCCGCAGGTGCCGGACAGTTTGAACACACCCTGATCATCGTCGATGAGGGCGCGTCCTTACACTTCATCGAGGGATGTTCCGCTCCGAAGTACAATGTGGCAAACCTCCATGCCGGCTGTGTCGAGCTTTACATCGGAAAGAACGCAAAGCTCCGCTACTCTACGATCGAGAACTGGTCGAAAAATATGTACAACTTAAACACAAAGCGGGCGAAGGTCGAGGAGGGCGGAGTCATCGAGTGGGTATCCGGTTCCTTCGGTTCCCATGTTTCTTACCTCTACCCGATGAGCGTGTTAAACGGTGAGGGCGCAAGATCCGAATTCACCGGGATCACATTCGCCGGTAAGGGACAGAACCTCGATACCGGATGTAAGGTCGTCCACAACGCACCGAAAACTTCTTCCTATGTAAATACGAGATCGATCTCCAAGGACGGCGGGATCAGCACCTTCCGAAGCTCCGTTGTCGTATCCGCAAAGGCAAAGGGCAGCAAATCCGCTGTCTCCTGCCAGTCCCTGATGCTCGACGATATCTCCCGTTCCGACACCATCCCGGCGATGGATATCCGCACGAAGGACGCCGATGTCGGACACGAGGCAAAGATCGGCCGTATCAGCGATGACGCCGTCTTCTATCTGATGTCCCGCGGTATCTCCGAGGAGGACGCGAGAGCCCTGATCGTCAGCGGCTTCGCCGATAATGTCTCGAAGGAGCTTCCGCTTGAATACGCGGTGGAGATGAACAATCTGATCCATCTGGAAATGAAAGGAAGTATTGGATGATGGAGAACATGAAGATCAACCAGCTCCCTTCCAAGACATGGAACTGGCTGAAAATGAATGAGACTGCGGTCTCCGGGATTTCTGTCTCCGGAGCGCATGAAGGAAACCTTGAGATCCCGGAAGGGATCAAAAAAACTGTCTGCCCGGCCGGGCTTCCGGACCGTTTTAAGGATGTCGCTGGCGGCATGGGATCCGATATGGATATGCTGGTAAAGGAAAGTTCCGCGGGTGCAGTACTGCTCTCTGCTGACAGCGATGTCTCCGGGGAACCGGCGCGGATCAGATTTGCCTACGGCGCTTTTGAGCACAGCCTGAACACCTTTGGAATTCTGGCAAAAGAAGGAAGCAATATGACCGTTATCATGGATATGGCGGCTGAACGAAGCGTCGATCCTGAACGGACCGGAAGTCCCAGCCCGGTCGGAGAAAATCCTGCTGCCGTCTCCCAGTCTGAACACACCGGGCTTTCCGCCGTGCAGACAAAATTAATTCTGGAAAAAGACGCGAAGGTGACTCTCGTCCAGATCATCCGCAACAAAAACGCGAAGACCGTTTTGAACGATATCGGGGCAAAGGTTGCTGACGGTGCGAAACTCTCCGTCATCCACTTATTCCTTGGCGGTGACCGGGTCTACAACGGCTGTAAGGCTGAACTTATCGGCAAAAAGAGTAATTTTACAGCAGACATCGCCTACACAGTTGCCGATGACTGCGTGCTCGATATGAACTACGTGGCACTCCACGAGGGAAAGAAATCCGTCAGTGAGATCAGGACCGACGGCGTGCTCCATGAAAACGCGAGAAAGCTGTTCCGCGGGACCATCGACTTTAAGAAGGGCGCTGCGGGGGCTGTCGGGAACGAGAAAGAGGACGTTCTTCTTCTC
>ERZ773216.149-NODE-149-length-94082-cov-6.505738_pt1 | contig 94082 bp, 89 predicted proteins | sample MGYA00511259_ERZ773216 | MGnify/ENA primary metagenome ERZ773216 (study PRJEB29015, sample SAMEA2737764) | human gut metagenome | biome: human gut; feature: human-associated habitat; material: faeces | place: China | collected 2012 ... | reverse complement strand
AGATTGCAGAAATATTTGCATAAGAAAACCGATGGTTTTGACTACGATTAGTCTATACCATCGGTTCTTTTGTTACAAGTTTACCTCTGAACAGTAACGAAAATTCCGCAAAGGTCCGTGATGATGAGCAAAGTGGTGACAGCAACAGTATCATAAACCAGAAGAAAATGCTGGAGAAATATGCAACCGAACAGGGATTTACCAATCTGCTTCATTATTTTATATTCTGAAACGTTCGAAGCATGCGAAATACCTGTTCCACCGTATCGGTCATATTTCTGTTTTGCATGGTCGGTCTGCATGGCATCTTCAAGCGAAATAACGCCCCGCACAATCGGAAAAAAGGCATCAATTCCTGCTGCATGACAGGCTTTTGCATCCTCTGTCACGCAGCCGGAAAATGCAAGCACAGGTTTTTGAAATTCTCTGGCAATCTTTGCAACGCCGACAGGCGCTTTCCCCATGACGGTCTGACCATCCAGACAGCCTTCTCCGGTGATGACAATATCTGCATTTTTTATATAGTCGGAAAGATGTGTTTCTTCCAGAATGATGTTTACACCGGATTCCAGAGTGGCATGGAAAAAGGTGAGAAAAGCAAACCCAAGACCGCCGGCAGCCCCGGCTCCTGCATGCGCGGGATTCGTTTTCGGAAAGCTTTTTCCGGCGAGTGCGGCATAGGAGGAAAGCCACTGATCCATCTGCTGGATCATGGCAGGATCTGCGCCTTTTTGAGGACCGAAAACGGCGCTGCATCCCTGCGAACCGCAGAGCGGATTTGTCACATCACAGGCAATCCGAAACGTACATTCTTTCAGTTCCGGCAGCGCATGGGAGTCTGAAATTACAGCCAGATCCTTTAAGCCCAGAGCACCATGACGTACCGGAACCCCTTCCTGATCCAGCAGGTCAAATCCCAGTGCCTGCAGCATACCGATTCCTCCATCGTTTGTGGCACTTCCGCCGATTCCTATAATAAAATGTCTGCAGCCTCTGGAAATGGCGTCTCTGATGACTTCCCCAACCCCGTAGGTTGTTGTATACAAAGGATTCCGTTCGGTTTCGGAAAGGAGTGTAATTCCGGCAGCTCCGGACATTTCGATGACTGCAGTTTTGCCAGCATCCAGAATGCCGTAACTGCAAAGCACCGGTTTTTCAAGAGGCCCGGTTACGCATACCTGTGTGCGTGTGCCGCCACAGCCAAGCGTCAAAGCTTCCACCGTGCCTTCGCCACCGTCTGCAAGTGGGCGGATGGTGATATCTGCATCCGGATATATGCGCCGGATTCCGGCAGAGGCACTCTCCCCGGCCTCAAGGGAAGTCATGCTTCCTTTAAAAGAATCGATGGCAATAACAACGTTCATGTATACTCTCCTCCTGATATTTGATGGTTGTATTACAATGGTGTGCAGCACTGTCAAAGTTATTGCAATGTGTAAGTACGCGTATAATAAATTTTACAGCATTTTCTTACGACACCTGTCAGTATAACGACACCAAGCATACCAAGAAAGGCTTCCAGGCTAAAATAGCAGACAATAAATCCGGCAGCGACAGCGAGTATAAGTGCAATCTGTACACTTTTCTGGCTGGCGAGAGCCTCAATCTGCTGTGCGCGTTCATCATGGCGTTCGTTGTACAGACGTTTTAACAGCGCTTCATCTTTGAGCGCTTTGCTGTTTTTACAAAACTGCAGTATTACAAAAATTTCCACGACGATAACCAGACCAAGTACAAACCCATGCACAAATTCTGCAGAGTGCGGATTTGTGTAGGCAGAGGTCAGTACACCGGAGGTGTTGGTACACTGTGCAATTAGAAAAAGCGCTGCGATAATCAGATAGAAACGGTTCTGTGTTTTGATTTCCTTTTTCATTTTTTCCATTTTCTTTTCCATAGTAAATTACTCCTCATTCTCAATTTCACTGAAGTCAAAAACTTCTTCAATCGTTAAGTTAAAGTGATGTGCGATTTTATAGGCGAGTCCTAAAGAAGCGGTATATTTACCTACTTCAATAGAGGTGATTGTCTGGCGGGTAGTTCCCACGATATCTGCCAGTTCGCTTTGCGATAGTTTATTGGCTTTGCGCAATTCTTTGATACGGTTTTTCATTGGTGATCCCCTTTTGTTGAACATCAGCCCATGCAAAATTTCTTTCACAAATGGGCTGACACTATCTTTTTGCATAGCTTGCTTTGCAAAAACAGAATAGTATACTTTGCATAAAATGTCAAGCAAACTTTGCGAAAACTGTACAGTACGACAAATAAAATATAAAATGTGGTTGCAACAACATATTCTTTTCCCATTTTTGTGTATATTGTAACTGAAGAATGAAAAAACTGTTTGTAAGAGAGTCTATATAAATGGGAAAGGATAAAATCATGGAACACAACACACGGGTAGAACAGATCAAAACATATCTCGAGCGGCTGAGCGCCGGGGAAGAATTGGAAAAAGTAAGGGCGGATTTCGCAAAAGAATTTAAAGAGGTTGATCCGGCAGAGATTATGCAGGCGGAGCAGGAACTTCTGCAGGGCGGCACACCACTTGAGACCGTGCAGAAATTGTGTGATGTCCATGCGGCACTGTTCCGCGGCGCAACGAGTGAGGAAAAAATAGCCAACGCGGAAAAAGCGGTTGCGGCATCGGTAAAAGAGAAAAAGCTGGCGGCTACCGCGGCTTTAACCGGAATCACCGGACATCCGCTGCAGACGTTTACCCGCGAAAATGAAGTGTTGGAAAACGTCATCCGGGAATGCAGGAACGAAATAGAGGAAACCAATACCCTTTCACCGGAGCGGTTTGGAAAGCTGCGGGAAGTTGCGATCCATTATGCAAAGAAAGGGGATCTTCTGTATCCGCATCTGAAAGTAAAATACGGGATCAGCGGCCCGTCGGATGTGATGTGGACAACCGATGATGAGATCAGGGATGAACTGGCGGCACTGGCAAAGCAGCTGCCGGTTCAAAAGACGGAAGATCACTGGCTGGAACGTTTTCGTATTGTGTTGCAGCGCGTGGAGGATATGATCTACAAGGAAGCCAATATTTTCTTCCCGAACTGTGCCCTGAATTTCACGGAGGAAGAGTGGTTTGGAATTTACCGCGATTCGAAAGATTATCCGGTCTGCTTTGGTGTGGAAAATGCGACCTGGGAGGCGGCAGAGAAGTTTTTAAAGGAAAAATCAGAAGCCTTCGTTTCTAAGAAAATTATGGGAAAGAAAACAGATGAAATCATCATGCCGGGCGGGCACCTGACCGTTGCGCAGCTTACCGCAATGCTCAACACGATTCCGATGGAGATCACATTTGTCGATGAGGACAATATCAACCGCTTTTTCAATGAAGGGCCAAAGGATTTCAAGCGTCCGGGCATGGCGATCGACCGCGAGGTATTTTCCTGCCATCCCCCGAAAGTGGAGCAGCAGGTGCGGCACATCATCGGGGAATTCCGGAAAGGAACGCTCGACAAAGTGCCGATCTGGATGGAGAAAAACGGAAAAACCATGCTGGTTACCTATATGGCGGTGCGGGATGCAGCAGGCACATATCTCGGGACCATGGAGCTGGTGCAGGATATGGGCTTTGCAAAAGAGCATTTCCTTTCCGACGTAAAAGCAAAAGAAGCAGCGCTGCGCGCAGGTATGGAAGATTAACTTATTTTTGTTTTTCCATATGATTTAATTCCGGAATCACGGTAGCAAGCATCGTGAGAAAGCACAGGCTTCCACCGATTACATTTGAGACCGGTTCCGCCATAAACACACCTCTTGTTTCCATGCCAAGCGCATATGGGAGCAGGTAGGTCAGTGGCACAACAATAAATACTTTACGAAGCAGGGAGAAAAAAATTGCCTGCTTCTTTTTATTTAATGATTTAAACGTGGTCTGTCCGATGTATTGCAGATCCATGAAAATAAATGCGGCAAAATACAGTTTTAAGGCAGGAACCGCGTCTTTGATCAGTTCACTGTCGGAACTGAAAATCCCGATCAGGAAATGTGGTGCAACGATAATGACCGTCCACATGGCGGCGGTATACACAAAGATCATAACCGCCATTGTACCAATTGCCTGTTTTACACGCTTCGGGCGGCGTGCCCCGTAATTGTAGCTTAAAATCGGTGAACTTCCCTCATTCATGGCATAAATCGGCGTCTCGACGAGCTGCCGGACGCTGGAAATGATTGTCATCACGGAGATATAGATATCGCCTCCGGTCACGGAGAGCACATTGTTGCAACAGATGCTGACCAGACTGTTGGTAAGCTGCATGATAAAACCGGCAGTACCGAGACTTACGATGTTTTTTGCATTTTCTCTACAGGTGGCAAGTTCGGTCCGGCTCAGAAGCCGTACTTTAAATTCCGCGCGTTTTTTTAGAAAATAAAGCACAAATATTGCAGAGAGCGCCTGTGAGATTACAGTTGCGATGGCGGCTCCACGGATACCCAATTGCAATACAAAGATAAAGAGCGGATCAAGTATGCAGTTTGCCACGGCACCGATCGCAACGGATGTCATGCCGGTCATGGCATATCCCTGCGCGTTGATAAACGAATTCATACCGGTGGAGATCATGGACGGAAGTGTGCCGAGCAGATAGATCATCAGGTACGGGTATGCATAAACCAGAGCAGACTCGGAAGCGCCGAACAGACGCAGGATCGGGCGCGCAAACAAAAATCCAATAACCATTAAAACAATTGCGCCGCCGCAGACCATCGTATAGGAGGTATTCATAATTTCGGAAGCTTTCCGGGAATTATTTTCCCCCCGCCGGATGGAAAAAAGCGGAGCACCGCCGCTGCCGAACAGGTTGCTGAAAGCCGTGATGATCACAATAATCGGAAAACATAAGCCGACCGCGCCGAGAGCGGTTGTGCCGATATGCGGGATTCTTGCTATATAAATGCGGTCTATGATGTTGTAAAGCAGGCTTAAAAGCTGCGCCACCAGCATGGGAATCGCTGCGTTTAAGATGTTACTTGGGATGGACCCATGTTCAAAATCAATTCTTTTCACAATCATTTCATTTCTTTCTTTTTCATTTTGACTTTCTGTTGACATTTAGTATACCATAGATTAACATATATGAAAAATATTACTTTTATGAATTAACTAAACAAAAAATGTATGGAGAGAAGCTATGGATGTAAAACAACTGGAATACTTTCGGGCAATCGTGGATGCCGGTACGATCAGCGGTGCGGCGCGTGTTCTTCACATGACACAGCCACCGCTGAGTTATCAGGTAAAGATGCTCGAAGAAGAACTTCAGGTGCAGCTTTTTTTGCGCGGCACCAAAAAGATTACATTAACGGAAGCAGGAAAAACACTGTATGACAGGGCGGGCAGTCTTCTTACCATGGCGGATATTACCAAGCGGGAAGTCATAAAGGCAAGCCAGGCGGCAACAATCCACATCGGATTTACGCCGTCCACGGTTTCTATGATGTCCGATTACCTGATCCGTTTTTCAACGTCGCATCCGGATATTCGCTTTGATATCCACGAGGGATCGACATTTACGCTGCGGGAGCAGTTGGAAAACGGCGTGGTCGATATCACGACACTCCGGACACCGATTGTGCTCAAAGGATGTGAGAGCAGGACTTTGATGCAGGAAAAACTTCTTGCAATGGCGGCTGCAGGGAACCCAGTTTTAGAAAAAAACAAAGATGGGATCACGCTCGAGGAACTGTCAGAGCAGAAACTGATCCTGTCCCACCGCTACCGCAGTTATCTGTTGTCCGCGTTCGAAAAAAAGGGGCTTTTGTGTGACATTTATTGTGAGTGTGAAGACGCCAGAACGGCGATGACTTTGGCGGAAAAAGGGCTTGGAATCGCCATTCTTCCGGCTTCTATGCACAAGTTGTCGGATCAGATGCAGTCCTGTGATATTCTGCATGCGGATCTTGCGACGGAGATTCTTCTTGCATGGCGCAAAGGACGCATGCCGGAGGAAGTGAAAGCGTTTCTTGAAATGTGGAGATAGAAGTATCGTGCAATTCTCCCGGAATTTATCCGGTATGCCATGGAATAATATAAAACTCCGGGCGCAAATGTATATGTGCCCGGAGTTTTTAAATTGTAAATTTAAATTTATCGCCGATACATAACTGCTTACATCTTTGAACAAGTGAGCAATCAGTATTATAGATTGTACTCTCGATTCGAAGAAGTGGATAACCTTTTGAAATCCCCAAAATTTTTGCTTCCTGTGCGGAGGCAAACACAATATCTAAAGTTTTGTCGGAATGATCAAAAATAATATTGTGGTTTTGCAGCACATCATAAAGGGAAGTGTCATTTAAATTTTCTCCAAATAAAAAAGAAAAGGATTCAGGAAACCGGTTGATTTCTAACAATACCGGTTTTTCATCGGCATAACGAATACGTTCCAATACGAGAATCTTTTTATCGGGTGTAATATGCATGAGTTCCATGTCTTTTTCGGTAGGTTCTTCTATTGCAATTTTAATGGTTTTCGCACCTGGAACTGCTCCCATTGTACGGCACATTTCAGAAAATCCGGTAACACCTTTTGAGATATTTCGCTGGATTCTTTTTTCGGCAACAAAAGTTCCTTTTCCGGATTTGCGGTCCAGATATCCTAATTCTGATAAACCTGCAAGTGCTTTTCGGACAGTGACCCGGCTGACATTGTAGGTTGTACTTAACTCATTTTCTGTTGGAAGACGGCTGCCTGCTTTACGTTTTCCGGTGTCAATCTCTTCTTTTAACTGATCCTCAAGTTGTTTGTATAGTGGTTTGGCAATTGTATTATTTAATTCCATGAAAAACCTCGTAATGTGTTTCGATTTGTATTATACAATATATTATAATACAAAGTTTCAGAATTGTATATATTTATTTCAAAAGCTGTTTTATATTGACAAATGTATTATATTGTATTATATTTTGGGTAGAAACAAACGAGACAAATAAAAAAGGAGAAACGAATATGAGTTATACAAGCAAAGACATTAAAAACATTGTGGCAGAGATTTTGGAGAACAAAAAAGACAAAGGAGGTGTTAAGAGCCTGTATTTTGTTGGTTGTGGAGGGTCTCTTGGAGCTTTGTATCCTGCAAAAACATTTATGGAGAAAGAGTGTTCAAATATTAAATCCGCGCTGATCAACAGCAACGAATTTGTTCACAGTACACCAAAAGATTTTGGGGAAAATTCGATCATCTGTCTGTCCTGTCATAAGGGAAATACACCGGAAACGATTGCAGCAGCAAAGCTTGGTAAGGAAAAAGGAGCAGCAGTAATTATTCTTACATGGCTGGAAGAATCTGAAATTGTGGAGTTTGGTGACTATATTATCCAGTATTCATTTGATGCAAGTCCGGATCATCTCAAAGGTGATATTGATTATGCTGGAGAAAAAACAATGTGTGCGTTGCTCGTAGCAGTGGAAACACTTCAACAGACCGCAGGATATGAAAATTATGATAAATTCTACGAAGGACTTGGTATGATTACCGGAATTATCCGGAATGCAAGAAAACATGTACAGGCAAGAGCTGAACAGTTTGCTGAAACATACAAGGACGATACCGTTATTTATACGATGGGAAGCGGAGCCGGCTATGGGGCTGCATATATGGAAAGTATTTGCATTTTCATGGAAATGCAGTGGCTTGATTCCAGCAGTATTCATACAGGAGAATATTTCCATGGACCGTTTGAAATCACAGATGCAAACCGTCCGTTTATGATTCAGATATCAGAAGGATCTACCCGTGAACTGGATGAAAGGGCTTTAAAATTCCTTCATACATATGCAAAGAGGATTGAAGTTCTGGACGCAAAAGAACTTGGATTATCTACAATTGATGCTTCTGTTGTGGATTACTTTAACCATTCACTGTTTAATAATGTATATCCTATTTATAACCATGAACTGGCTGAAAAGAAAGAACATCCGCTTTCAACACGTAGATATATGTGGAAAGTAGAGTATTAATTCAGAACATATTTAATTCGGGCAAAAGAATTTATAAGCAGACAAAGACATTGTATCCTATGTTTTTGTCTGCTTATTGTATTATAGATACAAAATAATACAGATACGATACTGAAATAGCCTGAGAACAAAAATATGCACAAAAATTGGAACTAAAATATAGGATAATTGACGAAAAACACACAAGTTCTTGACAAAGGTATGATACAAATATAATATTAAAGCAGATACAAAACAATACAAATAAGAGCGATGTACGAGAATTGTATTAAAGTTTGTATTGTACGGATATGCGCACATCCAAAATGTAACTGAAAAAGATATATATATAAGAGAGGGAGGACATGAATATGTTCTGGGTAGAATTAATACTTGTACTTGCCATTATATTTTTGGGGGTACGTAAGGGTGGTACATTTTTAGCAATGGCTGGTGGTGTTGGAATGTTAATTATGACATTTTTCTTTCATGTTACACCGGCAGATCCGCCAGTTACCGTTATTTTAATTATGATTGCGGTAATTGTAGCAGCTGCAACAATGCAGGCATGTGGGGGATTGGATTTCCTGGTTCGCATAGCAGAAAAGATTCTTCGCAGGAATCCTAGGATGATTACGGTACTTGCACCGGTTGTAGCATATATTTTTACATTTATGTGTGGTACAGGTCACATTATTTACAGTTTGCTTCCGGTAATTAATGAAATTTCTATTGAGACAGGAGTTCGACCGGAACGCCCGATTTCAGCATCCATTATAGCTTCCCAGCAGGCAATCACGGCATGTCCGATTTCAGCAGCAACGGTAGGTATTCTGGCTTTTATGGCTGAAGCAACGAACTATAAAACGGTTAATATTTTTACACTGCTTGTAGTCTGTATCCCGGCAACACTGATTGGTACAGTCGCATGTGCTCTTGCTGTAATGAAGAAAGGAAAAGAACTGGCAGAGGATCCGGAATTTCAGGCTCGTGTAGCATCCGGACAGGTTCAGACTCTTGTGAAAAATGAGAATGCTGCAGAAGTTAAAACAACAAAAGAGGCAAAAATCTCTGTTGCAGTATTTTTGGTTGCCATGGTAGGTATTGTATTGCTTGGCGCAGTGAGTGCATTAGTTCCAACACTTTCAGATGGAAGCAAATTACCGCTTACCACAGTAATTGAGATTTTTATGCTGGTTGCAGCAGCCGTAACGGTATTAATTACAAAACTTGACAGCAATAAGGTACTGGATCAGCCAGTATTTAAAACAGGAATGTTTGCTGTTGTTCTGGCATTTGGTCTTTGCTGGCTGGTGAATACATTTATTGCAGATCAGTCATCGTTTATTACAGATAATATGTCAGTTCTCACGAATGAACATCCATGGATTTATATCATAGCAGTGTTTATTGTTGGGGCAATAACAACAAGTCAGTCATCCTCTACAATGATTATGGTTCCAATTGGTATTGCATTAGGGCTTCCGGCAAATATTATTGTTGCTGGCTGGATTGCATGTTCATCAAATTATTTTATTCCTGCTTCCGGTCAGTGCGTTGCAGCAATTGCGTTTGATACCGCGGGAACAACAAAAATTGGAAAATATGTGTTAAATCACAGCTATATGCTTCCTGGCCTTGTATGTACTGTAGTTTCAGTAGTGTCAGCAATTTTGATAGGAGCAGTAGTATTTTAAAACATAAGGAGAAAATCTATGAAAGAACCAAAAATTATAGCGATTGGAGATAATGTATGTGATAAATATTTATCTCGTGGGAAAATGTATCCGGGAGGACAATGTGTCAATACATGTGTATATGCAAAATGGAATGGTGTCAATTCGGCATATCTTGGAAAATACGGTAATGATGAAGTAGCTGAATGTGTGCAGGAGACATTAAAAAAATTAGAGATTGATGATACGCATTGCCGGCATTTTCAGGGAGAAAACGGTTTCGCTTTGGTAACACTGAAAGAAACAGACCGTGTTTTTCTTGGCTCAAATAAAGGTGGAATTGCAAAAGATCATGCATTTGATTTCAACGAAGAAGATATGGATTATATTCAGCAATATGATTTGATTTACACAAATCTTAACAGCTATATTGAACAGGATCTTTCAAAATTGTATCAGACAAAGGTTCCGATTGCCTATGATTTTTCAATGCGCTGGACAGATGAGTATTTGAGGGATGTATGTCCGTATGTAACTGTTGCAATTATGTCATGTGCACATTTGTCAGAAGATGAACGGGAGAGAGAAATGAAAAAGGCACAGAAATATGGTGTTTCTGTTGTTCTTGGAACTGTCGGAGAAGAAGGCTCTTATGTATTATATAAAGATAAATTTTTATATACAAAAGCAGTATTGGCAGAGGATGTTATAGATACTATGGGAGCGGGAGATTCTTATTTTGCGGCATTCCTAAGTGATATGTTAAAAAATTCCCCACAACATAAGATTTTAGATGGTTCAGATGAACAGATGTATGTAAAAATTCAAAATGCAATGAAAAAGGCATCGGAGTTTGCCGCAAAGATGTGCGCAAAAGAAGGTGCATTTGGATATGGAGTACCAATTACAGGAAGAACAGAAATTTAGGGAGGTATAAGTATGAAACCAGATATGTATGAAAATAACGAAGAGGGAATTTTATGTGTCTATAAAAATCCAAAGTGGCTTGTATGTATTAAAAACTGGAAACCGGACAATGATATTAATGGGATTAAACACTTGGAGATCCATCATTCGACCGATGAGCAGTTTATTCTTGTACATGGTAAAGCGATTCTGATTACCGCAGAAAAAAAGGAAAATGGTTTTTCTATTGATCTGACATTGATGGAGCAGGGAAAAGTATATAATGTTCCGGCAGAATGCTGGTTTTATTCAATCACCCAGAAAGATACAAAAATAGTATATGTACAAGATTCCAATTGCTCTATGGAAAACAGTGATTTTTGTGATCTTTCGGAAGAAGAAATAGCATGGATTCAGGAAAAAGCATCACGGCTGCTGGCATAACTAAAGGATAGATTTATATGAAGAAACAATATATTCTTTTTGATTTTGATGGTGTTATTGTAAACACGGAACCTCAAAATGCACATTATCTGCAGAAAACTCTCAAATCGTTTGGTATATATATGAATCACGAAGATTTAAAAGGATTTATTGGAGTTAACAGCCGTGAAAAAATATTACATTATTTGAGCCGGTCGAAAGAAAATGTTTCATGGGAAATGTACCAGAAAAGAAGAAAAGAGATGGGAAATACCTATGAAAATGATGCCATCTGTCCCATGCCGGGATTACAGGAATTATTTCAATGGATGAAGGAACGGAATCTGAAAGCTGGATTGGTAACATCAACGAGCGCGAAATATATTATTACGGCTTTAAACCGGATCAAAATGACAGATTATTTTTCAGTTATTGTATGTGGGGATATGTGCGAAAAAAGAAAGCCCTATCCGGATGGGTACTTAAAGGCGATACAGTTATTGCAGGCTGAAAAAGATGAGGTTGTTGCAATTGAGGATTCCTCAACCGGTATTCATGCGGCAATACAGGCAGGAATTGATGTGATTGGTTATACTGGCTCAGGAATAAAACAGGATACTGGAGAGGCAACTGCTGTTTTTTCTTCATTTCAGGACATTCAGCATTTTTTGGAAACAGCAATTTTATAAGTGTACCAGCATACGTTATATAGCAGGCGGCAGATGATTTCTGCCGCCTGCTAAGTTTATCAATATTTGTAGTTATAGCTCCTCTATGCAAAAAGTCTGCCAGAAGAACAAAATAGGACATATAAAGAAAAAAGGGCAAAAATATCCCTTTGTGTAAGACAAATGGGATATATGGATGAAAAGGTGCCTGAAATGTCCTGCTGTGATATCTGTATGGGACATATAGACAAAAAGATAATAAAAAAGTCCTTCTGTAAAAGTCAAACGGGACATGTGGACGAGAAGATGCTACAAATGTCCTGTTATGACATTTGTATGGGACATAATAAGAACTTTTTTTCACATATGTCCCAGCTGACAAGAAAAACAGGACATAATAAGAATTTTTTTTCGCATATGTCCCAGCTGACAGGAAAAGCAGGACATAATATACAAATTTTTCTCCATATGTCCCGGTTTTTCATAGAATCCATATTCATAAAATATGAAAAAGTATTATGGACAGAAAACATCAATGAACAGTAAGTATTTGTAAAATTATGAATAGAATATCAGAAGGAATATAAGTGCAAAGACAGAATGTTTGTGGTATGCTAGAGACAGGAATCTGGTCGTAACGGTTTGTTGGTAAAATGGTGGATGGTTACGAATGACATTACGGAGGTGTTAGGCATGGGAAGTTATCTGAATCCGGGCTGCAAAGGCTTTGAGGAGAGCTTAAATTCCGCAATTTATGTAGATAAAACTGGGTTAATCGAAAAAGTTAATGCGGTTGTTGACACACGGCAGAAATATATTTGTGTCAGCCGTCCGCGGCGATTTGGAAAATCTATGGCGACGGATATGCTGGCAGCATATTACGATCAGAGCGTCGATACGGCGCGGTTGTTTGATACTCTGCAGATTGCAAAGACAGAGACTTATCAGAAATACCGGAATCAATATGATGTACTGAAAGTGAATATGCAGGAATTTTTAAGTATGACGCACAGTATGGATGAAATGCTTGCGGTTTTTCAAAAACGCATGATTGCAGATCTGAAAAGAGGATATCCTGATTATGTCATGGATGGAGAAGACAGTCTGGTGTTTGCGATGAAAGACGTATATGCACATACGAAGTGCCCGTTTATCATACTGATCGACGAATGGGACTGTCTGTTCCGCGAGTACAAGCAGGATAAAGAGGCGCAAAAAAAATATCTGGATTTCCTGCGGGTATGGATGAAAGATCAGGAATATGTGGCACTTGCCTACATGACCGGAATTTTACCGATAAAAAAATACGGTTCGCATTCGGCACTCAACATGTTTACGGAATATTCCATGACCAATCCACGCGAGATGGCGGAGTTTTTCGGTTTTACCGAAGAGGAAGTGCACGCATTGTGCGCAACATACAAGCGCAATTTTGAAGAAGCGCAGGCGTGGTATGATGGCTATGAACTTGTCGCAATGGACGGAGAAAACCCCAAAATCTATTCCATGTACAGCCCGAAATCAGTGGTCGATGCAATGTTAAGCGGTCTGTATGATAATTACTGGAATCAGACCGAAACATATGAGGCATTAAAAATTTATATCCAGATGAATTTTGACGGGTTAAAAGATGCCATTGTGCGGATGCTTGCCGGGGATCGTGTGGAAATCAATACAGGGACATTTTCCAATGATATGACAACATTCCAGAACCGGGATGATGTTCTGACACTCCTGGTTCATCTGGGTTATCTGAGTTATCACTGGATGGACAAAACGGTGTCGATTCCAAACAAAGAAGTGTCACAGGAATATGTAAATGCAATCAGTACCATGGACTGGCATGAGGTGATTGATTCTGTCGAAGCGTCGAAAAATCTGCTGGAAGCGTTATGGATGCAGGACGAAGAGGCAGTGGCAGCAGGCATTGATAAAGCGCATCGTGAGATTTCCATTTTGCAGTACAACAATGAAAATTCGCTGGCATGTACGATCAATCTGGCGTTTTATTTTGCACGGGAATACTACACGATCATAAGGGAATTTCCGACAGGAAAAGGGTTCGCGGATCTGTGTTTTATTCCAAGAAAAATGCATGCAGACAAACCGGCGGTTGTGATTGAACTGAAATGGGAAAAATCCGCACAGGGAGCCATTGCGCAGATCAAAGACCGGCACTATACAGATGCCTTAAAAGAGTATCGGGGAAATCTGCTCCTTGCCGGAATCAACTACAACAGAGAGACAAAAACACATACGTGTGTGATTGAGCAATTAACAAAAGAAGACTGACAGGAGGAAACCAAAATGAGCAACGTATTAGAAGAAATGAAAACCAGAAGAAGCATCCGAAAATTCAAACTAGATGCCATCCCACAGGAAATTTTAGACCAGATCATTGAAGCGGGAACCTATGCGGCAAACGGCAGAGGCGCACAGAATGTCATCATCATTCAGGTGACAAACAAAGAGAAGCGCGATGAAATCGCAAAGAAAAATGCAGAAATCATGGGAAGTGAGGGTGATCCGTTTTACGGCGCACCGGCAATACTCATCGTTTTAGGAAAAAAAGACTGGCCGACACATGTTTATGATGGCAGTCTTGTGATGGGAAACCTGATGCTTGCAGCCCATGATCTGGGAATCGGCAGCTGCTGGATTCACCGCGCGAAAGAGGAATTTGAAAGCAGCTGGGGCAGGGAACTGCTTGCATCCCTTGGGATTGAGGATGAATATGAGGGAATCGGACACTGTGCGCTCGGCTATGTGGACGGGGATTATCCGGATGTTATTCCAAGAAAAGAAAACCGCGTATTCTATATCAGATAGGGCGGAACTGCCATGAGAGAAGAGTATCGCGTTTATTATGAAAATTATGAAGAACTGGCCCAAGAAGAACCTGGTGCAGAGATTCCTTTGCAAAAGGATATTGTGTGGGAAAATAAAAATTCCCAGAGTGAACGATGGAAAGCATTGTCGGTTTTTGCCTGTCCACAGGGGCTGGTACTGGAACTGGCAAAGCAGGTGGCATCAAAACAGTACCTTGCGTTTTATGAGAAATGGAAAGAGGCGGACGAAGACCAGCTTACGGATCGGCAGCTGTCACAGATTGAGGAAGAATCCCCACTTGGTGAATGCCCGGCAGTGCTGCTTACCTGTAATGGGGAGGAACTGCAAAGCGACGGAACCATGGGGATGGGCTGGTATCCGTCAGACATTCTGGAAAAGCTGGAATGGGAACAGGATCCGGAGGCAGAAGCCTGCAGGCAGCATTATGGTTTAGATCCTGCATACCTCTGGTGGATCGGGCGTTTTCATTTTATGTGGAAGCAGCCGGTAACTGCCAGTAAGATACAAAACCTTGTGCTGACATTGCAGGCAGAAGAAAAAAGAATCTATGGAGAAGAAAGTTTTATTCTTCGCACAGGCGATCAGATCCGTTTTTCACATCCGGTCACAGGGCAGACCTACCGGCTGGATGTGCTGGAAATAGCAGAGGAAGAAATACCGGCAGAACGGATGCCGGACAATGATATCTGTTACCCACGTTTTGCGCAGAGCATGCGCTACAAACTGACACCCGATGATCCGGCCATTTCTCTCGAGGACGATTCCCCGGCAGAAAGAATTTATAAAAAGAATCCGGACGGTTCCCAAAGCGAAGTGAGTGGGGCGATTTCATTTTTTCTTATGGGAAAATTGAAACCAGAGAAGCAGAACCGTCTGACAACCGGAAATCTGCATTATGCCCCGGTTACGGAGACCGCGTGGATTCCGGTATTTGAGGTGAAACGAAAGGAAGACATTACGGTCGAAGCGATGCCCGGACACAAAAATTAAGGTAGAAGGACAAACGCCGGATTGCGATAACGAAAAAAGGAGATAAAAAATATGCCTTGTACAACGATATTAGTAGGAAAAAATGCAACCTATGATGGTTCAACCATGATTGCGAGAAATGATGATGCGGGTGGAAATGATCACTTTACGCCAAAGAAAATGATTGTGGTGCAGCCAAAGGAGCAGCCGCGTGTATACAAAGCGGTACTTTCTTCCGTGGAAATTCCGCTTCCGGAAAATCCACTTTGCTATACAGCTATGCCAAATGCGGTGGAAGGAAAGGGAGTTTGGGGCGCGTGTGGAGTCAATGAGGCGCGGACCGGAATGACGGCAACCGAGACGATCACATCCAATCCACGTGTACTCGGTGCAGATCCACTGGTGGAAAACGGGATTGGAGAGGAAGATATTGTATCGTTAGTACTTCCTTATATCCACAATGCAAGAGAGGGTGTTCAGCGGCTGGGAGAACTTCTGGAAACCTATGGAACTTATGAAATGAATGGAATTGCCTTTTCCGATCAGAATGAAATCTGGTGGATGGAGACCATTGGCGGACATCACTGGATTGCACGCCGTGTGCCGGATGATGCGTATGTGGTTATGCCAAATCAGCTTGGAATTGATGCATTTGATCTGGATGATGCATTTACCATGCAGGAAAATCATATGTGTTCCGCAGATATGCGGGAGTTTATTTCGGATCATCACCTGAATCTTTCCATGGATGGCACTCTGAATCCGCGCGAAGCTTTTGGCAGCCATGACGATGCAGATCATGTGTACAATACACCGCGTGCGTGGTATATGCTGCGCTGCCTGAATCCACACACATACAACTGGGATGGACCGGATGCGGATTTTACACCGGAGTCCGATGATCTGCCATGGACACTGGTACCGGAGCGCAAGATTACGGTGGAAGATGTGAAATATGTGCTTTCTTCGCATTATCAGGGAACACCTTACGATCCATATGGAGCGTATGGAGATCCGGGGCAGCGCGGCATGTATCGTTCCATCGGTATCAACCGCAATGATTTTGTTGGTCTGGTACATATCCGCCCGGAGCATGGAGAGGATGCCAATGTACTGGAATGGGTTGCGTATGGTTCCAATGCCTTTAATGCCATGGTGCCGTTTTATGCACAGGTGGAGAAAACTCCGGAATATGTGGCAAATACGACAGCAGAAGTTTCTACGGATAATTTTTACTGGGTAAGCCGGATGATTGGTGCGATGGCAGATGCCTCTTATAAGAAATCGGTGTTCCATGTCGAGCGGTATCAGGAGAAAGTGCTGTCTAAAGGACATGAGATTATCAATCATTATGATAAGCTGCTGGAAAAAGAAACCGACGCAGGAAAGCGCATGGCACTTAAGACAGAAGCAAACAATGCGGTGGCAGATATGGTAAAAAAAGAAGCTGCCGATACACTCGATAAAGTTCTGTTTGAACTGTGCGGACAGATGAAGAATGCATTTGCCCGTTCCGATGCTTAACGCATCAGTTTCCGCCGCAGAAGCAGATATGCCGTGATCATAGCCGTACCGGTCAGTACCCAGGAAATCGGATAGATAATCATAACAACCCAGAATTCATGTACGGCACGGCAGACAGTGTTGATCCAGATAAGTCGCAGCACGCAGGAGCCGACCACGGTGATCAGAGCCGGTGTCAGGGAATGGCCAAAGCCACGCATGGCACCGCCGCTGATCTCGTAAGTGGAGGTCAGAAGTTCCAGTGTGGTGACGATCAGAAGGCGTTGTACGGCAAAAGTCAGGACATTCGGATCGGTTGTGTACAGGCGAATGAAAAAGTCCCGGCCGAGTACGAAAACACCGGATAACAGGCCGCAGAATATCACGGAAAAAATCATGCAGAGACGGTATACTTTTTTGCACCGCTGAAAATCTCCGGCACCGTAATTCTGGCTCGTAAAAGTAACGGTAGTCTGGGCAAATGCGTTTACCATAAAATACGCAAAAAATTCAAAGTTCAGTGCAGCTGCAGATCCTGCGATAGCGTTTGATCCAAAACTGTTAATCATGCTCTGGATGCAGACGTTGGCAAGGGAAAAGACCATGCCCTGCAGGCCGGCAGGAACGCCAATGATCAGGATTTTTTTCAGTTCGCCCCAGTCAATAGACAAGCCAGAGAGGCTGACACGGATTGGTTCCTGTTCATGCAGTAAAATATAAAACAGAATACCGGAACTTACAATATTAGAAACAACGGTGGCAATTGCGACACCGGATACTCCCAGATGAAATACAATGACAAGAATCAGGTTCAGTCCGGTATTGATGATTCCGGCGGCAATCAGGGCATACAGCGGGCGGCGGCTGTCACCGATGCTGCGCAGGATTGAGGAACTAAAATCATAAAGCATGATAAATGGCATGCCGAGAAAATAGATCCGCAGATATAAAACTGCCAGATCGATAACATCTTTTGGAGTTCCCATCAGTGTCAGTACCGGTCTGGCAATGAACTGCCCCAGTACAAGCACGAAAATGCCGCTGCATAAAGCGACAACGATGGCGGTGTGAATTGCCGCTTTTACATGTTCTTCGGCTTTCTGTCCGATGTAGCGGGAAATAATTACGTTGGAACCGAGCGAAATTCCGATGAACAGATTAATCATCAGTGCGATGAGCGAACTGTTGCTTCCCACGGCCGCCAATGCACGGCTGCTTGCAAAACGGCCGACTACTGCGGTATCCACAGAATTAAATAATTGCTGTAAGATGCTGCTGGCAGCCAGAGGCAGAGCAAAAATCAGTAATTTATTCCACAGTGTTCCGTGGGTCATATCAATTGTATTTTTCTGCTTTATTTTCATAGTTATAAAACCTTCTTTTTATCCTGTTTACTGGCAAACACGATTATAATCCCGGGCAAAAACAAAAGTCAATAGCCAGGCAGACGGGTTTTGACCTTTTGCATAATTGGGTATATAATCAACAAGGAGACAGGGAGAGGTATATCAAAATAAAGGTGGGGTATGAAAAAGAAAAGAAGAACGAAGAAGGTAGCGTTTTCCATTCGGAGCAAGCTGCTGTTATTGCTGTCTGTATCAATGTTGCCATTTCTGCTGATTGCAGTATATCTGTTAATTTCCATAGCTAATTACAACCAGACATATCATGAGATTGTGGATCGTCTTACCATTGCAAACACCTACAATATTCAATTCAAAGAACAGATGGATGAAAGTCTTTACAAAGTCGTTGTGGGATATGTTTCGATGGACAATATTGCAAATGATGAGACGCTTAAAGACCCGTATGTGCTTATCCGGAACCTGAAGAAGAGCTGTACCGGTTTGCGGGATGTGACGAGTGATTATGAAAGCCGTATGTGGCTGGATAGTCTGCTGCGCAATGTAGATACACTCAAAAACCGTGTGGATGATATTGCAGAAAATGTCAAAAAGGGTGATCGCTACGATGAGAACATCCGGCAGCTGGATGACAATATCTATATCCTGACAGAACTGATTCAGGAGGACATTCAGTACTATATTTATTATCAGACAAATTACATGGAGGCTGTGACAAACACCTTAAACCAGCAGATCCACACATTTGTTATTGTGTTTGCTGTAGTTCTTGCGGCACTGGGGATTGTTGTCGGGGGCGCAGGTTTTTTTGTTACGTCCGGAATATTACGCCCGCTGAGACAGCTTTACAATGCGACCGGAGAGATTTCGGAGGGAAATTTTGCTGTGCGGACACACGTAAAATCGCACGATGAAGTGGCGGTGCTTGCACACGGATTTAACGATATGGCGGAAAATATACAGATTCTGGTGAATAAGGTGCGTGAGGATGAACAGAAAATGCGGAAGGCAGATTTACGTCTGCTGCAGGAGCAGATTAATCCCCATTTTTTATACAACACACTGGATACGATTGTGTGGCTGATTGAGTGTAACGAGACAGAACAGGCAACGGAAATGGTTGTTACCCTGTCTGATTTTTTCAGACTTGTACTCAGTCATGGTCAGGAATTTATCAGTATCCGCATGGAGGAACAGCATGTCAGGAGTTATTTGCAGATTCAGGAGACCCGTTATCATGATATTATGGAATATCATATTTTAATAGATCCGGAGCTCTATGGCTATCAGATTCCTAAAATGACATTGCAGCCAATCGTAGAAAATGCACTGTATCATGGGATCAAATGCAAGCGCTCCAAAGGACAGATCTGTATCCGTGGAGAAAAGAAACAGGATTTGCTGATATTGACGGTGACAGATGACGGCGTGGGGATGGAGGAAGCCGATCTGCAGGATTTGCAAAAAGAGATTGAAAAGCCATGCAAACAGACGGATCGTGGCTTTGGACTCGCAAACGTCAATGAACGCCTGCACATGTATTTTGGCGCGGAATATGGGGTAAAGATTGCATCCAGACCGGGGGAAGGGACGCAGGTGACGATCGTGATTCCGGCGGTGCACAACATAACAGGGGAGGCGATAACATGAAAAAGAAAGGCAGATGGATACCGGTCATCGGGTGTTTGATGCTGGTGCTTTTTCTGGCAGGTTGTGGAAAAATGATAGATATTCAAAGTACGGCAGAGCAGGAGATTCCCAGTCAGAATCAAATTGTGGTAGGGGTGTCACAGCTTGGCAGCGAGTCCATGTGGCGTACCGCAAATTCGGCATCCATCCAACAGGCACTGTGCAAAGAAAACGGTTATTTTTTACTGTTTAACAATGCCAGGCAAAAACAGGAAAACCAGATTAAAGCAATTCGCAGTTATATTTCGCAGCGTGTGGATTATATTGTCTTTTCACCCATTGTGGAGGATGGCTGGGAAACCGTGCTGCAGGAAGCAAAAGAGGCTGATATTCCGGTGATTGTCATGGATCGGAATGTCAGCTGTGATCCATCGCTGTATACGGCGTGGGTCGGTTCCGATTTTACGGAAGAAGGAAGAAATGCCGCGCGCTGGCTGGAGGAAGACCTGAAGGGGAAGAAATTTGATCAAAAGGAAACGGTACATATCGTGGTACTGCGGGGGACTTCTAATGCATCTGCAACGTTAGGGCGCACAAAAGGGTTTGCAGAGATTGCAAAGACGCATCCGAACTGGGAAATTCTGGATTCCGACGATGCTGATTTTACCACGGCAAAAGGCAGAGAAGTGATGGAAAAATATCTGCAGAAATATAAAGATATTGATGTGGTTGTATCGCAGAATGATGATATGACGTTTGGTGCAATCGAGGCAATTCGTGCGGCCGGAAAGACGACCGGGACGGGAGGCGATATTACGCTGATTTCTTTTGACGGAACGAGGAGTGCACTTGAAAAAGTAAAGTCCGGCGTGATCAATGTGGATATTGAATGTAATCCGTTGCAGGGAACATACATACAGGAAATTATCAACCGGCTGGGAGACGGTGAGCCGGTAGACAAAATTAATTATGTAGAAGAAAAAGTGTATACACAAAAAAATGTGCTTTCTGTTTTGGGAGACAGAGTGTATTAAAGGGGATAAAACAAATGTTAAAAGTATTTTTGGTGGAAGATGAGACCGTTATCCGTGAGGGGCTGCGGGACCGGATTCCCTGGGAACAGTATGGGTATCGGTTTGTCGGGGAGGCAGCAGACGGTGAAGTTGCACTGCCGCTGATTCGAAAGACACGTCCGGATGTACTGATTACCGATATTAAGATGCCGTTTATGGACGGGCTGTCACTCAGCCGGATTGTGCGGGAGGAATTCCCGAAGACAAAGATACTCATTATCAGCGGTTATGATGATTTTGAATATGCGAGAGAAGCAATTTCCATTGGCGTGGATCAGTATATTCTGAAACCGGTTACGAGAATGAGTCTGCGCAAGGTGCTGCAGGAATTAAAAGAAAAAATCGAGGCAGAGCAGGAGCAGGAAGATTTTCAGAGCAAACTGGCAAACGAAATGCACGAATATGAGCAGTTTTCCATAAGGCATTTCTTTGAGCAGGTGTTAGAAGGCGAGCTTTGTGTAACAGAAATTTATGATGAAGCTGCCAAATGGTCGCTGGATCTGTCAGCATCGTGTTACAATCTGCTGTTTTTGTACGTGCAGCAGGAAAAAGAGAATGGTTCCGAGCGGGAGATGAATACTTTTGTGCACCTGCAGGAAGAAATTCTGCAGTATTTTCTGCGTTTTCCGCAATATATCCTGTTTCGCTGGAACGTCAACTGTTATGGGGTTTTAGTCAAATGCGATGCGGAGGAAATGGAAGATTATACACAGCGGGCGATTGCACAGATCCAGATGAACTGCGAGTCACAAAACGCCAATGCAGACTGGTATGTTGTTGTGGGAACACCTGTGGAACGGCTGTCGATGCTGAAAGAGTGTTATGATCGTGTAAATCATTATGGTGCATATCGTTTTTTGTATCCGCAAATGCATGTACTTTCGGAAGAGACATTAAAAAGTTATCTGCCGGCGCAGGATGACACGCAGATTGCGGAAGTAGATGCGACAAAAATGTCACCGGAAATTATCTCGGAATTTCTGGCAAAAGGAAGCAGCAAAGAAGTATACAACTTTGTAGAGTCTTATCTGCAGAGCATATCCGAGGTAATACATTCCGTGATATTCCGTGACTATGTTGTGCTTAATATCCGGTTTACGGCGATTGCGTTTATGGAGCGAAACGGTGTGACAAAAGAAGAATTTCTGCCGCATATCGGCAAATACGGAACCAATGTGCATGTGCAGCAGGACGAGGTATTTGAATATTTCCTGAGTATTTTACAGACGGCAATCGATCTGCGTGATGAACAGAACACCAATCTGAGCAGTAAAACGTTAAAAAAAGCACTTGCTTATATTGATGAGCATTACACGAGTGAGAATTTATCGCTGGGTACCGTTGCGTGCGAGGTACAGGTGGGCGCTAATTATTTAAGTTCTGTCTTCAGTCAGAATATGCAGAAGACATTTACCGAATATATTTCGGAAAAACGTATGGAAAAGGCAAAAAAGCTACTGAAAAGTACGGAACTTCCGACATCGGAAATTGCCGCACAGGTGGGGTACAAAGATCCTCATTATTTCAGTTTTGTATTTAAAAAGACGCAGGGGTGCAGTCCGCGTGAATACCGCAGCGGTATTTAAAGTTTCCAGGAAATTTCTGTGGAAGAGACTAAAATCCCCTGCAGCTGGTGGAGGAGAACCCCGGCGGCGCGGCTGCCAGGCGCTTCGGCCGGGGTCAGGGAGAGAAACTCTGTGTGTCCAAAGTGGCACAGGTAGCTGTGGTCAAAGGAGGCAACCGTAATCTCCGGTGGCTGTGGCAGGTCTGAGACAGCACGGCAAAGTGCATAGGCAATGGTATCATTATAACAGACAATAGCGGTGCAGGAAGAAATGAGTTTCTGCATCGCTTTTTGTATGCCATAGTCCGGATCATCGGAAAAATACCAGCATATCAGGGAATCTTCCGGAAGTGCATCTGTGTCCCGCAGGGCATGCAGCATCCCCTGGCAGCGCAAAAGTCCGGAACGCATATCCGCAGGAAAGATCGCACCGATGCGGGTATGGCCGGTGGCGAGCAGATGCCGGGTGAGCAAAATGCCACCGCCAAAGTCATCCATGGTGACGCATGGACAATTGGTCAGTTCCGGATAGGATTCCTGTAAAAAGAGAACAGGGCATTTCTTTTTCTGCAGTTTACGGTACAGATCCAGATTCGGGTTCGTGCGCGCGGTTTTTACACCTTCCACAAGCAGGGCGCGTGGCGGCTGGTGGAGAATCTTCTGTAAAAGAGTATGTTCTGTGGAAAAGGTGTTTTCCGTGATGTGTACAGTCGTGGAAAAGCCCTGTGCTGCAAGTGTTTTTTTGATGTCATGCAAAAGCATCGGATACAAATAAGCAGAGTCACTGGAGAGCAGAAGGTCGATCCGGTCCTCTCCGCGGCTGCGTCCCGTGATATAGGACCCGCTTCCCTGCCTTTTTTCGATTAATCCCTCCTGTTCCAGAACGGACAGTGCCTGCCGCACGGTCTGGCGGCTCACTTTATAGCGCTGGCTGATGGCAGCTTCGGTTGGAAGCCGGTGAATTCCATTGGCTGTATAATCCGGTAATTGTTCGCGCAGACGTCCTGCCAGCCATTTATATTTGATTGCCATAAAATTTTTCCTTTCTTTGATGGAAACAGGCGTGTAATTATTTTTTTTATCAAAGAAAATTTTACCTTTTTCAAAAACAATCCACTTTTCCAGAGAAATTTATCGTTTTCACCAATAAGATTTCAGACAGAATCTCATCAGAAATTACAGAAAATACCATAAATCAAAAGATTTTCCACCTCAAATCAAAGATCTTTCCACATAAAAATAAATTTGTATTCTTTTTAGATGATATCATATAAAATATGTATTGTAAACATATTACAAACCGTTTAAAACAGGCATAAATCGGATTGAAACAGAAAAATACGAATGGTATAGTAAATGCACAAGCAAACAAAAGATTTCATATTGGGAGGTAAAAGGGTATGAAAAAAAGAATCTTAGCAATGTTGACAGCAACAATGATGGTACTTGGACTGGCAGCCTGCGGGGCTACCGATACAAAGGACGGAGCCGGAGATACATCAGCAGCCGGCAGTGGTTCGAGCGGAGATCTGATTAAGGTCGGAATCATTAACAATGATCCAAACGAGTCCGGATATCGTACCGCAAACGATAAAGACATGAAGAACATGTTTACAAAAGAAAACGGTTACGATGCATCATTTGCATACAGCTTAAAGAACGATGAACAGATTACAGCAGCACAGAAATTCATTCAGGATGGTGTGGATTACTTACTTCTTTCCGCAGCAGACACATCCGGATGGGATTCCGTATTAAAGGATGCACAGGATGCAGGAACACAGGTAATTCTTTTTGACCGTGTTATCGATGCAGATGAAAGCCTGTATGCAGCATCAATCGTATCTGATATGGATAAAGAAGGACAGACTGCATGTGACTGGTTAAAGGCACAGAATCTTGATGAGTATAACATCATTCACATTCAGGGTGTTATGGGATCTGCAGCACAGAAAGGAAGATCCGGAGCATTAACAGATACAGCAGCAGCTGAAGGATGGAACATTGTAAATGAGCAGACTGCAGAGTGGAATGCAGAAAAAGCACAGCAGATCGTACAGTCCGTTATCGACAGTGGAGAGAAATTCAACGTTATCTATGCAGAGAACGATGATATGGCAAAGGGTGCTGTTGCCGCTCTTGACAAAGCAAATATTTCTCACGGTGTTGGCAAAGACGTTGTCGTTATGGGATTTGACTGCAACAAGTGGGCATTACAGGAATTGTTAGATCAGAACTGGAACTATGATGGACAGTGTAATCCATTCCAGGCTTCTTACATTGCCGATGTTATCCAGAAATTACAGAACAATGAGGAAATCACAGAGAAGACCATCATCATGGATGAGAAAGGTTTTGATGCAACAACCATCACAGAGGATGATGTAAATAAATACGGTATCTAAACAAAACAGGAAGCATTTGGCGCGGCGCCGCGTATGAGGAAAACGCAGCGCCGCGTTTTCTAACCAAAAAAGCAAGGGGTGAATAAGCTGGTGAAAGAAAATGTTGTATTACAAATGAAAAATATCCACAAAAACTTTACAGGGGTAAAGGCATTGCAGGCGGTTGATTTCTCCCTGCGTGAAGGAGAAATTCACGCGCTGATGGGTGAAAACGGCGCGGGAAAATCTACATTGATTAAGGTGCTGACCGGCGTATATGAAAAAGATGAGGGAGAAATTTTCCTCAAAGGAAACGACAAAGCAGTGGCAATTCATTCGCCGCAGGATGCACAGAATCTTGGAATCAGTACCGTGTATCAGGAAATTACGCTTTGCCCGAATCTGTCGGTAGCAGAAAACATGTTTATCGGACGAACAAAAGGAAGAATGCAGAACTGGAAAAAAATGAACGCCGATGCAGACAGAATTCTGCAATCACTCGATATTCCGGCAAAAGCAACACAGCAGCTGGCAAACTGTTCCATTGCAATCCAGCAGATGGTAGCCATTGCCAGGGCTGTAGACATGGATTGTAAGGTGCTTATCCTTGACGAGCCGACGTCTTCTCTTGACGATAAAGAAGTGCAGAAGCTGTTTGGGTTAATGAAAGACTTAAGAGCCAGAGGTGTAGGAATCATCTTTGTTACACACTTTCTGGATCAGGTATATGAGGTATGTGACCGTATCACCGTGCTGCGGGACGGCAAACTGGTGGGAGAATACGAGATTGAAAAACTTCCACGTGTGCAGCTTGTAGCAAAGATGCTGGGCAAAGAGCTGGACGATGAGGCGCAGATCAAAGATGAGACGCAGGTATATCATGCGGATGAAAATGTTCCACCGGTATTTGAAGTGGAACAGTTACAGAGTAACGCAGGCATCAAACCATTTGATTTCTATATAAGAAAAGGAGAAGTCAATGGATTTACCGGTCTGCTGGGATCTGGACGAAGTGAGTGTGTGCGTGCAATTTTTGGTGCGGACCGTATCATTGGTGGAAAGATCAAAAAGAACGGAAAAGAAATCAAAATTACAAAACCTATAGATGCTATGAAAAACGGAATTGCTTATCTGCCGGAAGACCGAAAGGTGGATGGTATCGTTGGAGACCTCTCCGTCCGCGATAATATCATTCTTGCAGCACAGGTGCTGCGCGGTTTCTTCCGTCCGTTCAGCAAAGCGCAGGCAAACAAATTTGCGGACGAATATATCAAGCTGCTGGAAATCAAGACGGCATCGGCGGATACACCGATTAAATCTCTCTCCGGTGGAAATCAGCAGAAAGTAATTCTTGCCCGCTGGCTTCTGACACATCCGGAATATCTGATCCTGGATGAGCCAACGCGAGGCATTGATATCGGAACAAAAATTGAAATTCAAAAGCTGGTGTTAAAGCTTGCATCCGAGGGTATGAGTGTGACCTTTATTTCTTCGGAAACAGATGAAATGCTGCGTACCTGCTCCCGTCTGATCGTTATGCGCGATCGCAGGAAAGTAGGCGAAATCTCAGGTGAAGACTTAACGCAGAGCAAGATTATGGATACCATTGCCGGAGGTGAAAAAAAGAATGGCTAAAACAAGAACATTACAAAAAAAGAACTTTATGGATATGTTCAGCGGAAAGCAGATTCTGATTCCGATCGTGGCCCTGGTGCTGCTGGCGGTATTTAATCTGATCGCCGATCCATCGTTCTATAAAATAACACTGGACGTAAACAGCGCCGGAAATCATGTATTATCCGGTTATCTGATCACAATTTTGGACTACGGCTCAGAACTTGCCATTCTGGCAATCGGTATGACGTTAGTTACAGCAGCTTCCGGAGGACAGGATATTTCTGTTGGTGCAGGTATCGCGATTGCCGGTTCGGTTATCCTTCGTGTACTTTGTGGCACAAATTCCCGTCCGGATCATCTGCAGGCTCCAATCATTGTAGCCTTTCTCGTAAGCTGCGTGGTAGCTATGCTCTTTGGTGCATTTAATGGTATTCTTGTTGCCGGATTTAAGATTCAGCCGATGGTAGCAACCCTGATTCTTTATACTGCAGGGCGTTCCATTGCAGCATGGATCAACAATAACGAACTTCCGGTAATCAGCGATCCGTCGTTTGGATACTTTGGTGGTTTTATTCCGGGAATTCCAATTCCGACTCCGTTTTTTATTGCGGTAGCATGTATGATCGTTATGGGACTGGTTATGAAATTTACAAGCCTTGGTTTGTATACGCAGGCAGTCGGTATTAATGAGAGTTCTTCACGATTAAACGGATTAAATCCGGCATTTATCAAGTTTTTGAGCTTTGTTATTTTAGGACTTTGTGTGGCAGTGGCAGCACTGATCAAAGTAAGTCGTATTTCCACAATTAACTATTCTGTTATTGCAAAAGATATTGAGATGGATGCGATCCTTGCAGTAGCACTTGGAGGAAATTCATTAAGCGGTGGCAAATTTAATCTGCCGGCATCTATTCTGGGTGCATATGTCATTCAGTTTTTAACTACAACACTGTATAAGTTCAACGTAAAATCCGAAGCAATCTCTGCTTATAAGGCAATTGTTGTTATTATCCTAGTTGTCATCAGTGCTCCGGTGGTACGGGAAAAATTTGCATCTTTTTCACAGAAGATGAAAGTAAGAAATGCAAAGGAGGTAGGCTAATATGAAATCAAAATCCTTAAAAAAGGTATCACTTTCCGATGCCAACCTGCTTTTGACAATCACCATCGTTGTATTTTTCCTGATGTATATCGGCGCGATGATTTTTGAGGGCGGCGGATTTTTAAAACCACAGACATTTTTTAATATTTTAAACGCCAATGGCGCATTGATCATTACAGCATGCGGACTTAGTCTGGTTATGATTACCGGAAGCATTGATATTTCAGTCGGCGGTGTCGTTGCACTTGTAAGTATGTGCTGCGCGGTATATCTGGATTTCAAGGGCGGAAATGTGTTTGTATCTCTCCTGATTGCACTTGCCATTGGTCTTGGATTTGGGCTGGTACAGGGATTTTTGGTAGCGTATCTGGATATTCAGCCATTTATCGTAACACTTGCAGGTATGTTCTTTGCAAGAGGTATGACTTCTATCGTACATACAGATCCGTTCAATGTACAAAATGAGGCATTTGTGAAATTGAAAGATACCCGTGTAATTGTTCCGGGAATGGGATCTGTCAACCGTATTGGCAAATATGTGAATGCATATGTGGAAATCGGTGTGATTGTGGCAATCCTGATCGTTGTGATTATGTTTGTCATGCTTCGTTGGACGAAGCTTGGCCGTTCGTTTTATGCGGTTGGAGGTAACCGCCAGAGTGCTCTTATGCTTGGAATTAACGTTAAAAAGACACGTTTTCTTGCGCATCTGCTGAGTGGGTTGCTCGCCGGTATTGCAGGCTATGTATATTTCCTGCATGTCGGTTCCGGTGCGGCAACACATGCAAGCGGGATGGAAATGAACGCGATTGCATCATCCATTATTGGTGGAACACTCCTGACCGGCGGTGTCGGAAACATCATTGGAACATTCTTCGGTGTACTCTCCCTCAGTACGATTCAGAATATTGTTTCCTCCGCCGGACTGGATCAGGCATGGTGGACAGGTATCACAATTGCAGCAATGCTTTGTCTGTTCCTGGTGATCCAAAGTGTCGTTCTTGCAAGAAAAAAGAAAAAATAGTTGAAAGGTGTATTGACAATTGTTGAATCAAGTGCTATGTTTTTTGTTAACGAAGAGTCATAGAGCAAATGCATAGAACGGAATACGATCACAATATACTTTTTTCCAGAGAGTTGTCGGGCGGTGTGAGACAACAGACAGATATGGTGACCATCCTCTGTGAGCTGTGGGCTGAATTCCGTCAGGACAGTAAGCTTCACCGGTATTCTACCGTTATCAGGAACCTTATTTCTGCAGAGGGGAGTCTGTTGAGATGAGAGTGAGTGGTCGTTTCATACGGCAAATAAAGTGGTAACGCGGAAGCATAACATAAGCCTTCGTCTTTATATACTGATAAGAGGTATATAGGGACGGAGGTTTTTTATTGTATGTCTGAACTCTTTGTGAATCTTTAAGAAGGGAGTCGCCAAATGGCGAAAAAACAATGAATGGTTTAGTTATCGTATTAATTGCAATTGTGGTACTTGGTGCCGGTTATCTGTTTTACGGACGCTGGCTTGCCAACAAATGGGGGCTTGATCCAAAGGCAAAAACCCCTGCTTACACACATGAGGATGGACAGGATTACGTTCCGTCTTCCAAAATGACGGTATTTGCTCATCAGTTTTCTTCGATCGCAGGTGCAGGACCTGTCACCGGACCGATTTTAGCATCGGTATTCGGCTGGGTTCCGGTACTGCTGTGGCTTTTAATCGGAGGTCTGTTCTTCGGAGCGGTACAGGATTTCGGAGCATTGTATGCATCTGTTAAGAATGAAGGAAAATCGATGGGAATGATCATCGAAAAATACATCGGCAGAACCGGACGGAAATTATTTATGCTGTTCTGCTGGCTGTTTACACTGCTTGTTATGGCAGCATTTACCGATATGGTTGCCGGAACATTTGTCGGAAAAGGTGTCGAGGGAATGACAAAGGCAACAAGCTATGCCAATTCCGCTGCAGCATCGATTTCCATGTTGTTTATCGTCGTAGCAATCATTTTTGGTCTGATCCAGAAAAAAGTCGGAAAGATGAAAGAGTGGGTGCGCGCCGTTGTCGCAATTGCCCTGTTGGTTGTTATGTTTGTCATTGGTATGAAACTTCCAATGTATGCAACAAAGACAGCCTGGATCTATATTGTAATGGCTTACCTGTTCCTTGCATCGGTTATGCCGATGTGGCTGTTGATGGAGCCGCGTGATTACATGACAACATTCATGCTGCTCGGTATGATTATTGGTGCTGTTGTCGGTGTCATTGCAGAGCATCCGACTATGAAGCTGAATGCATTTAGCGGATTTAATGTAGATGGCAGTTATCTGTTCCCTACCTTATTTGTAACGATTGCCTGTGGTGCGGTATCCGGATTCCACAGTCTGGTTTCTTCCGGCACATCATCAAAGACCATCAGTAATGAGAAAGATATGCCGATGGTCGGTTATGGTGCCATGGTGGTAGAGTCACTGCTCGGAGTCATTGCACTGGTTGTTGTTGGTGCGGTTGCCGTAAACGGAACAAAGCCGGAGGGTACTCCGTTTTCTATTTTCTCTGCTGGTGTTGCAGGATTTTTCGAAAAATTCGGTATTCCGGTACAGGTTGCCACTGTATTTATGACCATGTGTGTATCTGCACTGGCACTGACTTCTCTGGATTCCGTTGCGCGAATTGGCCGTATGTCTTTCCAGGAACTGTTTTACGGAGATACCACCGATACTTCCAAGATGCCGGGCTGGCAGAAAGTTCTGACCAATAAATATTTTGCAACAATTATTACCTTATTCTTTGGTTATTTACTGACTCTTGGCGGATACAATAATATCTGGCCACTGTTTGGTTCTGCGAACCAGCTGCTTGCAGCACTTGTACTGATTGCACTTGCGGTATTCTTAAAGACAACCGGAAGAACCGGCTGGACACTTTACATACCGATGTTTGTTATGCTGGCAGTTACGTTTACCGCACTGATCCAGAAGACCATTGCACTGGTTTCCAATATTGCCGGTGGTCAGGCAACTTTCCTGGTAGACGGTCTGCAGTTTATCGTGGCTATTCTTCTGATGGTTCTCGGTGTGCTGGTTGCATTCAGCTGTCTGAAGAAACTGTTTACTGCAAAGAAGCAGGAAGCATAAGCTATTTGTTCTGTTTTCTCCATTCCCGAGGGGAAATACCATAAATGTTTTTAAATGCACGGGAAAAATGAAGCTGATTTTCGTATCCGACAGCAGAGCCGACATCTGCAATGGATAAGGAAGTCAGCTTTAATAATTCCGTAGCCTTTACCATGCGGTAGTTCATAAGAAATTCCTGTGGGGAGCGACCGGTCGAGTTGCGGAAGATTTTTCCGAAATAACTCCGGTTGATGCCACATACCGCAGCGATATCTTCAATCGAAATAGTATTCTGAAAGTTCTGTTCCATATAATTGATCGCTTCTTTTATGTAATAATCACTCATGCGCCCACTGGAGATCAGCGTTGCTGACTTTGCCGACTGCAGCAGATAATCCAAAAACAGATACAGATGCCCGATCAGATGGAAGGAGGATTCCTGCGGATGATTGACGATATAAAGCATTTCATCGGCAAGTTTTTTCCGTAATTCTTTGGAATGGGAATGATAAACGGGCGCGTCTTTGCACAAATCTGTGACACTTAAAGCCTCTTTTACACGTAAGCCGTCAAATTCGATCCACATATATTCCCATGGAAGCTGTTCATCGGCAATGTAAGTGTTGATCTGGCCGGGAAAAATCATAAACCCCTGTCCGCTTTTTACGGAATAGGTCTGTGTATCCCCTTTTGCATTGTCTGCCATAAGTGTTCCGGTTCCGGAAAGAATGTAGTGAAACAGGTAGTGGTTGCGTGTTGCAGGTCCGAAAGAATGACCGGGATCACACTGTTCGTATCCAAACTGATACATGCACAGATCAATAAAATTTTCATTTGGAAAAATATTAAAAAATGTATTACTCATAAAACACTCCGTATATACCAAAATGCGATATTAGTATCTATTATAGCACAAAATATTGCATTTAGGTATAAAATTAAAAAAATATGGATATTTAAGGACGCATAAAGGTATGTTATAATTAGATTATCAAAAAGGCAAGCGGATATATTTAAGAAAAGGAGAGAGGAATATGGCAAAAAGGAATATTTTCCGTGGTCTTGCGGCTGTGCTTGCACTTGGTATGTGTATGACAGGACTTGCTGGATGCGGAAGCGAAAAAAGGGCGGATGGAAAAACGGAGATTGAAGTGGTTTCCTACAAACCAGAAGCAGTTAAGGCATTTGAAAAAATTGAAAAGCGGTTCAATGAAACACATGATGACATTCATTTGACGATTTCATCTCCAAATGAAGCAATGACCATTTTAAAGACACGTTTTATCCGGGAGGATTATCCGGATATCATCGCGATCGGAGGAGACATCAACTATTCCAACTTTTTAGATGCAGATCTGTTTGATGATATTTCCGATCTGGATGAAGTCCAGACCGTAAAACAGGCATATCTGGATATGGATAAGGAACTGGAGTTTATTCCAAAGGATGGCACGTATGCACTTCCATATGTGGCAAACGCGGCAGGAATTTTATATAACAAAGATCTGTTTGAGGAAAATGGCTGGAAAGTTCCGACCACCTGGCAGGAATTTACCACACTGTGTGATGAAATAAAGCAAAGCGGAACACTTCCGCTGTATCTGGGATTTAAAGATACCTGGACCTGTCTGGCTCCGTGGAATGCGCTGGCAGTCGGACTTACCGATTCGGACACCTGCAATCAGGTAAATATGGGAAATACCACATTTGCCAGGACTTATGAACCGGTAGCAGAAAAGATGCGTGCGCTTTTGGATTACGCAGAAAAAAATCCGTATGCATATGGTTATAACGATGCATGTACAGCATTTGCCCGTGGGGAAGCTGCCATGTATCCGATTGGAAGCTATGCGATCCCGCAGATCAAATCGGTCAACCCGGACATGAATATCGGCTCTTTTACATTTCCTGCAAATGATGAGGAATCAGACAATGTATTAAATTCAGGAATTGATTTACAGTTTTCTGTGATGAAAGCATGCAAAAATAAAGAGGCTGCATATGAAGTTTTAAAATATCTGTATGACGATGAAACCATTCAGATTTATCTGGATGATCAGGGCGGAATTGCCTGCAAGGATGGGGATTTTGCAATTCCGGAAACACTTAAGGATATGCGTCCTTACATTGAAAATAACCGCATGGCAGATTATCAGGATCACCATTATCCGAGTGAGATGAGTGTGGATGCCATGATCCAGACGTTCCTGCTGGATACAAGCGATAATGCACAGGAAAAGTTTTTGAAAAAATTTGATTCCGACTGGAAGCGCTATAACCGGGATCTGATTCGGAAAGTACAGGATTATCAGAAAGAACAGGAGGATGCACAATGAAAAAGAAAATGTCAAACAGGGACAAAACATTCTGGGCGGTTGTTATACCGGTTGTGATCTTATTTTTTGCATTCAATACACTTCCAATGATCAAAGGTGTGATTTACAGCTTTACCAATTATAAAGGATACGGAACGTACGATTATGTCGGGTTCCGGAACTATGCAGATCTGTTTACGGATTCCCGCGTGGGAAAAAGCTATGTGTTTACGTTTAAATATGCACTGGCAGGAACGATACTGGTAAATGTGCTGAGTCTGATCATGGCAGTTGGATTAAACAGTAAGATCCGTTGCAAAAGTGCACTGCGCGGTATTTATTTTGTACCGAATATTTTAGGAGGACTTGTTATCGGTTATATTTTTAGTTTTATTTTTACTTACATTCTTCCAACTGTGGGAAATGTGTTCCATATTGGATTTTTACAGAACAGTATTCTTGCAAGTGAAAAATACGCGTGGATTGGTGTGCTGATTGTTGGTGTATGGCAGGCAGTTGCCATGAATACCATTATTTATATTTCCGGTCTGCAGACCGTCCCGGAGGAAGTTTACGAGGCGAGTATGCTTGATGGAGCAAGTAAATGGAAACAGTTCTGGAAAGTAACATTTCCACTGGTTATGCCGTTTGTAACAATCAATCTGGTATTGAGCACAAAGAATTTTCTCATGGTATTTGACCAGATCATGTCTTTGACCAAGGGAGGTCCGGCACAGAGCACCGAATCGATCTCTTACCTGATTTATAAAAATGGTATGGATGGCGGACAGTTTGGATTCCAGAGTGCAAATGCAGTTATTTTCTTTATTGTGATTGTGGCAATTTCACTTTTCCAGATGACAGTCATGAATAAGAAGGAGGAGCAGTTATGATGAAAGAAAAACAGAAAACAAACCGGGTACTTACGATTGTTCTGATTTTGGGGACGGTTACCGTATTTTTTCCACTGTATATGGCAGCGATCATTGCGTTTAAGAAACCAAGTGAGATGACAAACGATGTGGCGGGTGCACTTTCTTTCCCGAAACAATGGAGTTTTGAAAACTTCCGTCAGGCAATGGAAGTGACCGATTTCTGGCGTTCTCTTGGAAACAGTTTACTGATCACTCTGGTAACGATCGTACTGGCAATTCTGATCCACTCGATTGCAGGCTATGTGATCGGGCGGGGCATGGCAAGAAGAAAAAGTTTCCGTTTTATCTATCTGTATATTGTCAGTGGTATGTTTGTTCCATTTTCCATCTTAATGATGCCTCTGGTAAAACAGACGGCACACATGGGACTTGGAAACCGTGCCGGTGTCATCGTGTTGTATCTGGTATTTTACATGCCAATGAATGTCCTGCTTTATAGTGGATATTTAAAAAATATTCCGGAAGCACTCGAAGAAGCAGCAGATATTGATGGGGCAAGTACCTGGACGACTTACTGGAGAGTGGTATTCCCGATGATGAAACCGATGCATGCGACGGTTGCGATTCTGACAGCCCTTGGAACATGGAACGATGTTATGACACCGCTTGTGATCATGTCCGGAACTGGACAGAATACGCTGCCGCTTGCACAGCTTAACTTCCAGACACAGTTTGGAACCAATTACAATCTGGCGTTTGCCTCCTATATTCTGGCACTGATCCCGATCCTGATCTTTTATATGATCTGTCAGAAACAGATTTTGAATGGTGTGGCAAACGGCGCAGTCAAAGGATAAAAAATAAAACGAGGTGGCTTCTATGGCAATTATATACAATCCAAATAAAAAAATATTTACCCTGCATACGGCGCATACAACTTATCAGATGCAGGTTGATCCACTGGGATATCTGCTGCATCTGTACTACGGAGAAAAAACAAACAGTTCCATGGATTATGTCTTAACCTATGCAGACCGCGGATTTTCCGGAAATCCTTATGCAGCGGGCATGGACCGCACCTATTCGCTGGATGCGCTGCCACAGGAGTATCCGTCCCTTGGCACTGGAGATTACCGCAATATTGCGCTGAATATCAAAAATGAAAAAGGGGTGGAAAGTGCAGATCTGCTTTTTAAGAGCTATGAGATCCGAAGCGGCAAGTATCAGTTACAGGGACTTCCGGCTGTCTGGGCAGATGAAAACGAAGCACAGACACTGGAAATAGTCCTTGCAGATGAAAACGCACAGGTTGAAGTGCATCTGCTGTATGGCGTTTTAGAAGAAACCGATGTCATTACAAGGAGTGTACGGATTAAAAATACGGGAACCGGACAGATTACGATCGAAAAGGCAGCGGCAGCCTGTCTGGATTTTGTACAGGGAGAGTTTGATGTCCTGCGGTTTTATGGAAAGCATGCCATGGAGCGCAATCTGGAGCGCACCCCGCTGGGACATGGAACGATTGCGTTTGGCAGCCGCAGGGGAACATCCAGCCATCAGTATAATCCCGCAGTAATTCTGGCAGAAAAAGGGACAACAGAGACGGCAGGCAGCTGCTATGGCATGCTGTTTGTATACAGCGGCAATTTCTCATGTGAGGCGGAAAAAGACCAGTTCAACCAGACGCGCCTGCTTCTTGGATTAAATGAAGAACTGTTTTCCTACCCGCTCACGGCTGGAGAAACCTTTACGGTGCCGGAAGTCATTTTATCCTATTCGGCAGATGGATTGTCTGCTTTGTCGCAGCAGTATCATAACTGCATCCGCAACCATGTGTGCCGCAGCAAATATGTCCATATGCAGCGTCCGGTGCTGATCAACAGCTGGGAGGCAGCCTATTTTGATTTTACGGGAGATACGATTGTGGATCTGGCAAAAGAAGCCGCTTCCCTTGGAATTGATATGGTAGTAATGGATGACGGCTGGTTCGGGAAAAGAAACGATGACAATTCTTCCCTTGGGGACTGGTGGGTCAATGAAACGAAACTAGGTGGCAGTCTGGCAGATCTTATTACCCGTGTGCATGAGCAGGGCGTGAAATTTGGCATCTGGATTGAGCCGGAGATGGTCAATGAAGACAGTGATCTGTACCGGGCGCATCCGGATTGGGCAATCCGGATTCCCGGGAAAAAGCCGGTGCGCTCGAGAAACCAGCTACTGCTTGATTTTTCCAGAAAAGAAGTGCGCGACTGTGTATTTGACCAGATCTGTGCCGTGCTCGATCAGGGAAAAATTGATTATGTCAAGTGGGATATGAACCGCAGCATGGCAGATGTTTATGCCGGAAATCTTTCCTATGATTATGTGCTTGGTGTCTATGATTTCATGGAGCGTTTGTGCAGCCGCTATCCGGATCTTCTGCTGGAGGGATGCAGCGGTGGCGGCGGCAGGTTTGACGCAGGAATGCTTTATTATTCCCCACAGATCTGGTGCAGCGACAATACCGATGCGATCAACCGCACAAGAATCCAGTACGGAACTTCGTTTTTCTATCCGGTTTCCGCGATGGGGGCGCATGTTTCGGCGGTGCCAAATCACCAGACCGGACGGGTGACAAGTTTCCATACCCGTGGGGTGACGGCGATGGCGGGAACTTTCGGTTACGAATTAAACCCGGCGCTTTTATCGGATGAGGAAAAACAGCAGATCCGGGAGCAGATCAAAACGTACAAGAAGTATGAAACGCTCATTAACGAGGGAACGTACTGGCGGCTGTCGGATCCGTTTACGGATGAAATTGCGGCATGGATGTCCGTCTCAGAGCAACAGGATCATGCACTGGTAAGCGTAGTGCGTCTTATGGCAGAGGCAAATCAGGCGACCGTTTATGTCCGCCTGCGTGGATTAAAACCGGATGCCGTGTATCTGGAAGAACAGAGCGGCAGGCAGTATTCCGGTGCAGCACTGATGCATGCGGGAATTCCGCTTCCGCCGTTTACCGGAGAATATGAGGCATATCAGTTTTCTCTTACAGAGCTGAAAGAGGCTGGAACATTATATGAAAAAGTGCAGAAATGGTGTGACAGGAATGCCAAAAATCGAGTGGTCATCAGCCTTTACGGTGGTTCCGGTTCCGGAAAAACAACACTCGCAACGGCATTGCAGCAGTACTTTTTAAATGACGGAACTGGTTGTTATCTGCTCTCGGGCGATGATTATCCACACCGGATTCCAAAACGCAATGATGAAGAACGGATGCGTGTGTATAAAGAAACGGGGGAAGATGGACTGCGTGGATATCTCGGAACAAAGAAAGAGATTGACTTCGACCGGATCAATGAAGTGCTTGCGGCATTTCATGAGGGAAAAGATACGATCACATTGCGGCATATGGGACGGGAAGATGGCGAGATTTCATCGGAAGAAACCGATTTTTCCGGAATATCCGTATTACTTCTGGAGTGGACACACGGAGGCAGTGACGATTTACATGGTGTGGATCTGCCCGTCTTTCTGGAAAGTTCCCCAGAGGAGACCAGGGAGCGGCGTATCCGCAGAAACCGCGATGAGAATGCCGCAAGCCCGTTTATCTGCCGCGTGGTAGAACTGGAACAGGAAAAACTTGAAGTGCAGCGCAAAAATGCAGGATTAATCGTGGGAAAGGACGGAAGAGTTTATGAACCATAAACCGATGCTCAATGCATATCCCGACAGTCTTGGAGGAAATCTGGGAGATATTGTAACATTGCTAAAAACTGAGGCAATGCAGGATGTATTTTCTTCTTTTTACATTCTGCCGAGCCTGTATCATTCCGATCTCGACCGGGGATTTTCCGTGATCGACTATGACCTGAATGAGCAGCTTGCCAACCGGGAAGACCTTGACCAGTTAAAGAATATGGGGATTGACCTGAAACTGGATTTTATTTTAAACCATGCTTCCGCACAGTCCCCACAGTTTCAGGATCTTGTGGAAAAAGGGGAGGCTTCTGCGTACCGCGATTTTTTCATCGACTGGAACCGCTTCTGGGAAGGGCATGGAACCATGACGGAGGAAGGCTATATCCAGCCGGAGGAAAGCTGCCTGAAGCAGATGTTTTTCCGCAAACCCGGGCTGCCGATCCTGATGGTGGAATTTCCGGATGGAAAAAAGGTGCCGTACTGGAATACCTTTTATCAGGAAGTGCATGGCAGACACTATCTCGGACAGATGGATGTAAACATCCAGTCGCCAAAGGTGTGGGAGTTTTATCGTGAAACACTGGAGAAAATAGCTTCTTACGGAGCGGCGATCGTGCGGCTGGATGCCTTTGCCTATGCGCCGAAGACACCGGGAAAGAAAAACTTCCTCAATGATCCGGAGACATGGGAACTTTTACAGAAGATTCATGCGCTGGCAGAACCTTTGGGACTTACGCTTTTGCCGGAGATCCACGCAGCGTATGACGAAAAAATATACCAGACGCTTGCAGAAAAAGGCTATGCGACCTACGACTTTTTCCTGCCGGGACTGGTCATTGATGCGATTGAGAACAGGCGCGGAACATACCTTGCGGCATGGGCGAAGGAAATTGTGGAAAAGAAGATCTCCACGGTCAACATGCTCGGCTGTCACGACGGCATCCCGCTTCTGGATTTAAAGGGACTGCTTCCAAAAGAGGAGATCCAGTCGTTAATTGACCGGATTGTATCCCGTGGGGGCATGGTCAAAAATTTACATGGACAAAAGAATCTGTATTATCAGGTAAATGCCACATATTACAGTGCACTTGGGGAATCGGATCAGAAGATGCTTCTGGCGCGGGCAATTCAGATGTTTATGCCGGGCAAACCGCAGATCTGGTATCTGGATCTGTTTGCCGGAAAAAATGACCATGAAGCGGTGCAGCGTGCGGGGGAATCCGGACATAAGGAAATCAACCGGACAAATCTTTCCGTTGATCAGATCGCGGAAGGACTGAAAAAAGATGTGGTTCAAAAACAGCTTGCGCTAATCCGTATGAGGAATACCCATAAGGCATTTTCGGAAGGTGCAGAGGTGACAATCTCCGGAGAGGAGAGTTCTCTGGAAATCCGCTGGGAATATGACGGGGCATATGCCGAATTGCATGTAAATTTTGAAGAGGGGACTTATACAATAGAAAGTAATTGAGAACAGAACGATATTACATGTAAAAAATAACATGAAAGCAAGAAGGAGATGCAGGAATACCGGTATCTCCTTCTTATGGGTTTAAATCCATAAGCTCATTGCCATGTTCCCGTAACCATTTGCGGGAAACCTTATAGTCTGGAAGCACACGCTCCACCTGTGCCCAGAAGCGTGGTGAATGGTTCATCTCCAGCCGGTGGCACAGCTCATGGACAACCACGTAATCCAGCACTTCCGGCGGTGCTTTCATCAGCAGGCAGTTAAAGTTAAGATTGCCCTTTGCACTGCAGCTTCCCCAGCGTGTACGCTGGTTTCGTATGGTGATCCTGCCATAGGTCACGCCGACAACCGGGGCATAAAACTGTACCCGTTCCGGAATTACGCGCAGTGCTTCATCTGCAAGCACCTGCAATTCCCCGGGATTTAAAGGTGCGGCTTTCGGGCGTGCAGCTTCCAATTTTTGTTTTTGTTCCATTTCCCGGAGATGGGCATACAGCCAGTCTGATTTTTCATCGACAAATTTACGGATCTGCCAGTCTGCCATCCAGTAAGGTGCCCTTACCAGAACCGATAAATCCGGACGGATTTCCAGTGCAACGGTTTTTCTTTTGCTTCGGATTATTCGAATCTGTGCTTTTTCCATTTCATTTCCATTTCCAACAATATATGTAAAACAGATGTTTTGTGCTATGTCATCATTGTACCATCATTTTATTGGAATGCAAAGGGGACAAACCAGGGGGGGAGTTCTGAGTGTGGAAAAAGATAAAATTCGCATATTTTCGACAGAAACATTGCAGTGGGAGGAAAAAAGGCGTATGATAAAAATAGTGTTTTAAAGCGGAATAAAGAAAGGAACAGAGAAAATGGAAGGACGAAAAAAAATGGAAGAGTTTTACCGAAAACTGAAGGTAGGAATGAAGTTGAAGTATGCATTTACTACCGTCATTGTAACGTTTGCTGTTGCTATGGTTGTTTCGCTTGTTTCCATTGTAATGATGAATGTGGATACTTATAAGTTTTACAAGCAAGCATATGCTAACAGCACATTGCAGATGGAAATCCGTAAAGATATACAGCTTGTGGGAAAATATATTTTGTGGTCGATGACAACCGATGATACAGCTTCCACACAGAGTTATCTTAATTCGGCACAGCAGTATGCAGATCAGGTTGGAAAAAATGTTACCACACTGGAGAAGTCTTTTCATGATAAAAAGGAAGTTGCGGAATTAAAAGATGCGATAGAAGAACTGAAAAAACAGCGGGTAGCGCTCATGGAACTGGCGCAGCAGAATAAAAATGACGAAGCTCTGGCACTGTTTAATTCCGATTATAATGATGCAACAGAGAAACTTCAGGATATATTGGTTGATATCGGAAAAGTGGCATCCGCAGAGGCAAAGAGTCAGTATACATCTGCCAGGGTAACGGGAATTGTGAGCATTATTCTGATGATTCTCATAGGAACAGGAGCAGTGGCTTTCTCCACTGTCATCCGGACCACCATTACCGGAATTATGCTAAAGCCAATTCAGGAACTGGAAGGTGCAGCTGAGAAACTGAAAGCAGGACAGCTTGATGTGGAAATAAATTATGAATCTCCAGACGAACTCGGAAAACTTGCCGGTAATTTCCGGCAGGCATGCAAAACTCTGGAGGTGATTGTGCAGGATACCAGTTATCTTCTGGGAGAAATGGCAGAAGGAAATTTCAATGTATCCAGTAATAATGCACAGATTTATATTGGTAATTTCAGACAGCAGTATGAGTCCATAAGCAAATTAAAACATGAACTGAGTGATACCCTGACACAGATTAATGAAGCATCTGAGCAGGTGGCATCCGGTTCCGGGCAGCTGGCAGGCGGGGCACAGGCTTTGGCAGAAGGTGCCACCGATCAGGCAGGTGCAGTGGAAGAACTGACAGCAACGGTAGAGAGTGTCAGCGGAATTGCAGAATCCAGCGCAGAGAGCGCTTCCGGGGCTTACCAGATGGTACGCACTGCCGTAGAACAGGCAGATCAAAGCAGAGAAGAATTACAGGCATTGACCAATGCCATGGAGCGGATCAGCAGTACCTCACAGGAAATCCAAAACATCATCGGTTCCATCGAGGAGATTGCAAGTCAGACCAACCTGTTGTCCCTGAATGCTTCCATTGAGGCAGCACGTGCCGGGGAAGCCGGAAAAGGTTTTGCGGTTGTGGCAGATCAGATCGGAAAACTGGCGGGTGATAGTGCACAGGCGGCAGTCAATACTCGCGATCTGATTGAAAAATCTCTGCAGGAAATTGAAAACGGAAACCAGATTACAGAAAAGACGGTTGCTGCATTAAATAAGATTCTTGAATCCATGAATGATTTTGCGAATGCGGCAAAGGGCGCCAGCGAGAGTTCTACCGAGCAGGCAGATATGTTAAAGCAGATCGAGCAGGGAATCGAGCAGATTTCCAGTGTCGTACAGAGCAACTCCGCAGCTGCGGAAGAGACTTCTGCAACAAGCCAGGAGCTTTCCGCACAGTCGGAAGGACTGAAAAATCTGGTTGGCAGGTTTAAGCTGGCAGAGTAGGAGAACATAATAAAAAGGAATCCTGTCCGGAAAGATATCCGGACAGGGTTCCTTTTTTTGTAACCTTTCCGATTTTTCGTTTGTATTATTAGTGAAAGGCCTTTGAAAATGAAACATAAAGGAGCGGCTCATGAGACAATCAGTACAGGGTAAACGCATTTTTCCGGGTGGTCAGAATTCCTTCGTCCCGCATTTTGCCAAGCTCTTTGGAAAGCGCACTGCGGTCGACATTCAGATAGTCCGCCAGCCCCTGTCGGTCAAACGGAATCTTAAAATGATTGCTGCCGGCTTTTGCCGCCTGGTTTGACAGATAGACAAGCAGCCGCCCGCGGATCGTTTTCGGTGTCGTACAGAAAATCCGCTGGGAGAGCGCGAGATTTTTGCGCAGGGAGATCTGTAGCAGATTCCGGATAAATTTTGGCTGCCAGGTGCTTGCGGGATGCGGCGTGTGGACGAGAATATCCAGATTCCAGAATAGAATATCGGTCTGCTGGGCAGCAACCGCATCGACCATCAGTGTTTCGTGGGAAAATGCATAAGTTTCCCCGAAAACCTGTCCGGCACCGATGTTGCTCAAAATGCTTTTGCTGCCCCACAGGTCGAGATTTTCAATATTAACGCTTCCGGACAGCACCAGCCCGATCTCGTGCGTGGTGCATCCGGCAGACAAAATCACTTCATTTTTTTCAAAATGTTTCTGGCGCATACCGCCCAGAGCGAGCATTTCTTTATATTCTGATTCTTCCATGCCAAGGCACAGGGGATTTTTTAAATAGATCATGGGTTTCTCCTGATGTTATTTGATAAAATAAGTATATGCAAATTTGTGTCACAGGGCAAGAAAAAGTGAACCGCCCAATGGAGATTCTACTGTGAAAAATGAGGATGGAACGTATACATATACCGTGTATTGTCCTGTGAACATGAAATAAGAACAATAAATAATAATGAAAATTATAAAGAAAATAATACAATTTTTATATTGATTCTTGGCTTGTTCCTGCATATAATATAAGTGAAATTAAACAATGGAGGTGTCTGTTATGGCAATTGCATCTGATTTTTTACAGAGTCTTGTTCCAATTTCACAATTTAACAAAGGGCAGGCTGCAAAGATATTTGATAGACTTCGTTCCGAAAAAGAACTGATTGTTTTAAAAAATAACCAGCCTTCTGCAATTATTCTGTCACCCGAAGAGTATACAAGATTAACGGAGATTGAGGAAGATTATTTTCTTTTGTTGGAAGCAAATAAACGTTTGGATGATAACGGGAATAAAGAGACCGTTTCATATGATTCAGTGATGAAACATTTGGGCATCAGTGAAGCAGAACTTTTGGAAGCGGAGGATGCAGATATCGAATGATATGGAGTATTGAGTTTTTAGAGGAAGCGGAAAAGGATATGAAAAAACTTGACCATTCAGCTCAGATACAGGTGTTAAAAGGAATTAAAAAAGTCAGCCAGAATCCGTTGTCAGTGAGGGAAGGTGGATATGGGAAACCATTGGGTAATAAAAGTGGAACAAACCTTACCAATCTTATGAAGATAAAGTTCAGAGATTTGGGGATACGGGTTGTCTATAAGGTTGAGAGAGTGGGCAAAGTTATGAAAATTATTGTTGTTTCTGCCAGAACGGATGAACAGGTTTATAACGAGGCAGCAAAAAGAAGAGATAGGTATGATTTGTAATTAAACGGGATTTCCGGGCAGACATTTCATGTCCGGTGCAGAAAATACGGCAGTTCTCGCTTTATGTCGTGGTTTTTGCCGGAAAAAACAGGTATTGTAATCTGCGAAAGGAGGAGCAGATTTACATGGATGGAAAGCAAGAGGAGATTTCATTATGGATCAGAAAAAGACAGGTTATTTTTTAAAACAACTGCGCAATGAAAAGAAGCTGACGCAGGAGCAGCTTGCGGAAAAATTTCAGATCACAAGCCGCACGGTGTCACGCTGGGAGACGGGAAGCAATATGCCCGATATCAGCATGCTGTTGGAACTTGCAGATTTTTATGAAGTTGATATCCGGGAAATCATTGATGGAGAAAGGAAAAGCGAGCAGATGAATGAGGAATTAAAGGAAACCGTAATCAAAGTAACGGATTATACAGAGACAAACAACGCAAGGCTCTTAAAACGGGTACGGATCATAGGAATTACCGGTGTGATCACAATACTGATTGCAATGGTCATGGACGCAGGTGGACTGGCAGTGTCTCCGTTTTGGGAAAGTGTGAAGCGGGATCTGTATGCGTGGACGCTTGGCACGCTTATTGCAAACATACTGTATACAACGGGATGGCTCAAACGGATAAGTGAGAAAAAAGATGTCAGCAGAAAGATGCGGATAAGCGGTGTGGTATGTGCGGTCATTGTGATTATGTCACTGATTTTGCAGGCTGTTTTATAGAAAAACACATGACGGGAGGCAAAAGCCTCCCGTTTTTTATATCACACGCCCATTTTCTTCTGAAACAGGAAATGGGCGGACATCAGAAGATAATGAAGTGATTCTTTCAATTATTAGAATCCTAATAAACAATATTACATAAAGTGAGAAATGTCAAATACAGGTTTTTCCACAAAAACAAATGCACAATATTGTTCAACATAACTAAAATTGTTTAAAGAAATCTAAAATAGTTGCATTTTATGTTCATCCTCTATATAATTTTAAATATAAATAAAATAATTTATAAAATTATAAAATATAGTGGAGAAAACATATGGATAAGAGACTGAAATTTAATGAACCCTGGATTCTGCAGAGAGCAGATCCGTATGTGTATGAAAAGGATGGCTGGTATTATTTCACGGCATCGGTTCCGGCATATGACAGCATTGTACTGCGCCGGGCAAAAAAACTGGCAGATCTTCCACAGGCAGAGGAAGTGGTCATTTGGAAAAAGCATGAGAGTGGTCCGATGAGCAAGCATATCTGGGCACCGGAACTGCACTATCTGGAAGGAAAATGGTACATCTATTTTGCCGGTGGTGAAGAAGAGGATATCTGGAAAATCCGTCCATATGTGCTGGAATGTCAGGGGCAGGACCCATTGGCAGATGCATGGGTGGAAAAAGGCAAAATGCAGCGTGCAGATGGGGATGAATTCTCGTTTGAAGCATTCTCCCTGGACGCAACCGTATTTGAGGATGCCGGAGATTATTACTACGTGTGGGCAGAAAAGGTTGGAGTAGGCAAGCAGATTTCCAATCTTTATATTGCAAAAATGGAGTCTCCGTGCAAGCTGGCAACGGTGCAGGTGCTTCTTACAACACCGGATTATGATTGGGAACGTGTGGGATTCTGGGTAAATGAGGGACCGGCAGTGATTCATCACGGGGATAAACTATATCTGACATATTCGGCGAGTGACACAGGGGTTGCCTATTGTGTCGGTATGCTTACTGCAACCAGCGGAACGGATCTGCTGGATCCGTTAAATTGGAGAAAGGAGCGTCATCCGGTATTACAAAGCAGTTATGAAAAAGGAATTTACGGACCGGGACATAATTCTTTTACCAAAGATGAAGACGGAAATGATATCATGGTATACCATGCACGCACAGAAACAGAGATAGAGGGAAATCCTCTCTATAATCCAAACCGTCATGCACATCTAATGCAGGTTCAATGGGATGAAAACGGAAAGCCGGTGTTTGCGTATGATTAAGAAAAAAATGGTTCGTGTGTTGACCGTTGCAGGGCTTCTGGCATGCCTTGCATCCGGTTGCGCCTCCGGCGGTTCTTCCGTTGGGAAGGAGGCCGCAGCAGATGAGATAAAAAAAGGCGGATTTACGGTTGCAGCATCCTGTCACGATCCGCAGATCATCAGGGAAGGCGATACATATTATATGTTCGGCAGTCATATGGTAGGGGCAAAGTGTCAGGACCTGCGTAAATGGAATTATTTTGCAAATGGTGTTGATGCAGCAAATACACTGTTTGACAATTTGCTGACAGAGCCGTACGCTGCCTTTGATTTTGTCGGAAAGAACACAGATAATGGGTATTCTGTCTGGGCGTCAAATGTAATTTACAATGAGACAATGAAGAAATATGTCATGTATTTCTGTACGACATCTTCTTATGTGAAATCGACTCTCTGTTTTGCAACTGCAGACAATATAGAGGGACCGTATACTTATGTGGATACGATTTTATATTCCGGATATGGAAAAAGCAATATCAGCGAAACGAATTTGTACGATGTACTCGGGAAAAATGCAGATATTTCCAGATATCTGGAATATGGTGGATACAACAATAAGGAGTGGCCAAACTGTATTGATCCGGCGATTTTTACCGATGCAGACGGGCGGATGTGGATGAATTATGGCTCATGGTCAGGTGGTATCTTTCTGCTGGAGATTGATCCCACCACTGGATACCCGATTTATCCGGTGGATGACAAGGATGCCGATCCGTATTATGGATATCGGCTGATTGGTGGTGGACATCACTCTGCTGAGGGTCCATATATCCAGTATGACGCAGAAAACGGCTATTATTATCTGTTTGTTTCTTATGGAGACCTGCAGAGTGATGGTGGGTATCAGATTCGGCAGTTTCGCAGTGAAAAGCCAACGGGACCATATGTGGATGTGGCAGGAAATACACTGGAAGATCAGGACGATCATTTCAATTATGGTTTAAAAATGATGGGGAATTATACATTCCCGAGTTTAAATTATACCTATATGGCACCGGGCGGTCAGTCCACATTTCAGGATGATGACGGGAAATATTACATTACATATCATCAGCGGTTTGACGATGGCACAGAGTATCATGAACCGCGTGTACATCAGATGTACACAAATGAGGATGGGTGGTTTGTTGCAGCACCATTTGCCACAATGGGAGAAACTCTCTCGGAAAAGGGTTACAAAAAATCGGATGTATCCGGTACATTTTATGTAGTAAACCATGGAACAGATATCAGCAGTAAGATTCGCGAAGCGGAGGCATATACGTTTGCGGATGGAAAAGTAACCGGTGGAGAAAAAAGCGGTACATATGAGGTAAAGGAAGGCACAGATTACATTACCATTACACTGGACGGTGTCGTTTATAAAGGGGTATTAATGGAAATGACCGATGAAGCGGAAAATCCGGTGTTTTGTTTTTCGGCTGCAGGAGACAACGAGGAAACTCTCTGGGGCGTACAATATATCCAAAAGGAGTAAAGAAATATGGCAAAGTTAATGATCAACAAAAATAAAAAAGAAGGTACCATTGCACCGGAGATCTACGGGCATTTCTCGGAGCATCTGGGCAGATGCATCTATGAAGGACTCTATGTGGGTGAGAACTCTGAAATTCCAAATGTCAATGGGATGCGTACAGATGTGGTGGAAGCACTTAAAGAGATTAAGATTCCGGTATTGCGCTGGCCGGGTGGATGTTTTGCGGATGAGTATCACTGGAAAGACGGAATCGGACCGAAAGAGAACCGGAAGAAAATGGTTAATACCCATTGGGGTGGTGTGGTAGAAGACAACAGTTTTGGAACGCATGAGTTCTTTGAACTTTGCCGTCAGCTTGGATGTAAAACTTACATTAACGGAAATCTTGGAAGCGGAACCGTGCAGGAGATGTCGGAATGGGTTGAATATATGACATTTAACGGGGTGTCTCCGATGGCAGATCTGCGCAAAAAAAATGGACATGAGGAGCCGTGGACCATTGATTATTTTGGTGTTGGAAATGAAAACTGGGGATGTGGGGGAAATATGCGGCCACAGTATTATGCAGATGAGTACCGCAGATATCAGACCTATGTGCGCAATTATGATCCGCAGAAACCGATCCAAAAGATCTGTGGCGGAGCAAATGTGGATGATTACGACTGGACAAGAAAGGTATTAGAGACAACCCATGATCACACCGTTCCTGAATTTCATGGATTTATGGATGGGCTTTCCCTGCATTATTATGTGCATCCGGAAGGCTGGGAAATCAAGGGAAGTGCAACGGATTTTGATGAAGAAGTGTGGTATAAGACATTAAAAAAAGCACTTTATATGGAAACTCTTGTGGAACGCCACGGAAAGATTATGGATCAGTACGATCCGGATAAAAAAATCGGAATGATCGTGGATGAGTGGGGCTGTTGGTTTACAGTTGAACCGGGAACCAATCCGGGCTTTTTATATCAGCAGAACACGGTAAGGGATGCGCTCGTTGCAGGGATCACCCTGAATATCTTTAATAAGCACTGCGATCGCGTGAAGATGGCAAATCTTGCACAGATGGTAAATGTATTGCAGTCTGTCATTCTCACAGAAGGACCAAAGATGATTAAGACGCCGACGTATCATGTATTCCATATGTACCGGCACCATCAGGGTGCAACGCTTTTGAACAGTACACTGACAGGAGTGGGCGAAACCGGTATAGGAGAATGGAAAGTTCCGGAGGTGACGGAATCTGTATCTGAGGATGCGGAGCATATCATTACGGTTACATTAAACAATCTTTCTGCGGATGAGGAAAAAGAAATAGAGATTGCGATTGCCGGAGATGAACACGTATATTCTGTGAAGGAAGCAAAGGTTGTCTCGGCAGAGATGCACGCACATAATACGTTTGATGCACCGGAACTTGTAAAAGAAGAAGAGTTTACCGCATATAAAAAGTGTGCAGATGGGATAAAAGTCATGCTTCCGCCGTGCAGTGTGGTGGAACTGCGCCTGCAATAATGCAAAATGGACAGGGTCATATGGAAGAATCAGAACGGTATTGCAGAAAATGCGAACTGGCAAAACAATACGGGGGCGGTCTGGAGGAATATCTTTTGCGGTACCTTGCACAGCTTACGCCGGAAGAACAGGCAGAAGATGTGACGTATGCAAGGCGTCTGGCATGTTGTGGGAAATGCACATGGTATGGGGAGCATATGTGCCGTGCCTGCGGATGCTATGTGCAGCTTCGTGCTGCGGTAAAAGGACAGAACTGTCCCTATGAAAAATGGGAACAAGAAGGAGAGACGCATGATACACGATCCGGCAATATTTTATGATGAGGTTAGTGGAAATTATTATACATACAGTACAGGTGCTATATGCCAGAAATCAAAAGATCTGGTGCACTGGAAGGAAATCGGAAAAGTTGTGGAACGTCCGCCGCAGGAGTCGGTGGAATGGACCGGCAGTGAAGATATCTGGGCACCGGATATCATAAAGGTGGGAAAAGAATATCGTCTGTACTGCTCCAATTCCAGCTGGGGTGTGCGCCAGTCCTGTATCTTTCTGGCAGTGGCAGACCGACCGGAAGGTCCGTTCGAACCCAAAGGGTGTGTGCTTAAAACTACAGAAAAATTTCCGCAGAGTGTTACCAATGCAATTGATGCAAATATTATCGAGGATGCAAAAACAGGGGAGCAGTATATGCTTTATGGCTCTTTCTGGGGTGGCTGCCATGTATTAAAACTGAACAGGACTACAGGTTTTTCCGAAGAAGAAGGAATCGGGGTATGCATTGCACGACGCCCGAAGTGGCAGAGCGGCAGTATGGAAGGCCCGTATATGGTATACAATGCGCAGAATAATTATTATTATCTGTTTGTTTCCTACGGATCTTTAAAATCCGATTACAATATCCGGGTGGGAAGAAGCCGGAGTATCTGCGGACCATTTATTGATTTCCACGGAAAGGATCTGATTGCAGATGAGGATGAGGATAACAGCACAGGATTACTCGCCATGTGTGGATATCAATGGAATGAAGGGCAGGCATATATGGGTCCCGGACATAATTCAGTGTTACATGATGTAAACGGACGGTGGTATCTTGTATGTCATATCCGCAGGAAAAACTTTACACAACAGGAAGAACCGTCTGAGATGCAGATACGTGAAATTTTCTGGAGCGAGGATGGGTGGCCGTTTGTGGCAGCACAGCCCCTTGCGAAGACAGATACAGGAGACGGGATAAAGCCGGTAACGAAAGAACAGATATGCGGTTTTTATGAGCGGATCACGCTTGCGCCGGCACTGCCGCAGGGAATTACCTGTTCTGTGCCAATGAAACTTGCACCGGATGGATATTATGAGAACTGTTCTGTTCAGGGAAAATGGGAGTATACTGCAGATCACAGGGGCATGATTACATATGGACCTTATACGGAGGAGGTGCGGGTTTATTGTGGCTGGGATGCACAGCGGAAGTGTGAAACAATTCTGTTGTGCGGACTGCGCAGTGATGGTGTTGCATTCTGGGCGAAAAGAATCGGAAATCTGGTATAATGGATGCTGGTTAAAAAGGCTTTTGCATGGAGAAATAACATGCAAAGGCCTTTTTTAATAAAATTATTCTTCAATTGGTGCGTAATTAATGCTGACTTTAATATCCTGTCCATAATTACCGAAAGATTTACCGAAAATCGTGAGTCCTCCAACGTGTTCTGCATTGTCATTGACTGCCATGCGCAGCTTCATGCTGCTGCGATAGTCCAGATTAAAGTCCCGGATGGTGACATCTGAAATCTGCAATCCGTCTATGAAAGTTCCCTTTTTATTGATCACAAGCATTTTTAACAATCCATACTGGTTCCAGTTCGGAAACCACCAGTCCGGAGTGAAAATACCGCGGACATCTCCGAAATCTCCCGGGGATGTCCAGGTGCCGATGCAGACATCATTTAAATAAAAACTGATATCGGATGGCCAGACGTTATTGATTCCCGGGGCTTCGGAACTGAGCTCGGCAGAGATTAAAATCTGCGTGATTTTCTGGGAACCTGGAATAAAGTTTGGAATTTCATATTCCACAAATCCTTTGGAAAACCAGAGAATATCTGCATTGTAGCGATCAGGATGTGCAAAGTAGCGCGTATCATCCACTTCACCGATCAGATGGGAAGCGGTAGCCAGCCCACAGGTCGGATAGACTTCATAATTGCAGTAATGTCCGACCTGAAGTTCTGCATTGTAAACATTCTGCGCTTCTTCCGGTGCGTCCAGATCAATGAGAATTTTATCCAGATGCAGAGTACAGATTTTCTGGTTTCCGTGCCCGCTGGAATCATTGGACGTATTGACAATTCCGCATGCCTCCAGTTTTTTTATATGTCCCGTCAGAGCACCGTTCGTAATGTTCAGTTTTGCTGCCAGTTCGTTCATGTTCATTTCTTTGTTTTCAATCAACAGTTTTATAATTTCAATCCGAACATCGGAGCCAAGTGCTTTAAAAATGTCCAGTCCATCATCCAGTGAAGTGATGTGAAGCATAAATTACCCCCTTTTTATTTGTTGTTTCATTTCTGTTTTATAAATTATAGTATCATTTCCGGAATGCGTCAACGCATGAGTGAAAGAAAAAGAATAAAAACGAAAATAATTTATAAAACACTAAATAACAACAATAAAATAAAATATTTTAGGAAAATCTAAAAAACATGTTGACATACTTATTTGGCAATTATATAATGTAACCAATAAGACCTGACAAATTTTAAAATATTAGTTAATCTGCCGAATGATTTTTAAAGGCGCGTCGGAATCAGATGGTCAGAATAACGAACAGGGGAGCTTATATTTTATTTCATTATGATCAAGGTGGTTAAAAAGGAGAGGAAACTATGAAGAAAAAAATCATATCAACATTGCTTTGTACAGCAATGCTCGCAACAATGGTAGCAGGATGCGGAGTTGAAAAGAGTGATGGGGGATCAGACACAGAAGGCTCTGCAAGCTCCGTTGCAGAGATGAAAGGAACCGGTGATAATGAGATCAATATTCTTATTTATGCACAGGATCACGAAAAAGCCGTTTATCAGGAACTAATTGATAAATTTACAAAAGAGCATGCAGATGAGATTTCTACAGTAAACTTTGAGGTAACAACACAGGATGAATACGCAACGAAGATGACAGCTGCCATGACAGCGGGAGAACTTCCGGACATTTTCTATGTGGGACCGGAAGCAGTCAGAAGTTATGTAGATAACGGATATGTACAGCCGTTGGATGATCTCGTAGATGCTACTGCGGTTGACAATCTGTGGCCGGCGATCAAGAGCGCATATATGTATGATGGATCTAATATTGGTTCAGGATCGTTATACTGCCTGCCAAAAGATTTATCCTGCTTTGCATTTGCCTACAACAAAGATCTTTTTGATGAAGCAGGACTGGAGTATCCGGATCCGGAAAATCCATACACATGGGAAGAATTTGCAGATGTGTGCCAGAAACTGACAAAGGATAAAGACGGTGATGGCGAAATTGATCAGTGGGGTGTTGCAAATGCAAATGCATTTGGTTTTACTCCTTATGTATACGGCAATGGCGGTCAGTTCTTAAATGATGATCAGACAAAGGTAGTCATTGATGAAAATCAGAATTTTAAGGATGCTTTCCAGTATTATACGGATCTGACATTAAAGTATAAAGTAACGCCAACGGTAGAACAGGATACTGCGCTTGGCGGATACCAGAGATGGCTGGACGGACAGGTTGCTTTTTATGCATGTGGTACATGGGATGTCGCAGCATTTATGGATGATGCAACATTCCCATACAATTGGGATTTATGTGGATGGCCGGTAGGACCAAACGGAGACGGAAAGTCCACAGCATGGCTCGGAACCGTTGGTTTCGCAGTTTCTTCACAGGCAAAGAACCCGGATTTATGTGCAGAGTTAATACAGTCCTTATCAACAGATCTGGACGGACAGAAAGAACTTTGCGGCGAGACATCCGGTAAGTCTTTACAGATTCCAAACATTATGGATTATGCACAGACAACATTTAAAGACAAAGTAAATGATGGAACAATTCCATATGCAAGCAATGTAGATGTTATTTTCGGATATATTGAGGGAAGTGACAAATATAAAGGAATCTTTACGGAAACAACCTACACTTACAACAGTGAATGGTGGGATACTTTCCTGGAAGGAATGCCGAATGTTCTGACCGGAGAAGTTTCCGTAGATGATTATTGTAAACAGGTAGCGCCAAAGATGCAGGAAGCACTGGACAACGCGATCGAATTACAGAACGCAGCAACTAATAATTAAGATTAAAACGGATTGCCCCTGTCATGGGGCAGTCCGTAGGAAAAGAGTGGGCATATGAGCGGAAAAACAAAACAACCGAAACATAAGATGTCGGCAATGGCGAAGAAAGAAGAAAGAACTGCGTGGCTGTTCATCGCCCTGCCTTTCCTTGGATTTTTACTTTTTATGGCTTATCCGATCTGCTTTGCAGTGTTTGCAAGTATGAGCAAGTGGACGGGAATGAACTCTCTGGTGGATAATTTCTGTGGATTGCAGAATTACATCAATATTTTTCATGATGAAAAATTCTGGAAATCTCTGCTTACAACCATTATTTATTTGATCGGTATTCCAATCGGAATGATCCTTGGACTGCTTCTGGCAATGGGAATGAACCGTAAGATTCCGGGAATCCGGCTGCTTCGGACAATGTATTATGTACCAGTAGTATCTTCACTGGTTGCCGTGTCTATTTTGTGGGCATGGGTTTATAATTACGATTATGGATTATTTAATTCAATCATCAAACTTTTGACCGGACATCATGGTCCAAACTGGCTGGGAGATGAGTTCTGGGTAAAAGTAGCTTTAATCATCTTCATGGTATGGAAAGGATTGGGAACTTCTATTATTCTTTATCTTGCCGGATTGCAAAACATTCCGCGTAACTACTATGAAGCTGCTTCCATTGATGGAGCAAATGGATGGCAGAAATTTCGTCATATTACCGTTCCACTGGTCTCGCCGGTTACGTTCTATATTTTAATTACCAGCCTGATTGGCGGTTTCCAGGTGTTCGTGGAAGTACAGGTTATGACGAATAAAGGTGGAACAAACTATAGTGCAGCAACCGTTGTTTATTATTTGTATGATAAAGCATTTTCAAACGGACAGTTAGGCTACGGATGTGCACTGGCAGTTATTCTTGCAATCATCATCTTCATTATCACGGCTCTTAATTTCGCGGGTCAGGATAGATGGGTGAAGACCATGGACTAGGAGGGAGTCATATGAGTTCAAAAAAAGATTTGGCAAGCTCCCGGCTTGTATCAAAAAAAGAGAAAATTTTTAACTGGATTATCTTTGTATTACTTCTTCTTGGTGCAGTTGTAATGGTTTTCCCGTTAATTTACATGATTGCGACATCATTCATGACAAAAAATCAGATTTTGTCCGGTACATTAACAATTCTTCCGGATCCGATTCTGATAGGAAAATATTCTGAAGTATTAAAAAAGGGACAGTTCATAAACGGTATATTTAATTCTCTGAAGGTTGCAATTCCGGTATTGATTATTGGCGGATTTACCTCCTCCCTCGCCGCATTCGGATTTGCAAAAATGAGATTTCGTGGCAAAAATGCATTGTTTCTGGCATTGCTGGCAACCATTATGATTCCGTTTGCGGTTGTCATGATTCCACAGTATGTCATGTTTACCAAACTGGGCTGGACCAATACTCTGCTTCCACTTATTATTCCGGGATGCTTTGGAAATGTCAGTATTATCTTTTTCCTTCGACAGAACCTGATCGGAATTCCGGATGATCTGATGGAAGCAGCAAAATTGGATGGATGTGGATATTTCCGTACGTTTCTTCAGATTTTTATGCCATTGATGAAGGGGGCTCTGGCAACGCAGCTGATGTTGTGGTTTATGGGAATCTGGAATGATTATCTTGCACCTACTATTTTCTTGAGAAGCGAAAAGAACTGGACATTGCAGGTGGTTATCCGTTCCTTCAATTCCTATTATGCAATTCAGAGTGATTATGCTTTGATCATGGCAGCATCCGTAATTGCAATGATTCCGACAATGGCATTGTTCTTTATTTTCCAGAGAATGATCATTGAGTCCATTGCAATCAGCGGTATCAAATAAGTAACAAATTATAAAATTTGTCTTTTTCAATCCTCAACAAAATATAAGAAAGCAGTTCGTATAAAAATCGCTTGCGCGATGCGGACTGCTTTTGTAGTATTATAACGAACAGACATTTATACATGGTAAAGGGGGCAGCGTATGCCAAAAGAAAATCCGGTGATTGCTTTTTTAAATAAGATGGCAGATTTGATTTTACTGAATCTGATTTTTCTGCTGTGTTGTATTCCGGTTGTGACGATCGGACCGGCAATTACAGCATTGTATGCAGTTTCATTGCGATCGGTACGCTATGGAGATGGGTATGTTATACAGACTTTTTTCCGATCGTTTAAGCAGAATTTTAAACAGTCTTTTGTGGCGGGAATGATAGGCTTACTTTTTGTGTGCCTGCTTTTTATTGATTTGTTTTTCTGGCGCAATGTGGGACCTGCTTTCATGTCCGTATTTATGACAGTGGTGAGTGTATGCGTAGGCTATTTGGTTTTTATTGTGTTCTTATGGCTGTTTCCGGTGATTGCAAAACTGGAAAATCCTTTGCGTGTGCAGATAAAAAATGCAGCCGCCATGGCGGTTGCCCATTTTTTCCCATATACGCTGTTTGTAAGTGTGATAGTACTGGCGGCAGGCTATATGGCATATACCAGTATCATTACGGATGTGCTGCTGCTTCTGATGGGATTTGCTTTACTTGCATATGTATGTTCATTCTTTTTTTATAAAGTGTTTGCAAAATATATAGATGAGGAACCGGTGGGAGAGGATGACCCATTATATGGAAGCAGAGAGTAAAAAATATGAATTGAAATTTCCTACCTTTAATGGTAGAATAAATGCATAGTTGCAGGCACACAACGGTCGATTTTTTGTGCAATATGTCTAGTGATAAAGGCAGAACAGTGGAAGACGGGCGTTGAAATTTTCATTGTGGAAAGCACCGGAAACAACCGTGAAAGCCGAAATGATTTACATAGTATATGGAGGTTTTTTATATGGCAAGATTTACATTACCGAGAGATTTATACCATGGAAAGGGAGCACTCGAAGCCCTGAAAACATTCAAGGGAAAGAAAGCGATCATCTGCGTGGGCGGCGGCTCGATGAAACGGTTTGGTTTCCTTCAGAAGGCGGAAGATTATTTAAAGGAAGCCGGGATGGAAGTAAAACTTTTCGAGGGCATTGAGCCGGATCCGTCTGTTGAGACTGTTATGAAAGGTGCGGCAGTGATGCAGGAGTTTGAGCCGGACTGGATTGTAGCCATGGGTGGTGGTTCTCCGATTGATGCGGCAAAAGCGATGTGGATTAAGTATGAATATCCAGACATCACTTTTGAGGATATGTGCAAAGTATTTGGTATTCCGGCACTGCGCAACAAGGCACATTTCTGTGCAATTTCTTCAACTTCCGGAACTGCAACAGAGGTAACGGCTTTCTCCATTATTACTGACTATGAGAAAGGAATCAAATATCCGATCGCAGATTTTGAGATTACACCAGATGTTGCAATCGTAGATCCGGATCTGGCAGAGACCATGCCACAGAAACTGGTAGCGCATACCGGAATGGATGCAATGACACATGCAATTGAGGCATATGTTTCTACCGCAAATTGCGATTTTACCGATCCACTTGCACTGCATGCGATTAAGATGATCCAGAGTGACCTGATCCCGTCTTACAATGGGGATATGGAAAAGAGAGATTCCATGCACAATGCACAGTGTCTGGCTGGTATGGCATTTTCCAATGCACTTCTTGGTATTGTACATTCCATGGCACATAAGACAGGTGCAGCGTTTGCGGATTATGGCGCACACATCATCCACGGCGCAGCCAATGCAATGTATCTGCCAAAGGTTATCGCATTTAATGCAAAGGATGAGACGGCAAAGAAACGTTACGGTGAGATTGCGGATTTCATGAAACTTGGCGGAAACACACTGGATGAAAAGGTGGAGCTTCTGATCGCACATCTGCGCAGGATGAACGATGATCTGAACATTCCGCACTGCATTAAAAACTATGGTGCAGACAGCTACCCGACCGAGCAGGGATTTGTACCGGAGGAGGTATTCTTAGAGAGACTTCCGGAGATTGCGGCCAATGCAATTCTTGACGCATGCACGGGTTCCAATCCAAGACAGCCAAGTCAGGAGGAGATGGAGAAACTCTTAAAATGCTGCTACTATGATACGGATGTCGATTTTTAAAAGAAACTAAGCAAGAAAAGTCCTGCGGTTTTTGTATACCGCAGGGCTTTTTTTGACAACAGGTGCTTCAATGAACAAATGTGAGTGCTGATCGTGCAAAAGCACATTGGGTATATCAAAAACAGAACAAATATGGTAGAATATACGATATGTAATCTGAAAACAGATAGATAAGAAGATGACAAAAAGGGTCTGGAAATGAAAAAGAAGAATCCGGAGTTATATCGCCGGTAGGGAGGAAAATATTATCATGAGTGGATATCTGATCAAAGACACGACAAAGGAAGAAAGGATTGCACTGATTCGTTCCTGGCAGGAGCCGGACGACTGCGTGGGAGGAAGCGGCATGGATCTGTTTGATATGTATGATGCCTATATCCGTGGGGAGAAAGAGATTGCAGAGATCAATGGGGAATTTCAGGCATCCTATGTAAAAGACACCGAAGACTTAGAACAGCCGGAAGAAGCAAAATCCACTTCCGGAGAACTGACGCAGCTGACAAAGCTTCATGCGGAAGGTGCGCTTACGGATGAAGAGTTTGAGGCCGCAAAGAAAAAAGTGCTTGGACTGTAGCACACAATAATTTTATTATAAAAATGCAGGGCAGTATTTTTGTGCAATTCTTTTAGTGACATATGAAAAAACCTGTGTTACACTGACCGTACAAGTAAACATACATGGTACAACTTTAGTAGAGAAGCCCGGACAGGCTGTATCTGTTTTTTAAGAGGGGATATACATTATGGAGAGTATCACAGGAGGAAACACACCAAAATATCAGGAACTGATGGAACAGCTGCGTTTACAGATCGTCTCCGGGGAGATTGCACCGGGGCAGAAACTGCCATCGGAAAATACGCTTTCCGCACAGTATCAGGTCAGCCGTCAGACGGTGCGCAAGGCATTGGCGATTTTACAGAATGAAGGATATATTTACGCAGAGCACGGGCGCGGTACATTCTGTTCGGAAATGATGCGGCACGCACATCCGTCAAAGAATATTGCTGTCGTAACAACCTATCTGTCAGACTATATTTTTCCCCGTGTGATACAGGGAATTGATGATGTGCTGACCGGTGCAGGATATAGCATTGTCTTAAAAAATACAAAAAATTCACGGACCCGGGAAGCGGAATGCCTGCAGGAAATTTTAAGCAAAGATATTGACGGGGTTATCATTGAACCGAGTAAAAGCCAGATTTTCTGCCGGCATATGAATTTGTACGAACGACTGGAAAAATCGCATATTCCATACGTGTTTATCCAGGGATGTTTCCCTCAGATGAAAGACAAGCCGCATGTGCTGCTGGATGATTTTCAGGGGGGATATATGATCACAAAGTATCTGACGGATCACGGGCACAAAAATATCGTGGGAGTATTTAAGGCGGATGACATGCAGGGACAGAACCGCCATAAAGGGTATGTCCGTGCACTGCAGGAAGCGGGAATTTTGTATGATCCGGATAAAGTGGTGTGGTTTCATACGGAGGACCGTAAAATCCATCCCTATGAAGCAATCCGTGAAATGGCAGGAAAAACGCTTCGTGGGCGGATGGATGCGGTTGTTTGTTATAACGATCAGACGGCACAGCTTGTTATCCGTGCACTGCAGGAGGAAGGGCTGCGTATTCCGGAAGATGTTTCGGTAACCGGTTATGATAATTCTTCGCTGGCGAACCAGCAGGGGCTTCGGCTGACAACCATTGACCATCCGCAGGAAAAGCTTGGCGCCATGGCAGCAGAACTGCTCCTTTCCATGATTCAGAACGGAGAAAAAGAGGAAGGGGAGAGTGTTCTCATCCAGCCAATGCTTATTGAGGGAAATTCCTGCATGGAATACCGGTGACGGCTTGTGCAATCTGACCAAAACAGTGCCGGATTAAAACGAAAAAAGACAACAATTTTGTTGATTTTTTGCATGAAAAACAACTTGTAAATACATGCATACAAGTTATAAACTTAGAGTATAAAAACGAACGATATAAAGCATTGATTCTAAGGAGGAACGAGTATGCTGTTAAATAAGGATTACAAATTTTGGTTTTGCACGGGATCACAGGATCTGTATGGAGATGAATGTCTGGCAAAGGTAGCCCAGCATTCTAAGCAGATCGTAGACGAGTTAAATAAGACAGGCGTTTTGCCATATGAGATTGTATGGAAGCCAACCCTGATCACGAACGAGCTGATCCGCAAGACCTTTAACGAGGCAAATAATGATGAGACATGTGCTGGTGTGATCACCTGGATGCACACCTTCTCTCCGGCAAAGTCCTGGATTCTTGGACTGCAGGAGTACAGAAAACCTCTCATGCATTTACATACACAGTTCAATGAGGAACTTCCATATGACAGTATCGACATGGATTTCATGAATGAGAACCAGTCCGCACACGGTGACAGAGAGTATGGTCATATCGTAAGCCGTATGCGTATGGAGCGCAAGGTTGTTGTCGGACACTGGACGGACCCGGTTGTTGTTGATAAGATCGCAAGCTGGATGCGCACCGCAGTCGGCATCGTAGAGAGCAGCCACATCCGTGTCATGCGTGTCGCAGACAACATGAGAAACGTAGCAGTTACCGAGGGCGATAAGGTAGAGGCACAGATCAAGTTTGGCTGGGAAGTAGATGCTTATCCGGTAAACGAGATCGCAGAGTCTGTCGCAGCCGTATCCCAGTCGGATACAAACGCACTGGTAGATGAATACTACGACAAATATGAGATTTTACTCGAAGGCAGAGATCCGGAAGAGTTTAAGAAACATGTAGCGGTACAGGCGCAGATCGAACTTGGATTTGAGCGTTTCCTGCAGGAGAAGAATTATCAGGCAATCGTTACTCACTTCGGTGATCTTGGCGCATTAAAACAGCTTCCGGGACTTGCCATCCAGAGACTGATGGAAAAAGGTTATGGCTTTGGCGCAGAAGGTGACTGGAAAGTTGCAGCTATGGTACGTCTCATGAAAGTGATGACCGCAGGCATGAAGGATGCAAAGGGAACATCCATGCTCGAGGATTACACCTACAATTTAGTAAAAGGAAAAGAAGGAATTCTTGAAGCACACATGCTTGAAATCTGCCCGTCCATCGCAGACGGCCCGATCAGCATCAAGTGCCAGCCTCTTTCCATGGGCGACAGAGAAGACCCGGCAAGACTTGTATTTACATCCAAGGAAGGACACGGAATCGCGACATCCCTCATCGATCTGGGCAACCGTTTCCGTCTCATCATCAATGATGTAGAGTGCAAGAAGACAGAAAAGCCAATGCCAAAACTTCCGACCGCAACCAACTTCTGGACTCCGGAACCGGATATCTACACTGGAGCGGAAGCATGGATTCTTGCTGGCGGCGCACACCACACCGCATTTACCTATGACCTGACGGCAGAGCAGATGGGCGACTGGGCAGCAGCCATGGGCATTGAAGCGGTATACATTGACAAAGATACCAGAATCCGTGATTTCAAGCGTGATCTGATGCTTGGAGAGGTATTCTACAGATAAAAGATAGGTAACATCTGCTTTTGTAAAATGCAAAGGCAGGTGTTTATGACAGAAAGAGAGGTAGAAACAGTGGAAAGAAAAGACGAGATCGTGTCCGGGAAAACATTTCTCGGAATTGAATTTGGCTCTACACGTATCAAGGCGGTACTGACCGATGCAGACCATACACCGATCGCATCCGGCAGTCATGAATGGGAAAACCGCCTGGATCACGGAATCTGGACCTATACCATGGATGACATCTGGGGCGGTCTGCAGGATTGCTACCGGGATTTAAAAAAGGACGTAAAAGAACAGTATGGTGTGACACTGACAAAGATCCGTGCGATTGGATTTTCCGCTATGATGCATGGATATCTGGCATTTGACAAGGCTGGGGAGCTTCTCGTGCCGTTCCGTACATGGCGTAATACAATCACAGAGGAAGCAGCAGCAACGCTGACGAAGGAATTTTCCTATAACATTCCGCAGCGTTGGAGCATTGCCCATCTGTATCAGGCAATGTTAAACAAAGAGGAGCATGTGAAAGATATCGCATTTTTCACCACGCTTGCAGGATTTATCCATTGGAAACTGACCGGGGAAAAGGTACTCGGCGTGGGGGATGCATCCGGAATGTTCCCAATCGACAGTAATACAAAAGATTATGATGCAGCAATGCTCGATAAGTTTGATGCGCTGGCAGAACCATACGGCTTTGACTGGTCACTCCGTGACATTCTGCCAAAAGTTCTTGTTGCCGGAGAAAATGCCGGAACGCTGACCGCAGAGGGCGCAAGGCTTCTCGATACCGATGGCGAACTGGAAGCAGGAATTCCGGTATGTCCGCCGGAAGGTGATGCCGGAACCGGCATGGCAGCGACCAACAGTGTAGCTGTCCGCACCGGAAACGTATCCGCAGGTACTTCCGTATTTGCAATGATCGTACTGGAAAAGGCATTGAAGAATGTGCACACCGAGATCGATCTGGTGACCACGCCATCCGGAGAGGCGGTTGCCATGGCACACTGCAACAACTGCACATCCGATCTGAATGCATGGGTCAACCTGTTTGAAGAGTTTGCCAACAGTTTTGGCATGAAGATTGACAAGAATGAGCTGTTTTCCGTTTTATACAACAAAGCACTCGAAGGTGACGCAGATTGTGGCGGTCTTTTAGCATACAACTATTTTTCCGGAGAAGGAATTACCGCATTTGATGAAGGAAGACCTCTGTTTGCCCGCACACCGGATGCAAAATTTAATCTTGCAAATTTCATGCGCGTGCATTTGTTTACGGCACTGGGCGCATTAAAGGATGGTCTGGATATCCTGCTCAAAGAGGAAGGCGTACAGATCGACAAGATGTACGGCCACGGCGGTCTGTTTAAGACTCCGGTAGTCGGACAGCGCATCATGGCAGCAGCCATCGATACACCGGTTTCCGTTATGGAGACAGCCGGAGAGGGCGGCGCATGGGGTATTGCACTTCTGGCTGCCTATATGGCACAGAAAGAAGAAGGAGAGAGCCTTGCCGATTATCTGAGCAAGAGAGTCTTTGGCGGTCAGGAGGGCGTGACGGAAGATCCGGTTCCTGCCGATGTGGAAGGCTTTGACCGGTTCTTAAAACGCTACAACGAAGGACTTGCGATTGAGCGTGCAGCAGTCGAACATTTATAAAATAATAGTTACAGATAAGAAACAGGCAGAATCCGTCGTTTACAGCGGCGGATTTTGTGGATATAGAAAGGACAGAAAGCATGTTAGAAGAATTAAAAAAACAGGTTTACGAGGCAAACATGGAATTGCCGCGCAGAGGGTTGATTACTTATACATGGGGCAATGTCAGCGGCATTGACCGCGAGAGTGGCTATTTTGTCATCAAGCCAAGCGGTGTGGATTACGATAAACTGACACCGGACGATATGGTGGTTATGGACTTGGAGGGAAATAAAATTGAGGGCGATTTGAAGCCATCATCCGACACACCAACCCATCTCGAACTGTACAAAAAGTATCCGGATATCGGAGGCGTGGTACATACCCATTCTCCGGAGGCTACTTCCTGGGCACAGGCAGGAAGGGATATTCCGCTTTACGGAACGACCCATGCGGATTATTTCTTTGGACCGATTCCATGTGCGCGTAGCCTCACACCGGAAGAGATTGACGAGGCATACGAGACCAACACCGGAAAAGTCATTATTGAAACCTTTGAGACAAGAGGCATCAACCCGGTTTACACACCTGGCGTGCTCTGCACGAACCATGGTCCGTTTACGTGGGGCAAGGATGCGGCAGAGGCAGTGCACAATGCCGTTGTCTTAGAGGAAGTTGCAAAGATGGCAACCCGTACCGAACTGATCAATCCGAAGGTGCAGCCGGCACCGGATTGTATCCGCGATAAGCATTTCTTCCGCAAGCACGGTGCGAATGCTTATTACGGACAGAATTAATCATTAATGAGGGGCAAAACACATTTTGACCTTCGTATCACAATATTTTTATGGTAATATTCGCAAGGAAAGAGAGGGATACTTTTTTAGAAAAGCCCCTCTCTTTTTTTTGCGTAAAATAGACGATTGCGAAAATGTATAGAGAAAATATAATGACATGTGTTGCTGAAAAATGAATCTTTCAGTATACTATATTTAATTGGATGTATTGGGTAAATAAAAGCAGGAGACGAAGCGTATGCCAGTAGCAGAAAAATATTCACACACAACGGAAGAAATTTATGCATTGCCGGAAGGAAAACGTGCAGAACTGATCGATGGACAGATTTATGATATGGCACCTCCGGGCAGAATTCATCAGGAACTGGTGCAGCAGTTGAGCCGTACGATCGGAAATTATATTGCGGATCATAAGGGAACCTGTAAAGTATATCCGGCACCGTTTGCGGTGTTTTTAAATCAGGATGATAAAACATATGTGGAACCGGATATTTCTGTGATCTGTGATAACGGAAAGCTGGATGACAGGGGCTGTAATGGGGCACCGGACTGGGTGATTGAGATTGTATCACAAAGCAGTCAGAGGATGGATTATCTGACAAAATTGTTCAAATACCGTACTGCAGGGGTGAGGGAATATTGGATCGTAAATCCTATGAAACGTACGGTACTGGTATATTTGTTTGGAGAAAATGAGGACAGCACGCAGTATTTATTTGAAGATGAAATTCCGGTGGGAATCTATCCGGATTTTACAATGAGAATTTCAGAATTTGTGTGAACAGTATCCGTAATAAGCATTTCTTCCGCAAGCACGGTGCGAATGCTTATTACGGACAGCAGTGAAAAATTTATGATGGGGAATGCCTGATCCCGGTAATTGTGGGATTTGAAGGCTCTTGAAGTATGAAATGTAAATCAGGTAAAAACAGGGGAAAAAGAAATGCCTGTTTCCTTTTGGGGATTTTGTCGCTGGTTACGGTAGGATTGTGTCTTTCGGCATCATGTAATGCCGATGGAAGGAAGGCACAAAAATATGAGTATGGAGTATTCTTAAATGCAGACCGTACAGCAGTTCCAAAATTAAAAAATTACGAAATTGTTGTGATTGATGCACAGTATTTTTCGAAGAAAGATATCAGAAAATTACATGCAGACGGTACAAAAGTTTACAGCTATCTTAATATTGGCTCTGTCGAAAATTTCAGGCCATATTATAAAACATACGAGCATCTGGCAATCGGGGATTATGAAAACTGGGAAGAGGAAAAATGGGTTAATGTTGCGGATAAAGACTGGCAGGAATTTATGGATACATTAGCCGGAAAATTAAAGAAAAAGGGAGTGGATGGCTTTTTTATTGATAACTGTGATGTATATGATTATGCCCATAAAAAGGATATTTTTGATGGGCTGACGGTGATTTTAAAGAAAATCCGGGCAATGGGGAAGCCGGTAGTGGTCAATGGAGGAGATATCTATGTGACGGCATATCAGTCCCGTTATGGTTCTGCTGCGGATATTATGACGGGTGTAAACCAGGAGTCGGTGTGGAGCAGGATTGATTTTACAACCAAAACATTCCATACGCAGAAAAAAACGGAGCGGGAGTATTTCTGCCAGTATCTGCAGGCATGCAAAGCGGATGGAATGGATGTTTATCTGCTGGAATACACGACAGACCATAAACTGATCCGCAGGATTAAGAAGTATTGCAGGAAAAGGAAATATGATTACTATATTGCGGATTCGCTGGAGCTGGGTATTTAATACAATGTGTTTTTAAATTTGACTTTAAAAAGTAGATATAATACAATTACATTGTTGAAAAATGCTGCTGGTACAGCTGGAAGAGCTTTATAAAGTTGTCACCGCTGTTCCAGTGAAATAACAGGAGGATTAGAACCATGGGAGTACATTCCATAGATGCAGAGGATGATCAGTTTGCGTATCGTTATGATACACAGTTACTGATCGACAGAAGAGACAGGGATCTTGACGAGGATGAGATCGCAGATTACATCACGGAAAATTTTGAGGGAAACAGTCTGATTGCGGCTGGAGATGAGGATCTGGTCAAGATTCATTTCCACACGAATGAGCCGTGGAAAATTCTGGAATACTGCAATACGGTTGGAGAAATTTATGACATCGTGGTCGAGGATATGATCCGGCAGGCAGCAGGGCAGCAGGGATAAAAGGCAGAGCGTCCGATACAGAAGATTATAGTGTGACGCTGGAAATGAAAAGAGGTGCTGTCGCATCAGTAAATGATTGATATTTACTGGGCGGCAACACCTTTTTTCTTTTGATACCATGAAGTATAGAAGGCCTTCCTTAAATGAACTTTAAAAGTTTTAGACTATTTAGAAAAACTTTATTTGTCCCTGTGATACAGCTGCGTTACAATAAATATATACAAAGGGCGGATGGAGGAAATGATATGGCAAATACAACCAAGCTTGCACTTGAAGCATCCTTAAAAGAACTCCTGCGGACAAAACCGATTGACAGGATCACGATCAATGATCTGACGGAACATTGTGGCATCAGCCGTATGACGTTTTATTATCACTTTAAGGATATTTATGATCTGGTGGAGTGGGCATGTGTGGAGGACGGAAAGCGTGCGTTGCAGGGCAAAAAGACATACGATACGTGGCTTGAGGGAATTGCGCAGATATTTGAGGCAGTATTGGAAAACAAGCCATTTATTATGAATGTATACCATGCGGTTGCCCACGAAAAAGTGGAGCAGTATCTGTATAAGCTGACGTATGAACTGATCGTAAATGTCGTGGAAGAAAAATGCAAAGGTATTGCGATTGCAGACGGGGATAAACGCTTTATTGCAGATTTTTATAAATATGGATTTGTGGGAATTATGCTTGACTGGATCGACAAGGGCATGCAGGAGGATTACCATAAGATCGTTATGATGATGGGGACAGCACTCGATGGGAATATTGCGCGGTCGATTGAGAATTTTAAACAGAAATAAAAATTAATCAAAATGCCTGAAATGATAAAAATTTTATCATTTCAGGCATTTTGTAAATGGTATCTTTTCACAGAGATGGTAAGATAACCATATCGTATTTGTTCCACAAATGATCTGTCGTGTTACAGGTTTTATGATTTTATGGGAATTGATTTTGAAATGAATCAGAAACCTGTAACGAAGAAACACTAAATGAGAAGTATCCTAGAAATCAGAAAGGAGTTTTTCTATGTCAAATAAAAATAAGAAATTAGGACTTGGAATCGCAGCAGTTGCAGCAGCCGGTGCAGGACTTGTATATGCTGCACAGAAAACCAGCCAGCAGAAAGTAAAGAAGATCGCAAAGGCAGCACCACCGGTTGATTACCGCAACACCGAGCGCGGAAAATATGAAAAGAACAGCAAAGGCATTTATTATACCAACGGAAACTATGAAGCATTTGCCCGGCCAAAGAAACCGGAAGGAGTCGATGACAAAAATGCATACATTGTCGGAAGCGGACTTGCAGCACTCGCAACGGCTTGTTTCCTTGTCAGAGACGGTCAGATGCCGGGTTCCCATATTCATATTTTAGAGGCAATGGATGTGGCAGGCGGTGCCTGTGACGGAATTTTTGATCCGACACGCGGCTATGTCATGCGCGGCGGTCGTGAGATGGAAAATCATTTTGAATGTCTGTGGGATCTGTTCCGCAGCATCCCTTCGCTGGAAGTGGAGGGTGCATCCGTGCTGGATGAATATTACTGGCTGAACAAGGAAGATCCAAACTATTCGCTCTGCCGTGCAACCGAAAACCGCGGCGAGGACGCACATACGGATGGAAAGTTTAACTTAAGCCAGAAAGGCTGCATGGAAATCATGAAACTGTTCATGACAAAAGATGAGGATCTCTATGACAAGACCATTGAGGATGTGTTTGATGAAGAAGTCTTTGACTCGACCTTCTGGCTGTACTGGCGCACCATGTTTGCATTTGAAAACTGGCACAGTGCACTGGAAATGAAACTGTATTTCCAGCGGTTTATCCACCATATTTCCGGTCTGCCGGATTTTTCCGCACTGAAATTTACACGCTACAATCAGTACGAATCCCTGATTCTTCCGATGAAGAAATATCTTGAGGATGCCGGTGTAGAGTTCCAGTTCAATACTGAAGTAACGAACGTAATTTTTGATATCAAAGATGGAAAGAAAGTGGCAAAAGCCATTGACTGCAAAGTAAAAGGTGTAGAGACCGGAATCGTTCTGACCGAAAATGATCTGGTATTTGTCACAAACGGAAGCTGTACCGAAGGTACGATTTACGGAGATCAGAACCATGCACCAAACGGTGATGCCGAAGTGCGTACCAGTGGCTGCTGGAGCCTGTGGAAGAACATTGCAAAACAGGATCCGGCGTTCGGACATCCGGAAAAATTCTGCTCCGATATCGCAAAGACCAACTGGGAATCAGCTACGGTTACTACGCTGGATGACAAGATCCTTCCATATATCGAGAAAATCTGTCAGCGTGATCCGCGCAGTGGAAAGACCGTTACCGGAGGTATCGTAAGCTGCAAGGATTCCAGCTGGCTGTTAAGCTGGACGATCAACCGTCAGGGACAGTTCAAGGAGCAGGACAAAGATAAAGTCTGCGTATGGGTATATGGTCTGTTTACCGATGTACCGGGTGATTACATCAAGAAGCCAATGAAAGAGTGTACCGGTAAAGAGATTACAGAAGAGTGGCTGTATCATCTGGGTGTGCCGGAAGATCAGATTGAAGATCTGGCAGAGCACAGTGCTGTCTGCGTACCGACCATGATGCCGTATATCACAGCATTTTTCATGCCAAGAACCAAGGGAGACCGCCCGGATGTCATTCCGGATGGCTGTGTCAACTTTGCATTCCTCGGACAGTTTACCGAGACGCCGAGAGATACCGTATTTACAACCGAGTATTCCGTGCGTACCGCAATGGAAGCGGTCTACGGACTGCTCGGTGTGGACCGCGGCGTGCCGGAAGTATGGGGAAGCGTCTACGATGTGCGTGAACTGTTAGACAGCAGCGTGAAGCTGATGGATGGCAAGTCCCCGCTGCAGATGAACCTTGGACCGCTCAATGTGATCAAGAAACCGCTTCTTGGTAAGATCAAGGGAACCGTGATCGAGAAGCTGTTGCGGGATCATGATGTGCTGCGGGATGGCATGATTTAAAAAGATTTTATAAAGGGAAAAACGTCTGAGAATTTTGCATAAAACAAATCCTCAGACGTTTTTGATTACTGATGATTTTGTTTTTTCGCATAGGTATAACCTCCGTTTCAATCTGGAGATATTTTCGTATGAAGTTGTGTCTATTTGATGAAAATTGCGGGGAGGACACAAAAAGTTCACGAATCGACAGAAAATCAGATGTTACATGGAAGCCTGAAACCGGAATTCCCCATGATCTGCAAAGAATCCATAGACACCATGGTATTTTTCGACAACAGAGATCATGCTCTGTACGCCGATGCCGTGGTTGACGGAACGGGATATCGGAATATCATCTGCAAAAACGACAGGTTGTTCATAACTGTTTTTTATCTGGATACATAACTGTGTATTTTTCTCATATACCTTAAGTGAAATATAGCGTTGGGACTGCGGGTTCATCTGCTGGCAGGCATGAAGTGCGTTTTCAAGTGCATTGGCAAATAAACTGCATAGATCTGTAATCTGAAAGCGGGAAAATTCGGTCGCAGTAATGGAAATCTGCATCGGAATGTGGTTTGCGGCAGCTTGATTGGCGTAGGAGGACACAATCAGGTTGACCGATTCGTTGACACAGTAGCGAATGACAGAACTGTGTTCAAGATTGGTACAGATTTCGTGGATGTAAGAAGCCGCTTCTTTTGGGTTATTCTGATCCAGACAACTCTGGATGAAATTCATATGATGCCGCAGGTCATGCCTGTAAATGGCTGCCTGCTGCTGGAAAGCGGAAAGCTGGGAAATTTCTTTCTGTGCCTGTGTGGCAGCTGTAGTAAGCAGAATATTTTCCCGTTCTGCCTTATTTTTTTCACTTGAAAATTTAAGGGAGAGAACAGACAGAATAAAAAAGGATACGACAAGAAAACTGTCCATAAAGTCAATAACGACTGCACCGCCCGTGTAGAGCAGATCCGTGTAGACAGTAAACGTGTATTCCAGGACATAGTATACCAGCGGAAGCAGGAAAAACAAAAGCAGTGTCGTGCGGCTTTCATATTTCAGCCGGATGATATACGGTGAGACAAACCGGATCACAAGAACAAGAAGCGGAATGGTAATAATGATGGAGGCAATGTATGATACAACGGGATTTCTGTCAAAAAAGAAAGCAACAAAGGTGCCAAACCATTTGCGTGGCGTGCACAGCAGATATGCAGACAAAACGGAGATGGCAGAGATTGACAGATTCCGGTGAAACCGCAGGAAAATTAAGAGAATCAAAGGAAGGTGGATCAGAAACGGATAGCATTTGTAAAGCACCGACTCCCCCATGATCAGATAAAAAAGAAGCTGGGCAATGCCAAAGAAAAAAAGCGTCAGGACATAGACACGCTTATGATCGCAAAAACCGATGTCGGCAAAATACAGTGCCGCCACGATGCCGAAAAATAATACAAAAGCATAATTAACTAAAGAAAAAACGGATGAAAGTTCAGGCATAATCATTCCTCCATCTGAAAAGCGAGATAATGTTTTTTAATATCGGCAACCCTGCGCTGTGCAAGCGGAACGTTTGTGCCGTTGTGAAGACACATATCTATTGTGCCGATTGAGCGGATATAGTTCATATTTACAAGGAACGAGCGGTGCACCTGAATAAATTCCCGGTGTTGCAGAAGGCTGTCGCATACGGACGAGAACAGTTCTGTGCAGACGATCTGTTCCCTTCCACTCGTGTAGTAGATAACTTTGCGGTTCTGGGCTTCTACATAGATCAGTTCGGACAGGGGAATTTTATGTACGCCAATCCGGCTTTTTAGTACAAGAAAATGCCCCTGTTCCTGTGTTTTTACCTGTAGGATGTCATCCATGGCAGCAAAGAAAGCGTTGGAGGATACCGGCTTCATCAGATAATTGGTGGCCTTTACCGTATAACTTTCCACCGCAAAATCCGATGAGGTTGTAAGAAAAATAATATCGGCAGCATGGTCGAAAGTACGGATTTCGCGTGCAAGCTGCATGCCGGTCATATGTGGCATGAGGATGTCTAGCAGATAAATGTCGAATCGTTCCTTTGATGCCCGCAGGGCAAGTTCACAGCTGCTGTGATATTCTTTATATGTAAGCGGAATATTGTGAGTTTTCTGATAACTGTCCAAAAGCGACCGTATGTTGGACAATTCCTTTTCATCGTCATCACATAAGGCAATTTTCATAGGGAATCTCCTTCGTTTTCAATACATTTATTATACCGTAGCATTGGACAAATTACTATAGAAATCTGCTGTCATTTATGCACCGATAAAATCATCCGTCAGTTTTCCGTGTTTTTCATAGTTAGTGACCCGTGCAATGTGATTATCCGCATCGACAAAAACAACTTTCGGGTGATGTTCTTTTGCTTCTTCCGGTGTCATCTGTGCATAGCACATGAGAATGACATGATCGCCCACAGCGACCTGACGGGCGGCGGCACCGTTTAAACAGATCATGCCGGAACCGGCTTCTCCCGCGATGGTGTAAGTTTCAAAGCGGTTGCCGTTTTCCACATCGACGATCTGTACCAGCTCATATTCTAAAATTCCGGCAGCTTCTAAGAGATCGGTATCGACGGTAATACTGCCGACATAGTTGAGATCCGCCTGTTTTACCACAGCCCGGTGAATTTTTCCTTTTAACATATTGTACTGCATGAGTAATCTCCTATTTTTCCACGATAAAGTTATCGATCAGTCTGGTTTTGCCAATGTATACGGCAATGGCTACAAGAATGGAACCTTCGAGTTTTTCGACCGGAGTAATGGTGTCAAAGTCAACGACATCCACGTAATCAATCCTGGCAAGCGGCTCTTTTTCAATCTCTGCTGTGATTGCAGACTTGATGACACAAGCGCGTGTTTCTCCGGCATCCACAAGGGCTTTTCCAGCTTTTAAACTGCGGTTTAACACAAGTGCCGCCTGACGTTCTTCGGCGTTTAAATAAGTGTTTCTGGAGCTCTTTGCCAGTCCGTCATCTTCACGGATGATCGGGCAGCCGATGATCCGGGTATCCACATTTAAGTCTTTGACCATGCGACGGATGACGGCAAGCTGCTGGGCATCTTTCTGGCCAAAGTATGCGCGGTCCGGAGTTACAATGTGGAAGAGTTTCAATACAACCGTCTGCACACCACGGAAGTGAACCGGACGGCTTTTTCCACAGAGTTCGGTGGTCAGACCATTCATATCCACATAGGAACAGAAGCCATCGGCATACATTTCCTCCGGTTCCGGATGAAAGATGATATCTACACCTGCAGCTTCGCACAATGCGGCATCTTTTTTGAGGTCGCGCGGATAACTCTCCAGATCTTCGGTTGGTCCGAACTGCATCGGGTTTACAAAAATACTGACAACGACACGGTCATTTTCTTTTCTGGCTGCGTCAATCAGACTTTTGTGTCCTTCATGCAGATAGCCCATGGTCGGTACGAATCCGACGGTTAATCCTTCTTTTTTCCATGCCTTTACGGCAGCTCTTACTTTACTGATTTCTCCATATATTTCCATTTTATGATCTCCTGATTTTCATTGTAATTTGGTTTTATTGTTATTTGACAAAAACATTGCGAATGATTCCGTAGGAATGTCTTAATATAATTTATCCAGAACGGTTTCATCCATTTTGAAGGTATGCTCAGCAGCAGGGAACGTTCCGGCAGCAACTTCTTCTTTATAAGTGCGGAATGCCTCGCGCATCTGCTCACCGACCTGTGCAAACTGCTTGACAAATTTCGGCTTCATGTTGGAATACATGGCAAGCATATCCTGATAGACAAGTACCTGTCCGTCGCATCCGGCACCGGCACCGATTCCGATGGTCGGGATATGAATACTCTCGGTAATCTTTGTGGCAAGGGCCTGCGGCACACATTCTAAGACAACGGCAAAAGCTCCGGCTTCCTCAACGGCACGCGCATCATCAAGCAGTTTCTGTGCGGCAGCTTCGCCTTTTCCCTGTACCTTAAATCCGCCAAAGGCATTGACAGACTGCGGGGTCAGACCCAGATGGGCACAAACAGGGATGGAAGCGTCTACGATGGCTTTGATCTGAGGGCAGACTTCTTTTCCGCCTTCCAGCTTGACTGCCTGTGCACGGCCTTCTTTCATCAGGCGTCCGGCATTGACAACCGCGTCATAGACGGAAGTCTGGTAAGACATAAAAGGCATGTCGGTGATGAGCAGTGTATCTTTGATGCCGCGGGCAACCGCTGCGCTGTGATGGATCATGTCCTCCATGGTGACGGAGAGCGTGTCTTCGTATCCTAAAACGACCATTCCGAGGGAATCGCCGACGAGAATGGCATTGACACCTGCCTCATCAATAAGTCTGGCAGTAGAATAATCGTAGGCAGTCAGCATGGAAAGCTTTTCGCCCTTGTCTTTAGCTTCCTGAAAAGTTACAACCGTATTTTTCATTTATGAGATCCTCCATTTTCTTTTTCCTGTTCATCAGCAAGTAAAACATGTCTCATGTTTTCATAATTCTGTGCTGGATTTTTTCCTTCTGCAATTGCCAGAAGCCGTGTGCCGAGCATGCGGTACAAAGCGGCATCTTCTGTGTTTAAACAGTGTAAGTGCTTTTCCACGGTTGCGACATCTCCACGCTCAATCGGACCGGTCAGTGCATGGACACAGCCCTGCGAGAGCACATTTTCGATGTTCTGACGGACCAGTGCAGCAGTTGCCGCAACGGCTTTTTTGCGGGAAAATCCGCAGTCTTCGAGAAGCCGGTACCCCGTATCAAGTACCGCGATCACCTGATTGCTTAAGATGCTGGCAGCTGCATGATATTCTGGCTTGGCTGCGGCATCAATCCGGCAGACTTCATTTCCATAGGAAGTGAGTAAGTCGGTGATGACCTGTACGGCATGTGGGTGGCCTTCCACGGTAAAAAATGCATGTTCTAATTGCTGGTATGATGAAAATTTGTTACTGAACGGTAACATGGGATGAACCGAGCAGCAGGATACTCCTGCTTCTTTGGCTCCGGAAAATGAATCGGATGAAAGTGCGCCACTACAATGACATATAATCTGATTCCTGTGTGACATGCCTTTGATTTCTTCCCATACGGGTACAAGGAGCGAATCGGGTGTCGTGATGAAGAGGATGTCTGATTCACGCACCAGTTGCTGCACCTGATCGAAACCGGCAGTCTGTGTAAACGCGGCGGCTTCTTCTGCAGCCGCGGCATTGGTATCATAATATCCCACAAGGTCTGCGTTTTTACTCCGGAAATATTTTCCAAGGGAGCAGCCTACGCGCCCTGCGCCTATGATTCCTGTTTTCATGCTACCACCTTCCTTCTGGTAATTAAATGGATCGGATCCTGTGTAACAGGTGTCCGTCGAAATCCTGTGTAAAGGTGACTCACATATTCATTTGGGGCGATACATCATAAATATACCGCAGTCGATACAGTTTCTGTATGAATACCGTTCAGAACCCACTATAACATAATCTTGGGAAAAACTCAAATAAAGTTAAAGAAAAGGCTTGAAAATCCGCATAAAACATGGTATAGTATATCCTCGTGATAACTATTTTTTCCTTGTTCACAGGCATAATCCTGTGAGCCAGAGACCAAAAGGAGGTAACATTTCGCATGAACAAGTATGAATTAGCACTCGTTGTCAGTGCAAAGATCGAAGATGATGCGAGAACAGCAACCGTTGAGAAAGCAAAAGAGTATATCACTCGTGCAGGCGGTACTGTTACAGAAGTTGAAGAATGGGGTAAGAAGAAGTTAGCTTACGACGTTCAGAAGATGAGCGAAGCATTCTACTACTTCATCCAGTTCGACGCAGCATCGGATGCTCCGGCTAAGCTTGAGCAGGATGTCCGTATCATGGACAACGTTCTTCGTTTCTTATGCGTTAGAAAAGACGAGCAGTAGTATAAGAAAGTAGGAGATTGTATGAATAAAGTCATTCTTATGGGTAGATTAACCAGAGACGCAGAAGTTCGTTACTCTCAGGGGGAGAGTTCCAGTGCGATTGCAAGATTTACACTGGCAGTTGACCGTCGGTTCCGCCGGAACAATGAGGATCAGACAGCGGATTTCATTAGTTGTGTTGCATTTAGCAAGACAGCAGAGTTTTTGGAGAGATTTGGCCGCAAGGGAACCAAGTTTGTTCTCGAGGGTCATATCCAGACAGGCAGTTATACAAACAAGGATGGACAGCGCGTTTACACCACAGATGTTGTGGCAGAGAACGTAGAGTTTGCGGAGAGCAAAAATGCAGCCGGTGGAAATGCTGATTTCGGCGGTGCACCTTCTGCTCCATCACCAAGCGGAGCTGCCGGAGATGGCTTCATGAATATTCCGGATGGAATTGATGAAGAATTACCATTCAACTAAATGTTCCATAGAGCATAACATCATATAGGAGGTTAAAGAACATGGCTTTCAATAAAACAGCTGAAGGATCTTCCATGAAGAGAAGACCAATGCGTAGAAGAAAAAAAGTATGTGTATTCTGTGGCAAAGATAATGTCATCGATTATAAAGATATCAACAAGTTAAAGAGATACATCTCTGAGAGAGGAAAGATCCTTCCTCGTCGTATCACAGGAAACTGTGCAAAGCATCAGAGAGCTCTTACAGTTGCTATCAAGAGAGCACGTCATCTGGCTATGATGCCATACGTTTGCGAATAGATCTGGTAATACCAAGGGTTTCAGCGTTTGGAGACGTAGCGTTGACACAAGTTTGACACAACATTTGACCAACGATTCAGAAGATGGATCGTTGGTCTTTTTTTATGTAATGACATAGTGACAATATCTAATAATGTTAAGTTGGTTTATTATGGGAAAGAATAAAATTATGGCATATTATACTTGATTAAGAACTATAGCAATGATACAATAATGCAAAATGTTGACATCAAATACATTTTTACTTTCCAAAATGTTGATAATACGCACTGGTAGAAAGAAATTTTGTTGATGGGGGTATTATGTTAAAAAGAAAAGCAATTGCTTCAATAAAAAACTGGGTTAACACAAAAAATAAAAAATGCCTTGTTGTACAGGGAGCCAGGCAAACAGGAAAAACATATATTATTGAACGGTTTGCAGAAGACAATTATGAGGAACTGCTTGAAATCAACTTTAAGCAGATGGTTTCTGCCGTTGACATTTTTTCCGGTGATCTTACGGTAGATAATATGGTTATGGCTATGCGTTTCCGCTTTCCTGAAAAGAAAATTCTGCCAGGGAAAACTTTGATTTTTCTCGATGAGATTCAAGAGTGCCAGGAAGCAATCACATCCCTTAAATTCTGGGCAATCGATAACAGATATGATGTTATTGTGTCGGGATCGCTTCTTGGAATCGATTATAAACGTGCATCGTCTTATCCGGTCGGTTATGTTGATTATCTGAGAATGTATGGGATTGATTTTGAAGAGTTTCTCTGGGGAATGGGGATTTCTGAAGACATGATCGGAAACCTCTGCGGATATCTGGAATCAAAGACCGTGATACCTGAGGCGATTCATTCCCAAATGATGAATTATTACAGACAGTATATAGCAATAGGTGGTATGCCGGAAGCTGTACAGAAACATCCGTGTATCCTTTTTCCCGCAGCAGACCAGTCAAACGCATCACGCCCTCGATCCCACCGGCGTCATTGTCCAGCGCAAGCACGACGCCGCGCACCTCCGGATACTCTTCCAGCGTGCGGAACAGGGCAGTTTCCGCCGTACCGTTCAACGCCAGATAGTTGCCCTGCCGCCAATCCTTTGGATAAAGGGAGACGTACGACATGAGGTCGACTGCCGCCTCAAACACATACAGCGGTCCGCTGCCGCCCATATGGCGGAATCCATACGCTTTGTCGCTGCCCGGCGCATCATACCGGAACGCGCGCTGCCGCATCCCCTTGATGTGCGCCTGCCGCGGCGCACCGTCCCGGTCCATCCCTACCAACACCAGGTTGCATTGTTCCTGTCCCTGACGTACACCTTCCGCCCTGCTCTGGTACACCTGACCGGTCTCGATAAAGTATCCGGCCACGTCTGCGGACACTTTCCGGATACCTGTCAAATACCGCCGCACCTGTTCTTCCGAACTGTCCTTCGGCGGAAGCCGCAGCTGCTTTTGTTCCTGCCGCTTACATTGCACAGGCCCTGCCGCAGGAACAGCGGACTGTTCCAGCAGGAACCGCACCGCCTTCTTGAAATCCATATGAAAAAAACGGCGTGCAAATGAGATGGCGTCCCCGCCCTCTCCCCTGTAATGGCTGTACCACATATTGCCGCGGATGCTCACCGATTCCTCCCCCGGTATACGCCAATGCATTTCTCCCCCGCTGCGGGAAAGCGGAAAACCACGCATTGCAAGCAGCGGCGCGATCTCCATGTTCCGCGCCGCCGCCACTTCTTCTTTTGAAAAGATCTTTTTGTTTTCTGTGATAGCTCTCTCCTCCCTGCTGTATCCGTATTTCTTCTATTGGTATCTTCATACCGCATGTGTCACAGTGACACATGCCATATTCCAGCCAAATATCCCACCTGGCCCCTGGCGGGCTGTTTTTCTTTTTTGCCTGCGTCACATCTGCGGTTCAAAATCGTTTTCCGCATGGCCAAGCGCGCGCTGTTTCTGTTCCAGCTCCCGCCTGCGCTTTCTGTCCAGATACATACAGCGCGGACGGATGCGCGGCACAGACGTTTCAAACATACGGCACAAACTTCCGATCACACCCAGCGCAGCGTCCATTGGGCCGAGCCTGTGCCACTGCGCACGCCGCTGCAGCAAACGCTGTGCGAATTCATTTCCGTCCTGTGCCGCGCTTCGCAGCAGCTCCTCCGCTTTCGCCCAATCCCTGGGAACACCGTTTCCCCGGATGTACAGCTTTCCCAACTGGTATTTTGCCCAGGGCGTCACGAATCTGCGCACATACACGTCAGACGCCTGCGCCGCTTCGGCAAAAAGCCGTGCCGCGGATCCTGCGTCCACAGTACGGCCTTTCCCGTTCAGAAAATATTTCGCAAGCCTGTATTTGGCGAACCCGTTCCCATGCTCCGCAGCACGTTCAAACCAGTCCGCGGCTTTCGTTTCGTCGAAGAACGGCGACGTCTCATCCGCGTGCAGCTTTCCGAGCGCGTATTCCGCAAAATGATTTTCCTGCTTTGCGGCCCTTTCAAAAAACATTTTTGCGCCGGCGTCATCCCGCGGCAAAAAGTATCCCTCCCGGTGCAGCTTACCGGCCTGGTACTGTGCATATGCATCCCCTCGCTCCGCCGCGGTGAGCAGCGTCCGGAGCGCCGCCTGCACGTCTTCATCCGGATATTCTTCTTCACGGGCGGCGTCCAGCAGCCGCTTTGCACCGTACACCGCATGCTGTGCGCCGCGGTCCTGTGGATCCTGTACCGCGTCAAACTCCTGTTCCGGCTCCGGCGCGGGACAGCCTTCTTTTGCAATGCGCAGCACGATATTTTTCAGATGCCGGAACTCCTTTTGTGTGTGCAGCGGCGGGGCCTGTTCCGGCAGGCTGTCCCGGTATGTGGACAGCACTGTTTTGCGAAGCTCCCACCACGCGCTGTATGCAGCCTTCACCTGCGGCTGCTTTTCCAATTCGCTGATAATACTGTCCACAATGGATTTTACCGGCCAGGGGAGATACCCATACTGGAGTCTCCCCTTTCTGTCCCGCACTTCTTCCGACAGCCGTTCCAGCAGGGATTCCAAAACCGGCATTTCTGCAGGCGCATCCCGCATCCCGGCCACCGCCTCTTTCAGGCGTGCGCTGAACAGGTCCCGCAGTTCGTCCCGGCTCTGTGACTGGCGGATATATATTGCGTCCAGTTCATCCCGGAATATCTGCCGTGCGAGGAGGGAGCGGAGCTGCACCACCCCCTCCTTTGTGAGCGCCGGCTTTTGCACACGGTCCGCATAACAGACCAGATGCACATGGGGATGGTGCGCTTCGTTGTGGAAGGCTCCGCACCAATGAAACGACCCGACCGGCACATTGAACCGCGCGGCGATCTCCGCCGCATTGGCACGGAGCAGCGCGCGCCATGCGTCCGCTTTATCGTATGACAGGCGGGCGGCGTCTTCACGCCGCAGGGAAAGGATGCATGTCCAAATGTTCCCGTCGTGCTCTGAAACCGCACGCGCGGCAGCGTTCAGATCCGGCGCATCTTCCTCCTGTGTGAACAGGCCGTGTGCGCCGCTGCGCTGGACGCGCGGACGCTGCGCGATGTACGAAACATAGTTGGAGCGCGCGTCAAACAGTTCCAGATGTTCCTCCAATGTCCGCGTGATGAATTCCGACGCGTTGCGGACAGTCGGCCGGCGCGCATAGTCCTCATACTCAAAGCTCCGGCGCGCATCCGGAAAATCCCGCAGCAGTTTTTCCACAAGGACGCGCTGCGCCTGCGCCGCCGGCCGCGCTCCGTTCTCTTCCACATATTTCTCCACGCCCTCCCGCGTGGCAATGTACCGTATGTATGCCTGTGCGTGCCGCGCGGCGTCCGGCTTCAGATAGCGCCATTTTGTGACGAGCTTTGCCATCCGGTATCACCGCCGAACATCTGCGCCTGCACGGATTCGATCTGCGCGCCTTTGCGGCTGACCGCAACTTCCGCGCGCGCTTTCCTGCGCAGCTCCGCATATACCTCATCCGGTATGTCAAAGTGCGAGACAAGGATGCGCTGCAAAATGTTGAGTTCCACCGCCAGCGCGTACAATACCGACACGGTCGCCTTGTCAGACCGCTCCTGCCGCGCGCTGATGATGGACAGCAGTGTTTTTGAGAGATAGTCCTCTGTTTCTCTTGCTTTGATATATCCCAGGTAAAAGCGTGCAGCATTTGTCATAAAGGAATTGAATGTACTGCTCGCTGCATTTCCCAGGTTATCCAATATGTCCCGGTATACATCCTGCGGCAAACGGATCGTGATCCTTTTCCGTGTATCTATCTTTCCGCCTCCTTTTTCGCAAAACAAAAGATGCAGATGCCTCTCAGCACCTGCATCCTCATTTTTTCTTCTCACAACAGTCGTTTGTAATCCCGCGCGCCATAGAAAAAGCGCATGACGACCACTTCTTTTGTTTGCTCATTCAAAAGATATGCTCCGACATAGTTTTCAACGATTAATTTTCGGTATCCTTTTTTCCGCAGGCTTTCATCATCTGCACGCGGGAAACTGAACGGATGGTTTTGAAGCTGTTCAAAGCTTTTTTCAAACGCTGTCATCAACCTGTCAGCTGCTTGCGGCGCGTCCAGACAAATCGAAATGTACTGATAGATTTCTTCCAGATCCGTACGGGCAAGCGGTGTTAGCTTTAATTTCCATTCACTTTCCATACTTGCCGCGCAGCTCCTTCAGTACTTCCATACCGTCCAGCAGCTCTGCTCCATCAGCAACTTCTGCCTCAGCAGCAGCCAGCTTGCGGTACATTTCATTCTGCGCCATGATTCGTTCATATACCGCATCATTCATCAGCACAAGATCATTGCGTCCGTTCTTCGTAATGAAGATCGGTTCATTGAGCGTTTTTGCAAAATGCGAGATCTCCGTTGTATTTTGCAGTTCACGGATTGGCCTGATCACCGGCATGTTTACCGCCTCCCTTTGTATATATATTGTATTACTATTTTGTTGCGCGGTCAATTCCTTATACTCCATATCTGCTATATTTGTTTTGATGTCAGCCAAAACCGGCTTATTTCCCTGTGCACAGGCAATTTTCTAATATTTTGATGTCAGACAAACCGGGAATTCGCTGTTTTGACGCCACCTCGGAACGCCGTTCAGCCCGCACTGCGGGCTGATGTATCTGGCGGACATCAAATTTTGATGTCCGCCTTTCTCCTGCTATCGTTCTCCATCCCCCAAAAATCGCTGCAAAGGGAACTCCACATCCCGCTGCCAAACTGCTGCGCTTTACGCGCCAACCGTCCCGTCCGATAAAGGGATAGCACTCCTCCCGGTAAAATATCTTCGCGGCTTTGGTAAAACATCTTTATCTTTGCGCCTTATCTTCCTCCTCGTAAACGAAAAAAGGGAACAGACACTGCTGTCTGCTCCCGCATCGATTCTATAGTGTATGCCCTATCTCACCTTGCTGCTGTTCCAATGTCAGATATTCGTCAAGACGCCGCTCTTCCAGCGAAGCGACCATCTCTGCAAACGGAGTGAGATCCCCATCCACAGCATAGGCCTCCAGTGTCTCAAAATATTCCAGGCGTTCTTCCTTTGCAATCGACACCGGAAGAAATCCCGCCGCCATCAGCTGATAATTCATAAGCATACGAGAAGTGCGGCCGTTGCCGTCCACGAACGGATGGATTTTTACAAATTCCGCATGTGTCCAGGCCGCAAGTTCAATTGGGTTCATCCCATGATCCGCCGCCAGCGCACGATAAAACTCTTTCACCTGATAGTACATTTCACTCGGCGCGGGCGGCTTATGCTTCGCGCCCGAAATGCGCACCTCAACGCTGCGGTAAATCCCTCCGTCCAGAATGTTCTCCATGAGCAGCGCGTGAACATCCTTTTCAGCAGCGCTTCAAAGTTCACACCCACTCCTCCATTCTGTCTCACATATATTTGTAGTATAGCACATGTATCACGCAAAGCCTATGGGTGTTCCCAAACTTTTTCTTTCATAAACTGCAAGCGCATTCAGTCTTTTCGCCAAAGCTTCACAGCGTCATCTGCCATGTCTCGTTCAGCTCTTCTTCGGGGTCCATTTCGTCCAGCATCCTGCGCACACTTTCCTGCACCGCCTCATTGAGCACACCGATATCAAACCCGGCGTCCGCGTATCCTCTGGCGATCGTCTCATAATAGGAACGCGCGGGGACGCCGTACTCCCGTTCTCCGGTCATCACGTATGCCATAATGTCCCGTTCCCCGCCGTCCATCGTGACGGAAAGATTTTCCTTGCGGTACAGGTGCGGAAATCCCTCATAGAGATCGAGCGCCCGTTCGTCAGACGGTTTGATCTTCCATACAAGCACAGGCACGCAGGCCCCGGGCTTTGGCTCCACCGTCGCCACCGCGCCGAACTGTGAACCGCGGAACAGCAGCTCATGGCCGTACAGCATCCCGCTGCATACCACTTCCGCCGTCGGACAGCGCCGTGCCATTTGCCTCCGATCCAGATTGCTCCCATATGCGATGTACAATTTCTCCTTCATACAAACATCCCCCCGTTACAATGAAAGCCCCGGTACAGGAACCGGTTCCTGCGCCGGGGCGTGCTGTGTCTGTTCTTCCTGTTCCCGAATGAGCTGCGACGGATCGCGCCACGCGATGTTCCCCTCCAGATGGCTGAGCAGATGAAACCGCGCCGTTTCAAACTCCGGGCCGATCATTCCCAGCCGCAGCAGCCATGTCCGGAACGTATACCGGTCATTGGTCGTGCGCGTCGGCGCCGCACGGGCATTGCGCTGCGTCAGCGCCTGATTGGCGATGGCAAGGCTGAACTGTATGTACGTCTTCACTTTTCCCGCATGCAGCGTGGAATTGAACATTCGGAACTCCACCGTGCCTTTCTGGAACACGGAATGAAGGTTCAACGCGTGGTACCGACTTGCGTGATAATGCACATTGCTTCCGTCCCGCCCGTTGTACCAGATGCTTTTGAAACGATCCAGGCTCTGCGGCTTCTGCTCGTTTACCTGCCGCAGAAACCGCTGTTCGACCCTCCGGCAGTAATCTTGAGAACGGTTCAGGTCCACCTGCAGGGCTTTGTAGATGAGTTCCTCCTTGCTTGCCATAATATTCGTGATGTTCCGCAGATGCTGCGCATCAAATTTTTCCGCCCCAACATGGACATGGATCCCGCAGCTGTCATTGACCAGCGCGTTGTTCCTTCGCAGCGCCCGCACGATCTCCTGAATGGTTTCAATATCTTCATAGACACAAACCGGGCTTACCAGCTCCACGCTGTATGTACTGTCTGCTGCAACAGTTTGTCCACGCACCTTTTTCTGCGTCTGGATGCTCCCGTCCGATACAATCTTCCACACACGTCCCTGTGCGTCCCGCATTGCGTATGCGTCATAGCCGCCGCCGGTGTGTTCCGCCCGCGTTCCAAAAAATCCCGCCAGGGTCTCCGCCGCTTTTCCGCGGCTCAGCCCGGTCATTTCGATCTCGATGCCGTACCGGAGGTCTCTCATTCAGCCGGCTGATTTCCCTCAGCATGACCGGCCGCGGGCGCAGCCCGCCTTGGCCGCGCTGCGCTGCGCTGCACCGGCGTCCCGTTCTTTTCACCCAGATATTCCCGCACTGCCGCGGGCACTGTGGCTGCGTACAGCTTTTCGAGCTGTTCGCTGAGCCGCATGTCCAGCTGTTCGTTTCTCTTCGCCAGATAGCTCCTGAGCGCGCCCAGCGCCTCATCATTCAGTTCTGTTTCAAATGTTACTTTGCTCAAAATATATCCCCCCTACATGCTCATGGACATACTTTCTTCGTCCTGTATCCCGTCCAGGCTGTAATCTGTAAACAGATCAAGCTGCTCCTGCTCCGGCGGCTCCCATTCCCTGAGCCGTTCCGCTCCTGACTTCAATGAAGCCAACAGGCTTCCTGCGTCCGCATATCTGCGCATCGCCACATAGTCCCCGCTCAAAACCGCATCCTTCAGAACATCGGCCCGTGCAAGTAGTGCGTCCAGTATACCGCGCAAAGCATCCGTTTCAGGAATCCGCTCCACATGGTTCCGGATAAAACAGAAATTTTCATCCGATATGTACCGGGTATACGACCGCAAAGCAGCCGACCGGAGTTCTTCTTTTCGCGCCATATATTCCGCGGGAAGTTTCTGAGGCAGCGGACGGTAATATATTTCCGGCATTTCCGCATCCGGATACAGTTCCCGTATTCGTTTTTTGCCGCAGAGGATATGGTTTCTGCACAGGTTTGCATTCACGCCGTCCGGCCAGAACGGATCTTTTGATCCTGCCATATATACCTGTTCCCACCGGGCGTAGTCCCTTTCCAGCTCACGCACCAGTTCTTCCAGGCCGGGCTTTTTCAGCATATCTGCATTACTCCATACTCAGCCCCGGCGCCGGAGCCTGCCCGGGGCATTCATCGATTTCTTCTATCAGCATAAAGGAAAAGTCATAGACACGCTGCGGATCCACACCGGCCAGGACTATCTCCGGCCCATATGCGCCCTGTCTGATCCAGCATACCTGCGCGGCCAGAACATCGTTCCATGCTGTCTGGATTTTTTCCGGCAGCGCATCCAGCCGCAGGCCGTCGGCAGGACATACTCCAATATCGGCGTCCCGGTGCACAAGATATGTATTGTCCGGCAGTCCAATTTGCAAAAGGTCCCTCAGCTGCACCAGGCTCTCGATATTCTTGAGCGGCTCTGCCAGTTCCTTTTTCCAACGTTCCGCCTGCGTTTCCGTAAGTGAGCAGAAATCGCCCTCCGCATCCACGCCTGCGATGAGGAACGTCCCGACGATCAGATCTCCGCCCAACCTGCGGTTGGGACGCAGCCCCTTCAGCTTTCCCTCATCATCGCAGATCAGGACCGCGCCGTCCTTCAGCCCTACGCATTCGATGTTTCCCCTTACGCTTTTCTGGAATGCTTCCAGCCGGTTTTCGATTTGGATCTCCCGTACAGGCCCGCCCGGTTCAGCCCGCAGGACACGGATCCTTCCACGATTCTCAAGCCGCGGACAATATTCCGGTCGGAATCCGACTCGCAGCATATCTCCTTCCAAATATGCCGACGTCACTTCCGCCTGCCGGGCCAGCCTGTCACAAAAAAGTTCCGCCAGTATTTTGTTTTCCTGCAGCCCTGCTCCAAACGCCGCGTCCAGTTCAGCAAGGGAACACGTCCACTTTCCCGTCAGCGTCTGCACGCATTCCCGCCGCACGGCCTCTTTGGCCGCTGTTTCGCATTTGCGCAATGCCCGCTCCAGCTCCGGCGTGACCAGCGTCATCAGCCGCCCGCCGGGGATGTAGGCGGAATACCGCGCACAGGAACTTCCCTCTGAGCGGACGAGCAGGCCGTCCGTTCCATTCTCGGGCGCGATCAGAATACAGTATTCCCCTCCGGCCACGCTGCGCATATCCTGTATATGCTTTTGGATCACGTCGTAATCCCACAGCGGATGTGCCTGCATCTGTTCAAACATCTCATCGCTCACGATCTCCGAAGCGGCAATATGCAGCTCCGGCAGCTTGCTGTAGCTTGATTCTTTCCAGTTCAATTGTACTTTCAATTTACCACGCTCCCGTATCATCAAATGTATTTGTGTCAGGGCAGATACTCTCTTGGATTTTTCAACGTTCCATTGTCATTCACCTCCAGATGCAGATGATCGCCCGTGGAATCTCCCGTGCTGCCCACAAAGGCAACGACGTCTCCGGCAGACACCGCCTGTCCCACCGTAACGTTCAGCGCGGAGCAATGCGCGTACAGCGTTGTAACGCCGCCGCCATGACCGACCACCACATAGTTCCCATAACTCGCATGGCCGTACCGCGCCAGCAGAACGGTCCCATTTGCCGCTGCGCGGATCTCCGTTCCTTTCGGCGCGGCCATGTCAAGGCCCCGGTGGCCTTCCCATTTTCCTGTAATCGGGCTGTACCGTCCGCCCATTTCAGACGTCACCCGGTTTTTCCAGCCTCCGGCAAGGGGACTGACAAATGCCCCGCCGATGTACTCCGGGCTGTCGTCCTGCACGAGGCCCGCTATCAGCCCGTCGCTCATGCCGCCCACCGCATCGGCGCCATATTCCGCCAGATAGAATATCTCCGCGGCGTTTGCCTGCCACTGCTCCGGGAACTCCGCGCCCAGCAGGGCGTGGAGCCGGGCGTAAACAACGGCCATATCCTTTTCCGGAACGGTCACCATATATTCCTGTTCCACTTCGATGGTCTTCGGAACGTCATAATCCTCAAGCTCCTCTTCATCCTCCGGCGGGTCGTATTCCGGATTCGGCACTTCCACAGTACGTATACGCACCGCTTCGCTGACATAGCAGCCCGCGAAAGACTCCGCCTGGCCCTGGCGGAGCGTCAGATCCGGCGCTCCGAAATTCAGCGCAAAAAAGTCTGCTTTCACTCGGTTGGCGCGAAGCGGGACAGAACCTTCTTCCAGCTCCGCATTGAGTTTTCCCACCGCGCCGTCCAATACAGCAAAGCACGCGCGCATCTGTGTAATATGCCCCGCGTACTCCTCCGGCGCCGCGGCAGGGATGGCTCCGTCTCCAAAGCACCATTCCACGGCCGCACGGTTGTGGTCCGCCGCGGCGTCCATCATCCCGCACAGGCACACGATGATGAGGATGAACGGAAGCAAAAATGCCGTGAGGATCGTCCCCACGGCATTTCCTGTCTTCTCATTTCCCGCAAGCGCGGCGGCTCTCCGGATCCAATATACTGCTGTAACCGGTCCTGCCAAAACATCCCCCCCAAAAAAATACGGGGCGGCATGGAAAACCATTCTGCCGCCCCGCCCTGTTTCCTTACCATCTGCCGGCAGCGCTGTCGAATGTTTCCGGCCGCAGTACCCGCGACGCGGCCACCATGCCGCACCGGCCGCAGAACAGATGCTGCAGCGTGCTGCCGCCCATCATACTCCCGCGCTGTTTCTTCACGGTCGCCTCATAGGTCTGAAATCCGGTCCGCATCTCTGTACTCCCGCAATACGGGCACGGCGGGAATTTCTGTGTATCCATTTTCCGCACCTCCTGCAGCACCAACATTACCACACGGTCCTGGAAAAAGGTAGTATCAGAACCAACAAAATGTTTCCGCTCCGTCCGTCAGCGTCCGCCCGCCGTGCCATAGCACCGCAGCTTGTGCGGCGGCGTCTTCACAAGAAGGTTGTACCGCTCGTCCCCGCATTTGAACAGGCAGTTTCCCCGCGCACAGCTCCTGACCACGCCATATTCACATTCTTCCAGCTGCAGCGCTTCCCGGTATTTTCCCCCGTCCACAGTTCCCGGATGGAACAGGAACTGGTATGCCGGGATGCTGAACAGCGGCTTTGTCAGTTCCGCCGCCTCCGGCAGCAGAAAATCCTCGACATTCTGGCTGGCCAGCAGCAGGGAGGACTCTTTCTTCCTCGCGCGCTTCATGCACGCCCGGATGTAGCCGATGGCTGTTTTGTTGTTGAGATACAGGTAGAGCTCGTCAATGGCCGCGACAGTATTTCCGGCACAGAGCAGTTCATTGTTCATATAGCTGAAAATATTGAACAGCATCGCGTCGCGCAGGTTCTGCCCCGCTTCCAGCAGGGATTTTACACCGAATGTGACGAACCGGCCTGAGCCAATGTTGGTATGGCCGTTGAAATACAGGCTGTCCGGCCCCACGCAAAGCGAATGCAGATGGAGCCGAAGCTCCCGCAGCGTTTCATCCGTAAACACTCCGCTTCCACCCGCCTGCCTTTCCAGCAGTGCGTACAGCTCACAGAGGAGCGGGAAATCTTCATGCCGGAGCACGGACATGTCGGTCTCCTTTGTGATGCCGCGCTCCCGGTACAGCTGTTCCAGCAGAATCTCCACCGTATCGGCCTGTGCATCGGTGAGCGGCTTGTAGCTCCGCAGCCAGTCGCGCAGAAAAGAAATGTGCTGCGCCAGCACCGTGCCTGTCCCGTCCGCATCCCATCTTTTCGGCTCCAGCGGATTGATCATTGCCTTTCCTCCCGAGCAATCCACGTACATGCCGCCGAGATTCCGCGTCAGCTCCCGGTATTCGTCCTCCGCGTCCAGAAGCAAAACTTTCTTTCCCGCTTCCAGCGCGTTGATGACCAGCAGGCGCAGCAGATGGCTCTTGCCCTGCCCGCTGTTGCCCAGGATGAGGACGCTGCTGTTGGTGCGCCCGCCCGTGCGCCGGTCGAAGTCGATGATAACATTGCTGCCGTACTTGTCCCGTCCCAGCAGGAAGCCACAAGAATCTGTTTTGCCTGAATAGCACATGGGATAAAGGTTTGCGGCGCTGGACGCGGGCAGTACCCGCTCATACTGCGTGCCGAACGCGTTCCATCCGCTCGGCATCACGGACTGGAAGCCCTGCTTCTGGCGCAGCAGCAGATGGTCGGCGCTGATCTTGCAGCAGTTCAGTTCCGCCTCCACCTCGCTCTGCAGCATCCGCAGATGCTCCGGATCGTTTGCGATCATCTCAATGAATACAGCCGTGTGCAGAAACGGCTCCTGATTCCGGTGCGCAAGCGTCAGCATTGCCGCCATGTCCTGCAGGTTGCTCTCCGCTTCCACCACATCCTGCACGTTCCCGGTATTTCCCGCCTTCAGACGGTTCGCCTTATCCGCATTCTGCAATATCTTTTTCTCCTCCGCCGGCGTAACGCGGCGCGTGTAGATGTGTACGGATACACCCGCCTTTTCACCCAGCCTGTGCAAAAGGGCCTGTTCCGTGGTCGAAGCCGGATATCCCCGCACCGCCCATACGCACCGGTATGTATTTCCGCAGATGAACCGGTCCGTTTCAAACCGCAGCACGGACGGCGCGGCAAGGTCCAGAAATTCCTTGACCGCCGCTTCCTGCGACGCACTGTCCGGCGCTTTTCTGTCCGCCTGCACACCCGTCCATTCCACCCACCGCTGGCCGTCAAAATCATCATAGTGCTCGCTTGTGAAGTCCTGTACAAAATATACCGCCATCAGCCGCTTCACATCGTCCAGGTCCGCGCGCCGAACATCGAAGCCCTGGTCCCGGATGAGCTTTTCCACACGTGCCAGATACGGATACTTTTCTTTTTCCCGCACAGCCTCCAGCCGCACCGCCAGCACAAATTCCCGCGCGGTCGCGGTCTGAAGCTGTACGCTGCCCAGGTGCGCCTTATCTTTTTCCAACAGATCCGCAATGTACGGGTTTTCTTCTTCTCCGATGCGGGCCTCCAGATACCGTGTATTGTTGGCAAAGCTTTCCCGCGAATTGAGGCACAGGATCTCCAGCTCCGGCTGGCTTTTGAACAACGTCACCAGCGCCCCGACCCGCGCCGCGAGAGCGTCCTCCGGCAATACGGAGATGCACGTCGGGCGCAGCAGGAAAAAGGCTGTCTCCCCGCCCCGGTATGTGAGCAGGCCGTATGGCGTGACAGCCTGCGCGTTGATCATCCGGCGCGTCCCCTGCCGCACCGTCTTCCTTTTTACTGTTTTCATTCCGTTTCCCTTTCCCCATCCCAGCTGAATTCACGCGGTGTGAAAAAATACGCGCCCGCGCTGTGTAAAAAATCCCGGATGGACTGTCCCTCAAAGCGCACGGTCAGGAACGCATATCCCGCCGCGCACAGCAGCGGCGCCGCAGTTCCAAACTGTGCGGCGCAGAATACGCCTGCAAGACACAGTGCGCCAATGGCCGCAAGATCGTTCAGCTGCCAGAGCCACATCGTGGCACGCGCCGTCAGATCCTGCGGGTAGATGTATTTTCTCAATCTTTTTCCTCCCATCGTAAGTAGTTTTGAACGGCCGCAAGCACTGTCTCAACACACGGCACCGCCACGCTGTTGCCCAGCGCCTTGTACCGCGCGGTATCGGACGCGCCGGGGATATCCGTCCACCCGTCCGGGAAGCCCTGCAGGCGTTCGCACTCCAGCGGCGTCAGCCGCCGCACCCGGTTTTTGGGGGCAATGATGCATTTCGCGTCGGATACATACTGGTTCCCCACGCCTTTTTCATCCCCGCTGCACAACGTACCCACAACACGCTGATACGGCATGCACACGCCGTGCCGGTCACGGGCCGTCAGTGTATATCCGACCTCCAGCGAAACACCCGCGCCGTTCCCGCCGTTTTCCGGCCCGCGGCCAATGACCGTCCCGCTGATCCCATAGGCGGGCGCCTCCACGCAGAACGGCTGGTTGTTTCCGCCCATTCCGCACGACGCCTGCAGTGTGGGCGCCACCTCCAGCGGACCGCGGTACCGGCCGTCCTGTGAATGGTTTTCAAACAACACCGGCCGGTTGTTCCCACTCATTCCCGCGCTTGCTGTAAGGGTGGGGCAGAGGTCGAACGCCACCTCCGTCCCACCCTGTTCGCTGCCCAGCACGATGGGAGGATGGCCCCCCATATCCGCCCGCAGCGTCCCGCTCACGCCTTCACTCACATCCATACGCATGCCGCCCTGGTCATTGAGGCACACCTCCCGCTCCAACAGGATCGTCTCCTGGCGCAGGCTTGGATGCGCTGTAATCGTTGTAGCCGTACCGTACATGGGCCGCACCTCATCCCGTCCGTTGGCCGCATAGGCTGTCAGCCCCCGGTTTCCAGCTCCTCCCTCAGCCCCGCCTGCATCCGCACGGCGGATTCCAGCTGCGGCGGCAATGTCTTCCCACGTTCTGCGCTTCGCCGCAGTATACCCCGGCAGGCCTTCGCGCTCAAATAGTATTTCTGCGGCACTGTGCCCAGCAAGATCTGCGACAAGGAAGATACGGCGGCGTCTTTGGGCGACTCCGAAAAATTCTGCATCGTAAACCGCCCATGCGATGGAGAAATTTCCTCCCAATACGCGCCCAGCAGATTTCCATGTCCCGGCCTCAGGTCGAGGGATTGACACGTCTGGCTCTGCCACGCGCGCTGTTTCCTCCAGCACTGCTCGAAAGTCCTCCCCGTCATAGCTTGAGAATGCGCCCGGCACGTTTTCCCAGAGCATGTATCTGGGCCGAACAGCGAGAGCTGTTCTACCTCTGGCCCGGTCTGCATCCCGCATCTCCCGGATCACACGCAGCTGCTCCATGAACAGGCCGGACCGCGCGCCCGCGAGACCTGCCCGCAGGCCCGCGATGCTCAGGTCCTGGCAGGGCGAACCTCCGCAGACGATATCCACGGGCGGAAGCTCCGCCCCTCTGAGTTTCGTAATATCCCCCACATGCAGCATTCCGGGGAACCGCAGCCTTGTGACTTCGATGGGGAACGGCTCGATCTCGCTGGCCCATACAGGCTCTATCCCGCACACTGCCGCGGCAAGGGGGAATCCGCCGATCCCGTCGAACAGGCTTCCCAGCCTGAGCTTTTGCACAATGCATCCTCAGCCCGGCGCGGAAGAGACCATCCGCACAGTATTGATGACGGACTGTGCCGTGTGGACCGCGCCCATCACGTTGGCGCGCGTGCTGGTGTCCACACCGAACGCGCCCGCGATCCGCGGAACTTCCGTGCTTGCCAGCATCATCCCGCAGCCCAGCAGCATATTCGTATTCCACACCATCAGGCCTGCAGTGAGCATCGTCGTCTGCAAAAAAGCCGTCAGGCACAGCCCGGCCACCTGTTTTCCCCAGTTCCAGAACCCGTCCAGGTATCCGCGCGGCACGCTGAAAAAGTACAGGCTGCCCACGGCGATCTGGATGAGCAGGATGCCGCCGCGCCTGAGGTTCGCAAAGAACACCTTGAACACGGCATAGCCGAGCAGGATCAGCAGGAACAGGCCCACAAAAGCGCCGTATCCGTTCAGCGCGCCCATTGCCGCACGCGTCAGGCTTCCGATGCTGCCGTCCTCCCCGCCCATGAGCTGCGTGAGGCCCGACGCGAACGTGCCCTGCAGTGTGACGCACAGGCGGTACAGCTCTACCGGCACTGTGGTGAACAGGCTCACGGCCATGAAGCCTTTGATTCCATTGAGCGCAAGGCCGTGCAGGTCGCCGCGCCCCGATTGGAACTGGATGGCGTATTCAAAACCCGCCACTACAAGCCCTACTGCGTACAGCACCCATGCAAACCGGCTGAAAAACAGCACCACGGCCTGCGTCCACGGAAGGTCGAACAGCTCCGCTCCCATCATGTTCATCATCTCAAAAAATTCACTGAAAAAGCCGACCAGCTTTCCGTAGATCCAGTCAAAGATCTGGCCCAGAACCGCGTCGGCCATGAAATCCCATACAAAAATAGACGGTCACCTCCTGGCTATTTCGTATATCTGCGTCCGCCTAATATCCCATTCCGCACATCTCCTGCCGCGGGTCCTGTTCATACAATGCACAGAATGTTTCGATCTGCCGCGCCAGCAGCTCCATATCCCCGGGTGTCGGGGCAATTCCATACCATTCTGTTTTCCCATCGCAGCGCCACAGATATGGCGCCTGTCCGCCCCACACATCTTCAAAACGCACCGTTACACGGTCGATCTCTCCCCGCGTCCTGCTGATGACGCTCAGCTGCAGCGCTCCGTACCGGTCCGCAATTCCCTGCGTGACAAACTGCAGCTTTGCGTGCAGGCCGCTGTCAAGCTCCAGATATGCCGCACGGCCAACGTACCGCGCACGGTCTTCCATGCCTGCGGCGCTCACCGCTTTCCGCAGTTCCCGTTCAAATGTGTTCAAGATATATTTACACCCCCGCAATGGTCCAGATGTACAGCGGCGCCGTCAGGGTAAGCACCAGGCCGGCGAACAGCAGGATGAGTCCCGTCCATTCGATCTGGCCGTGCTTGCGGTACTCATAGTACGTTGTTCCCGCTTTTACGAAAAACGCGATCACGAGGATAAGATCCAGTGCGGGGAACACTACTGTATTTACAACCGTTTTGATCTGCTGTGCCGCGCTCTGCCATGTACTCTGGATCCCGCCCGCCACGTCTCCCGTCTCAGCAAACGCCGTCGCCGCAAAAAGGCACACGGCTGCCATCAGCACACATACTGCTGTCAATTTCTTTTTCACAGGCATCTTCTCCTTTTCCGCGCCTTGTGGTTTCAGCCGCTGTGCCGGAAGGCGCTGTCCGGCACGCGCTCCATACGGTTCAGGGCTTGTCCTTACGCAGAAAAACGGACTCACCCCGGTTCCTGCCCGGCCAACGCCGCGGCCGCGGCGTTTTCCGCCTGTTTTTCCGCATAGGCCCGGAGTACGGCCCCGGCCAGCTCTTCCTTCGCTTCCTTATCCATTGAAAAAAAGATATCGATGTATTTTCCTTTTGCAGACTTGTATGAGGGCATCGCCACGAACAGGCCGCTTTTCCCCTCGCATACCTTGATGCCGCGCACGCCGAACCTGCCAAGCACCGCGTTTGCCTTTGCCTTCACGGCGCCCGTTTCAAACACCGATGTGATCTTGACCGAAATGATTTCCATATTCTCCGTTCTCCTTTTTTGGTTTTTGTTCTGCTTCATACACATACGTTCCCGCATCCGGGTCATACCGCAGCCCGAATGCTTCCGGCGGCTCACGCAGGATGTCGAACGAAAGCTCATACGCCTGCCTGCTTGCCGGCCGCGGACATATTTGCGCCAGTATTTCTCCGTCCCTGTACCGCGCGGCGCCGCAGTCCATACCAACATCCCGGCTGGCCCAGGCGTAGAGCAGGGCGGCGTCCGGGCAAAGCCGGGACGCGTGCTGCATCAGCACCGGCACACCGGCGTCCTGCGTATAGAACAGGATGGTATCCCCGCCGTCGTATGCCGCCGCACTGGCCTGTGCCTTCAGCGTGTTCCACCGCGTTCCCCAGTTTGCCTGCCGCCAGTCCAGCCAGCAGTTTTCTCCGCCCTGCCTGCGCACCGTACCGGCGCTCAGCGGCTCTTCCCGCATCCAGACCGGCATGGGGGTTATCCGGTTGAGATCCACACTGCCCAGCCCGGCTGTATCATCCTGTATGGCGCCAAACAGTGCCCGTGCCGCGCCCGGCGCGCCGAATACCCGTAGATAGTTCACATATTCTGCCATGCATTTCCCTTTCCGGCAATCACAATACGGCGGCGCGGGATATCCCGCGCCGCTGTCTCCGCCATCGTTTCACTCTATGCTCCCCTATGGCCGCTCTCTTCCTGTGTACCGGTGATCCAGTCCTCAAGGCTGAACCACTCGGTAACCGCCTGCGCCGTGTTGAACAGCTGCTGCCGCTTATCCCGGTCATTGAGCCGGACCGCTGTTTCGAACAATTCCCTTTCCAGCTCTATGACTTCCCGGCCTGTGAGTACCAGCGGGACGTCCCCTTCATCCGGCGGCATATTTTCCGCTCCCATTCGGACGGACTGCCGCCCGTGCCCGATCCGTTCGATTTGCCGGGCCGTCTCTTCCTCTGCAAGCCCCCAGGCTTCCCCAATGAGGCGGATGGCTTCCTCATGCTCGGCTGTATCCGCCTCCGCGCCGCCCAGCATCAGGAGCGTGACCGCTTCCTTCGCCATCATACTTTGAAGCTTTTTTGCATTTTCCCGTGTCATTCTCTATTTCCTCCAGCTCATTTTGGCGTTTTTCCGCCTTATTACCACAATGCCACAACGCACCGGCACATAGCTATCACCATACCCAACGAAGTTTGGGGTGCGGCCCTGTGCAAAGGCAACAAAAACGCGCCGTCACGCCCAAACGGTTATGGCCCCGTCCGCGTAGCTGCACCCGGCGGAATCAGCTCCCTGTGCCGACAGCGCGCTCAGTTCGGCCTCCAGCGCTGCCCACAGCGCCGCATAGTTCTCATCCAGGGTATCTTTCCCATTGAAGTCTTCCAGCCGTAAAACGGCCTGTACCGCGCGGTATTCGTCTGAGCGTGCCAGACCCAGGCTTCCCATGATGCTGTCGGCCTGATTCGTGGCCAGCAGCATGGCAAGCTCCCCGGTGATGGCTGAGGGCGTGTCAGGCGGCATGAGCGCGGCACGGGGCGCGTCAGCCTCTTCTTCGCCTGCATCCACCGGACTTTCCGCGGCGTTTGCAGTGTTTTCTTCCGTCTCACCGGAATCTGAGGAAGCATCCGGCACGCCGCCGCCGCCCGCCTCAATATCCGGGGTGGGAACAGACCCGGACTCTTCCTGCTGCGCGGCATCTGGACCCGGCGCCTCTGAAATGGCGCTGTCCGCCGTACCGGTGGCGCCCGGCGCCGTTTCACTTGTGGGGCCCGGTACGGTGCTGCTGTCCGGCATACCCGCCGTCTGGCTTTGGGACGCCGTGTACGGCATGGAGGACGCGTCCGGTACTGACGGTTCTTCAGCCAACCCCGTGAGGGCAACGGCAAGCGCTGCTGTTACGGAGCAAAGTGTCATTGCGATTGATCTTGTGTACAGATACATGTGCATTCCTCCTATTACTCTTCATCTGTGTCTTCTTCGGTTGCAGATTCCGGCCTTCTGCGCCAGATGAGCATGGCCAGCGCCGTGCCGCACAGCAGCACGAACAACACCGTCCACCAGTCTACGAAGCGGAAACGCCATACGAGCGGCTGCGTGAGGAAGAA